>Ga0208787_1000128_pt1 | contig 36778 bp, 39 predicted proteins | sample Wag4_2014_7_11_FD_187362 | JGI IMG/M metagenome (GOLD analysis project Ga0208787, IMG submission 187362) | Fresh water microbial communities from Ohio, USA - Utica-2 Time Series HT 2014_7_11 (SPAdes) (version 2) | ecosystem: Environmental > Aquatic > Freshwater > Water tank | place: USA: Ohio...
GGGAGGGTTTTTTTTTTAGAAATCTTGCTTTTGGTTGCATATCGACATTTTTCTATGGTATACTGGTACTATGATCAACATCAACACAACTTCAAAGAATGTTCTTGCCAAGGTCCTTGCTACTGAAAACATCATCGTTCGCCATGATGCCAAGGCCAAGACTGCCTCTTTCGATCTGCACCGCCGAGTCCTGACTCTCCCTGTGTGGAAGTCCATGTCGAGCAGCCTGTGCGATATGCTCATCGGGCATGAAGTGGGTCATGCTCTCCACACCCCAGGAATGAATCCTGATACCTTCAAGGAGTATGTTTTCAACATTGGTGATAATTTTGATATTGCTCTGATGATTTGGAACACGGTAGAGGATGCTCGTATTGAGCGTATGATCAAGAACGATTACCCCGGTCTGCGTCGTGACTTTTATCATGGCTACCGAGAGATTTACGACATGGATCTCTTTGAAATCAAGAGAAAGAATCTGAATGATCTTCCGTTCATTGACCGTTTGAATCTTCACTTCAAGATCGGTCCCATTCTTCATGATGACATTGAGTTCTCTGCTGAAGAGATGGTTTTCATCAATCGGTGTGAAACTGCTGTGACTCATGAGGATGTTACTACTCTGAGCAAGGATATCTACGATTTCATGCATATGGAAAACGAATCCTCTGAACAGAACGAACAGAGTAATCCCATCAACATTATCTTCAACCAAAGCGGTGAAGAACAGGATGGAAGCAATGAGGTCCAGGTCCAAATGAGCGAGTCTCAGGAAGATAAGAGTGGGAAGCAAGGTCAGAATGCAACCAATGGGACCAGTTCATCCGGCCCTCAACACAATAATAGTCCGATCAAGCCGGGAGAAACCATCGAAGCACTCAAGCGTAATCTTGAGAATAAGACTTCTGATCATGGTGGTACGATCATCGCCACTGTTCCCACTCCCGATCTGAACAAGATCATTGTCGATCATAAGATTCTGTACAATCGTGTTGATGATAAGATGTTGCAGTATTGCTGTGGCAGCAGCGTTGATCGTTTCGTTGAGGTGAACAATCGTTTCATTGATATCGTCAAGCGCATCAAGGCAGACGGTGTTCGTTCTGTTACTACCATGATCAACCAGTTCAACCGTAAGAAGGCTGCTGACGAGGCCCGTAAGTCTCGCATTGCCAAGACTGGCAAGTTGAACATGGACAAGCTTCACCAGTACAAGATCAATGACGATATCTTCCTGTCTCGTCTGATCACCAAGAGCGGCAAGAATCACGGCTTTGTCATCTATATCGACTGGAGTGGATCGATGAGCCATATCGCTCACGATGTCATTCTTCAGTTGTTCCAGATTGCCATCTTCTGCCGCAAGGTCAAGATTCCGTTTGAAGTCTACACCTTCACGAATTGCATGTTCAATGATCGTGGTTGGGAAAATCAGTTCACCAAGAGTGACGAATTTTCTTTCCAGATGAATGACTTTTGCATGTTGAACATTCTCTCTTCTCGTATGTCAAACATCGAGTTTGATCATGCCATGAAGATTCTGACTTGGGTTTCGATTGCTCATAACGGAAACAAGATTAAGAAGTATGGCCTGATGGCCCACATGCCAGTCTGTCCGCGTGAGTTCATGATGTCTTCTACTCCCCTTAACCAGGCTCTTGTGTGTGCTCTTGATATGGTTCCTGAATTCCGTAAGAAGTACAATCTTCAGGTTGTCAACACGGTTTTCATGACTGATGGTGATGGGGATAGTGTTTCATATGAGAGTGATGTGTATGAGAACCGAAAGAATTATGTTCTCTACGACAAGCAGACTGGTCAATCGTTTAATTACAATGCCTATGGCAACGAAATTACTTCGGTCCTTGGCCGTCTGCTCAAGGTTCGTACTGGTTGCAATACTCTTCGCTTCCACCTGGACACCGTTCGCAAGGTCGAGAACGCCCCACATAACGTCATGACTGGCAATGAGTCTACGGAGCAAAAGCAGGCGATGCAAAAGCTTTATGAGGCTGAAGGCTTCTTCTACGGTACGAATAAGAATGGGTTTGATGAGTTGTTTGTCGTGAAGGCCAACACCGAGATCGATATCAATGATGATGAAGATCAAATCCTTGAAGCCAAGAAGGGCAACTTCACTGCGCTAAAGACTGCATTCCTCAAGATGAATGACCGAAAGACAACCTCCCGAGTCTTGCTCAATCGGTTTATCGATCTAATCTCTGTATGAAAAAGGCCCCTTTCGGGGCCTTTTTTATCTTCTTCCGCCTTTTCTTCTCTTTTTAGAAATTTCTATTGCTGCTAATTGTTTCATGGCGGATTTTTTACTTGGATGTTTTCCCAGTATCTTTTGGCCTGAAGAATCTTTAACCAAAAAATTTTTTCCGCTTTTGACAATCATCTCCATAATTTCAGTCATTTTCTTCATGACATTATTTAGGCATTTGCTAAAATGAATTCCTATGCGTAATAAATATAAGCAGATGAGCAAAAGAGTATTACTCTTAAACGCATCAGAAGAAGTGGTCAACATTATAGAATGGAATCGTGCTGTCAAATTGCTGTATAGCGGAAAAGCACTTGAACATAATGTTGACGAATTTTACGAGATACGATTGCCTGATAAGGTAATTCGTCTTCCTAAAATCATTATTCTTAGGAATTACATTCGTATTCCATACAGAAGAATCACACCCACTCGTAAAAACATTTTTTTACGAGATCAATATAGCTGCCAATACTGTGATGACAAACTCACAGAAGACACGGCAACAATTGATCATGTGACTCCAAGGAGCAAGGGTGGTGGTTCTACATGGGAAAACATGGTCACTTGTTGCCGCAAATGTAATCTGAAAAAGGCAAACAATTATCCAAAGGATGTAGGACTCAAGCTAAATAAGAAGCCAAGACCACCACTTGTAAATGTTCTTGGTTTAAGAGAATTGATTGAATTGAACAAATGCTGGTCCAAATTTGTAGGATAAAATATGCCAACTTATAATTACGAATGCACAAAGTGTAAACATCTGTTTGAACAAGTCGAAACAATCGCAAATCGAAATGCTCCATGCGAAAAACCTTGCCCTGAATGTAAGGAGATGGGCGTTGAAAAGAGCTGGGTTGGTCAGACCCCAGGACTGGCCGCTGATACCACTCTAACGGCTAACAAGGCTACTGGTGGGGCTTGGAATGAGCTTATGAGCAAGATGAAGCGAGGTATGCCAAAGCGGTATCACAAAAATATGGATAGGGCTACCAATAAAACTGGAACTCGTTGGAAATCATAAATACCAGTATGAAAGACTTTCAAGAACTAATAGAACAAACAACAGAGATTGTCGAAACTGATCAAGAAAAGGATCATTTGGCAGAAAATATTCTTAGAACTCTCGAAAAAACAGAATTTTATCTAAAAAGAAAACTAACTGAATCAGAATTCAATATGTTTTCAGATCTTCTATTAGAAGAAGACATGAAGTCTGATAAGAAAAAAAGCCCATCAAGTTTCATTAAAGATACTGGAAATTGGGTAGTTGAAATTATCACCCCAAAGGGAAAGACCCAGAGCATTGCAAAAACTAGAAAAGGTCTTCTTGACACCATTTCTAAGGTAAGAAAGCGCGGTGCTAAATTTAGAGTTTTGGATGCAACAAAGGGCAAACAAGATATAACTTCTAAGATCAACAAAGTCATTACTGACCGCGCAAAGGAAGAAGAAATTAGAAAAGATTTCTTCGGAAAATCAAGAAAGAAGAAAAAATTTCTAAAGAATAGCGTTTCTTGGTCTGAATTTGATGTTCAAGACAGATATCTTGAAGAATCAAAAGGATCTTTTTTTAAGAAGTTAATGGGAAAATTTTTAGGTAGTTCAACAAAAGAAACGGCCCAACAAGGGGTTGAAACTGCCGCTAAAGAAACCGTACAGCAAGGAACAGAAAGCGCAGCTAGAGAAACTGGCGAAGAAATGGCCGAAAGAGGTGCTAGAGAGGCTGGAGAAGAAATCGTCGAAAGAGGTGCTAGAGAGGCTGGAGAAGAAGCTGCTGAAAGTGGAACAAAAAGATTCTTGAAAAAAGCTGCGGGTCCAGCAGCTGCTGCTGCGACAGGATTTGGAGCAGCAAAGGTTTTAGGTGGATTTGGTCAATCTGGTGGATCCACTACACCCACAGAATCAGATGAAGGCGATTTTTCTTATTCATATGGCGGATATAGCCAACAAAATATGGAAGGTAATACTACTGGAGAAATAGATCCTTATGAAGGACCTCTTAACATACAGTGGGGAAGAAAAAGAAGATAATGAATCAAAAAACTTTTAATCATGATTTTGTTGAGATAAAGAGTGAAATAGAATCAAAAGAAGGCGAAAAAGGACGATTTTATATTACTGAGGCTGGAGAATTTCCTAGCGTAACCACGGTTGTTGGGTGGGAAAAGCAGGAATTTTTTCGTGTCTGGAGAAAACAAAATCCAGAAGAATCGAAAAGAGTAACTGCTAGAGGAACAAGAATACACTCTCTGGTAGAAAAATACCTTAAGAACGAAAAAATAGAAAATTCAAAAGTATTACCAACAGATCTAGAGCTTTTTGTTCAGATTAAAAAAGAAATAGACAAAATAGACAATATAAAAGCGTTAGAAACACCTTTATATGGAAAAGAAGTTGGTCTGGCGGGAAGAGTCGATTGTATCGCAGAATATGATGGTAAATTGAGTATAATTGACTTTAAAGCCAGCACAAGAGAGAAAAGAAAAGAAGACATTGAAAATTATATGATGCAAGCTACGGCATACTCTTTACTATGGAAAGAGATGACCGGACAGATCATAAATAACTTCGTAATTTTAATTACCTGTGAGGATGGAGCTGTTCAGGTTTTTGAAGATAATCCATTAAATTATGTGGTGACTTTAGTAGAAACAATCAAAAAATATAAAAAAAATTATGAGCGATAAAGAACATGTAAATCGTAAAAATACCCGTATCTGGGTAAGAATGAACGAAGATGCCAGATCATCTTATTTCCGTGATAAATTTATTAAGGAACATGGTGGCCAATTTGTAAAAGATGGCAGATACTGGAAATGGATTGAATTAGACTTTGAGCAAATGATCAAAGAACATTTTGAACAACTAATGAAAAATTTTGAGATGCCTGCTCCAGTTGTAACAAAGGAGAGAGGAAAGGCATATGTGTTTAAGAAAAACAACGAGGAAGTTCATATTCAAAATCTTTTAGAATATTGCATGGACAATAATTTGATGAGAAGTGCAATGTACGATTTAATGAACGGAAAGAGAAAATCATACAAAGGTTACAAATTTTTAAGAAAGGAGGAATGATATGGAACTAATCATTAGCGAATCATTGGGTACTGTTTTTTATAGCCTAGTAGTTTTTACGGCTGGAGCATTGGTGGGTCAAGGTATTTGGAAGTGGGTTTCTAAGTTCTTCCCCTGGAACAAGTGAAAAAAGGCGGGTTAAATACCCGCCTTTTTTTATTATAAATACCTAAGTATATGGAAAATACTTGGTTTGATAAAAATTTCATGGAAATGTACCAGAACGATGTTCTACCTTTTATAGAAAAGAAGATCAATGAGGGGTATTTCTTAAAGCAAGAAATTGCTTCTCAAAGAATGGAAAGAGCTAGAAATCGAGCTAGAAATAATAGAACTGATAGAGATCAGTTGCTCAAGAACAGAATTCTAAGAGCAAAACAAGCCAGGGCCAGAGGCGAAGCAAGAGCAAAAGATGCTTTGGCGAAACAGCCAATCAGTAAACCAATTTACGAAAACTGGTTTGAGATTTTTGAAAATAAACAATCAGGTAAGACCAGAAGAAAAAGAGATAAGTTTAGAGGTCTAAAAGATTTCCGCAAGGATTTTAAATTATCAACTTCTATGTCTTTGACAGGTGGCAAGAAAGAGAAAGATAGAATAAGAAAAAATATCGAAAACAAACTAAACGAAAATATTTCGATACAATCAAGAAGATACATTTATGAACAAGAAGAAGAAATTGGACAAGAACCAACAGAAAAAACAATCCTCGCTCCAGAAGAAAGCCAGCAACCAAAAGAAATTGCTACAGCAGCTGATTATGTTTTCACATTTGAACAACTTAGACCTCTTCGAAAGAAAGTAAAAAACGTATTTGAGAATCTAAGCAACATTTCATATAAAATGTTGGCTGATACTCTTGGCGTTTTTTCTATCAGTAAAGACGATAAAGAATTTCAATTAGAAAACGCATTAGTTCTTGTGTCCAGAGTTTCATCTGGTGCTTCTCAGCAAGAAATAGAATTAATGAGAAATTTCGATGATGAAAGATTCTTTGATTTTGATGAAGCATCATTTGATATGGCAAGAAAGCTGCTTTCTTATCTTGGGGAATCTTGCTTTCAGAACATCTACCATGTAGATGAACTAAGCGTAGTCGAAGACTTTCCTGGCTTCAAGCGTTCGTGTTTAGTATGCGGAGATAATGCATTTAGAGTCGTAGTCGGCAAGGTTTATATCAAAGACTCTACTGATTCCCCCAATTATGGAATCAAGATGCAGAATATAATAAATTCTCTTCTTCCTATTGCCATTCCACAAGATCCAGAAATATTGGATGATGATGGTCTTTCAATTGTGTTGGCTGATGTCAAGAAGAGTATGCTCAACCTTTCTTTGTTCCTTGTTAATGACATTGACGAAGATCCAACACAAGATGAAGCATTCATGGACTATCTCGACAAGAATGGTCTTTTAGACGATGAGGGTTATATCTTAAATGAAGCTAAGTTATCTTCATATAATGATATGATCGAAATAGCAATCCAAGAGCTTTCGAAGAAAAAATCAATAATAAAGGATTCTGCTTTCTTTGGAACAATAGTCAAGGAATTGACTCGCCACTATCTTGTTGGCGTGAATGCCCAAGATATCAGAGCAAATGCTACTCACTTGCTAACAGACAATGGCCTATTCATAATAACTGAAGATATGATCAATTATTATGCTCAGATGGCAGATGTAAATATAAAAGTAAAATCAGCCATAGGCTCTAATAAAGGAAGAAAAAAGAACGGAAATAAAGTTCCAAAAGCATTGGAAAAATTTAGAGCAATAGTTGAACAAGTAAAAGAAGAATTAAAGCCTTCAAAGAACTACAAAGATAGATTGATCAATACCGCAGAATTGATAGCTGAATCTGATGCATCAATATATCAAGCCATACTAAACACATTTGATTTTGAATATAGCTTGGCATTGAATCCGGGAGAAAAAATAACTCCAAGCCAAAAAAAGAGTGCAGAATTTAATGTGGTAAAAATTGGTAATAAAGAATTTAAAATTCCAATTTCAATTGATAAGGGAGATATGACAACCATCTTCATTAAAGAAGATATCGATGATGCGTGTGATTATATTCTATCAAACACAAACATCAGCGAAAGTGCTAAACGAAGAATACAGAATTCAAAGAAGACTGGAAATGTTCCACAGGATTTAGTAGAACTTATTTCTTTTGTCATAAGCCAAAATAGAAGTAAAAGAAAGTCTACTATTCTTGAGAAGCTTCAGGGACATGAGAAGCACTATTCAAAAAAAACTAGCCATCACAGATCAAATAGAAATAAGGCTAGAAGAGCCGCAGAAAAAAAATGGGGTAAAGCCGCAATCAAAGGTAAGGATGTGGACCACAAAGACGGCAACCCCATGAATAACTCGCCAAGTAATCTTCGTCTAAGAAGTCCTGGTGACAATAGAGCTGATAATGGTCATCACAAGGGAGAACCTTACAAGAAGGCCAAGCGCGGAATCACGAATACCTATAAGGGAAAGGATAAGTAATGTTTGATCTGAATCCTGAATTGTTTGAATATGGTATAGCTACCGCCACATTTATTGTAGGTGCTTTCTACGGTCTTAAGAAATTAAAAGAAAAACTATTTTCTGAAAAGAAGAAGAAAGAACAAAAAGAATACTGGAATATTCATTCAGAGATTCATGAGATTTTAACAGAACTTAGAATTCGCACAGACGCAGCCAGAGCACAAATCATTCAATTCCACAATGGAGAATACTTCATGGACGGAGTGTCTATGAAGAAAATGAGTCTTACTCACGAATCTCTTCGTTCTGGAATCAGTGCAGAAGTTCATCAGAAGAAGGATGTCCTTATTTCTGCTTATATTGATTTCATTCGTTCTATTCTTGAATCAAAGCACAAGTTTGAAATTGTTGCTCTGATGAAAGAATCTTATCAGAGACAATTGTTCTTCGCCAGCAATGTCGTTGCTTACATGGCCGTCCCCATAGTAAACAAGGGAATGAATGTTGGCTATTTGATCGTTCACTGGTGCAGTGATGAAAAGGTAGATCAAGTAAAAGAACAAGTTGTGGCAGGCGAAATGAGACATGCAAAGGATAGAATAGAAGTTCAATTAGGCCACCAGATATCATTGGAGAAATAATGAAAGATCTAAACGAAGTCTATCGTAAGTCTGGTCTTGGTAAGTGGTTTCATGACGAATCTGCTGGTGGCAAACCAGGCTGGGACCGCTACAACAGCAAAGGACAAAGAGTAGGTGAGTGCGGGGATGCCAAGAAGGGTGAGCCATATGCTGCTTGCCTGTCAAAGCAAAAAGCTGCCAAGCTAGGAAAGGAAAAGATAGGAAGCTTCGTTGAACGAAAAAGAGCTGCACAGTCTGCTGCGGGTAGGGGTAAAAAAGGATCGGGCAAGAAGGGAAAGAAACCGATCAATGTCGATACTGGAATTCGGGAGGAATATGATGTTGATAAGAAAGGTCCATCAATGACTCCTGGCCAAAATATGGATATCGATAAGCGCAATAAGAGATTCAAAACACCACCCTGCGCTATAGATAATAAAGAGGTAAAAATGCCAGAATACGAAGATTACATAATCGGTGAAGAAAAAACTCCTAGATTGAATAAGCCCATGAAGGGTGATGTCAAGAAGTTCAAAGTTTATGTAAAAAACGAAAAGGGAAATATCGTTAAGGTAAATTTTGGCGATAAGAATATGTCCATAAAAAGAGATAATCCGGCCAGAAGAAAGAACTTCCGTGCCAGACACTCTTGCGACGATAATCCTGGTCCTAAAACAAAGGCTCGTTACTGGAGCTGCCAGATGTGGAGAGCTGATAAGTCTGTTGGTGATATGCTCAGAGAAGCGGCAGAAACACAAGAAATAATCGATTTAATCGAAAAGAATGTACCAAAGAAACCAAAGAAGTGGTCTGCTTGCAAAGCACAAGCTAAGAAAAAATTTGACGTTTATCCTTCTGCTTATGCCAATGCTTGGGCTGCAAAGTGCTATAAGAAGAAGGGTGGAAAGTGGAAATCAGTAAGCGAACAATTTGCTCCATATATTGATTCAATGCAGATAGATTCCACTCCAGAAGAAACTGATGAATTAAATAATAAAGCATTCAAGCCAGAAAAAATAGAAAATGATTTACCACCAATACAAAGGAATAAATCAGGCAAAAAATTTAATTCAAAGTCTTTGAGACTAGAAAATTTTAGAAACATTTTAAAAAAAAAGTTAAATGAATCTGCTAATAATGTCCCTTTAAGTTTATACAGGCAAGAATTTCCTAACTGGAATATAACTAGCCCACCACCCGGTGTTGGTGTTTTTGATACTCCTAATTATTATTTACCGACACCAGGTATGCGTCCCACACCATACGATATTCCAACCGGATTTCCTATGGAAGAACCAAATTCTTGGTTAGATGATAACGGTAAACCTTTATATTATGATAACAAAGGAAATCCAATAGTTCCTCCTGTATATCCTGGAGATAATGCAACCGAACAAGAAATGGAAAAATATTATAAAGATTATCTAAAATTTTTTGACAAATTGGTAAAACATTGGCAAAATTGGGCAAATAATAATGGATTTAGTGCTCTTTATAAACCACAATGGATACAAGATGCTTATAGACAAAGTAAAATATACTTTAATTTATTAAATAATTTAAATCTTGATTTAAATGTAAATGATCCATTAAATTTAGTTGATAGTGGATATTCTTTCCCAAATAGTCTTTATGATCTTAATCCATAATATAAATAACTTAAAGGAATAAAATGAAGAAATTTAAAGATATAATATCTCTAGTAGAATCAGAATCAATAGATGGCGGTGGTTTTGGCGATCCTTTCCAGCCATCAAAGACGACAAGATCAGCTTCTAGCGATTTTGGTGTTCATAGAATAGAAGAACCAACACAATTAAATAGAGTTGGAGCATTTCTTTCGGCATTTACTAATAGAGAATATCTTGATCCTCGCGGTGCTCTTGCTCTTTTAAGAGCAAAGATGAATATAATCGGTCTTGATTTTGAATTTCACCCAAAGGTTCAGTTGAATCCTGGACCAAATAAGTTCAAATTGACAAGATTTGGTGGAACATTCGGAACAACTCCAGACCACGATCTTCTAAAAGACGGCTTCCAGGTTACAGATGGCATATCAGAATTTAATAACGGAAAAGGTCTTGATATGATTGTCGATGTGACAATAACTCCATCGCATCTATATAAGTTTGATATTTCGGTTATTTAAATTATGAATAAGTGTGAAAAATGAATAATACTATGAATATCAAAATTTTAACAGAAGAAAATTTTGAACTGTTTGCTAAATTAAAATACAACAATCCAGAGTGCGTTTCAATAGAAGAATTTAATGACGATATCAAAAGAATAAAGTACGTTAAAAGACTTTTTTTGAAATATGATAATGAAAAAAATTTAAAGCACAAATTAATAAAAAATCACATTCTGATCCTGTGCAATCTTTTTGGAGAAGAATCAGCAATCAGAATGTTATTTTTTAAGATAGAAAAAAAATATCATGGATTTTTAAAAGCATTTTTAGTAAACCTAAATATTTTACCAAAAAATATACCAGAAGTCAATTTAGCATTGATACAGCCTGATGCAAGAATAGAAAGATTACTAAAAAATGCAGTTGAATGAAAGAATACAAAACGCCTCTTTGATGGTAAGAAGTTTTACGATATACAAATTTCTTACCATGCTTTCAACGCCATTTACTAGTCTAGATGCATATAAAAGAGGCTACATCGACAGTCAGGGAAATTTTATAAAAAAGCTGGATGATGTTTTAAATAAAGCGTCCATAGATCCGCTTGAAGTTTTAATAATAAAACTAAAAAAATTACTATCAAAAGTTCCAGAACCAGGAATAAGATCTGCTCTTAACAATAATCTAGCTATACTGGATTTATTTTTAAATGAAATGTACGAATATGGAATACAGCCACACGAATCTCTATATCTTCTTGAATTACATAACCTTGAAAATAACGGAGAATCATTACTGGATATACTTGTTGAGGATATGAGTGTTGGTGCGGGTGGAATAGCTGGAGTCGGAGTTCCAGCAGCGGAACCACAAAATGTTGTTGTTCCAAAAAAGAAAAAAAAGTTTTCTATTCTTAGAAGATCTGATCTACAAATATAAATAACTCTGGAGGTCATTATGCCGACTGAGTTGATTTCATTGATAGGCGGAAGCCTTACTGGATTTTTGTTTCGATTCATGGCTCAGAAGAGTCAGGATCAAAAAGAGCTATTTGAACGCCTAATTGCTGCCAATAAGCAGACTACCGAAAATCAGGATAAGGCGGCTCAAAGAGTTCCCCTTGATGTCGGCAAGGGAGTTCGTCAGCTAATCGTTCTAACCGTTCTCTTTGGAACCATTGCTGCACCATTCATTCTACCATTCTTTGGTGTTCCTACCTTCGTAGAGGTTGATTCAACAAACCCAGAAGCATTGTTTGGCCTATTCCCAGAGACTGCAAAGAAGTATTTTGTTGAGGTTAACGGATATCTTTATACATCTGAAAATCGTCAAATACTCGTAGCGATTGTCGGTTTCTACTTTGGCACTGCTGCCGCAGGGAGGAAGTCATGAAGAAGATCTGGGCATTAGTTTTAGTTCTAGCACTTGTCTTTGCAGGATGCGATACCACTCCAGAAATAATTCCAGACATTACTGGCGATAATGTTATAATGATGGATATCAAGAGCCAGATTGAAAATAACAAGATGGTCAAAGATGATTATAGCTGGGTAATCTGGTATTTGCCTATTCTTTTTCTAGTTGTTGCATGGGGATGGAAAGAATTTTTTGGTAAGAAGAGAGAAAGATAATGAATTATCTTTACAAATATTTGATAGAAGCTAAGAGAAGGCCAAAAATGACCACTCAGGAGTTATTGACTTCTCTTACCGGTTTTCCAAAAAATTTGATGGATGATAGACCAGATACTACTACTTGGAGTCCTTCTGATTTTGCTGAAAGACAACGAAGAAAGAAGCTTTTAGCAAAAGAAACAGCTAAACCACCAAAAAGCAGTGCATCAAGACCAGGCGCAAGATCAATATCTGTAAGTGCAGTAACAGGCAAAGGAACAACACCAGCCGCACCAACTGCACCAGCTACACCAGCTGCACCAGCTACACCAGCTGCACCAGCACCTAAAAGAAGAACCAGAACAGCACCAGCTAGAACAGCTACACCAACTACACCAGCTACACCAGCTGCACCAGCTACACCAGCTACACCAGCTGCACCAACTGCACCAGCCCGTAAAAGAAGAACCAGATCAGCTGCACCAGCCGCACCAACTGCACCTACAACACCAGCCGCACCAACTGCACCAGCTAGAACAGCTGCACCAGCCGCACCAACTACACCAGCCACACCAACTGCACCAGCTAGAACAGCTGCACCAGCTGCACCAGCTAGAACAGCTGCACCAGCCGCACCAACTACAATAGATCTAGAACCAGAAACTCCAAGAACTAGAAGAGGTAGTGTATATAATCCTGAAGTAGCAAGATCAGCTGAAGCAGCGGCAGAAACAGCACAACAAGCATCTGAAAAAGCTGCAAGAAGATCAAGCGCACTAAGAAGAGAAAAGGGTCTTGGAAGATCATTAGCATCATTTGTAAGCGGAGGTGCTGCTGTTGGTGCTGCTAGAACTTTTATTCCACAAGAATTTTATGATCAATTGGACAAATATAAAATTTCTGTCGGTGGAGTAGATGTTTTAAAAGGCGGATCTGTAGTCGATGAATTAGCATTTACCGCTGGACAAGCAGTATTTCAACCAAGAAGTACTCTTTTAAGACCAGGTTTATCTGGAAGAATCATTGGTGGAGCTGCTGGTTTTGATGTCGGAGAACAAATAGGAACTGCAATTGCAGACAGACTTGGGATAGAAAGTGAACTCGGAAGAGGCGGTGTAGAATTTGCTTCTGGAATAGTAGGTGGAGCTGTTGGAGAAAAAGCAGGAGAAGTAACACAAAAAGTTGTTACTGGTCTTGGCAAAAAAGCACTCGAAAAAGCAGCTCAAAATCAAACACTAAGATCTGCTGGCAATGCAATTAAGATTGATGCCCTAAGAACAGGTAAAGCAATAAAAGGTGGTGCTAATCTTTTTGGCTCATCTGTAAAATCTAAGATTGGAACTTCTGGTTCTCTTATAAAAACAGGGCTTCAAAAAGCAACAAAACCCGTTCTTGATGTTGGTAAGAGCGCAATCAAATCTGCAATTGATAAGAATCCCTCTTTAGCTAAATTCGGAAAAGAAGTTAAATATGGGGCCAAGCTCGCTAAATTCTCTGATGCCAAGATTGATAGAGCCGCTTCAAGACTACTAACAAAAGATCTTACAAACGAAATACTGCTAGGTAAAAAGCCTCAAGCAACTCAAATAAAAGCCGCTCAAACTGCTGCAAAAACAGGAAAACTTGGTGGCAAATTATTAGGTGCTGCCGGAACAGCATTTACTGCGTTTGATGAATTCTCAAAAGGTACAAAATACCAAGGAACGGGAACAGAAGCATTGAATGTTGCTACAACTGTTGGTGCTGGTCTTGCAGTTCCTGCTGCACTATCTGCTGCTGGAACTCTAGCTTCAGGTGCTGGTTTGGCAGCAGCTGGAACAGCTACTGGAGCAGCCTTAGCAGCAGCTGCTCCACTTGCCGTAGCCGCTGGTGGATTGGCTGCTGGTGCTGCTGCGGGAAGATATTTACAAACTGATCTTGATGATTATGAATCAACACAGAGATCTTTGAGAATTCAAAAAGATCTTTTACAAAACGCTTCTGGTGAAACTGAAAAAGAAAAAATAAGAGCAAAGATAGACGAACTTGAAAAGCAGTCAGAAGAAGATAAACCAGGAATAGTTTCAAGAGCATATGATGCAACTTATGGAAATGTTGCTAGGGGAGTAGTTTCTGGAATCAATTCAACATCAGAATTGCTCTTTGGCAAAGAAACTCCAGAATCAATGAGACAAAAATCACTTGAAGCTAGAGAAAAGCAACTTGGTCCTGGTGCTAAAACAGTACAGCAACTAGACTATGAAGCTGAAATAGAAGCCAAGAAGAAAATGGCTGCAAGATCCAAGGAACAAGTAGCAGCGGATATCGAACGAGAAAAAAAGAAAGAAGAAATCGAAGCTAGAAATTCCGAACTAGATACTCTTCGTCAAGCTGCTGAACAGGGATACGAATTGGACGATGAAACTGCGAAGAGATTTGGATATTCTACTGGAAGGCAATTAAGTGATTTCCTTTCAACAAAGAAAGAAACTCCAGAATCCAAAGCAAGAGATGAGGAAGAAGAAAGAAAAAGAAAAGCTAATTTAGCTTGATTCTAGATTACTTAATTCTTTGTAATTATACTTGCAAATATAGAAGGCATCAACTACATCTGATATTGGGCTTTTGATTTCTCTTTCAATTGAATCAAAATAAATTCTCAGATCTGTTCCTGTTTCTTTTACAAAAGCTTCAAACATTTCTTGCTTATTTGCATTACCTTTTCCTGTTGCAAATTTTTTAACTCTTGATGGTTGAACGACATCAAGTGGTATTGAATTTTGCCAAAGTTTGTATTTTAATATTCCAGTATTTTCTGCTATATGAAATACTCTTCCTTTTGCTGCATAAGCATAGTCTTCAAGCGCAACAAGATTAGATCCTATTAACAAATCCAATGCCCAATCTGATATGCTATCGTACCTACCACATTCAGCATTATAATCGGGAAATAATTCTCCACGAATATTATTATTGAACATTGTTGCATTTTTTTTAACATCAGTTAAAAAATAAAAAGAACAGTTTTTATAAGAAAAATCCCCATGCAAATGCCCATTAAAGATGCAAATGCATGGGGAAGTTAAAGAGTAATCAATTCCAGCTAATATCACATATTATTTAGTCAGATCCACAATCTCGCAAGCTCCTGCGGTGCAACTAAAAGTCTGGGTTCCGGTGGTATTATCTTCCTTTTCATAGTTGGATAGTTCTAACCAATCAACATCAGCAGGAAGTTTAGCCAGTAATGCTTCATACTGCTCCTTGGTGCAGTCTTCGTATGGAGCCTGACGGTAAGTATGATCAGAGTGTGGAAGGAATGAAATACCGCTGATCTCATCAAAGTGAGCATAGACCCATGCTCCCACTTCCATCCATTCTTCATCCCGAACAGTTACAGTGATGCTTGGCTTGTGTTCGCACCAGTATTGCTGGTAGGTCAACCAAAGCTCCAGTTGTTCGATTGCGGTCATATCATTACGAGTTACGCAATGATCTGGAGACTTCATGGGGAATGAGAAGACCATTGTGTGGTTGGGCTTCATTACGCATGGCTCTGCAACGAATCCCTTATCGATCATGAACTGGCAGATTGGGTCCTTACGGTCTGCACGAACACGACGAATGTAATAGCTGGCATGACGAGCATGAATACCCGAAGCAGCATCAACCAACTGACTGACCGTTCCACTTGGCTTTACGCAAGTGATGGCAGCAGATTCATTAATCTTTAACTTATGTGCATATTCCTTGTTCGTTTCAACTGCAACATGACGAAGATGATCAAGAACATCCTTAAGATCTACACCACCAGCACGACCATTGGTGATTTCATTATCCATGATACCAGTCAAAGATACACCAAGTAGACGCTCTTCTTCACAATTCTTCTTCCAGTCACTTGAAAGATAACGGAAGTTGGTAAGAGTAGACTGGAATGTACCCAGGATAGTCGCAAGACGAACCTTACGAGCAAGTGTATCTGGAGTATCGTCTGCACGAATCACGACTTCAGATAGATTGCAGAATTCGCGGTCGCGTAGAATGATCTCTGAGCAAGGATTGGTTCCAAAGTCGTGGTTTGGATCACGACGATCCCCAAGACGCTTGATCTGGTTCTTTGCAGCCTTACGGTTGAAGATACCACGCTCTCCGCTCTTGCTCTTGTAGAGTGAAACCCATTCGTCCATGAAGGTAGCCATGTCTGGCTTTTCCTTGTAGCAGGCTGAGTTGTTTGCTAGTGCGCGTTGAGCGTTGTTCTCCCACCATGCACCACTCTTTGCCATACGCATACGATCATCGTCAAGGGATGAGAGGGAGATAAGAGCAGAGCGACGAACTCCACCAACAACTACGATCTCAGCAATTTTGCATACGATATCGTGGCATTCGACCGTAGTGAGCTTTCTACCAGCCGCCTTGCGGAAGGTTTCAATGGTAAATCTGAAAAGGTCTTCCAGAGGTTCAGGTCCCGATGCTCGTCCACCGAAGGTTTTAAGTCTCGCTCCAGCAGGACGAACTTTTGAAATGTCCCATTGCGGAATCTGACCACCAATGAGTAGTGAGAATAGCTCTCGGTAGGCTTTAGCCCAACCAATTTTAGAATCTTCGACCACGATAATAGTATCGCTATTTGTAAACTCTTCAGCAATAGTAGGAAGCTTTTCAACGAATTCCCTTTCGACAGAAAAACCAACACCCGTTCCGCACATTAAGATGTATAAAATCTCGTCAAACGAGCGAACCTTGCTCGTTGAAACATAGGAGCAGTTATACCCTGCTACATGGTCGCGTTCTAGTGCCTCACCTGCGGTCATGAGGCAACGCATCGATGGCATCACTTCCAAATTCAATACCGCTGTTTCAAGTTCCTTACGAAGATCCTTTGAAAGCTTGTAGTTGCAGGATTCCTTGAGGTGAACTTCAAAGAAATCAAAATAGCGTTTTACAGTCTCTCCCCAGGATTCACGACGATTTTCATCTTCGATCCAACGAGCGTAGCGGGAGGAATGAATAAAACTTTGGTATGGGGTTGGTAGTGGCATTAACATATTTCCTTTTTTAGTTGTGGCATTCTAGCCGTGTTGGGTATTTAGTCAAGGTTTACTTCGTCAGTTCCTGCCAAGAGACAGGAAAACAGGGCTGAATTAGCTGCCCAATAGCCGAAGCGTATTCCCGGACTTCCCATTGTGCATGGGGGTCGATTCTTTGCTTAAAAACGCGCGCATAAGCGGCCAGAGAACCCGTCCAGTACCATTCGGTGTATGTACCCTGGGGTAGGGCGAAACGGGCCTGTTCCGGGGCTACGCCAGCCTCTAGGAGCCAGCTGTAGGTCTTTAGGGCATCGCTAGCCACCCCAAAGTACATGGCCTCAGCAGCCGCTACCGTGTCTTCATTAGTAATGAAGTCTTCTGACCCCTGCTTTGCCCCATTTGTGGGCTTAGACCGCCATTTTGGAATGTAAATTTCTGGTTCTTCGGTTACATACCGACGAGAAATTTCATTCTCAACGAAACCAACTTTCGATTTAAAAAGCTGGGTTCGAATCGAAATCGGGGCCTTGATGTGAAGCATGATCTGGGGATGTGCGAACGGTGTCCAGTGTTTATGTGTTGCTAAGTACGAAATTAGTTTTTTATCCTTTTCGCACAAACTTGTCTTAGGTACATGAGAATCCTCATAATCCCAAGACGATTCTTTATGGAATGATACTCTGGCAGCATTAACAACTGTTAGATCGCTTCCCATCCAATCGATCATACGAACAAATCCTTTATCTAACACTTGAAGGGTTTTCTCACTCATAATATTCTTCCTGTTTTTTATATGTTATTCCGTTATTATGGAGTATTTCTTGTAAATATCTTACATAGGGGGTGTTTGAATTGTTTACAAAATAATTACTCCATCGCAAATTTGAAACTAAATTATTTTTAGGATTGCCGTCTATGTGATCTACAATTGGTTGATTGTTCGGGTTTGGTATAAAATGTTCGGCCACAATCCTGTGTATAAGTTTTGAACCATTAGATCTTCCATTTTTATAAAAATTCACTGCTAAATGACCAGAATCACAAACTGGTATAAGTTTTAGTTCTTTACCTTTAAAAGTTCTTTTTCGCAAAAACTGTTTTTTATTTTTACTGAAATTTTTATCGTAAATTATTCTATCTTTAGATTTTATTTTACCGTAATTTGAAACTTCGTAATAGTCTTCAAAGCCTTTTATGGGTTTCCATATCTCTTCCATTTTGTTTTCTCCTAATACTATTTAGAAGAAAATAAAATCCAAGTATATTATTCACTTTTTCCATTGCATATACCTCAACTTTGCTTCTAATCCTGAATAGGTGTTCTTGCTGATCATATCCATCGGATCACCAACCGCAAGAACATAGTCGTTAATATCCTTGACCTTAACATCAGGCCAAATAAGAATCTTATGACCCTTCTCCATAACCGTTTCCATGAAGCTGCAAATCTGCTTGTTGCGCTTTTCATTATCGAAAACATAAACCACCTCGCTGTTTGCAATCTTCTCTGGAAGCTTCATATCTCCAGCAGCACCAACCATCGCAACTGCGTTAGGTAGGAAGATGCTGTCGATTGGGCCTTCTGTGATATAGATTCTTTCTTGTGGATTTACTCTCCATAATCCATACCATAGTTTCTCCACAGAATCCTTCTTGAGAGTAATATATCGGACCTTGGAATCTCTCTCAAGCGCACGGCCTTGGAGTCCGATGAGTTCCTTGTTTTCGTCGTAGAAGGGAATGACGAGTCTTGGTTCTTCTGGTAGCGAGTATTCGCTGCTGAATTCCTTTGCGGTCTTTCCAAAGTCTTCGGTGTAATAAAAGTAGCAGAGCGATTCATCAGGGATGTTTCTCTTACCCAGATATTGCACGACTGAATGTTCAGCATCAAGGTCACAAACATTGACGCAATGTGGCGGAACTTCGAATGTAGTGATCTTCCTAGAGGGCTTGAATAGCTCCTCTGCCTTTGGTTTCTTGTAGTTTGATCTTCCGTTTTCTCCATTTGCAAATCTCCTAAATGCATATTCTTTTGCGATATCTGGACTGATGGCTTCTAGGAAGACATAAAGATTCGTTCCGTACCCACAGTTATGGCAGCGGTAAAAGAAGTCATTGCCCTTCTGGTAGAAATACCCACGGGCAAGATTCTTTCGCTTCTTTGAATCTCCACAAAAAGGACAACGGCAGTTTGCCAGATTGTCCTTCTTCCACTTGAACTTTCCCAGATTGCTTGAAACGATATTGATATAAGTCTTATCGATGTATGCGCTCATTCAATCTTCCAATCGTTTACCTTGACCAGATTGGGAATCTGGCGAGGGCTATATCCATTACCATATCCATGAGGATCGTTCTGGTTTGAATCGGAGATTCCATCTTGATCGTCGCGCTTGACATCAAAGAGTTTCATCTTGGACCTATCAATACCAACCACGAACTTCTTGTTCACGGTAGCACTATTGTAGCGATTCTTCAACTGCTTTACCAGAATTTGCCCAAGATTCTCAAGATCGTCTGTGCTGATCAAAGCACAGAAGAAGTCTGCTGTGGCAGGAAGACCAAACGACTCTGAGGTATCTTCAAGACCAAAATCGCTGTTGGCAAATCCTGAACGATTTACCTGAGTGGCAGAGAAGATCGGTACATTATATTCTACGGCCAAACCGCGCAGTTCTTCGGCCACAGACTTGATGTAGAAGTAACTATTGGTGTTAGCGTTCTGCTTGATCCTGGCAGAAGCACAGATGTTGATATAGTCAACGAAGATGACATCTGGAATGAAACGCTTCTTGATCTTGAGTTCATCCAGAAGGTGCTTGAAGTTTGCAACTGATGCACTTGCTGTGGGGTATTCCTTGACAATCAACTTGCCATGAATCTTACTCTTTAGAGCTTCCATCTTCTTGTCGTAAATATTCTTTGGAAGTTCTTTCAGACTATCCAAAGTGATGTCGAGAAGATTGGCATCAATGCGCTCGGCAATTCTTTCTTCTGCCATCTCACAGGTGATGTAAAGAACATTCAGATTCTGTACAAGGCAGTTGGCTGCGTGGTGGCAAAGGAATAGAGACTTACCTACGCCAGTACCAGCCATGACGATATTGAGTGTCTTGGCCGGAACACCACCGCCAGTGATGGCATTGAAGAATTCAAGATCGAATGGAATGCGCTTCTCTACCTGGTGATAAAACTGAAAACGGCGTTCAGCATCGTCAATATAGTCGTGACCAATGTGGTTGTCAAAAGAGACAGAAAGAGCATTCGAAAGAATAGTTGGAATTGCATTCTTTGTATGAGTCTTTGACTTTCCGTCGAGAATATGGATAGAATCCATGATAGCATTGTAAACTGCCTTATCCTTTACATGATTTTCGGTTTGTTCGACTAGCCAATTGATATCAGTAAGATCTGTTTCCGCAAAGATGTTTTCAATGCATTTGGCGCATTCTGTGTATTCATCCTCAGAAACCAGATCAAGCTTAGACAGGCTAATATCAATAGCCTCCCTTGTGGGGAGGCTATTGTACTTGGTAATAAAGTCTGAGATCAGATTGAAGATCTTCTTATTGGCATTTCCTGAAAAGTATTCTTCTTTGAGAAACGGATGAACCTTACGAGCGTAAGCTTCATTCGTTGCCAGATTCTTCAATATAACTGATTCCATCATCTTCAATTACCTCTCCGTCAAAGGTATCACCAATTGTTCCATCGCGTTCTTCTAGTAACTGAACTAGAATGCTTCCGATTACTTGATTAAATTCATCCTTATCAGATTCTGCGACTTGTCCGCTTACTATATCATAATCAAAATTTAATACAAGATTTTCATCAACTTCTTCAAGTTTAATTACCCCGTATTTAATAGCAACACCAGAAAATTTACCTTCGGCAAGTTCAATAGCTGCCTGATTTCCTTCTTTACCATCAACAATATTATACTTCATATTCTTCTGCTCTTTCTTTTGCTTCGTTTATAGAAATTTCTTCAATAAAGCACGGAGTTCCCGAACCAACCCAGGCCCCTATGATATTAAATTCAAAAAATTCTTGTGCTTCTTCAAATGTCATACCATCTTGAATAAGATTTTCTATAATCTTGGTTTGGCTGTAAGCGGCTATTGGTTTATCATGACCAAATCTCCACATTAAACCAAGAAATGCATTATCGTGACCGTCACAAAAAAGTACATTATCCATCTTTACCTCAAATCGTGTTAAATTCAAGCTTTGGGTTCTGAAGCTTGTGCATCCAGTAGTCGGCCATCTCTTCCATCATCTCTTCGAATGAAATGGTGGGTTCCCATGCCATCTCTCGCTTTGCCTTGCTAGCATCGCCACGAAGATAATGTAGTTCCTCTGGTCGTTCATACTTCTTATCGGTCTTGACATACTTACGATAATCCATGCCAAGATGTTCGAATACAAACTCAACCATGTCTTCTACTGAATATGCATATCCGGTAGCAAGAACATAATCGTCTGCCTTTGGCATCTGAAGCATGTTCCACATTCCACGCACATAATCCTTGGCATGGCCCCAGTCTCTCTTTGCTCGTAGATTTCCTAGAACAAGTTCATTTTCCATACCCAACTTGATCTTTGCTGCCTGGAGAGCGACCTTGTTGGTTACGAAGTTGATGCCTCTGCGTGGAGATTCGTGATTGAATAGAATCCCTGAGCAAATAAACATGCCATATGCATTTCTATAGTTGTGGCAAAGATTGTGAGCATAAAGTTTTGCACAGCCATATGGACTCACAGGACTCATATGAGTAGTTTCTCTCTGGTATCCATCAGAGTCACAAGAATTTCCGAACATCTCAGAAGTGGCTGCATGATAAACCTTAGTCTTTGGTGAAAATCTACGAACTGCTTCAAGTACCGCCAGAGTACCACCACCATTCACATCAAGAGTATACTTTGGAAGATCGAATGAAATCTGAACATGAGACTGTGCTGCTATATGATATAGTTCATCTGGCTGAAGCTTCTGTACATTCGTTTCAATGCTGATTGGATCGGTAAGATCTGCATAGTGAAGCTGAATCTTTCCTTGCTCCCAAACACTATTAATGCGAGTGGTCTGAGATTCTGGAACAGAGTTTCTACGAACTGTTCCATGAACTTCATATCCCTTCTCAACAAGCATCTCTGCAAGATAAGAAGCGTCCTGGCCATTGGCCCCGATGATAAGTGCTTTCTTAGCCATACTTGAATTCCTCCTGAACCTTTTCATCAATTTGCTTTAGAATATCAGCGGTGAAATACTTCTCAGGTTCCTCGTTGATATGCTTTTCAAACACCTTAGTACCATCAGGAAGTTCAATCTTAGTAGAGTTCTTCTTGAAGATACCACAATCCAAGGCAAGGTCAACAAGACCGTAGTAACGATTCAGACCGCTATCGAAGTTCAGTTGAACCTGAACGATCTTGTTTTCCTTGGTTAGTCGGCTCTTGTAAAGTTTGCAAGTAATTAGATTACCTACAACTTCATCATCCTGCTTATCCTTCTTCTTGGATAGAGTTACGATAGTAGAAGCCGCATATTTTAGACCAGATCCACCACCAAGTTCCTTTGTCGGAACATAGGCTCCTACTACATCGTAGGTGTGATTCGTCATGAGCATGGGAATCTTTGCCTTACCCAACTTCAGGGTAAGAACACGGAAGGTTCCCTTGATAACCTGTGCGCGCGTCATGTCGCGGGTATTCTTGCCTTCAGCCACATCGTTCATTTCCTTCGCTGTGCTCAACATGCCCAGAGAGTCAAGGACAATCATCATTGGCTTGCGCTCCGATTCGTCTGTTGCAAGAACCTTGTCAACGATGGTGAGGCACTGATGGCGAAACTCTTCAACTGTTTCGACGGGGAACACGGCAACGCGCTTGGGATCTACACCGCGCTCAGTGAACATGTCACTGGTGACTGCCTGCTCAGTGTCGAAGTAAAGAACTACGCCTTCCGGGTTCGCTGCCAGAAATTGTGCCACGATACCAATGCTGAAGTAAGTCTTGCCAGTAGCAGATTCACCAGCGAGACAGGTAATCTTGTTATTAGGTAGACCATCGAATAGACTACCAGATAGCAGAGCATTAAACACATAAGACCCAGTATCAATGTAGCCGCCAACATCAGATCCATCAAGTCCATCTTCGACTCTACTTGCGAATTTGTTTCCCGATGCATTAATCATTTCCTTTAAAAAATCCATTACTTATTCTCCTTGATATCATAATAGTAGTTGTCATCATGTCCGTCAATGATCCAGCGATCACTTTCTCCTTCACATCTCCAAGATTTATTATCAACCTTGAAGTCTGGATTCGTTGGGAAAGGTTTAGTAACAAAAGACATGTTCTTCCAATAGACTCTATTGTTTGGTTGTAGAGTATAATTGCCATTATCTAAAGCAATCATATGAAGACACTTATATTGGCTTGGTTCGTCAGAATATGAATTTCTGTACCAGTCAAATGTCATTACATACTCACCCCAATGTTCTGATTTGTCCTTTAGAATTACCTTTGCTCTTGTATCAAACAAAGCATCGTATTCAACAACAGAAACATTTTCATGGAAACAATCCCATAGCTGCAAATGATCTAGCGGCATTAGTGGAGCATCTTCTTTCCAACAAAGCATATGAATTGGAACTCTGCTTCTTACTAGACCATAATCAGTCATGACATGGAATGTCATTGCGCTACCAGAACACGATTGAGCACCAAATACCATGACCTTATCGAATTCTCCGATATGATCCTTATGCTGGTACATGTGTTCTCTTCTAAGGAAACAATAAAATTGATTGATGTTTACATTATGCAAATAAGGACTCCAATGTATTTCGTCGTTCTGTCTGCCACCCAATGGCTTCTACGATAGCCTTGAGCGGGTCCAGGAATGCTTTCTCAAACTGAGTATCATAATCAATATAGGCGTTTAAGTCAAACTCTTTTGGTAGAGAATTCATGAAAGAAATAACACAATCCTTGCCAGTTATACCACCAACAGGGTTTGGAGATTTGAGATACAAGAACTTGATCTTGTCTGCATCCCGAATCAATTGATATTTCTTTTCAAGCTTGGCCTTCTTGACATAATGATTGAAGAGAAGAGCACCCTTGACCGCGATTGGAGTACCCTTCTTGTAAATGGTTACTTGGTCCGTATAATCTTTTACGCCATTCACAGACCGAGGGAAGGCAATATCTTCTGGCTCAAACTTTTGGAATTTGTTTCTGAAATCATCGATATGCTTGATTAGGGTATCGTTGTCTTTGGTAAGAATGATATCGATACACTTCTTCAGTTCTTCCCGAATGATTTGCGGAGTAGATGATCTGGTCGTTTCAATGCCCATGATCTTGGTCTTGGGCTTGGCATACCGAACACCTTCGGAATCATGGACCAGAAGCATGTAACGCTTCTTGGCTGTCCAGATTCCCTTGGAAGCAATAGACTCGCGCTTCATAAACATCTTGTTTGCGTAAGCGTTCATGTTTTCAGCAAGTTCATCATAACACTTCTTGATATAAGGTTCGATTATCTCCTTGCAGCACTTGTCGAGATAGCTTACAATCTCTTCGGTTGATTTGCCCTTGGCCAACTTCTCAACAAGAGGACCCATGTTGATATAAATGGAGTCTGTATCGCTGGCCACGACATAATCAAACTCGCTCTTGAGCATCTTGTTTAGGAATTCGTTGATCTTGTTTTCAATCCAACGAATTGAAAGTTGGCCAGACAGCGTAATGGCCTCTGCGATTGATTCATCGTAATAGCGGAAGTATTCGTTTCCAATTGCACCGTAAGCTGAGTTTAGCTGAATCTTACGGGCCATCTGGAAGTTGTTGTACTTGGCAACCAGGAACTCCAACTCAGTTCTCTCTTCGTCAGTTATGTTCTTGCTTTCCAGTTTCTTCTGGCACTCAATCATCTTCTTCTTATACTGGCTGCGTTCGGCATACATCTTCTCCATGAGCCGAGGAAGGAATCCCTGAATGTCCTTACGCAGACCAACTCCATTAGCAGCAACGCAAATACCCTTCTTCTTGGCTTCGTTGGTGTAGGTCTGTGCCTCTGGTGTGTTATTGAGAACACGAATAGGAGTCAGACCACCACGGAAGAAATATGAATCACTGCAAATAGTCTCTGGAGAGAGATTGTATTGCATGATGAGGTGCGGATAAAGGCTGTTCAAGTCGAACGAAACGATCCAGTCATTCATGCCAAGAATAGGTTCCTTGACATATGCGCCTTCGTACTGTTGCTCCTTGACCGCAGACTTTTTCTTTGGAATTACAATTTTGTCTTTGAGAAGTTCGTTGTAGATAATGGTATCCCATGTACGAACCTGGCTGAAGACATCTTCATAGTTCACCTTGGCTGAGTAGGCCACGGCTAGAACCAGTTCGATCAGCTTCATTTTCTGTTCAAGCTTATAGACTAGTTCAACATCGTGGTAATTATAGTGAACAAACTTGTTGAAGTCATTCTTGTAGAACTCCTTCAAGTTGTCGTATTCGTCATAAGAGAGTTTACGCTCTCCTAGTTCCACTGAGGCAATATAATCAAGTCGATATGATTCTTGCTTTGTGTAGGTGAACTTGTTGTATAGCTCGTAATAGTCAAGCGTGGAGACACCTACGATGTCATAGCACTTCTGGGGTCCACGGGTTGCAGACTGAATAACCTTCTCAAATACACGATTGAACGGAGACAATCGGGCGGAATCTTCTTCTCCCATCAAATAATTGATTCTATTATAAAGGTATGGGATATCGAAGAAGCGAACATTCCAGCCCGTGATAATGTCTGGGGCATGTGATTCCCAGAAGATCAGGAAGTCTTCCAGGAGTTTTCTTTCATCGTCGTACTGCTGACATTTTACATTTGGAATGTCGATATTGAATTCCCCCAGCCCAAAGACATAGGACTTTGCTCCAAGCCGAACCGTGATCGCAATGATCTTTTCGGTTGGGTTTGAAATCTGGGGAAAGCCGTCTTCGCATGTCGTTTCAATATCGATGAAAGCTGTAACAATCTCTCGTTCATTGTAGGAGATTTCTTCTGGAAATTCCTTGCTGATGAGCTGGTAGATGAAGTCTGTCTGGCCATAGACTTCAAAGCCAGAGATGCCATCATACTTCTCAATGAACTCACGACACTCATACATGTTGCCAGGACTGACTGGTTGTAGAGGCTGGCCATAGAGAGTCTTCCATTCTGAAGACTTATTGCTGGATACAAAGAGAACAGGTTCAAAGGGAACTTCCCTCTGAACCCGAATCCCATTTTCCACCCCTCTATAGAGGATCTTGCTGCCGCGAGTTTCTACGCAAGTATAAAAAGACATGCGGCGATTATAGCGAGATTACTGCTTCTTGCAAGTTTCTTCCTTCGACTTTATATAAGCCGAGAATAGAACGCAATAATTCATGATATCTAGAATTGCGTCCCGATAACCTTCATTATCAACAACAAGCTTTCCAGCATTTGCAAATGTGCTTAGACGGGAAACCTTATCTGTGATCCGCACCAAAAATCCCTGCTCTGTATTGCAGATTCCCATTGCTTCACATCTTTCAAAATTTGCAAATGGCTGTTCTCCACTGTTACCAGCATAATCATGATTTTTCTTCTTCATGATATCAAGAGCAATCTTTGAAAGCTCTTCATGATGTTTAAATAGTTCTTCTCTGTTCATACTCCAGTACTCCCGAAGCCACCGTTTCTATCTGTTTTCTGTTGTGGTCTTTCTGTTAGATGGAGGTAAAGAAAGTGTTCCTTTCTTACTAGTTCCATCTGCGCGATTCTTTCTCCGTGAGAAATTTCGTAAGAAATATCACTGGTATTCACTACTGGAATCATTAGCTCTTCCACATAATCAGAATCAATGATTCCTTCACAGTTGGCTAGAATCAATCCCTTCTTGATTGAAAGACCAGATCGTGGGTGCATTCTCAAAGAATAGTGTTCGGGAATGTCAAGGATAAGTCCTGTTGGAACGAGAATTCTTTCTCTTGGTCCGATACGAATACCCACGGTATTTTCGTCTGTGGTAGTTGTACTCTTACTATTGTATCTGTCGTAGGTTACGATTGTACTATTCTTAAGATAAGCATAAACATCAACACAGGCCGAGTTTTCGGTCTGTAGTGATGGATCTTGTGCTGTTGGATGTAGTTTATAAATTCCTATTGATTGCATAATCAGATAATACACTAAAAACTAGGAATGTCAAGTCCATATTGACTGCCAAATACCCAACCAATTACAAATATTACCGTATTTTTGTTGAATCAATTGAGCGTATTCCTGTTCGTTTAATGGATTTTCCCCTGTCCATGTATCAAACCAAGCGCAATCCCATGTACCATTTGGTTGCCATGTTTCAACATCATCTACTACTAAATTAAATCTATTATCCTTTGGACAATGATCCCAAACCAAGTCAATAACATCTTGATTTTTTTCAATTATAGTAACTGATGTTATGTTTGGATCTTGTATCAATTTATGATTTACTAGACCAAGACCAAGACCACCGATTAAAACATCTCCAGTCATATTATCCCACAGCGGTTGATGTTCTGCATATTCACTATAAGTATCCGACATTACAAATTTTATATCATCATGAAATAAGAAAGTGTAATCGTCGTGCGGTTCTGTCTTGCCACCACAGGAAGATCCAAAAACATCAGTGTATATGGTATTAGAATCGCCAGTAGCTTTTCTTATAGACCATTTGCCAGAAGTTCCAATTGGAATATTCACTTTTATTCTTGTCATCCGTATGCCTTTATTCTTACTTGTCCTGCACCGCCAGCACCGCCGTTTGCGCTAATAACCGAGGAGTTGAATCCACCGCCACCACCGTTTCCGGGTTGAGATCCTGTTCCGCCTACTGTACTTCCTGATGTTCCTCCTGCGGCAACAGTTGTATTTCCAAAAACAGAAGATCCACCATTAAGTGCTCCGTTACCACCATTGCTTGTTGATGTTCCCGGAGCACCACCATTAGATCCAGTTCCTCCGTTTGTATTTACATCTCCATTGGATGCAACTCCAGCAGAACCACCCGAAGCAGTAGTGTTGTATGTTGATTCTGTTTCACCGCCACCACCACCACCAGCAGTTGGTACTGTAGTAAACAAAATTGTATTGCCGCTTCTAGTGTGAGAATTCAAAGTAGTTGATGTGCCGCTTCCTCCAGAATTTGTTCCGCTTCCTGCACTTCCGGCAGTACCTACAGTAAAATTCAAAGTATCATTAGCTTGCAAACCACCTTGCAAACTGCCTCTATAAGTGTATTTTACATACGCACCGCCACCACCACCGCCACCGCCATGATATCTTGTATTTCTTCCAGAAGTTAATGTTCTCCCTGCTCCACCGCCACCACCGCCACCAACTATTTCAATTTCAAGATAGATTGTTCCGGCAGGAACTGTATAGTTTTGTGATCCCGTGGATGTTATATCGGTTGTTGATATTAGGCGAGGAGTACGAATATACCCCGCCTTGAATGATGGAATTATCATGTGGATAGTGTTCCGGCAATGTTGTAAATATTGCTAGAATAAGATATAATCGTTGCAGCACCATGCTGACCAGCAAGTTTTAATAATCCACCATAACTGTTTAATGTCACGCCAGCGGCAGCAGTAAATCCAACTTGTCCAGCACCTAATTGAATTGCTGTACAATTAAATCCAACAGGAAGTCCAGTTGGAATTGTAACAGTAACGGCAGACGCATTATTGAATGTTAGAATTTCCCCGTTATCAGTGCTTAATATAGAATATGTTGTTCCTGTTTGTGTGTTAATTGCACTTGAGGAAATTCTATATCCTGTATCAGAAGAGACTGTTCCTGCAAATGTTGCACCAGAAGAAGCACTCAATCCACCAGGAAGATTCAATGTTCCATAAATTGTCGCTGATACTTGTGCTGTAGCACCAATGACTGCTGTGTTTGATCCAAGACCTAAAGCATTTGTTCCTATTACAATTTCGTTTGTTTGTCCGTTGGCAGATGCCCTTGACCACTGGCCAATATAAATTCCGCCTGTCCCCGTTGTTCTGTTAGAAACAACATTTGGTTCTTCGTTATCTAAATCGTTTGGAAAAAGAATATCTAAATCGCCACGATATGCTCCTGCTGCATGACCAATGGCAACATTTGCTACACCAGAACTATTCTTTTCCAAAGCCAGATAACCAATTGCTACATTTCTAAATCCAGTAGTAGTGTTTTGTAGAGAAGATGATCCTATTGCAGTATTCTGCTCGCTTGCTGTAGACGATGAAAGAGCAAGAGAACCTATAGCAACATTAACGGAGCCATTTTCATTTTCATCTAGTGCGTTTGCTCCTATAGCAACATTATTGATTCCTCCTTGAATATCTCTCGCTGCATGATATCCTATTGCAACATTATTGATTGCACCAGTAGAATCGCGCATTGCCTCTCTACCTATAGCAACATTGAATGTTCCTGACGGACATGCAGTTGCGCCGATTACTACACTATTCTGATCTCCAGCTGCACCTATTCCGACACGAATTCCGTTGATTGTTATATCACTTGCAAATGTAACTCCACCAGATCCAGAAATTCCCTGTGTGAATTGTTGCAATCCACTAAATGACTGAGCGATGTTGGTAAAGGCAACATTTGTAATAGCACCAGTAAATCCATTGATGGATGATACACCCTGAATAGCACCAGTATTTCCGTTAAAAGAAAGAACACCTGTATTAGTAATAGTTACGGAACCAGTCGCACCTGATACAGAAATACCTGTTCCAGCAGCAGCGGCAGATACTCCTTGAACCGCACCCGTCAGACCATTAAAAGAATAAACTAAAGGTAATTGAGAAACTGATTTGTTTTCCCAACCAGTAAGTCCGTCAACATAAGTCAACACTTGGTAGTCAATTAGAGGAGATGATATAATAACATCCGTGAGGTCATCCAGAGTTATGGATACTGAACCACCACCGCTTGATGTACTTCTAAAGCTTCCAGACTGAATAATCAATGCATCTGTTGTGTTTGTTAAATCAGTTGCACCAGACTTGACTATCAAATAACCAGCAAAAATTGCATTTGTTCTTGTATTCTCAATTTCTGAGAAATTTTCTAAGTCTATATTTGCAGCAGCAACAGCAATACTAGTATATTCTGCTCTACCATAATAAACACCAAGAAGCGTTGGTGTATTTGGGTAATAGAACAATCTTTGAATGGTATATTTACCACCAGGAACTGTTGCTAATGTTCCGCTTCCATCATCATATTTTGTCGGATCTATCTCTGTCTGATTTGGAACTGTTATAAAGCTTCCAGCAGTGATACCGCGATAATATCTAAAGAATGTACAATCGGTTTGAGCAGGATCTGAAACTACGCTAGGGTCATCAGTATTATTGATCCAGTTTCTACCAAGGCTGAATGCCTTACCAGAGGTTCTATTGAGTTTTAGATTTGCTCCGTTTGGGGAAATGCTATGGCCAGAAACTTTAATGGGACCGAAAGATCTAATGAACTGTTCATACTGCTTATCGGTAGCATAAGCAACATTTGGGTTTGTTCTTGCAAGATTGATGTAAGTTCTTGAAGGATGGACTAACTGGCCTATGATTATAGTAGTTTCTAACTGTTCATCGGTATAATATTCGGTTCTTTGCTGTACATTGCCAGACGAGTCAATATAGAGCCAAGTTGTATCTGAAGTTGCAAGATTTGTTACAGTTACTCCGGTCTGAGATGGCCATGTAACATAATTGAATATGGGCTGTGGATCTGCCGTGTATGTAGATCCTGATGCATGAATTTGGCCTCTTCCAGAAGTTATATCAAATTGAGCAGTGTTTCCTGCATTTATGGAAATAATTCCACCGTGCAACAGTCCAGTTGCAAGACTTGATGCGTATATGTTTGCGCTAATACCATAAACAGTAGGAGAGCTAAAAGCAAGCGTATTACCTACAATGCTTATTGACATATCTTGTCCAGCAGATATGCCAACAGCACCGCTTAGTCCGTTAATAGTTGTAACAGCACTGGTAATTCCTCCACCAGTACTAGAAGCTGAAATTACTAGAGGCCCAGTCCCATTATAATTTGCAAAACTAATATTTGAACCAGCAGAAATACCATAAATGCTCTTATTGACCCACCCATCACCATTATAAATGTAATGAATGCCACCGAAATCATAGGTATTACCGACTGAAGGATTGTTTGGGAAACTAATTGGCATATGTCATATATTTATGGTTATCAGCTGATCCAAACCTGAGATCCGCTTTTAGTTACTGACGTATAGATTATTCCATCATCCGTGTTGTACCATCTATCACCTGGGTTTGAAGATGCTGGTGCGGTTAAACCCTCGGTGAAAATACAAGCATAATTTTGTATACTTCCGTCAGGAAATTGTAATCCACCATTCGTAAGCTCAAGAGAAATAGAACCATTTCCGCTTATGCTAGTAAAAGCATCAATATCTAAAGTTGAAGAATTGATATTTACAGTCGATAGAGCATCTTCAGTTGCTATTTGAAATATATCAGATTTTTTACCAGCAGTAAAACCATAAGCAAAAATCTTAAATGCGTTTGTTATTCCGTCAGAAATGCCAAAACGCAATTCTGGTGCTTGACCAAGCAATCCCCAATTAGCAAGAAGAACAGCAAGGTCTGCACCGTTCACAGTTCCGTCTAAATTTACATCCCCAAGCAACCCATTCGTTAATAGCGTTATCTTTACCCAGGCATCAGGGTTTGTTGCAGTAGTATAATAATAATATGCACCATTACCATCGCCACTATCAACCACCCACGCTAAATCACCATCTTCTGGATTCGGAGATGCCTGTAAAGCTGTTACATTAGGAAATGATCTTAGTAACTTATAGCCAGAATCAATAGACACTGTTATATTACCAGTTCCTCCAGAAGGAGAAACTGTTATTCCGTCAGTTCCAGCAATTGATAAAACACCAGTATTGGAATAAGTTATGGTATTATTCGAATATGTTACGCCTATTCCAGAGCCTGCTGACCATGTGACTCCACCAGTAAATCCATTTGCAGTCAATACCGCTTGTGAAACTGATCCTCCCCCACCAACAGCATCAACTCTTACATTAGAACCTATTCTGGTTACATTTAGATTGTCACCGAAATCTATTACACCTACACCAGTTCTAACTACTATACTTCCCTTACTTCTTACGCCTAAACCGCTACCGCCACTGGCAAAAAGAGGATCTGAGGCTAGTTTTGAAATTTTTTCGTCAAATAATTTTATATCGACAGAAATGCTTTTTTTCGCTTTATCATAAACTAAAGGATAAGAAGCAGATAAAAGGCCAGTGTCTCCTTGATCACCCTTATCGCCTTTAGGACCCTGCAATCCTTCAGGACCCTGTTCTCCTTGTATTCCTTGCGGCCCCTGTGGCCCTCTAGGACCTTGTGGACCCTCTGGACCAACATCCCCCTGTGGGCCTTGTGGTCCTGGTTCTCCAGCTAAACCATCATCCCCCTTAAGCCCCTGTGGGCCTTGTGGTCCTGGTTCTCCTGCATCTCCTTTATCGCCCTTGTCCCCTTTAGGTCCCTTTGGTCCTTTGGGGCCAATAGAACCAGGTTCTCCCTTATCTCCTTGCAATCCACGGGGACCCATTGGCCCAGCTGGACCTATTGGGCCAGCAGGACCCATTGGGCCTGGTTCGCCGTCCTTACCGTCCTTGCCATCGGATCCTGGAAGGCCATCTGATCCTGGATCCCCTCTTATTCCCTGCAACCCCCTTGGACCAGCTGGACCCTGCATTCCAGGAGATCCAACACTAGGTGCAGCTTCTATTACAGTTTCTGGTTCCTCAAAAATATTGAGAGGAGCAGACTTTGATGGTATAATAGTAAATTTTTGTTGTATCTTTGGGAGTGGTTGAAAATTTTCTGTAATCAAACTGTCATTGCTTTTGATAAGCAATATTTCTCCAGTTTCATCTTTTAGAAAATAATTCTTAGTTCCGCCTAATTTATATTCTTTTCCATACCACTGAGTAGGAACACATTCAAATACAGAACCTTTTTTTAGATCCTGTATGTCATTTTTTAATATTATCTTTGTTCCAGGCGTAAAACTATTTTTCATTTATCACCTGTAATATACTTCTACAGTAGAGTCCTTCTTGATCTTTATTTTAGAAACAATACCTCTTACTGTTCTTGTTTTTTGCCTGTCGGTGGCTATCTTTGAAAATTTTTTAATCTTTAACTTCATAGTAAACCACCATCTTCATTTGATAGTTCAAATCTTCCTCTCAACAATGTATCTGAGAAAGTGTTGCCATTAAAAATTTCCAAAGAATAAAAATGTCTTCCACTAGGAATACTTCCCATAATATCCGAATCTATGCTAACATAAATTCCACCAGTCAAAGTGGCAAGATTTTCATCTTTATTTCTATAAACAAAAGATTTTGAAGAATCGTGAGTCAATCCTCCAGTTCCGGTAGGAACATAATAGGTAACTCCAGTTACACCAGCAATTATTAAAGTATGCTCATCCATCGGTAAAGCTCTGAAGACGCTAAAGGTAACTTTATCGAATGTTGCAGAAATAGCAGCATCATTTTCATCGTAATAAGTTACATGAAAATTAAAATTGTTTCCCTTTATGCCTTCAAGATCTTTTTGTGGAGTCATATTCTAGCTTTCTTCTTCTTTTTATTTATCTTCTTTTTTTCCTTTTCTTTTTGCTTCTCTACCATTTCAGCCATAGCTCTTTCATCTTGAATCTTTGCTACAATATGCTTGTAAGAATTGAAGTTGTTTTGAATTCTTTGTCTATGTTCTTCTGGAAATTTATTTTCGCAAAGAAGCTTATGACAAATTTGCATTCCCAAGTGAAATTTTCCTACTGAATGGGCAACCGCACCTAATTCATCAAGAATGCCCCATGAGTATGGAATTTCTTCTACGAACAAATCATCCATTACTGGTCTTGGAATCTCCAATGCCATGCGCGCATAAATGTATGCTGCCTTTGGCCTGTCATTCATTCTACAGAGTCTTGCTAATTGATACAGTGGCTCTGCTCTTGTTGGTCTTGCTTCGTATGATCTCATGAACATGTCATAGATTTCATTCCAAGGATGTTGTAGGAAGACCTTACAAATTGCCATTCTGTAGATAGAGAAAAATATCTCTTCTTCCCAACCACCAAGTTCAGATCTCTTTCTATAAGCCTCAAGAGCTTTTTCAAATTGGAAAGAATCAAAATAGCTTTGTGCAAGATAAAAATGATATCTTGTATTTGTCGGATCTTCTAAAATTGCCTTTTCTAGAACTTCTGCATCTCTGGCATACTTTTCCTTCGGATCGATACCTACGTTTCTTGCACCTTCTGTTCTAGCTTCTATGCAATAGTTTCCAGGTAGCTTTTCTATCTTGTATGGCTTAGGTTCAGAATCTGGATATTCGTGAAGAATTCCGACATATTTCCAATCCCTATTGTTCTTGAATAGCTGTGTTCTCCACCAAGAAAATTCACCTCTCTTGAACTGTAAGGTATAAGCATCTGCACTTGCATTTTCTGGTAGCACTAATTCACCGTGTAGGAAGTCATCTGCGTCTATGACCCAAGCATAGTCTGCCTTGCCTTTGGCGTTCTGGAACGCCTCTGTACGAGAGCCAATACTGTTCCCGTGATTACCGAATCCCTTCCAATCTGACTGGTAAATTTCTCCTGGAATATTCTTCTCAGCAAAAAACTTACGAATCATATCCTGAGTTCCATCAGTAGAACCAGTATCTGTGATATCGTAACGGTCAATATACTTGTAAACAGATTCTAAACAGCGAAGAATAACGTGAGTTTCGTTCTTCACGATCATGCATAGTGTAATTGTTGGTTTCATATTGTATCTATTCTACATTTTGGAGCGATAAAATCAAGTGTTATTCTTGATCCAAATTTCCACATCTATCTTTGGCTTCCATCCTAGATGGCTTATTTGTTCTATATTTGCTAAAGTTGATTTAGCTTCTCCCTCTCTTGGGGGCAAATGTTTGGTTGGCCCACCAACCATTTTTGCTATTTCGTTTACCGAATAATTTTTTCCGGTTCCAACATTTAATGTTCTAGTCAACATTTTAGTATCACCATAATCGTGGTTGGCTAAAAGAATGTTTGCTTCGACAACATCGGAAACATGAACAAAATCTCTTCTTTGTTCTCCATTACCTACTATAGTAAGTGGTTCTCCAGCTGCCTTCTGTCTTCCGAAGATACCAATTACAGGTGCATATTGCCCTTTTACTGGTTGCCTTTCTCCAAAAACATTGAAATATCTAAAAATATGTGTTTCTAGACCATACATTTTAGAATATAATTTGCACAATTCTTCCGCATTTTGTTTAGTTACAGAATACGCATTTAGGCAATCTGGTGGAGCTGCTTCATTGCTTTTTCCAGTATTACCGTAAATTGCAGAAGTTGACGAAAGAAGTACCTTTTTGACTCGGTGTTTTCGTGCTAGCTGAAGAACCGTTCCTGTGCCAAGAACATTGACTTCTATTGCCTTGAGAGGATCTTCAATGCAATTTTGTATTCTCGCCTCTGCTGCTAGATGAAATACTACATCAACATGATTATACATGTCACTAGTCATAACATAATCAGTTACGCAGTGATGATTATACTTTGCTTTTTTATTGAAGTAAAATTCATTATGTGCGTCTGACGAGAGATTGTCAATGACATTTACTTCATGACCATCTTCTATAAGACGATCAACTAGATTCGATCCAATAAATCCACAACCGCCAGTTACTAAGTATTTCATTTTATTTTATATCTTAAAGTAATTACATGCAAAAGTATCTCTTATCGGAGAACCCATTTCAAATTCTTTATTATTAAAATCAACAAAAAGATTTGTTAATACGCTCTGATCATGTCTATGATCTATAAAATCTGGAAAATTATTCCCATGAACATTTGGCATATCAGTTACAATATTTTCATCTTTGCAAAATTCTAACCATTTATTAACAAATTCTTTATTTTTATATGTATTTTTAAAAGCAACCACTCCTGCTTCTAATTGAATCTGATTTCTATATTTTTCATCTAAACAATTCATTTTATAAAAACAATCATACTTTGTATATTGACTTTGCTTAAAAGCACCACCAATAAACAATGTATCTTGTAAATTTATTGAGCTATTTACATAATTAATAAATGCTGGTGGATTTAAAATTATATCTCCACTATCCATATAAATTACAGTTTCGTCATTTGGTATTAATTCTAAAGTTTTTAAAATAAAATAAGGTTTCCATAAACAATAACCAAAACATCTTTTTTGGTCTAAAATATGCTTATTTTCTGAATAAAATTGTGTTTTATATAAATCAGTTTCATTAAAAATATGAAAATCATTAAAAATTTTAAATTTTGCCAAATTTTTAACTGTATCGTTTTTAAATTTTTCATACAGTTTATCAGAAAACATTAAAAGGTGAAAATTATTCATATT
>Ga0208787_1000132_pt1 | contig 36041 bp, 25 predicted proteins | sample Wag4_2014_7_11_FD_187362 | JGI IMG/M metagenome (GOLD analysis project Ga0208787, IMG submission 187362) | Fresh water microbial communities from Ohio, USA - Utica-2 Time Series HT 2014_7_11 (SPAdes) (version 2) | ecosystem: Environmental > Aquatic > Freshwater > Water tank | place: USA: Ohio...
CTTTAGCTGGCAATGGTTCAGCCATTACCCTAACCATTTTAAATGAAATGATGGGGCTACCCGGCAATATTGCCAATGCAACCAATAGAATAGGTATCGTGGGGCAGAGTTTCACCAGTTTTGTCGTGTTTCAAAGAAAAGGCCTGGTGGACTTTAGCAGAACCTGGCATTATTTAATCCTCATGATAATAGGATCGTTGGGGGGTGTTTGGTTAGCATTAATTATTAGCAATGAGGCTTTTATCGAGGTTTTTAGGTTTTTAATGGTATTTATGCTCCTCGTTATTTTAATTAAACCAGAAAGATGGCTGCGAGAAACTGATATTCACCATAAACCCTCCTTATGGATTTCTATTCCCGTCGCTTTGTTGATAGGTTTTTATGGCGGTTTTATTCAAATGGGCATGGGTATTTTCTTCCTCATTATCATGGTGCTGGGGGCAAAATTTAGTATCGCTGATGCTAATGTTCTGAAAATTGCTGGCGTAGGTATTTATACTTTTATCGCTCTGGCTATTTTTGCCTTCATGGGAATCGTCGATTGGGAAGCAGGTATCATCATAGCTATTGCACAAACAATTGGTGGATATGTAGGCGCCATTTTTGCTGCAAACCATCCAAATGCCAATAAATGGGCACATCGATTGTTGATTGTCATGGTCATCATATCCATCATCCAGTTATTTGACCTGACAAAATGGATATTCATCTAATTTTTTTAATAGTAATGCAACCTCTCGCTAAATTTACAGTCTTTACTAAAAAATTTATTTATGAAAAAAAATTTCATTTTATTAGCATTTGTATTCGTTGCACTGGCTTTAAACGCACAGAAAACGGAGAGTTTATTTGGTAAGAGAAATTTCAAATTTACGGGAATCTGGGGTGGAAGAACCATGCATTTCGGCCTACCCAGCGAAAGACAGTTTTATTTGAGAGGAGGAGAAATAGGCTTTGAATTCGATAAGAATTTTATCCTCGGATGGTCCTGGCAAAAATCAAAAGAACCTATTATTCCTATAAATAATCAAGCTGCCTTTAATTTTAAAAACAGAGGTGTTTTTATGAGCTATGTGCCTGGTTCACACAAAGTAATACATCCTCGTTTCAACTTTTCAGCGGGAAGTAGTTTAGCCACAACAGTAGATAAAATAAAAGAACGCGGCATAAATTTTTCTCCATCAATTGGAATAGAAGCCAATATACTCTCGTGGTTAAAAGTAGGTGCTGAAGGCGGTTATCGCATACATAGTGATTTCAGAACCCCTGCCTTACTTCAAAACTCCTTATCAGGTTCTTTTTTCCAAATACAAATAAGATATGGTGCTAGCTGGAATAAGTTTAATAATCGTAATCACTGGGATTAAAACCTGTCAAGATTATCATTTTATCAAATGAAAAGCAACTATCAGTTACTTTTCATTTGATGAAAATAAATTATTTCCCTGTAAAGTGCTTAAGCATGATGATTTCTTGCGCGATGAGTTTTCTTGTAAAGCCCCTAGGTAAATCTTTTTTAGTTAATCCACCTAAATAAGTTCTATCCAATTTTACCACTTCATAACCAAGGTGTTCAAACAATCTTCTAATAATTCGATTACGGCCAACATGAATGGCGATACTAACTTCTTTAAATGACCCTTCGGTTATAAAATGCAATGCGTCAACGGGAACAGGACCATCTTCAAGAACCACTCCTTTTTGTATTTTTTCCACATCTGAACCTGAAAGAGATTTATCAAGGGTAACTTGATAAACTTTTTTCATTTTATAGCCCGGATGAGTCATTTTTAATGCCAAATCACCATCATTGGTTAACAAAAGCAGGCCAGTCGTCTCCCTATCTAAACGCCCAACTGGGAAAACTCTTGTTTTACCTTTATCGGGAAGAATATCCAGTACCGTTTTTCGTCCTCTTTCGTCTTGAGCAGTAGTGATTACCCCTTTCGGCTTATTCATTAAATAATATACTCTTTCCTCCTGAGGAAAAACCGATTTACCCTTAAAACAAACCTTGTCTTTGGCTTTAATAAGTAAAAAAGGTTCAATGACTTTCTGATCATTAACGGTCACAAAGCCCTCTTTTACATAATCGGCTGCCTGCCTGCGGGAACAAATACCACAATGGGCAATAAATTTATTCAGGCGCATTCCATCGCCATCTAATTCTGTATTGCGATTATTATTCATCAACTCCTCCTTGTCTGGTTCAGCCTTTCGTCTGGGAGTTACATCAAATTGTTTTTTAGGATTAGTAGGCCTACCGTAAGGGGGCTTGTTCGGCCTAAGTTTAGGTCGTGGTTTTCTATCATCAGAATACGCCATATCTATGTATTTGTTTGAATTTTATAATGAATTAGAAGGGAATATCTTCGTCTTCATTCATTTTTGAGGGTCGGGTAATAATTTGGGAGAAGGGATTATCAAAGACGTCATTTGGAAGACTGCCCATATCAAAATTTTCTAAATTTGAGAATCTTGCAAATTGTTCTGTAAACTTAAGTCTCACCGTATCTGTCGCCCCATTTCTATGCTTAGCAATGATCACCTCTGCCACACCTTTTAAGGGCATTCCATTTTCATCTTCCGTAATCTGATAATATTCAGGTCTATAAATAAAACCTACAATATCAGCATCTTGTTCAATCGAACCAGATTCCCTTAAATCTGAAAGCTGAGGCCTTTTAGGTCCGCCCCGGGATTCAACTGCACGACTAAGCTGGGAGAGCGCAATGACGGGAACCTGAAGTTCTTTTGCAAGGCCTTTTAGTGACCTGGAAATGGCACTTACCTCTTGTTCTCGATTACCCATTCTATTATTTTCACTACTACCCTTCATAAGTTGCAAATAATCAATCACAATCAGCTGAATATCGTATTGCAATTTCATTCGACGACATTTAGCGCGAAGTTCAAAAATATCAATAGCTGGTGTGTCATCAAAATAAACGGGTGCATCACCAATTCTTTCTATGGCACTGTGTAATTGCTTCCATTCATCTTCCGACAATTTCCCTGTTCTCATTTTCGAAAGAGGGATTTCAGCATCCATGGAAATTAATCTTTGAGCTAATTGGACAGCTGACATTTCCAAAGAAAAAAAAGCAACGCCTTTTTTAAAATCTACTGCAGCATTCTTTGCCACAGAAAGTACGAAAGACGTTTTACCCATACCCGGCCTTGCCGCCAGGATAATCAAATCGGAAGATTGCCAACCATTTGTAAGTCTGTCCAATGCACTAAATCCAGAGGGAATACCACTTAAACCTTCCTCTACGTCCTTTAAGTCTTCAATTTGTTTCAAAGCCTTAGCTGCAAGAGAACTCATTGACTCAATGGAGCGGCTCATGTTCTTTTCCGCAATATTAAATAAACCTTTTTCAGCAGAATCTAATAATTCAAAAACATCTGTGCTATCTTCATACGCATCTTTTATTATGCTATTGGAAACCCTGATAAGTTCTCTTTGAATAAATTTCTGCGCTACAATTCTTGCGTGGAATTCTAAATTGGCAGAAGAAGCTACCTTATTTGTTAATTCAACCAAATAATATGCGCCACCAATGGCCTCCAAATCTCCGGATCTTTTTAATTCCTCTGAAACGGTAAGCATATCAATAGGCTGTGATCTTTCAAAAAGCCGCAACATAGCTTTGAAAATAAGTTGATGTGCGTCGAGATAAAAAGAATCAGAGACAAGAATATCTAAAACAACATTGATAGCTTCCCTTTCTAATAGAATGGCTCCTAAACTAGCCTCTTCTAAAGGTAAGGCCTGCGGTGGTTTTCTTCCATAAACGAATGTAGATACCTCCTCGCTTCTTTTCTTAGAAGAGGATTTACCTACATTCGTCAATGATAACTTAGGGGCAAAGCCCTTATCTTCTGCCATAATGATATACCGATTTTTACAAAGGTATATTTATTTCCTCATCATTTACAATCCACCTCCCGGTATGCATTAATTAATGCTAATTCGCCTTCTTTTCCAGGCTTGGCATTTCCATGCTCCATTCCCATCACGCCACGGAATCCTTTCTTGTGGTGTAAATGATTAAATATATGTTTATAATTAATTTCTCCGGTGGTAGGTTCCTTTCTTCCCGGATTATCACCAATCTGGATATAGGCAATCTCTTCCCAACATAAATCGATGGTGTTAATCAGATTACCCTCATTTCTTTGCATGTGATAAACATCATAAAGAATTTTACAAGCCGGACTATTAACTGCTTTACAAATTTCAAAAGTCTGTGGTGCTGTTCTAAGGAATAAATCGGGATTATCACTTAATGGCTCCAGAACCATTACTAGATTGTGAGGAGCCAGGATATCAGCACCAGCTCTTAATGCATCAATAACATGCGCCGTCTGAAGACCAATCGGCAATTTACGCTCGTAAAAACCAGGTACAACCGTCAGCCATTTTGCATTGACTCGCTTGGCAATATCCACCGCCTTTTTACAGGTATCAACAAATAATTGTTTAAACTCAGGTTTTCCGGTAGTTAAGGAAATTTTCCAATTGTCACCACCGTCGATAACAAAAACGCCCATGTGCATACCCAATCTGCTCATAGCCGCAGCTATTCTCTCCTGTTCCTCAATAGGTCGTTTCATCATACCATTGTCTTCCAGAGACCTGAAACCCTGATCAGCCATAAACTCAAGCTGAGAAACTACATCTTTTCCGGCATGATTTTCAAACATCCCAAAGTGTGGGGCGAAATCACAAACAAAGGTAGGTTGTTTCAAGGAAACCGATGGGACTCCCTTACCAAAAACAGCGTTAGAACCTACTCCTAATGCCGTTCCCAATATCGCAGCATTGCGTATAAAACTTCTTCTTTCCATAATTATTTCTTTCAATGATTTAATTACTACAAGATAAGAAAAAAAATATTCAATTAAATAAAAACACTCAAGACGATTCATCTTGAGTGCTAAAATTACTCCCAGTTATAACATTCTTTCTCAGTATATTTAAAAATCTGATTTATTTTTACTTACAAACATATTATTAATAAAAAATATTACAAAGTAAATCAAGAAAAAAATGAATTGTGATATTAAGAGCGGTTAAGAGTTACCCATTCAAGGATAACCAATGAAGCTCTTTTTCTTCAATCAGTTGAGAAATTTCATTTAACTCCTTAGATAATTGTTGAATTTTCTCAGGGGTCAGAAGTGGATCATCAAATGAGTTTGTCACCTGCTTCTTTTTCTCCTCCAGTTTAGAAATTTCCTTTTCGACTTTATTAATTTCTTTTCGTTGTTCAAAAGTTATCACCGAAGGTTTTTCAACCACTTCCTTAGACTGTTGGGCGACCACTTTTTCTTCTCTTTTTAAAGTCTGTAATTTTTCTTTTGCCAACTGCCGATATTCGGAATAATCGCCATTGAAGTCAATACATTTTCCGTTTCCTTCCAGGACAAACAAATGATCAACGATTTTATCCATAAAGTACCTGTCATGACTAACCATGATGACACAACCCGGAAATTCCATTAAGAAATCTTCAAGAACATTAAGTGTAAGAATATCCAGGTCATTTGTAGGTTCATCCAGAATTAAAAAGTTAGGATTTTTCATTATGATTGAAAGAAGGTACAATCTTCTTTTTTCCCCACCGCTCAACTGGCTGACATAAACCTGCTGCTGTTTTCGAGAAAACAAAAAGCGCTCTAATAGTTGCGTAGCGGACAATTTGAGTCCTTTTTCCAGGGGAATATATTCTGCAATATCCTGAATAACATCAATAACCCTTTTATCTTCAACCCATTGCATACCATCCTGGGTATAATAACCAAAAACGGTATTTTCACCTAAGATTACTTTACCTGAATCGGGACGAATATTTGATGTTAAAAGATTTATAAAAGTGGTTTTGCCTACTCCGTTTGGCCCAACGATACCCACGCGTTCCATGGGTTTAAATTTATAGGAAAACCCATCCAGGATGATTTTTTTGTCAAATGCCTTACTTACATTATGCAGTTCGAGCACTTTTTTACCCATCCTTTGACCCTTAATATCAATTTGCATTTCGGTTTCCACGCGATTTTTACCTACTTTATCCTTTAGGTCAAAAAATGCATCTACTCTCGATTTAGCTTTGGTTGTTCTGGCCTGAGGACTTCTATTCACCCAGGCTAATTCACGTTGCAGTAATTTTTTGTTTTTTTCCCATTCAGCTCCCTCTGTTTCAATTCTAAGCGCTTTTTTATCTAAATAATCAGCATAATTGCCGCTATATTTATAGAGTTTACCTAAATCCAGTTCAATAATTTGATTACAGACGCGTTCCAAAAAGTACCGGTCGTGGGTCACCATTAAAAGCGTTATATTACCTTTTTTGAGGTAATCCTCCAGCCATTCGACCATTTCCAGATCCAGGTGATTGGTAGGTTCATCTAAGATAATGAATTCAGGTTCGCTTAAAAGAATGCGCGCGAGAGCCACTCTTTTCTTTTGTCCACCCGAAAGAAGAGACACAGGTTTTTCAAAGTCAGATAGATTTAATCGAAAGAGAATTTCCTGTACTTTTGCCTCCATGTCCCATGCCTTCAATCCATCTAAATCTTGCAATGCTAATTGCAGCGCTTGCTCATCATCCGGGTGAAGCATAGCTAACCTATACTTTCGTACTGCACTCAATTGTGGGTCATCACTATCTAATGTAGCCTCTAATAGGTTATGTCTGTCAGAAAACTCAGGTTCTTGCTCTAAAAATGCGGAACGAATACTTTTATTCATCCAAACCTTAGCATTTTCACCTTCTACTCCTTCCATTCCTCCAACAACCCTCAACAAAGTGGATTTACCGGAACCATTTTTGGCTATTAGGGCAATTTTCTGACCTTTCGTTACTTGCAAAGAAAGGTTATCAAACAATACTTTTTCACCGTATGTTTTAGTAATATTTTCAAGAGAAAGGTAGTTCACGTGTGTTTTATTTTTTCAAATGGATATAATCATTCAGGATTAAAAGTGATTCCCTCAAATAGATATCCTTCCCAACAGATTCTTTAAACGCTATATTTCGAGTAATTTTAGCGGAGTCAGCATTAATCTCGGCTAAATCGGCGGCCAAATTTTCGACACTCTTTATTTGGTAATTTTTAAAGGCATCTCTAAATTCCTGCGCTTCTTTTTCCTGATTTTTTAACAACTGTTTATAAGCATTTAAACTTAGTGGCATGACAGATTGATCCCTTTGCTTTTTTATACGAAGGGCATTTTTAAGAACCATTTGAAAAGAAGGATCTGATTTCACGCGGTCTTCACTCTTTTTTCTAAGTAAATCAAGGGATTGTAGCCTTGATTTTTGTGGTTCGTACCCAACAGGGGCAATCTCTGTCCACTCCATGGCATAATCTTCTTCTCTCTCACCTATTTCCAAATAATGATACTGGTCAGGTAAGATAATATCTGGTGTTACCCCCTTCAACTGAGTAGAGCCACCATTAATTCTATAAAATTTTTGCGTCGTTATTTTTACTTCTCCCAAAGGTTTAAATTCTTCGTAACCTCTAAGACCCATATCCAGGTCGAAGAAACGTTGGACGGTCCCTTTACCGTAAGTCGATTTTGTTCCAACAATAATGGCTCTGCCATAATCTTGCAAGGCTGCGGCAATGATTTCGGAAGCAGATGCACTCATATTATTAACCATGACGATCAGTGCCCCGTCATACTGGGTTCTTGAGTCAGGATCGCGTAAAACATCTGCTTTACTTTCTTTTGATTTTACTTGAACAACAGGACCTGAGGGAATAAAAAACCCAGTCATTTTAACTACATCACTTAAAGATCCTCCGCCATTATTTCTTAAATCAAGAATGATGCCTTTTACATTTTCAGCTTTCAACTTTTCAATTTCCTTTTCTACATCTGGCGCACAAAAACGGCCTTTTGGATCTTCGAAATCGGCATAAAATCTAGGCAAATAAATATACCCGTACTTTTCGTTAGGCAATTGGTCATTTTTCAAAAGAAGCGATTTAGCAAAACCTTCTTCCAATTCAATGATATCCCTTGTTATTTCAACTTCCTTAATGGTACCATCCACCTTTTTGACCAATAAGCGAACTTTTGTACCTTTTTTTCCTCTTATTTGCTGTACGACGTCATTAATTCCTAGTCCAGAAATATCTTTAAAATCAGCACCTTCCTGAGCAACTTTTAAAATGATATCATTTTCAAATAATTCCTTTGATTTCCAGACTGGCCCACCAACAACAACAGTAGCCACCTTTGTATAATCACCAACGGTTTGTAGCGTTGCTCCAATTCCCTCTAATTTTCCAGTAAATCTTATATCGAAATTTTGCTTTTCAATAGGCTCAAAATAATCTGAATGTGGATCATACAAGTGCGTCAAACTATTTATGTAAATACTTAATCTGTCAGATCTTTTAGTTTTGAAAAGTCTTTCGTACCACTCGTCATATAATTTAAGGACAGCTTCTCTGGCCTCCTTTTCTAATTCTTCTGTGCTTTTAGCTTTTATTTCAGCACTCCCCTTTCCCTGTATTTCTAATTTTTCATTCACCCTGGAAATAATCTCGTAAACAAGCAATTTCCTCCATACCTCTTTTAATTCTGCATCATTTGCAGGAAAAGGTCTTTTTTCACTATCCGTTTCAAAAGTAGCATCACCATTTAAATTAAATGGCTTTGCGAGTAATTCTTTGTAAAACAATTGTGTCTTTTTTAAAGACTTATCAAGCAAATCGATGGATAGATCAAAAAAAGTAAAAGTACCTTCGGTCGCTTGATTATCCAGATTAAATCGATGATTTTCAAGCTTCGCGAGATCTTCTTTGGTTAAAAAACGCTTTCCACCATCAATACTTTCTATATAATAGTTAAATAATTGTTCAGATAATTTATCGTCCAAAGATTTTGGCCGAAAATGTAATTGTTCAACGTAATTGAGCACCGTTTTTACCAACACTGCCTCTTTGCCTTCATTTTGCTGAGGCTTTGGTAAAAATGAGGCAATTAATAAAATGCCAGCAAATAGCGAAACGATAATAAGACCTTTCTTTTTCATTCAATATTATTTACTTAAACGTGCGAATATAGCTTTTAAAAGCCACTTTTTATGAAAGAATGCTTTTAGTAAACGGTTTTTTTTGTAGCTTGTTTCAATATATGACTTTATCTTGAAAAAACATTTGCCGTGGCTAGAATATATCTTATATTAATCCTATTTATGATTACAGATGCAACTGCTCAAAGTACTTTCGTCCCTAATTATGATGAAAACAAGGTGGTTAATTATTCATTACCTGGTTTAGGAGATATCATTGGCGAAAAAATTAATAATGTATCTCAGTGGGAAAAAGCTAAAGGTAAATGGTTGCAAATTTATGCTTCAGAAATGTATGGAACCTTTCCATTAAAAAAAATAAGTGTTACTTCTAAACTACTGGTTCAAAAACCTATCCTAAACGGTAAAGCGGAAATGAACGTATGGGAGGTTTCTCTCGCTGGCAAAGTAAAAGTTCATCTCATTGGTTTTATTCCTTTGGGTACGCCAGTCAAGGCTGCCTTATTAGGCCTTAATTTCTGCGGTATTAACACCGTTTTTATGGATAAGGACATCCCTGTTTCCTCAAAATATGTAATTTGTAATGAAAGCCCATTTTTCAATAATCATATTGCCAATGACAAAGCAGTTGGAATACAAGAAGATAAATGGCAGATAGAAAAAGTAATAAATGCTGGCTATGCTTCCTTTTCCGTAGCCTGTGCCGATTTTGAAGAGGATTTTCCTGATGGTTACAAAAAAGGGGTGCGAACTATACTTGCCAATGATTTAAAACTTAACCCCAAAGATTGGTCTGCTATGAGTGCATGGGCCTGGGGATTAAGTAAAATGTTAGATGTAATAGAAACCTTACCAGAACTCAAGAATACAAAAATGATTCTACACGGCCATTCCAGGATGGGTAAAGCGAGTCTTTGGGCTGCTGCCAATGATACTCGTTTCGACGCAGTTATAGCTATACAGTCTGGTGAAGGTGGCGCAGCTCTGCTGAGAAGGAATTTCGGAGAAGGCATTGAACCTATAACCACTCGATTTCCTCATTGGTTTTTACCTGATTTTGCAAAATATGCGGGCAATGAATATACCTTACCGTTTGACCAACATATTTTACTGAGCTTAATTGCCCCAAGACCTCTCTTCGTGAGCAGTGCACTCGATGATCAATGGGCTGACCCAAAAGGAGAATTCCTTTCAGCAAAAGAAGCTGGTTTTGCTTACCAGCTATATGAAAAAAAAGGTATTACTGAAGTAAATATGCCTGATACAGAAGTACTGGTTGGTAAAAATATAAACTATTATATCAGAAAAGGAAAACATGAAGTGAACGCTTTAGACTGGGATTATTTTTTGAAATTTATTCCCAAAGTTGTTTCTGGAGATTTCTGAATTCATTTGTTAAAATGCGTCAGTAATTGTTCCTTATAACTAGGCCCTACCGGAATTTTTTCTTTCCCAACCTGAATCGTATTGCCATCTAAAAAATCAATTTTATTGATGGCGACGATATACGATTTATGAACGCGTATAAATTGTGAAAGGGGTAATTCCAGTTCAAGCGTTTTTAAAGCACCTAATGACAATATACGACTACCATTTAAATGGAAAGAAACGTATTCACTCAGGCTTTGTATGTATAAAATTTCCGATAACTTTAATCTGTGTATCCTATGTTCCGATTTTACTAATATAATTTCCTTTTCTAAGCCTTCTTGTTCAACATTTACCATTTCTGTCTTAAACCGGTGACGTTCCAGTGCTTTATTTACCGCCAGTGTAAACCTGTCAAAACGGATAGGTTTTAACAAATAATCAACTACATCGAGGGTGTAACCCTCTAAAGCATGTTCAGGGTAAGCAGTAGTTAGAATAAACAGGGGCTTATAGGTTAATGATTTTATAAACTGCAAACCGCTCATTTCAGGCATTTGAATATCTAAAAAAATCAAATCTATTTCTTTCGATTGCATTATTTGCATAGCCTCAAGGGGGTTTCTGCATTGAGCTACTATGGTAAAACCTAATCGTTGCACATAGTTTTCAATAAGCATTCGCCCCAACTCCTCATCATCGACAATTAGACAACGCAAATTCATCATGCTATAATTTTTCAATGATTAAATCTACTGAAAAAACATGGTCTTGTTCCTCTATGTTCAGTTGAAACTGGTCTGGATAGATTAATTCCAATTGTCGCCTTACATTCACTAAGCCGATACCACCTGTATAGTCTGTCGCATGAGGTGAATCGGGAAGACTATTTTGGACATTCAAATGCAATGATTCCCCAAAAACCTGCAGCTTTATGTTTATCCAGCCATTTGCCTTATCCTCAAACTTACTATGTTTAAAAGCATTTTCTACTAAAGGGATGAGAAGCATTGGAGCAATTTCAAGATGATCAGGAATTTCGCCACAATCAAAATTTACATTTAATCCCCGACTGTCTTTTAATAAATTGAGTGATATGAAATGCCTGATATATCCTATTTCTTTTTCCAGCCTTACCTTTGGCGCATTGCATTCGTACAACATGTATCGCAACATATCGGAAAGAACAAGAAGGTAGTCAGGTGCTTTATCCGATTTTATTAGCGTCAATGTATAGATATTGTTCAACGCATTAAATAAAAAATGAGGATTTGTCTGACTGCGTAAAAATTTAAGTTCAGTCTCCAGTTTTTCTGACCGCAATTGAACGGACTCCTTTTCCTTTATGGCAAATAATCTGGTAACCTGAAACAAAGTACTAAGAAGAAAAGCCATGAATAAAGGAAAACTTCGTCCCAGAAAATACCACGATTTGGTTAAGGTGCTTATTTTTCTAACGCCCCGGTAACGCCCCCTCGGATAAAAGTATTCCACCAGTTCCTGAACACCATAGCTGATGGCCAGAATGAGCAATAAGCCAATAAACAAATATAAAAAATGCTTTTTCTTAAGATAAAGCTTGGGGAAAAGAAACAAAGTATTTAAATATACCAACGTTATTTGCCCTAACACAATGGTACCTGATTTTGGAATCGTTTCCAGCATATTCTCACCTCCCCCAATTAAAAAGGTTTGTGTGAGAAGTATTCCTAACCAAAGTAACCCTTGAAACAATAATATTTGGAAACGAGGCATGTTACATAATTTTATATTCTACAATATTAATACATGTCTATGCTATTTTGGTATTTATTCAACAAAAGCCTGTTTATTATCAGTAAAACATTAAAAAGCCTATCGTAGCTTGATTGATAAAATATGGGTATTCGTTGAAAATATTTTTTAACCATGTTTTTATACCTTTTATTTGTAGCATAAATAAATTTATAATGATTAAGTACAGTTTTCTACTCTTCTTTTCTTTTTGTTTGACCGCAATGATGGCTCAAAACACCACCATTACGGGTACAGTAATCTCCAACGGAGATGGCTCCTCCCTTCCTGGAGCGCATGTGATATTAATTCCTTCTGCAGGAGGGCCAGAACTTGATAATCTTACCGATGATAAAGGTAAATTTGTGGTGAATAATATCAAACCAGGCGATTATCTGCTCAAAATAAGTTACTTAGGCTTTACCGATTATCAAAAACAGCTTCAAATCACAAGACGCGGGCTTGAGCTGGGTGATATTAAATTGGTAGAATCTGCCTATGAACTCGGTCAGGTTCAAGTAGTTGGACAAGCAGCACAAGCAACAAGTAAAGATGACACCCTTCAATTCAATGCCAGTTCTTTTAAAACAAATCCAGATGCATCTGCGGAAGAGTTGACACGAAAGGTTCCTGGAATTGTTATAGAAAATGGTAAAATTCAAGCGCAGGGCGAAGATGTAAAAGAGATTTTGGTAGATGGCAAACCATTTTTTGGAAATGACCCTGCTGCAGCGCTAAAAAATCTTCCTGCTGAAGTAATCGATAAAATTCAAATCTTTGACAGACAAAGTGATCAGGATGCATTCTCTGGCTTTAACAGCGGACAGACTTCAAAGTCGATTAACATTATCACAAGACAGGATAAAAGAAATGGTGCTTTCGGTCGTTTATTTGGCGGGTACGGAACCGATGAAAGATACCAGGCAGGAGGAGCCGTCAACAAGTTTAAAAATGACGTTAGATTTACTGTTCTTGGCCAATTTAACAATATTAACGAGCAGAATTTTTCAAGCGAAGATCTTTCCGGTGTAAGCCAGGGTGGAGGTCGTGGCTCCGGAGGCGGTGGTAGTTGGGGCGGCGGCGGCGGCAGCTGGGGCGGCGGAAATAATGATTTCGTCGTAGATCAGAAACAGGGTATTGCCAGAACCAATGCTTTCGGTATGAATTATTCCGATACCTGGGGTAAAAAATTGAAGATTTCAGGAAGCTATTTCTTTAACCAAGGCAATATTGTTTCTGAACAAAATCTTAACAGAGAACTCATTAATAACCGTAGTGATTTTTCTCAGTTCTATGAAGAACATAATGAAGCTACCTCTGGTAATTTAAATCATAGAATGAATATGCGCATAGAATATGAATTAAATAAAAATAATTCATTAATTATCCAGCCTCGTATGTCTATGCAAGATGCTGATGGAATGCAATTTATTACGGCCGAAAACAATACTCAGTTATTAAAACTTAACGACAGTAAAACAGATTTTTCTACCCTTTTGGGAGCTGTAAATTTCTCCAATCAGATTCTATGGAGACATAAGTTTAAAAAAGCCGGACGAACTTTTTCTGCAGAAGTAAATAATTCCATTAGAAACCAAGACGGAGAGAGTAGTTTATTCGCACTTAATAATAGTTTCGGTACTTTACTACGGGCCGATACCATAGATCAGGAAAACAGACTTTTAGCTAAAGGTTCTACTGCTAGTGCCAATATTAACTTTAATGAGCCTCTAAGCAAAAAATCAGGTTTACAATTATCCTACAATGTGTCAAGGCAGGTTGATGATTCTGACAAAAAGAATTTTAACTTTGAACCATTGACCAATACCTACTCTGAACTCAATGGGGCATTATCGAACGTTCTTGGCAGTGAATTTCTAACCCAAAGAGCTGGTTTAGGTATCCGCGGCGGTAATGAGAAAATGCAGTTTAATCTGAATACCAACGCACAGTGGGTAAACCAGGATGCCTCGCAAACGTATCCCTTACAGGCAAACATTAAAAGAAATTATTTCAATGTTCTACCTTTTGCCTATTTTAAATACGATTTTTCAAAGCAGAAAAGTATTCGATTTTTTGGACGTGCCTATACTAACGCCCCTTCAATAAGTCAATTACAAGAAGTAGTAGATAATAGCTCCCCTTTAAGATTAAGGACGGGAAATCCAGAACTTTTACAAAGCCTTGGATATAATATGAGTCTTAGGTACTCTGTAACAAATCCCGCTAAATCCACTGTTTTATATTCTTATATCAGCGGAACCATCAATCGCAATCAAATCACAAATAGCACCATTATTGCCACAGAAGATACCTATTTGAATGGTGGTGTTTTATTTCCAAGGGGTGGACAATTAGTCGCTCCAGTAAACTTAAATGGCAACTGGAACCTTAGAGCGTTCACAACCTATGGCTTTCCATTAAAAATGATTAAATCCAATGCCAACCTTAGTTTGAATGCAAGTTACCAGGAACAACCTGGCATGGTAAATAAACAAATCAATACCTCTGAAACAACCACTTTGGGCTTTGGACTTTCAGTGACATCAAATATATCTGAAAAGATTGATTTTACGCTTTCATCCCGAACCAATTGGAATCAGGCCATTAGTTCGTTGAATAGTTCTTTAAATAGTATTTTTCTGAATCAGCAGTTTGAAGGCAGGTTAAACTTGATTTTACCAGGAGACTGGACCTTCAGAAGCTCCATTATTAACCAGTCATTTAGTGGACTGGGTGATGGTTTCAACCAAAACTACTGGTTATGGAACGGAAGTATAGGAAAGAAATTCTTAAAAGATAACAAGGGAGAATTATCATTGGTCGTATTTGATTTGCTTAAACAAAATGTAAGTATACAAAGAAATGTGACTGAACTTTACATTGAAGATGCACAAACCATTGTGTTACAACAGTATTTCATGCTTCGATTTAACTATCGTTTAAGTGCCATGGCACCTTCTACAAACAACCAGCAAAACAACGAAATGAGACCTCCGGGAATGCCTTGGAGCAGAGGCAACTAAAACAAAAAGTGTTTTATTATAATTGTACCATAGTTGATTAAAAAAGCCCGGAATTTTTCCGGGCTTTTATTTTATCCTTTAACACCAATCCAACTAAATTCGTACGGCAGGTTAGGTACTTTGATTCTTTCTGCAATTCGCTGCAATCTGGCAGGCAAAGCCATTACATAATCTCTGGCCTTCTCTCCCTGAGCATTTAGATTGGTTACATCTCCAATTTTCCATTCCTCGAGCAAGCCTTGCATAATATCGATATAGTCTTGCGTAGTGTATACACCGATTCTTTGTGCAGCATCTGAAAAATGACTGAAAGTTTCCCCCATTTTAACACCTGTTTCTCTTAAAAAGAGAGCGGGCATAACGATTTTCTTCTTCATCATATCTTCCAATGCCACCATCATTTCAGATGGATCCACCTCTAAAATTCTTGAGACAAATGATTTGTAAGCTCTTGCATGTCTTAATTCATCTGCTGCAATAACGCCACACATTTTAGAGAGTAACTTATTTCCATATTCCTTAGCCAATGTAGCTGTTCTTCGATGAGAAACGTTGGTTGCCAACTCTTGAAATGAGGTATAAATAAAATTTCTATAGGGATCTGAACCCGTTCCGATATCAAATCCATCGTGAATCAAATATTGAGTAGAAACCTCCATTGCTCTCATATTGATCCGTCCAGATAAATATAAATATTTATTTAGCAAATCACCATGTCTGTTTTCTTCTGCCGTCCATGCCCTAATCCAGCGACTCCATCCTTCATTTTTCTCCTGATTAACGCCATCAACACTCATCAACCACGATTCGTATGTTGGAAGAGCCTCCTCCGTAATACAATCACCTATCAATACCACTAAGTAATCATAAGGTAATTCTTTAGCCGTTTCCCTTAAAAATTTTACATCTTCAAAAAAGTTTTCACTACTGGAATCTGGCAAAAAATCCGTAGGTTGCCAAATTTTATCCACAGGCGTAAGGTATGAATCAATGATATCATCCATGTTCTTAGCCAGGAATTGCATCACTTCGATGCGATTAGGAGATAGTTGCATGAAATATGGTATTGGTGTTTTTGGAATTTTGATTTGTACAAATGTACAACTTTTATAAGTAATTAATAATTTCGCACCGTTTATACTTTAAATATAGTAATGAAAATGAGAAAAATCATCGATTTTATTCTTAGTACCCTTTGTATGGGTTCTTTTTTTCTTCTTCTGGTTATTTTTCAACCTATCCAATGGATTGCTTATCAAACCATTGGGGAGAAAGCACAAAGAAGAGTTGTTGAAATATTAAACTTCTTCCTAGTTGGAACCCTGTTATATATTTTTTCAAAAATATCGTTCACTTTTCTTGAAAGACCGCCTAGGGACAAGCGTATTATTTTTATTGCCAATCATCAAAGTATGCATGACATACCTGCATTGATTTGGTTTCTTAGAAAATACAAACCTGTTTTTGTCTCAAAAATCTCTTTAGGAAAAGGAATTCCGAGTATTTCCTATAATTTACAAAAAAGTGGAGCCGCACTCATTGACAGAAAAGATGGTAAACAAGCCATAAAAGAAATTGTCAGAATGGCAGCACAGGTGGTTGAAAATAAACAATCTACTCTTATTTTTCCGGAAGGAACCAGAGCTACAACAGAACAATTATTGCCTTTTATGACGGGCGGTGTTGCGGCGCTGGTAAAGAAAATACCCAACGCATGGATTGTGCCTATTGCCATAAGTGGCAATGCAACCATGAATCCTGTGGGACTCTTTCCCTTAAAATCAGGCCAAAATTTGAGGTGGGCTGTTTTACCTGGATTTTCCTCAGATCAACTCAATGCAACAGAAATTTGTCAAAAAGTGGAATCTCAAATAAATAACTACAGGCAATCAGTGAATCATAAATAACCTATTTTTAAATTGCACTTTATTATATTAATTTGTATATTTGAATTTCTAAAACTAAAATAATGAATCTTCATCTTTTTATTTTCGGTCAAGGTCCTTGGGAAGTAGTTCTCATTTTTGGTGCCGTACTTCTACTTTTCGGTGGCAAGAAAATTCCTGAGTTGATGCGTGGCATTGGAAAAGGTATCCGCGAATTTAATTCCGCTCGTTCTACTTTGGAAACTGAATTGAAAGAAGGTACCAAAGAAGCTGAACGTGCACGTTTGGAAGAACAGAAATAAATTGTTATTAAAATAAATAACCGCGGGTTATTGTTTTTATGCCTTTAATATACACAATATGTGATTTCATATATTGTGTATATTTTTTTTCTAACAACATAATAGGTTAAGCCTGCGCCACAAATCTAAGGCTTTTGTTAAATCCAATCTAACAGGAAAATCCTACCAATTCGTCTTCTAAGGATTATCTGTTTAGTGTCTGATTTTATTGGTCCTGAACTTGCTTCTTTACTTTAATAGTGCGACCAGGCCGAAGTATAAAGTTTCTGTCTAACTGATTCCACAATAACAAATCGGAGAAAGTTACTCCTTCAATTTTCATTGCAATTTCAAATAGAGATTCTGGTTTTTGAACTTTATAAAGGATGAATTCTTCTTTCCTAATATTGGCTGTCTCTCTGGAAAACCTATAGGTTAGATTTGACTCTCCCAATTGGTTAGGAACATCTATGTTTGACAGCTCATTTACATTAGGTCCACCTTCTCTATCTTGATGAATTATAACATCATCGGTATGATAAACCACTATGGGCTGGCAATAATCAAGGGATGTATTTTTTATTTTATTCCATGCCTTTAATTGGGCAATCCCGCATTTAAATTGTTCAGATAAGTCTTGTAAACTTTCTCCATGGTGGGTGTAATAAATAGTTTTTTTATACGGTGCGTTCATATCCTCCTTGGGAAGTTCAATATGAATAGGATTGGAGGAGATAGAAGCAAATTTATCCGCATCTGGCAATTGAGAATTCAACCATTTATTTACTAAAGCCCCTACTCTTCTAGGAAGAAAGAGGTCAAAACCCTTTTCAGAAGCGGGAATAACGCTTTTCCTAAAGGAAGGATTGAGTAATTCTATCGTTTCCAAGGATAGTCCAGTCAACTTTGCTATGGTTTCAAAACTTATGCCACTATAAATTTTAATTGCCTGGGTTAGCTGTAAGTCAAGTGGGGGCAACTCAGGATCGAGGCCATGGACTTCGGCAAAGGTAGAAAGGTAGTTCGCTGCGATATAGCCAGGAACATAATTAGCCGTTTCTTTGGGCAAATAATTTCTAATCTCCCAATAATCTGTACTTCTTCCTCTCTTCACAGCTCTAATCACTCTGCCACTTCCACTATTATAAGCGGCAATAGCTAATTCCCAGGTACCGAACTGCGCATATAAGTCCTTCAAATATTTAACAGCTGCTTTAGTTGAAGCCCTTGGATCACACCTTTCATCTACCTGACTGTCAACACGTAGCCCATAAAATCTACCAGTTGGAGCCATGAACTGCCAAAGACCCACCGCACCTGCATGAGAAAGTGCCCGCGGCTCAAGTGCCGACTCTACTACGGCGAGATATTTTAAATCTTTTGGCAAGCCAGCTTCCTCGAGATAATCTTCGAACATTGGAAAGTACAATAGTTGTTTTCCTAACATTCTTTCAGCACCGCGTCTGCCTCTAACTGTATAAGTCTTCAAGTAACTTTTAACCGCCACATCGTATCTTGCCTTAATCACCCCATTATTCATAGTAGCTAAACGAGCTATTATTCCCTCTTCATCATAAGGAACCGGATCAGCTTCCGGTGTAAAGGAAGCTAAACTTAGGACCATAAGTACCGCAAATCCTATAATTTTGATTCGCATCATTTTAAATCTATATTCAAAAGCCCTAAAAGTACTAAAAATAAATGTTTTTATACTGTTATTAGTCCTAAATAATGCGTCATAATCTTATAAGTGCTGAAAAATTATGTGCAGAATTATTTATATTCGCAAAAATTTAAGAGATGGAACTAAATAAAAATACTTTTGTAGCCATTCTTGCTGGAGGAATTGGCAGCAGATTTTGGCCTGCAAGCAGAGAAGATCGTCCAAAACAATTTCTTGACATAACGAATTGTGGAAAATCCTTACTTCAATTAACTTTCGACCGGTTCAAAAACATTTGTCCCGAAAATCAAATTTATATCGTAACAAACGAGCAATATGTACCCTTAGTTCAGGAACAATTGCCGCAAGTTCACACAGATCAAATTATTGGAGAACCAGGAAGGAATAATACCGCACCCTGTGTTGCTTATACCGCATTTAAAATACATGCTCAGAACGAACAGGCAAATTTAATTGTTGCCCCCTCTGATCATCTCATAATGCAAGAATTCGCCTTTATAAAAACCATTGATGAAGCATTGTCTTTTAGTGCCTCCAATGACGCTTTGGTTACTTTAGGCATTCAACCTGTCCGACCAGATACAGGTTATGGTTACATACAAAAGATGCAATCACCTGTAGAAGGTAATGTTTATAAAGTCTTAAGATTTGCAGAAAAGCCACCCTTAAATACAGCAAAAGAATACGTTGAAAGTGGTGATTATCTTTGGAACGCAGGTATATTTATTTGGCGAACTAAAATTTTGTTGTCGGCATTTAAAAATTATGCGCCGGAAATTTATTCTATACTTCATGCCGGAGCAGCCCTTTATAACACGAGTGCCGAAGATGCTTTCATCAAAGAAGAATATCCAAAAACGCCTTCTATTTCCGTTGATTATGCCATTATGGAAAAAGCAGATAATGTTTTTACGTTGCCTGGTGATTGGGGTTGGTCCGATTTGGGTACCTGGGCATCCTTGTATGCTGAATCCCCAAAAAATAGTCAGGGAAATGTAAATGCAGATGAAAACTGTTTGCTTTATAATACAACAGGATGTCTTATACGTATTCCAGAAAATAAAAAATTAGTTGTCAAGGATTTAAATGATTTTATGATCATAGACGAAGGAGATATTCTCCTGATACATCCCTTAAATAAAGAACAGGAAATAAAATCAATAGCAGAAGATGTTAAAAATCTCTAAGTGTATTTTATTCAAAACAATTATTCTCAATTTTCATTCTATTAAAATTGAAATAATAAATATTTTAACTGATTTTTATTTAAAAAATGTTTAATTTTAGTAAAAGTCACCATCAACTAATATTTAATGACTCCTCTCAATAGTATCGAAAACATGGTTTTTGCAAAAGAAGATCTTTATTTTTCCCTTCAAAAATTCTTTGGCTTCGATCGCTTTAAAGGTAATCAGGAAGAAATTATCCAAAGTGTTCTCTTAGGAAGAGATACTTTCGTTATCCTTCCTACAGGTGGCGGAAAATCTCTCTGTTACCAGCTCCCAGCTTTAATGCTTGAGGGAACTGCCATTATTATCTCCCCGCTCATTGCGCTAATGAAAAATCAGGTTGATTCTATTCGCGGGCATAGTCAGACTGATGAAATTGCTCATTTCTTGAATTCTTCCCTGAGCAAAGTGCAAATGAAACAAGTCAAGCAGGATATTGCCGACGGTAAAACAAAAATGCTTTTTATCGCTCCTGAAACCTTGACTAAAGACGAAAATATAGAGTTCTTTCAGTCCGTAAATGTATCTTTCGTAGCTGTAGATGAAGCACACTGTATATCAGAATGGGGACATGATTTCAGACCTGAGTACCGAAGAATAAAAGCAATGCTCGATGCTATCAGAAAGGAAGTTCCCTTGGTAGCCCTGACAGCAACTGCTACCCCAAAAGTGCAGTCCGATATTGTGAAAAATCTCGACATGCGCGGCGAAAATATTTTTATCGCTTCTTTTAACCGTACCAATCTCTACTATGAGGTAAGGCCTAAATTACAACCGGAACAAACGATAAAGCATATTGTCCAGATTATTAAAGCGCACCCAAATCAGTCAGGCATAGTTTATGTTCAAAGTAGAAGGGCCGCTGAGGAAATAGCAAAAACCTTAGTGGTCAATGATGTTAAAGCAGCTCCTTACCATGCAGGTCTCGACCCTAAAGTAAGAAGTAAAACCCAGGACAATTTCCTGATGGAGGATATTGACATTATTGTCGCAACCATTGCCTTTGGTATGGGTATTGACAAACCCGATGTTCGTTTGGTTATCCATTATGATATTCCCAAAAGCATAGAAAATTATTATCAGGAAACAGGTCGTGGTGGACGAGATGGACTGGAAGGAAAATGTATCGCCTTCTTTTCCTACAGAGATATTTTGCGTCTTGAAAAATTTTTACGCGACAAACCCGTCGCTGAAAGAGAAATGGGCATGCAACTTATGCAGGAAATAATGGCCTATTCCGAGACAGCTGCCTGCCGCAGAAAATTCTTGCTCCATTATTTTGGTGAAGAATTTGATGATGCCAATTGCTCTAACATGTGCGATAATTGCAAATTTCCTAAAGAGAAAAAAGAGATAAAAGAAGAAATGAAAACGGCCTTACTGTCCGTTTTAGACCTAAAACAGAACTTTGGAATAAAAGTCCTCGTAGAATTTATTCTCGGGGTAGATAATAAAGAAAATAGAGACTTTAATTTCAATAAACTGGAAAGATACGCCGCTGGAAAAAACCAGGAGGCTAATTTTTGGTTTTCTGTTTTCCGACATGCCCTCCTGAACGAATTCCTTTATAAGGATATTGAAAGTTATGGTCTCCTTAAAATGACCGACAAAGGAAAACAGTTTATTCAAGAACCTTTTTCCTTACAAATACCCATTAATCAAGATTTTGTAGCTCTCTCAGCAGAATTTATCGAGGAATCTTCCAAGCATGCAGCCCTTGATACTGTTCTATTCAGTTTGCTTAAAGATCTTAGAAAGAAAGAGGCAAAACGCCTTTCTCTTCCTCCATTTGTCATTTTCCAAGAGGCATCTTTAGAGGATATGGCCACTCAATATCCTATTTCCTTAGATGATATGACGCTAATCGCTGGCGTCAGCAGAGGAAAAGCTATTCGTTATGGTAAACCGTTCATTCAACTCATTGGCCAGTATGTCGAAGAAAATGAAGTGGAAAGACCCGACGATATTCTAATCCGTCAGGTAGCAAATAAATCAAAAGTAAAGGTGCAGATTATACAAGGAATTGATAGAAAAATGCCGCTTGATGACTTGGCGAAAACTAATCAACTCACTTTAGATGAGCTTCTTACCGAGATGGAAGCTATTGTGGAATCTGGCACCAAATTAAATATAGATTATTATATTGAAGAAGCTATTGACGAAGGTGCAAGAGATGAGATTTATGATTATTTTATGGAGGCAGAAACAGATTTACTCCAACCAGCTATTAAAGCGCTGCAAGAAGAGGATATCACAGAAGAAGAAATTAGAATTTTTAGAATAAAATTTCTTTCTGATCTGGCAAATTAACCGCTCAATATTATGGATCTGCTTATTATAAACGGCCCAAATTTGAATCTCCTTGGGAGAAGAGAACCCTCCGTGTATGGAAGTCAATCTTTCGACGATTTTTTCTCTTCTCTCAAACTAAAGTACCCCTCAATAAAACTGTCTTATTTTCAAAGCAACCATGAAGGTGAAATTATTGACAAATTACATGAAAAAGGGTTTGATTGTCAAGGAATTATTCTAAATGCAGGTGCTTATACTCATACATCTATTGCCATAAGAGACGCCATCTCTGCCATTACAACACCTGTCATTGAAGTACATATTTCAAATGTGCACGCCAGGGAACCTTTTAGACATCATTCTACCATTTCACCCGTTTCAAAAGGAGTTATTATCGGTCTTGGATTAACGGGTTACTCCCTGGCTATTGACTATTTTGTTGACAGCGTCAAGACTCAACCTTAATATTTAGAAATATTCCAAATTACAGTGTCTTACTACTTGTTACAATTGTGTGACAGTTCTCCCATTACTATGGATTACTTTTGTTCACAATTTTAAAGTATTATGCTCTCACATTACAAGATTATAACGCTTTCACATCAACACACTAATCTTAGAGATTTGGCCAGGTTTGTATTGCCTGAAGCAGAGCAATCCATAGTTCATTTGTTGCACAGCGCCAAAGAAAATTTCAATATTCAAGAGTTATTTTATGTTTCTACCTGTAACAGGGTTATGTTTTTATTATATGGTGATTTTAATGCCAGTGAAAATACCATCATTCCTTTTTACCATCACTTCCTGCCTCAATTAACAGCATCAGATTATAACATATTAAAGGAAAATGTTAAAATTTTCCAGGGAACTGACGCGGTATCTCATCTTTTTAACGTCGCTTCTTCTGTTGATTCTTTAGTGGTTGGCGAGCGGCAGATTCTCTCACAGTTAAGGGAAGCATACGAATTTGCCAGATCTCAGGGCTTATGCGGTGACGCTATGCGCCTTTTGATGGACCAGGCCGTCCTTACCTCTAAAGAGGTGTTTTCAACCACTCGAATTGGAGAAAAGCCTGTCTCAGTTGCTTCTTTAGCTGTTTTAAAATTACTAAGATACGCTCTTCGACCCGATGCAAGAATTCTTTTAATTGGTGCTGGTCAAACCAATAATATTGTCGCAAAGATACTTCATAGTAATGCCTTTATTAATGTGCATATTTTCAATAGATCACTACCAAAAGCACAATCGATAGCTAAACTATTTCCCAACGGAAAAGCTTCGCTTCTTAGTGAGTTAAAAGAATTTTCTCAGGGCTTTGATGCTTTAATTGCCTGTACCTCTTCTCCAACACCTCTCATTGACCTTCAGGTATTTACTTCTTTGGTACAAAATGAAAAAAACCCTAAAGTTATCATAGATTTGGCTGTTCCAAATAATGTAACGGTGGAGGTAGCAGATCTAAAACAAGTTCATTACGTAGAAATAGAAACGCTGCGTCATGTTGCCAGTGAAAACATGGCCTTCAGAGAAGCAGAAGTTATAAAAGCATCGAAAGTTATTGCCTCAAATATCGAAAAATTCAGCATACTTTTTAAACAAAGAAAAATTGAAAAAGCTTTCAGTTCGCTTCCTGATGAGATAAAAGCTATAAAAGAAAAAGCTTTGTCTGAAGTTTTTAAAAAAGACCTTGCTGAACTGGACGAACCTACAAGAGAGCTAATTGAGAAAATGCTCACTTATATGGAGAAGAAGTGCGTAGGCGTTCCAATGAAAGCTGCCAGAGAAATATTATTGTAATTCCATAAAATATATAGATACTTGTTACCTCCCTTTGAGATAACAAGTATCCGAAATGCTATTTTACATTTAATTGCAAGGCTAACTCATCTAATTGTGCTGACGCAATTTCAGAAGGAGCATCTATCATCATATCTCTACCCTGGTTATTTTTTGGAAAGGCTATGAAATCTCTGATAGAATTCTGACCATTTAAAACGGCACAAAGTCTGTCGAATCCAAAGGCAATACCTCCATGTGGTGGCGCACCATATTCAAAAGCCCCCAATAAGAACCCAAATTGATTTTCAGCCTCCTCTGGTGTGAAGCCGAGTAATTTAAAATTCTTGGCCTGCAAGGCTCTATCGTGAATCCGTATAGATCCACCACCAATCTCCACGCCATTAATCACCAAATCGTAAGCATCGGCACGAAGATTTTTAAGCACCTCCCGATCATCACTTGCCATTGCTTCAATCTGCTCCTTTTTAGGTGAGGTGAATGGATGATGCATGGCATAAAAACGCTGAGTATCATCATCCCATTCTAATAAGGGAAAATCGAGCACCCAAAGAGGTTTAAACTCCCCCTTTTTCATTAAATCGAGGCGACGTCCCATTTCTAAACGAAGCTCTCCCAATTGTTTTCTAACCTTATCCGTTTCGCCCGACAGGATAAGCATTAAATCTCCCTGCGTGGCACCAAATAAATCTACCCATTGTTGTAAAGCCTCCTGGTCATAAAATTTATCTACCGACGATTTAATTCCGTCTTGATTAAAACGAACCGACACTAATCCCTTTGCCCCAATTTGAGGTCTTTTAACCCAATCAGTAAGTTCGTCGATTTGTTTTCTGGTCATATCCGCTTTACCAGGAACTTTTATCCCGATAATCAACTCGGCCTCATCAAAAATACTAAAGCCCTTATTTTTGACAACATCATTTAATTCAACAAAAACCATATCAAATCTTAGATCTGGTTTATCAGAGCCATAAAATTTCATGGCATCGTCGTATTTCATGCGAGGAAAGTCACCCAGTTCTAAACCAAGGGTATGTCTGAATAAATGTCTTGTCAAACCCTCAAAAGTATTTAGCACCTCTTCTTGGGTAACAAAAGCCATTTCACAGTCAATTTGAGTAAATTCAGGCTGCCTGTCAGCTCTTAAATCTTCGTCTCTGAAGCACTTCACAATTTGAAAATACCGATCATAGCCAGCTACCATTAAAATCTGTTTAAAGGTTTGTGGCGATTGAGGTAAGGCATAAAACTGTCCCGCGTTCATTCTGCTTGGCACCACAAAATCTCTGGCTCCTTCCGGCGTAGATTTTATAAGAAAAGGCGTTTCAATTTCAGCAAAATCTAAATCTGATAAATACTTTCTCGTCTCCAAAGATAGTTTTGAACGAAAAAGAATATTTTTTTGAACTGGATTTCTTCTTAAATCTAAATATCTATATTTCATTCTAATGTCATCACCTCCATCAGTATCATCCTCGATGGTGAAAGGAGGAACCTTAGAGGCGTTCAAAATTTGTAAACCATTCACCTGAATTTCAATTTCTCCGGTATCCCTATTCAGATTTTTATTGGTCCTTTCTCTAACTTTACCATCAATCATGATGACAAATTCTCTACCCAATTTCCTGGCAGATTCACACAACTGTTTATCTTCTTCCAGAGAAAAGACGATTTGAGTGATCCCATAACGATCCCTGATATCCATAAACGTCATTGCCCCAAAATCTCTATTTGCCTGAACCCAGCCACTAAGTCTAACTTGTTTACCAATATCAGAAATTCTCAATTCCCCACAATTATGCGTACGGTACATATTAAAACATTTAACATAAGATAAATAAATGCAAAAATATAAAAAACAAAGGTCAACTTCGATAAAAAAAACGAATCAATACCTGAATAGGTAAGTTATTATTTGCCATCATTTCTGCATTTTGCAGGAGATAAATATTTCGTCGATCTGCACCTATTCCAGACATTTCAAAAAAGGTATTGATGAAACCCAGGCGTTTTTCCCCTGCTTCCCTACTTTCCTTTAAAAACACTCCCCCTCTGTCCTGAACCTGAATCGCTAATTCAACGCCCAAACCTGGATATTCAGAGAGTATTTGCCGAATCCTGTGTAGTTCAAAAAATCCAATGGCATCCGGTTCAATGCTATCCGTAGGAAAAAAAGGTACATTTAAGGGAATCAATTCAGTATAATAAAAAGGGTATGCCACCACATTTACCTGGGTGTCTCTTACAATCTTTAAGGGCTGATAAATAAGGGTATCATTGAGAACATAATCCTTCTTTTTGCCACGATTTCTAATTTCTAACGCCTCCATTTTATGTGAAATCTCCCTTCTGTTTACCAAAAATAACTGTTTCTTTTCCTTTAAAAACTGTAAATAATACTGATGACTTAGCAAATCAATCATCGGTATTTTTAGCTTACTCGTTATCTCTCGCTCAATCAAAGGCTTTAACCTTAAGCTTACTTCATTGAAGAATGGAAGTTGTAATGACTTTTTAACAGGCCAGCGTAGATTATTAACCACCTCGTCATTGGGGCTACTATAAAATATAGACGGTTGTTTCGTTGATTCTAATTTTTTAAGATACTCCTCCATTAAAATTTGAGAAAGAGCTAAGTCATCCATTGACAATAACTTCTTTAGCCCTTCTAATGCTTCTTTTTTATACTCCGCTTCTACCTCTTTTACATATTCAAGTTGATTGGCATACCATTGATAATTAATGATATCCTTTACGAATAATTGAAAATTTTGTAAAGTGTCCTCATCTTCATCCACAGTTTTAGCGGCATACTCATTTTTCCAAAATTCAATACGATGGATTCCCTCTGAGAAGGCAACATTCAAATTGGGTTTCTTTTCGGTAGTTAATTTTAAGGTAAGTGAATAAGAATTCGATAGAATTTTTAATTCATTTTCAATAGGCTTCACGTCAACGTCAGATAAATCTTTGATATTTTCCCAAATGGACGATGTACTCAATTCAACCTTTTGGAGCAACCTGTCGATTTCGCTTTGAACGTCTAAAATAAGATTATTTTGATCCGATAATTGCTTTTCCAGTCTTACAAATTCTATATCAAACTCTTCCAGATAACTACTTCGTTGAAAATTTCCTGAATAAATATTTCTGCCTTCCTTTACAGGTAATTGAACAGAAGGAATAAAGTATTCAGGTTTAACTGACACTAAAAGGATATCGTCCCATTTTGGAAGGAAGGTTTTTGACCCAAATGAAAGAGGGTCGTTATTTATAAAATGCAGCTCATTCTTTTTACGATTGAAACCATAAAATTTCATTTCACCGTCAAAAAACTCATTTTTTGAAAAAATCTGACCATTTGTTTTTACCTCAAGAACAGGCTCAGGTTGCAGATTATCGGGTAATATTGTCTGATAAATCGATGCTACCCCATCCTTGTCTTTAACAGTGAACATAATTTTTCTTCTATCCGCTGATAAGGTAGGTTCATATTCGTCCAATAAAGAATTCATCGGAAGACCAATATTTTCTGGATCTGACCAATTTAACCAACCCTCCGTTGTCCTTTTTGAGGTAAAAATATCGAAACCTCCATAGCTGGCATCACCTTCGGCACTAAAATAAATCGTTTTGTTATCCAAAGAAATCATGAGGTCTTTGACCTGTTTGAATTTTCCAAAACCCTTTAGCTCCTTAGGTTTTGTCCAGGAATAAGTTGAATCAAGGGAAGAAACAAAAATTTGCTGCTGAATTGAATCGCCTATGCCAAAAAAACATACTGTTTTAAAATGGTTATAAGTAATCCACTTTGCTGATGGATGAACAGGAGGCATAGATAAAATGTCACCCTCCACCCATATTCTACCATTATAGTCAAAGAAAGACCAGTATAAACTATCAGATTCCCTGCGTACCAAAAGAATATCTGACTGATTAAGCATGGCCACCGCGCATTCATCTTCTGATGAGTTGACATCACCTGATAATGGAAAAGGTTTCGACCATTGGCCGGGTTGATCTGTTCTTTCACTCACCCAAACATCCTTCCCTTTATTGAGCCCTACATTAATGGGGTGTTTATCAACGCTTAAAAATAATTTATTCCCGTCATGTGACAAGACTGGTGCTGAATGGGGATAATTTAAATTTGGAAAAACACGAATTCTTGATACAGTAGGTTGAGCGAATAGGCTTAGCGAACAGCATAAGTAAAAAAACTGGATACTAAAACCTATTTTAATCATGACTCTTTTTAAACTTTATAAGTAATCTCTAATTCTTCTGAATTAGCGCGCGACTGGCAGGTAAGAATATATCCTTGTTCAATTTCCTCTGGATCTAAAGCGTGACAAACATCCATGATAACGGAACCAGAAATCACCTTGGCCATACAGCTGGAACAAGCGCCCGCGGTACATGAATAAGGTGGATTTTTCTTGGCGGCGATAAGAACCTGAAGAATTGTTTTTTGTGCAGGAAGTTCGAGCGTAAGAATTTCATCGCCCAGTTCGACTTTCATCACGGCATTTACCCCATTTTTATTACTCTTTGCGCTTGATACGTCTCCCGATAAAAATAACTCTTTATTTATATTTTCTTTATTTATGCCATCTTCAATCAAAGAGGATTCTGCTGTAGCTGCTAAATCTTCAGGGCCGCAAATAAAAAAATCACTTTTTACACCCGACGCCACATTTTCCGATCTGAAACGCTGAATCATTTTTTTATCAATTCTTCCTATTTCACCATCCCAAGTGAGCTTGCCCTTTGAAAATAAACCACCCAGACCTCCTGGTTTCTCCCTTTTAGGCTGAGAAAGGGTGAAAGTACAAAAAAATTGCCCGGCATATCGCTTAGTCATTTGATCCAATTCATTCCTGAAAATGATGGATTCCTCGTTTCTATTTCCATAAAGCAGATGAACTGAACTCTGAGGTTCTTCTTCTAAAACTGATTTTGCAATAGAAAACAAAGGGGTTATACCGCTACCAGCACCAATTAAAAAATAATTTTTCCTTTGTTCCGGGTTCAATTCAGGATGAAAATTCCCCTCTGGTTCGGATACCTCCAAAAAATCACCCTTTGTAATATTGTCAGCAAGATAATTTGAAACTAACCCTTTTTTAACTCTTTTGACCGTAATACACAAATCCGTTTCCAGAGGACTGGAACTCATCGAATAAGAACGCCTGACTTCCTTACTTTTAATATTAAGTTTTAAGGTCAGATATTGTCCTGCCTGATAAACGTAATAATCTTTTAATTCATCAGGAACTAATAATTTTATAGTGAAAGCCTCCTGGGTTTCTTCTTTTACCTCTTTGACTTGTAAACGGTGAAAATGCTGACTCATGACCCTTTTTAAGTTTATTTAATACATAACGCAATTTCTAAAGTAGGGTTTAAAAGAAAAGGAGGATTGTAGAAACAATACACTTTCAAACTTTTGGCAAAAGAGCAACTTAAACGCCCAATGTATGCGTTGTGAATACTATTTTTCAGTTAATATAATGCTTTGCAATGTATTAAGTTTTAAAAAACCAGGAAACAACTTATTTTACCGAATTAAGGGGGTATTTTCCTCAAGGAGCGTATGTTACGTTTACAATTCAAATAATTGGTTAACTTTGTATGACTAAAAACTATATGAGAGATGACATCCAACATATCCTTTCTGGAACGAGCCAAGTTAAGTGCCACCATCTTATCCAAACAACCTGCAGTTTCCTTAAAGGAAGCCAAGGAGCAAGTTCAATGGTTAAAAACCAACAGCAATACAAAGAAGAAGAGACAAAGAGATTAATTCAATATGTAAACGATAATAATCTTTGGGTAGATAATATTAATATCGAATTATACATATCCCAAGGAGCTGAGCAAAAAGTTTATTTAAAAGATGGTACTACTGTTCTTAAATTAAATGATACCATTTATTACGCTAATTGGGTTGATTATTTTCATAACCTTTTACTCAACAATTTATTTTTTCCTGATACTGCATATAATTTATTAGGATTCTATAAAGATCTAGATGTTATTTATGCCGTAGTTGAACAGCCTTTTGTGAAAGCTACTGAAAAAACAGATTTAAATGTCGTAAAAACATTTCTAGAGAATAATGGCTTTCGAAACACAAAAAATCATGATTATTATAACGAAGAACTTTGCTTAATCTTAGAAGATCTACACGACGAAAATGTACTAACACAAAATGGAATGCTCTATTTTATAGATACAGTGTTTTATATTGTTCCGACGAAGAAATATTAACTTTAACTAATTCACAAATTCAATTTTATCTCCTCTCGCTGGATAAAATTTAATATATTGCTTTTCAATGTATTAAGTTTTAAAAAAACCAGAAATCAAATCATTTAAAGCGATGTAAGGGGGTGTTTTCCTCACACAGTAATGTCAATCATTATATCTAATACTTTGGGGATGAAAAAACTCCCACGAATGAAGAAACTCTTGATAACAACGAATGCTTTTTAATACCTTCCCTTTCAATTTTCCATCCATACAAACTCCTTCATAGCTCCATTTCGATCCTGTATTTACATCCCAGATTGAATCCTGTTTTATGCGAAATATCAAAATCTCATTATTAATAACGCTACTGTAAGCATGGAAGGATGCCGTATCGCTTTCCAAAAGAATAACAATGGGATTATTTGGGAGAGAATCCTGTATTATTCTTTGCTTAGTAAGTTGATTCCAGTCATAAGTTTTAGCATTGGCCCCATCCTGAATTCCTAAAATCCATGATTTATTTTTCCATGAAGCTGTGTCTCTTTTAGTTAAATTTCCTCTGGATATTCCTTTATCATACGAATCCATATCCTCAAATTCATCCTTAAAAAGAGCATCAGGTTGTAAGATTTTTGTATTAGGATGAATTCTGGCCCACGATGATAAAATAAGTTGGTCAGATTCTATTTCTTGTAATTTATAACCTTTTAAAGGGCCAGCTATACATTCTCCGGTTGACTGTCTCCACCAACTTTTTGTAGTAGCATCCTCAAACATCGCATTGAAATGATCCATTCCAACCAATCTGAAGGACTCTTGCTTTCCATTTACCATGAGACTATAAATCCTGCCCGTTCTACAAACAGTACAATAAGTAACCATTATAGGATTACCATTAATATTGTCAACCACTTGATGATGATAACCAATTAATTGAATTGGATAAGCACTCGCGACACTATCAATCACCACGCCAATGACTAATTTATTATCAGGAATTTTATTTGCTGCTAAAGAAGTTTTTACCACTTTGGTTGGCTGATAGAACATTTTATCTGCTTCCATTTCAAATGTGAAGACATAAAAAACGCTTAAATACATGGCGGTCAATCCTCCTATGATTATTTTTTCTGTTTTATTAGCATTCCTAAGGATCAAAACGCATGGAATAGACACCAAAAGATAACCGATGAGCCGAATAATCCATTTATTAGAGCCTAAAAAATAGGCTAAATCGATTGAATTAAAATTTTGACTGCCTGGCATAGGCATAATCAAATATACTCTGGCAAATTCAAAAAGAATTAAAAGGAGCAGACCAAGAATTGCTATCGTTTTTTTCATGGTATAAATTTAAGAAAAACCTCCTACCGTAACAAAAAAGGACTTACGATTTAAGGTAATTCTTTTTCATTCATTATACTACACCATCATATAAGTCGCCTTCCATTGAAATAAACTTTTCAACAACTCTCTTTCCATATCCTTTGTATTATGTGGTTACAATTACACTTTTACGTTTGAATAAATGTATCGGTTTACATTTATTCAAACGTAAATAAATAATAAGTGGTTTTACCCTCACTTTGTTACATAATATTTATAATTTTACCATAACTTCGTTACAAATTATTTTCATTTTTACCCTAACTTTATGACATGTTCAAAAGACAGCTAATATTGGAGCTTGAAAACTGGAGGCAAAATAGGCCCCGAAAACCGCTTGTGATAAGAGGCGCAAGGCAAGTTGGGAAAACTACCCTTGTGAATCAATTTGCAACGCAGTATGAACAATACATCTATTTAAACTTAGAGCTTTCAGAAGACAAAGAACCGTTTGAAAATTTCACATCCATAGATAATTTAATAAATACTTTATTCTTTCTTAGAAGTAAAACATTAGCTAAAAAAAGTACCACATTGATATTTATTGATGAGATCCAAGAAGTTCCAAAGGCATTAAATACCCTAAGATATTTTTATGAGCAAGCTCCAGAAATTTCTGTTATTGCTGCTGGAAGTATGCTTGAAACTTTGTTTGATAAGCATATAAGTTTCCCCATTGGCCGTGTTGAATATAAAGTTATCAGACCAGTTTCATTTCCCGAGTTTCTTTCTGCCATTGGTGAAACCGCAGCCTTAGAACAATTAACCCAAGTTCCATTCGATACATTTGCTCAAACAAAATTGTTGCGCTTGTTTCATACTTATGCTTTAATAGGAGGCATGCCAGAAATTGTTCAACACTACGCAACACATAAGGACCTTGTGGCATTAGGCCCAATGTATGATTCATTAATCATTGGATATTTGGATGATGTTGGAAAATATGCAAAAAGCAATGCTCAAATTTTACACCTAAGACATTGTATTCAAAGTTCATTTGCACAAGCCGGAAAAAGGATAAAGTTTGAAGGTTTTGGTAACGCTGCATACAAGTCACGCGAAATGGGAGAATCATTGCGCACATTAGAAAAGGCCTTACTATTACAACTAATTTATCCCTGTACAACGGCCACCTTGCCAATGGTCCCAGATATAAAAAAATCACCCAGACTTCAAATTTTGGATTCAGGATTATTAAATTACTTTGTAGGGATTCAGAAAGAAATTATAGGTACCGATGATTTAAACAGGATAAACCAGGGAACGCTCATTGAACATCTTATTGGACAAGAAATATTAGCATTTCAATATAATGCACTAAGTACCCTTCACTTTTGGGTAAGAGCAAAAAAAGAATCAACTTCTGAGGTTGATTATCTATTTCAGTACGATGGATTGATCATACCCATTGAAGTTAAATCTGGTAAAGAAGGTACTCTAAAATCATTACATAGTTATATGGACTTAGCTCCACACGATATGGCCATTCGATTTTATGCAGGAGCATTAAATATTACAAATGCCATTACCCAAAACGGAAAGCAATACCAAATACTCAACCTCCCATATTATTTAGGTTCTCAAATTGAGAAATATATTGCCTGGTTTATCCAAACAAAAAAGGCCAGCGCCTGATTTGAGAACTGGCTTTTAAACTTTTTCTGCTACTTTCACTTCAATAGGAATGATGCGATGTTGATATTGAAACAAATAATCAACTTCAACAGTTGCCCTTTCTGTAAAATCATGAATGAAATTAGAAAAAAGCAACCTTGTTTTTAATGTTTGGTTTTTGTCCTTTGAAAAGTCCAAACCAAGGCATATAGCCATCTGCAAAATGCTCTATATTGATATTAGATTTAGCAATTTTTAAATCTTTTAAATGTTGCCTTATTCCATCTTTTAAGGCATCGGGTCCACAAATATAGTAGTGGGCATCTTTGAATAGATCTAAATCATTTTTTTCTAATCGATTTTTTCCTGAAATAAAATCAATATATTTAAATTGTGGGTATTGAAGTGCTAATTGATTAAGTTCTTTTTTGAAGATGATACTTTCTACCTTTCTATTTGTATAAAGTAAAACCACTTTGCTATCAGGTTCAAATTGAAGCATTTGAAAAATCATACTAAATAATGGTGTAATTCCGCTACCCCCTGCAACCATTACATAATTATTTTGAACTAATATATTTGGTTGAAAAGTAAAATCCCCAATAGGTAGCAACGATTCTACTTTATCGCCAATTTTTGATTCATGATAAAAATAATGGGAAACTTCGCCTTTTAATTTTACCGTTATTCTTAGAAAATCATGAATGTTTGGCGAAGAACTTAATGAAAAACAACGATGATAAGTTTTACTACCCACTTTAACTTTTAAAGTGAGGTATTGACCTGCCTTATAATTATAAAATTCTTTGTCTTCCGGTTTAAAATACACAGAAATAGTATCGGGCGTTTCTTTTACCAATTTATCAATAGTCAATGATCTGTATTTGGTATTATCAATGATAGATACATTTTCCCGTTGATGAATTTCATTAAATGTACTTTCTGTCGAATTTAATTCTGTGTCGCAAATAATATCCCAAAAACGAAAAAACAAACCGTAGTTCCCATTGTATTGTGTGTGGTGGAGGCTATGATTAGTTGCATTAACCAGCATATTAAATGGTGGAAGACTGGAAAATTTTGGAAAAAGCTCATACCCCAGATGTGACTTTAAATTATTGAAAGTTCCAATCACCTGCATGATCCCTAAAGCAGTCATAGATACTGGCATAACCATTGACAATGGAAGAATCCAAAATGTTAACCATAAGGATTCTATCACATGAAAAGAACTTGATGTATAAGGATTTACGTCCAGGCTCTTATGGTGTAAAGCGTGCACATATTTGTATATACCTGGGTGATGCATTGCTCGATGACTCCAATAGAACCAGGTGTCAGATAGGATCAATATGATAATAACCATAAGAACTTCATACCATAACCCATATTTTCCTGCATCAATATAAAACTTTGTTAATCCGATATCTTTTAATGATAATAAAAAAACAGTAAACGCTGTACTTCCAATAAAGGAAAGAAGGGTTGCGCCAATTTCGCCTTTTATTTGAGACCAACCCGCTCTTTTTGATAGTTGGATTTTTCGGTTACTAAGTTTCTTGCCAAATATAACCCAGAAAATCATATAAGCCACGCTCATAATAGTGAGTGCTGCAAGAACTGTTGTGAAATACTGTTTTATGAATGCCATCATTTCTTATCAGATTTTAATATGATTATATCTGACACGAAATTAGGATAAGGGATCCCAAAACCAATTAACATTTGTTACTTAATTATCTGCTTTCTAATTCTACTTAAGCTTTGAGGCTTTATACCTAAGTAAGAAGCAATATACTGGATAGGAACATTCTGAATTATTTCGGGTTGTTGTTCAACCAGTTTTTTATATCTCAAATCAGCGGTAAGTGTAGCAAAATCATTAGCTCTTATTTGAGATCTGGTAGCAGCCTGTTCAAAAATTACAAGACTGAAGTTTTTAAAGTTTTCATTTTTGTCTATTAATTCTATCAATTTGCTTCTCTCTATTTTATAAAATTCGCAATTAGTGATACATTCTAAATTTTCATTAGATTTTATTTCGCGAATAAAATTTGTAAAAGAAGTAATAAATTGGTTTTGTGATTCAATATGTGTTGTTATTTCATCCCCGTTGTCATCATAATAAAATAACCGCATAAATCCTTTGGTAATAAAATACAAATGCTTTGGCACTGTATTTTCTTCCTCAACTATATTATTTTTTGGAGATGATTTATGTTCAAAGTATTGCTTACAAATATCAATGTCTTTATCTGTAAGTTTTACGTAACTGTCAAATAGGTTCAAAAAATTGTCTGACATTTTAGGCGTGTCTAATCTTAATGGGATGAATGTTAATCGTAAAATTAATGTATTTGCGTAAATTTTAATATACCTATAATATTC
>Ga0208787_1000133_pt1 | contig 35968 bp, 39 predicted proteins | sample Wag4_2014_7_11_FD_187362 | JGI IMG/M metagenome (GOLD analysis project Ga0208787, IMG submission 187362) | Fresh water microbial communities from Ohio, USA - Utica-2 Time Series HT 2014_7_11 (SPAdes) (version 2) | ecosystem: Environmental > Aquatic > Freshwater > Water tank | place: USA: Ohio...
TTACAACAAAACAGTCGAGTGATTTACTCACTTGGAAACGAAAACTACGACGAATACGTAACGCCGCTTACTTCCGCGCTTACACTCAACGACTTACCAAACTATGTTGGCACCAAAGTTTTCCAATTATCCAACACTTACGACTACATCTTTGCTTCTGCCGCAACCGCGTCAAATTATGCTTTTGTTCTTTCGAGTGGGTATAAAGTAGTTGGCGTCAATCCAACCGATTTTACCGAAAACAACTCTACCGTTACAGTTGTTGATATTAACTCATTTGCTCCGTTTACCGACGGCGACACGCTTTACTGGAAAGCAAGCAACGCAAGCACGGTTTATAGTTTTACTATTGCTAATTTTGAATCGAGTGGCAGAACTACTTTTACGTATTCTCAAGCACTTGGTTCTAAATCACAAATTTTTCAAGATATATCAAATAGAAAACTCTATGTTACACATTTCTGGTTATATCAAGGCGATTACTATTTCCGTCTTTCTTTAAATCGTCCAGCCGCAGCAATTAAGATTACTCAGAACAACGGAGAAAGCGACGTAAACTATACCGCAAGAATCTTTGGTTTACTTAATAAAAACGAAGATTACCACTTCTTAACTGATGTTGCGCAAAATTGTTTATTTGAAAACGTGCCGTTTATTAATACTCGTTGGGTTAGTTCCATTACGGATTTTGGCAACAACCTCTTCGAAAAGACATCATTTAGAGTTAATATTTACGCCACCAAACAAGAAAACTCTAATAGTATGACGATGGGTTATCGAACCTTAAGAAGGCTTGCTGGTTTATCATCGGCCGTTGATTTATCAAACGAATTCAACCTGCAAGACATCAATTATTCTCAATTTAGTCTTGCAACCATGGATACGGTTGGTTTTAGTTTGCCAATGAAAGAAAATAACTTCCTTTATATTCAATTTACGATTAATGGCACAGGTAAGATTGAACTTAACGCAATCGAAGTAACCTATAAACTTAACCGTATGTTAAAATCAGTAGGATAGGTAATAAAACATGCCCTTTGATGATATTTTAATTTCAAACGCACAAAAGACCGCCATTCAAAACAAGGGTGCGGACAAAATGCCACTTAATCCAACGGCACAAGGTTGGACTGGGCAACAAGTTCGGGCCGCTTTGGCCGCTGCCACCACCGGAAACGTTGATAGTATTTTAAGTGAACTCGAAACCAAACTTGGTTTAATCAAGGGCCACTTTGAGTCTTATGTTGGCAACGTGTCTATTCTTACATCGCTCCCTCAAGACCTTACGCCTTATAACGATATGTTTATTTTCATCAAGAATAATCAAAACGTTGTGACCGAGGTGTATTATGTTTCTAATGGCACAGCAGTTTTAACAAGATTTACCACAAGCAATATAACAGTAGCAGAAAACGAACCACAAGCACCGATGACAGGTGATTTATGGTTTGATATTTAAAAAAATGTGTTATAATAAAAAAGTGAGGTAATTATGGCAACAGAAAACAAAGAAGATTTAGTCAAAAAGATTGCGGTGCTCGAAGCACAACTGTTATCTTTAAAACAAGCAAGTGAAGAACTTATTCATGTTAAAAAACAACTCGCCGAAGCATTAAAAAGCAAAGAAGAAATTATTGCGAATGAACATAATATTCGTTTGCAATTTGAAAAGGCACAAGCAGAACTTTTAGCAAATAAAAAAATTATTGAAGGTAAAGACAAACAAGTTGAAGCAATGAAATCAGACTTAAATAAACTTGCTAATCTTTTTGATGAATATATCGGTGCTTACCAAGACCAAGTAAAAATGCTTGGTGTATTCGTAAAAAACACTCAAACGGTAGAAAAATATCTATCGGCAAAAATTGAAGAATTCAATGGAGGAAATAAAAAATGATTATTAAACGTTGGAACGGGAGTGCTTTCGTAGAAGAGTTTCCTAAGACAAAGGCTCAGTTAATTTATAATAACGCTAATAACGCAACTATTTTTGACTCAAACGACAAAATTAAAGTTGCGTATTTACCAGACTCTGTTTTTGATAGTTTATACTTTTTAACAAGTGCAACTACTGCAACGCAATATGACCCACAAGGGAGTGATGCTTTATTGCGTGATATGGCTCATTACGCTCATACAAACGTAGGAAGTAGAAACGTTGTCGGTGCTTATTTTGTAGCAACTGAAACAATTGTTTTAGATGCAAACTCTACAGGGGCTTTAAGTGGTTATGGTGGTGGTTTATACTGGATTACAAGATTTACAAGCACAGATGAAGGTGGTTTAGGAACTGCTGGAAGTATGGGTTCAGCAGATACTACAACGTTAGAAACTGGTGACTGGATTGTTATTACAGCCAGAACTGGAGCTGGAACGGTTGGAGACCCTTATATCGTAACGTTTGCCGTTGTTGAAAACACTTATGAACTTGCAACTACTGCCGTTGATGGTATTGTTCGTTTATCATCACGCACAACTTATGCCTCTTTAAGTGGTAATAACGTTATAAACGAAAGCACTTTGAAAACCGTTATTGATAACGCCGCTTTTGCTTCAGGAACACACGTTCACGGTAATATTTCTAATGGTGGTCAAATCACAGCAACTGTCGTGACTCCAGCCGATACCGATACTATTCTTATTGCAGACGCAAGTAATAGTGGTAAGGTTGAACGTGGTATTACGATTGGAACTGGCACAAGCACTTATCTTCGTAATGATGGAACTTGGGGAACGCCAGTTGGCACAACTTATTCACAAGCGACAACTTCAACACTTGGTTTAGTTAAACTTGGTGCAACCGCAGCGACTGCAACCGTTAATACGGCAACAACAACTGCTGGACGTTTCTATCACGTTACTGCTCAAACTTCTGGCGAAATGTATGTAAACGTTCCTTGGACTGATACTAATACAACTTATACAGCAGGGACTGGTTTAGCATTAGTTGGGACTGTATTTCAACACAGCGACACCTCTACAGCAGCGACTTTAACAGCAAACGGTAGAACATATGTGACGGGTTTAACATTTGATACATTCGGTCACGTCACTGGTTATACGACTGGAACTGAAACGGTTGTGGATACTAATACAACTTATAGTGCAGGTGAAGGTATTACGTTATCTTCTACCACATTTAGAATGACTTATCCTTTATACGTCCAAACTGCAACCCCAACAACCTCGGTAACTGGCACGATTTGGTATGATATTAACTAAGGTGGTTTATGCCAAATACCATCTTAAAACGTTGGAACGGTTCGGCGTTTGAAGAACTTTACCCAAAAACAACGGTAACGCAAATTTCGGCAAGTGGAACACCAAGTTCTACTACCTTTTTGCGTGGTGATGGACAATGGGCTACTCCGTCAGGGACTGGAACTGTTACTGGAACTGGAACCGCAAACCTTCTTACTTATTGGACGGGAACTTCTTCAATAGGTTCTTTATCTACTGCCACTTACCCATCTTTAACTGAATTAAGTTATGTAAAAGGTGTTACAAGTGCATTGCAAACTCAACTTAATGGTAAAGCACCTACAAGTCACGCAACTTCAGCAACAACTTATGGTGTGGGAACAAATGTTAACTATGGACACGTTAGAGGGTTGCGTTTAACGACATCAAGTGATGGTGAAGCAGGGGTTACTGTTGTAAATGGTAGTGCTTATGCTACCAAAACACTAAGAATTAACTCTATTGCCCAGGCTTCTTGGGGAACTTTGTTAGACCTTGACGGTGTAGATGGTTCTCTTCTTCGTCTTGTTGATTTGACTATACGAAGAACTGAAGGTGGAATAACTTATTATATCGGAGCAATTACAATTGATATAAATGCTCTTGTTTCTTCGTCTTCAACTGCACCAACTTTATCAACTACAACAAGATGGAGATTAAATAGTAGAAATAGTGCAAACACACAATTGACCTTACCAATTTATTTATACAGATACACAACCAATAACACTTTAAGAGCCTATGTCGATAACGCAACGACTGCAACTTACGAATATGAATGTGTGGGGTATTACTAATGATTGTTTATACATTTTTAGATGGAACTAAAATTAACGGGTTGTATAATCGCAAGATTTCACCATCTCAAATTGAACTTGATTTAACACAAGAACAATATGATTACTTAGTTGAAAATTCATTAGGTGCATATTATGAAAATGGTAAAATTGTTTATAAAAACCTTGAAGCCATCAAACAAAGACAGTCATTAGAAAAAGAACAAGCAGACATTTTACAATGGTTAGCAGATAATGATTGGAAGGTTAATAAGTTTGTAGTTGGAGAGTGGACAAAAGAAGACCCACGATGGATTGAATATTTAAATCAACGTCAAATCAAAAGAAATCGTTTAGAACAAATAGAAAGTGTGTTATAATTTAAAAAGGAGATAAATAATGGCAGAATCAACTCTCAAGCGCGTGGGCGTAAGCGGATATAACAAACCAAAACGCACACCAAACCACCCAACCAAATCTCACGTTGTTGTGGCAAAAGTCGGACGTCAAACTAAAACTATTCGTTTTGGACAACAAGGTGTAAGTGGCGCTGGTGCTAATCCTAAATCTGCAAAAGATAAAGCAAGACAACGTTCATTCAAAGCAAGACACGCAAAGAATATCGCAAAAGGTAAAATGTCCGCTGCATATTGGGCCGACAAGGTTAAATGGTAATGAAACGCAAATCCACAGTAAATAAAGCCGGTAATTATACTAAACCGAGCATGAGAAAGCGTTTGTTTCAAAAGATTAAACGCGGAACCAAAGGTGGCGACCCCGGCGAATGGTCTGCTCGTAAAGCACAACTATTAGCACGCGAATACAAAAAACGTGGTGGTGGATATCGATGAAGCCCTCTCAAAGAAGTCTTGTAAATTGGACAAATCAAAAGTGGCGAACCAGTGATGGTAAACCTTCAAAAGGTAGAAAACGCTACTTACCAGATGCTGCTTGGAGAGCATTAACTTCCGGCGAAAAAGCAGCGACAAATCGCGCAAAAGCAAAAGGTAATCGTGCGGGTAAACAATTTGTAAGACAACCTAAGAAAATTGCTCGAAAAGTAAGAGCATATAGGTAGAAGGGAGGACAACATATGCCAAAAGGTATTGGATACGGTATGAAAGCAGTTAAGAAGTATGGTAAGCGCAAAGTTAACAAGATGCGCAAAGCCAAAGGAATGAAGGTGATGAAGTAATGGACGGTATTGAATTAATTACAGGTTCAATCGAAGAGTTGATTGCAGCGGTTCCACAAATCGTAATAGTGTTAACCACTATTGTTTACTCTTTGAACGCCATCAAATCCCGAGTCGGTGTTTACCCGAAGATTGCCTCGGATACTAAAAATGAAGTGAATAACAATCTTGTCGGTATGAAGGGAAAACTTGAAGGCATCTTAAATGTGTCGCAAGAAAAAATCAATCAATTATTAGTGGATTCTAAAGAAGGTTTGTTTAAACTAGTTAACGAAGCGAACCAAGATGCTCAAAAACAATTAAAGCAAACCTTGGCTTCCGTCGAAGTAGAATTAGCAACTTATAAAAACCAACTTATCACCACGATTGAACAAACAAACTTACTCGCACGTCAAAACAAATTATTCATGGATATTATTTTAGATTTGATTGCCAAAGACCCAAAGAAGATAAGTGCTGGTATTACACAAGCAGTTTCCACCAAAGTTAATCTCACAAAAGAAGAACTAGAAAAATATCCTCAAGTATTAGTTAAAGATATTAAGGTTTTGGAATCTGCTTTAAAAGAAACACTCGCTTTGGTTGGCAAAGATGCCTTCGAAAAGATTTTAAAAGACATCGGTTATGGAAAAGAAAACAATTAATTACCGCCGAAAGGCGCGCTTATTTAAGGCACTGGGTTATACCACGCTTGGAACGGGAACGCTCGGCGGTTTTTTTGTTTATCAATTCGCAACTGACTGGTCGCAATTTCAAACCGATTTAGAAAACTTTATTGTCGTTCAACAAGAAAGCATCAAACTTAACATGGTTCTTGCTTTACCCATTCTTCTTTCGATTATTATTTTTACTTGGATTACCTTACGCAAGAATCGTGAGTTCTTTAAAGATAAAGTAAGTCTTAGTCTTTTGATGAGTATTTCTTCATTATATTTAGTTTATAGCGTTATTGAAATGACGTTGGCAACACTTATTGGTGCTTTTGCCGGTGCGGTGGTCGATGAGTTTATCTTTACGCCAATCGCCAATGCAAATCAACAAAAGTTCCTTGAAAACAAAGAAGTTGATGCCGAATATGATAAAGAAATGCGTCGCATTAAAGCAAGACAGAAAGTTAAGGAAGACTTAGATGGAAGCGTCTAGTTTAGAACAAAAAGAAAGCGTATTTTATACCACATACACCAAGGCTCGTTCTTGGGTTTCGACTTTTTTGGGCGTTATTTTAACCATACTTGGTATTGGCGTGGTCTTCGTGGTTTCCTCTCTTGAAGGCACAAAAGAAATCAAAGCACCAAGCGCCGTATCTGCTGCTATTCTAAATGTCTGGCGAGAAGAAAACGTGGCATCATATCCAGAACCACGCGCCGATGTTATTACGTTTGAAGGTAAAGAATATTATTTTGTGATTGAGTTTGATGACCCCGAAACCGAGTTTGTTGACCAATGGTATTTTGCTTATGATGGCGGATTAGAATATGTTTTTAGTGACTATAAGTTTTATGTGCTTACCGCCATTACTTCCGTCGTTTCTATTTATGTGGCGTATGTAAACTATGTTACAACTTCTAGAAGCGTGATGGGCACTGAAGCATTTGCTAAAACGCTCAAACATTATCAAGACAAAAAGCAAAAGATAGAAAAATACACACAATACATTCCGGACTTTTGCTTATATAAAAACCGCCAAGCATATGAAAACGCCAAGCGGGACATTATTGAAGAAGCGGCGATTAGTTATGACGTGTATAAAAAGAATGAGTTTGATTATACGTTCTTTAAGAAACTTGCTCCTTGGCAACTTAAAGTATTAAAGAAGATTAAAAAGATTAAGGTTCAAAAGATTCATTCTGCAGACCTCTTACAAGAACATAACGCAGGTGGACTTGAATTAAACATCAAGATGCTTCCACAAAGCCAAAAGCAACACCAAAGAGAGTTTGTATGGGGTGGTGTCTTACAACGTATCCTTACCAGTGCTTTAAGTGGTCTTACGGTCGCTTTTGGTATCGTCCTTGGTAATTGGGTGCTTGGGCTTACTTACGGTGTGAGTGTGTTTATGAGTTTCGTTTCCGCTATCGTGATTGCCACCGATTTTGTGACGACGACCTTGCGTAATCGCTTCCTTGCCAAAGCCGACCTTTTAAACGAGTTTGATAACATTAAAGATTTGTTTATTAAACAAGAAAAAGGTGTATAATAAAGGAAGGAAAAAATATGGCGATTAAAAACCCAATGAATATGCGTGGACCATTACGTAGTGGTGGCTCAGAAACAACCGATTCTCCAACCTCTCCAACGGTTATTTCTTCTACCGGTGTTTCTACTAATCCAACCACATTTTTATATGATGTCGGTCTTCAAAATGTATATCAAGATTATCAAAAGAGTATTGCGACATTAAATCAACAAGAACAACAATCCTTACAAGATGCTTACTATATTCGCGAAATGAGCAAGAAGTATCTTGGTGAATATGCGTCAAACGTTGGCGTGGGTGATGTGAGTGGCAACCTTTTAGATATTTATGGAAAATATCAACAAAACGTTGCTGGTATTCGTGCGGACGTTGGCACCAAAGAATTAACACTTCAACAACAATATGACCAAGCGAGAAGAGCACTAGAAACTGGCAAGATGGAAGCAGAATTAGCAGCACAAGCCGAAGGTGCAAAAGCAGGTGTGGTTGCTTTTTCGGATATTAGTTCACCACAAACAGTTGACCTAAACGGAAATCCAATTGCAAATCCAAACTACGTTCCAAACTTTGATATCACCTATTATAATTTACCAGAAGGTTTTAACACTTCAACTCAATCCGTATATCGTGATGCCGCTGGAACAGAATACTATAACGTCACCGTAGATGTCGATACAGAATCCGAAGATGATAAAAGTCGTTTTTATGAAGGTGCGACTAGCGCGGATTTATTCGACGAGTTTTCTAGAATCAACGGAGAAGATGCTCGCCCAACAGAAGGTGATATCATTCCGTTAAATGGTGTTAATTATGTTCTTCGTGATGGCAAGTTTTATCGTTTACAAGTATTTGATACCAACCAAGGATATAAAAATTTTGTCGACCTTGCTGATAATTTAGAATCGGGTTGGTCTGGTTCAAATATTCAACAAGGAAGTAAAGATACAACAAAACAAGGTGTGTTTAAATCGAGCAATGATGAAGATTTGATTTACGTTAATATGGGTGATGATTTAAGATATACCAACGCAAGTGAAAGTGGTGCAAAAGATTCGCACATTTTTACAAAAGACACAAACATTGATTCGGAACAAGAAGTTATCGCGGAGTTTAGAAGAGTTCACCCAGAGGACGTTACGTCACGAACAATGGAAGGAAGAATCACGGGGGTTAAAACACCATCTGTGGTCGAATTCAAGGGAAAATTATACTATATGAATTCAGAAGGTAAAGTCTGGTTGTTACGCGCAAGAGATTCAATGACTAACAAAACATAAAGGGAAAATAACATATGGCATTTAAAGGTGATATTAGCACATATATCCGTCAAATTGTTACTACTGCAAGCCAAGACATTGCAAAAACTTATCGTGATTACGAAAGACAAATTGACGAAATTAAAAATCCGTTAAAGTATGCCGACTTCTTTGAAAAGTTAAGTATCGTTGGTGGTGCTGCATACTCCTTTCTTGATGGCGCATGGAAGTCTTATACTGGTTTTTATTCTGGTGCAATTACTGCTTTTATCAACGCTTTTGAAAAAATTAACGATATAGACCAACTTAAACTAGATAGACTTGCAGGACAAGGTGATGTATTGGGTGTTATGGGAAGTGAAATTACCCAAAAAATAAACAACCTTGATGAAGCCGGTGCTTTATTTGTTAATGACTTAAAAACAATCGGTGGAATAACTGCTGTTTCCATTGGGTCAATGACTCAAAATTTAACACAACAAGGTTTAAGTGTTCTTGGGGTTGAAACTAACTGGACAAATCAGTGGGCAAAAGATGCAGTAAAATCGCTTATGCAAATCCAAGCGAAAACCGCATACGAAATTAGAACGGCCGACCCAAGCAAAAATATTTTTGAAAATCCAAACATTTCACCCCAACAAAATGTAAGTGGTGCCAACGTTCCTTTTACCGCGGAACAATTTGAACGTTCTGCTGAATGGTATAAAGACGCAGAAGAAAACTATGAAAAATACAAACAATTTTTAGACCAAGACTATAATCCAGATTATAAAAAAGCCATTGATTTAGTTGATTCTATTAAGGGTTTTGCGGATAAACTAACGGATAACAAGTTTGTAAAAGATATTACATTTAAAACTAAAGCCGATGAATTATATGGTCAATACGATTGGTATCAACAAATAAATGGTGTTATATCAAGTATGGCCGCTGTTCTTACCGCAAAATACACTTCAAAGTTTATTAAAGACCCAAATATCGCCGCAATATACGCCAACGGTTATTTTGGTATTCAAATATTTGGTAACGCTTTTTCTGAAGCAAGACAAAACGGCGCTACTATTCAAGACGCATATACATACGCATACGCGAACGCAGCATTAGAAACCCTCATTGAAAACATTGGTGGTGCAACTCCAAGTGGTAAAATTAAAGTTATTCCAAGTGATTTTAACGAATGGTTCAGATTTGCTAAAACGGTTTTAAAATCAGCCGCCGCAGAAGGTGTCGAAGAAATCGTGTCAGAGTTTGCTACTCCTGGATTTGATATTTTTAAAGAACCAGTTGCAAAGCAAGCAGAATTTGGTTTTGAACGATTTGCCACTGAAACTGCAATAAAAAGAGTTATGACGGCATTTTTAGCAGGTGCTATTTCTGGTGGTTTTTTCGGTGCCGCTCAATTCCTTCAAAACCGCAATACATTAAACGAAAAAATTAACTTGTTTCAAGATGCTCAACAATTAAAGGTTGAAACGCCAGAACAACGAGTGAAAGCAGCAAAGATTCTACAAAAAACTAGTGATTCTATATTGGCAGCGTTAAACAATCCAAATACAAAGGGATACATTAAAACAAAAGATGGACGATATAAAATTGGCAAATTAACTAGTGCCCAAAAACTTGGTTACTACTATTCAACAGGTGTAGATAACATTCTTGAAATTGATTGGGTGCAAACGCTGGGTGTTTCAACGGCCGAAGAAGCCAAAGCAGCAACTACGGCACAAATGCAACAAAGTGTCGACCAAAACCAAATCGTATTTGCTTATAAAGACGGTGTTGCTTTTAACGAAAACTTATTCAAATCTTATTATGGTGTTGATGCTACTGGTCAAAGGATTGCAGTTGATAGTGAGTTTTGGGGTGTAAACAAAGCAACGCTTGGCGTGGAATTAACCAACCCTGAAGTTGGCGAAGGCAAACCATTACGACTCGTTGCTAAAAACGCCTTGAATGAAAAAGGTAAATTAATTTTAGAAAACGCGAAAAACAAGAAGGTTCCTGTGGTTGTTGTTTCGATGACGCCAGAAGGTGTTGAAAAATATAAAGGAACACAGGCTTTTTACTCTAATGGTGTTATTTATGTTAACCAAGACGCAACGGGTTTAACCGAAGACGTAATCAAAAAAGAAATTGTTAAACACGAGTTCATTCACTTAATCGCTTCTAAATTCCCAGAAATATACATGAAACTAGAAAATATTTTTGACGAAGTTTTTAGCGTTGAGGTTAATTTAGGTGTTAAAGTTGGCAATAAAGTAAAGGTTACAACCAAATCCGAGCAATACAGCGGACTTTTAAAACTTGTGAGTGAATTGGGTTATATTGAAAAGATTAACGCTTCTGCAAATGACTTGTTTGCCCAAGAAGAAGCCAATCTAAGAAAAAGACTAGAAACCTTGACGCCAGAACAATATGCGCAACAAGAAGGCAAGATAAAAGAAATCATTCAAGAAAAGATTTTTGCCAAACTTAGAGAAGAAGCGATTGCTTATTTTGCTGAAATCATCATAAAAGAAACCCCAGAATTCTTAAAAGCCATTGAAGGTAAAGACGCCGATTTAAGCCAAAGTATCAAAGACGTGTTTGAAAAGAAACTAGTTGTTGGTAAAAAGGGTATTGTTACAAGCCCATTTGGAGAATTAAACAGAGTTGAAAGATATGTTGTTGAAAGTTTCGCCAAAGAAGTAACGACCGCCGCAAGACAATTTACGGAAGAACGTTCCCTTGCTAAGTTTTTTGTCGAGGAAGCATTTGGAACTAAGGAAATTAAAACATCTCAATACATGATTCCTTCTATGTTAGAAAAGTATGGTGAAGGACCAATCTTCCGCGCTCTTATAAAACTCAATATACAAAACCAAGAACTAGAAAAAGAAGGCAAACCAAAAGACGACACCTTAGTTATCGAATATAAAGATAAAGACGGTAATACTCAAAAAGACACCGTTAAAATCCAAGATATCTTTTTCTATAAAGACGCGGCCGAAATCTTCAAAAAAGTTGATGCCAACGTTACCAAGACAACGCTTCAAACGTTTGTTGATAAGTTTTCTTATGACCCAAAGAGAGGCGATTACTATGTTTTGGCTTTAGCGGCTTATGAAGAAATTTTAAAACAAACCATTGCAACACTCAAAAACTCGATTAATCCAAACGATGTGGAACAAACCCAAAAAACAAACAATTCAATAAAGTTGTACGAAAATAGAATTAAGATTGCTCGTCTTTTAGCACTTGATTTTCAACGTCACGTCAGTGGTGAATCGGTTGTAACCATATCCGATTTTGCCAAAGACAGTCAATGGGACCCAACCAATCCTCGTTTAAATATTGATTATGTAAGAGAAATAATGGGTAAGGATACCAGACCAAAGCCAACGGAAAGATACCGGATTATTACAGTTAGCGCCGCACAAAAAAGAACCATTTTAGCATGGGCTATTTATGAAGCAGAAGTAGCAAACAGAATCCAACCTAAAAAAGGTATATCCGTAAAAGAAGCGAAGTTAAACAATATAGAACTCAACGCCATTTCAGCCATATTAAAGAGTTTAAAAGACTTCTTACAAGTCCATTCTCCAGTGGTTGATTTAAGAACAAAAGACTGGGTTAACTCTGCTTATTTAAGCACCGCAAGCAAAATTGGTGGTTTAAATCTTGAATTAGACTTCCTTATCAAACTAGAGAACGAACATGGGGCTATTAATCGTGCTTCGGAATCTAAAGAAAGAACCAACGATAAAATCGATAAATATACCAAGTCTATGGAAATTTTGGTTGAAAATTATCGTGCGGTTATGACGACACTTTTAAGCACAACTCACGAATATCAAACATCAAACGGAACAAGAAAAAGAACATTCTCTCTTGAAGATTATGATTTTGAAGTTGCATACCAAAGCGATGAAAATAACGTTCCAAGCATTTTAACTATCTCTATTGTTCCAACCCAAAAACTCTTAAATGAACAAGTAGAAAAAATTAAAGCCATAGAACAAGCCAGAACTGAAGAAGCAGAAAAGTCGAGAGATAAAAACTTATACGAAATGCTTAACAATATGTCGGCAAGAGCAAGAAGCGTTTTCTTCCAAAAACAAGAAGAACTCGAAACAAAAGTTATACAAGCAAAAGACCATCTTGTTACACTTGTTAAAAACAACTCTATTCCTTTAGATTTAGGTCAAGTCAGAATCATTGATTATCCAGTGGCCGTTAACATTTTCACAAACAAAATTATTGATTCATTTAACGCTGACGGTATTACGGTTGAAGAACAAAATAAACCTTACGATTATAAGACAATTGACGGAAACAACAAACCACTATCCCTCGGTCAAATTTCTCGCTTTAAGAATTCGGTTGTTAGAGATGAAGTTGGAAGACTTAGAGTTGTTTACCACGGAACTCCGGCAAACTTCGAAAACTTTTCAGTTTATACCGCGGGTGCAGTTGGCAACAAGTTTGGCGTTGGTTTCTATTTTGCAACCGATAGAGATATTTCTATTCCTTTCGCGCAGTCCGGAGCCAAAGTAGAAAAGGGCGAAACCACGGTTGAAGGCGAATCAAGTGCTGCAAAACAAACGCGCGACGACTTAAAACAAGGTATCAAAATCCGTAGTTTTTATCTTGATATTGAAAAACCATTAAGCGGAGAACAATACTCTTATAGAGGCGCTGATATTTTTGATGTTGATGAAAACGGAAGAGCGTCAGTAAAAACTAAATATCAAAATCTTTTATTTACAAGACAACAAGTAGAAGACATTATTTATGAAGTTATATCGCAAATCTTTGACTTAAATGTTTTTATCGAAGGTATTATCAAAACAAAAGATGGTTTACCGTTTGGTCTTATGCCATTTTATTTATTAGACGGAAGCAGAAAACAAGTATTCTTAAAACTCTTAGAAAGTGTAGATAAAACAGATGCACGCGAAGTTGCCCAAGTCATTTCGAAGATGATGTTTATTTTAGAATATGACCAAAACGAATCTTTATATCACTTGGCAGCAAGAAACGGAGAACAAGACGTCATTACAACAAGACAACTAATAAAAGATTCTCTTAATACGGATTTCAACACTTCGGAAGATATGGAATTAACGCTCGAAGATTTGACGAATTTTGAACAAAAAAATAAAACTTCTTTGGGTGCCGACGTTATTGTTCCACAAAAATTTATTGAATACTTAAATAACCTCGCCGATATTGTTCTCCAACAAACCGATGAAACTTATAGAGAATTTGTCGAAGACCCATCTTTTGATTCGACCGAACAACTCGCAAGACAATCAGCCTTTCTTTACCCAATCATTAACACAATAAGTGATTTCGATGGTTTCTTTGCGGTTAGCGTTGAAAAGATGGCGCAAGTTATAGAGCAAAACGGGAAGTTACACTCTAAAATGTCTTTGGACTTAGATAAAACTGATTCAATCATTTTAGTTGCTTGGTTCCAAAATCAAATGAAGTCGGTTACAAACTATAACCCAGACAGCTCTATTAATGTTTACGGTCAAACTCAAGATGAAGTTCAATTCGTAAAACCAACCGCTCTTAACGTTACGCGCAGTGATAACAATGTTGCGTTCATTACCCCTTACACCCAAGTTGAAAGCGCTGTAAAAAGCATTGAAGAAGCCATTAAGGTTGCTCCGTTAGTTGTTGCTAACCTTCCTGCGACTTGGGTTAATTTCTATAAAAACCATAAAGCACTTCCAGATAATGTAAAGGTTGTTTCAATCAAGCGTCAACCTGGCACTATGCTACTTCAAACTAAAACCGGAGAAAAAGCACGGGCTACTAATATTGCCACGGTAGTTTTGGCCGATAAACTAAGTATGAAGTATTTAGAATTGACCGATTTGCGCTTGACCGAAAACCAAGATACCGTATCCGACTTTACGACCAACAGTATATATAGTTTAACTAATCTTATTAATTTTTTAGTTTCGGAAGCAAATAAACTCATAACAATAAACAAGTTATTTCCTGGAGATGAACAAGCAAAAAAATCCTTAAATCACGATAACATGAGAATTGTTATTAACGAACAAACGGCAGCACCAATCACTCCAACTGAAAAAATTGGTTATAGTTCTCGTTTCTCTGATTATTTAAAAGAATTTATTAGAATCAACGAATCAAAACCACAAAACGTATCGGGAGAACAGTTGGTTCCAGTTGCTTCTCCACTACAAATTTTAAACTATACTTTACCGATTGATTCAAACGCTGCTATTATTGTGACGTTCTCTAACCCAGGAGTTGCGAGATTCTTTGATTCAGTTGATTTCGAAAACCTATTTAAAAAAGGTAGTGTGGCTTACGGTCAAGGTTTTAACGTTTCGGATTTGGTTCAAAATTATAAAGCGAATAAACAAGCGATTGAAAACCAAGAGCAACCCCAAGTTTTTGAAAACGATGTTGCCCCAAGAAAAACCGCTGTTTCGCCATTAACTCAAGAAAACATTACTTTAATGAATAAGTTGTTTGGTAACGCCGTTGCTTCAACTTTATTTGTGGTTGATGCTAAAGGTAATCTAAAGACAAAGTTTAGTAGATTTTTAAACAAACGGCCAAAACTAAATCGTATCGTTACGCTCGGTGGTAAAACATATGACGGAAGAACATACGCAATTAATATTAATTATGACCCCGATTTTAGCGACCGAGCAAATCTTGTTGAAGATGAAAACTATTTAAAGTTAAGTGATTTGAGCCCAGAACAAAAACTCTATTTTGATGCTTTAGTTTCAGCCGGATTTAACTTTGGGTTTTACAGCGACACAAGGTCAAGCGCTCTCGGTTTCTCTTACACTGGTCAAAAAACAAACTTCTTCTATATTAACGTTGGTTTAATTGGAACTAAAGTTCCGAGAGTTATTGAAATTGCAATCCACGAACAATTCCACGAAATCTTTAAAGCAATTGCTAACGTTGCCGACAGTCTTGGTAAAACACTTGCAGACATTATGTTTGAATATGACCCAGTCGATAAAAAGTATTATCCAACTAGTTTAACTTGGGAATTCTTTAACAGCACGGACATGGCAGTTCCAGACCCAACTTTCGACAAGAAAAACGTAGCGAGTTTAAATTACTTTATCAATGGTTATTTATTGTCCGCCGGAAGTTATACCTATATGAAGGGTATTATCGCGAGCGCAGAAGATATTCAAGATGTATTATTTACCCCAACCGCCGACCTTCAAGCAAGAAAACGTGGTGACGAATGGGTTAGAACTAAAAACGAAGTGATGGCACAAATTGTTGGTAAATTATTTGCCGACCGTAGAGTTTTCGAAATCTTCTTAAAGGGCAAACCCGATGCTTCAGTTGTGTTCCTTGACGCGCTTACTAAACTTATTAAAAATAGTGTTCACGAACAAGGCAAGAAGGCATTATTAGAAGTTGCCGCTCAACAATACGCGGATATTAACAACCAATTAGCGGAAGAATTCAATAAGAAATATCCGTTCAAACCGTTATTTACAAACAAGGATATTAACGAATTTATTCGCGTTTACACCGACGGACTCTATGGAAGTAAAGCAGCATTGGTTAATGCGTATTTAAATGAAAGACAAAACAAGAAGAGTGGCCGTGCTACCGCAGCATTTAACTCAGTTTTACTCATGGCATCTCAATATGAAAAACTAGTTCAAAACGGAACAGAAACCTATAAGAAGTTTACAGATTACTTAACCAACTTATTAAAGAACGCCACCTTTGCCTTCAAGGGTAGTGCTTCAGAAGTGCTATTCTCTTTGAAACCAACTCTGTTTAAAGCGCTTGAAAACATGAATAAAAAGATGAAGGAATTAGCAAAAGGCATTAGCGACGGAAGTATTACAATGACTCCAAGCAATCCTGGCGCAATGAATCCTGTCACACTTCAATTAGAACCAAGTGTTTTTGACCTTGAAACGTTTGTTGTTGCAGCAAAAAATATCGTTCAAGAATTCTTAAATGAATATGGCGACATACCTGTAGAATTAGTTCAATTGTTCTCGTTACCGTCTGTGAGCGACCTTCAAAAAGAATTGGATTTATCCTATAACAGTATTTTCCCAATCATCTTGAATAACCTTAAGTCTAATCCAGACACTATAAGTAAACTAATGGGTTTAATGATATTTAGTGCCGTTCAAAGGTTTGAAAACAACTTCGCACCAATCGTTGAAAACTATAAACTCGCTTTAGATTATATTGGCGGAAAAGCACAAAAAATAAACAGTAGTGCTGCTTTGGGTGGTTCAATTATTGGTTTAAGACAAGAACTTTTCACAAAGGAAACACAAGAAACCGCCACACTTATGCGTGGTAGATTAGATGCGAACTTAGATAAGATTACTCAAGGTAGTATTCAAGGAAAAGCACCTTTATCCAATGAAATGAACAAAATTATAGCAAGAGTTCAAGAAGTTATAAAGTTGTTTAAAGATTTTGAATTCACCAGTATTGAAGAATTTAAATTAAAGGTTAAGGGTATATTAGATGCTATTGTTGCAGACGGCATGGATATTCTAAATTCCAAGTTTGATGTAGCAGCAATGACGGCGGAAGAAATTGATGTTCAAAAAGACTTTATCGAAGGGTTAAGTTTTACTTTCAATAAACACATTATCGCCGCATATACCCAATTAGGATTGTTAACTGGCGATTTAGAAAACATGATTAAAGCAATCCCAACTTCCGTCGCAACCACGTTTGAAACAAATCAACTTATTCAACACTATCAAAAACTTAAAAAACCACCAGAATACAGTGCCAAAACAATGGCATCTGCTCTTGGTAATCTAGTTTCTTTATATCAACAACGATACACAACTTCGTTAAGCGAAAAAGACCAAACGCACGATGAGTTGGCTATTGAAATCAACGAAGAGTTTACAAACTTTAAAAAGAAGGGTTTACCTGTTCGCGACGCTCGTTTAGATAAAATTAACTTCCAAACCCCACAAGACTACTTCTTAAAGTATAGAGAGTTCTTTAAAGACAAAGGTGTTAAAATTTTCGACCTTTTATGGAAGCAATATGTAAAGTCGGCAGTAAAAGCAGAAGATATTCTTCGTGATTTTGACGTTGCTTATTTAGATTTCAAAAAGAAAAACAAAGGTATTCAACAACGTTCTTTAGAACAAGCCATCGACCCCGATACTGAAGATGGTGGCCTTGATGTAGAAGTATTATTACAAATTGACCCAGATGTTTTACAAACGTTGCGCGACGAAGTAAAAGAAGAACAAAAGGCACAAAAAGAAGAAATAGACAAGATAAGTGCGGAAATCAAACAAACGGTTGCTGAAAAGAAAGTTTTAAACGACCAAATCAAAGTGCTTAAAGAAGAACGCAAACAATATACGCGCGGAAGTTTTAAGTATCAACAAATAACAGCGCAAATTAGAGCGTTGGAAAGTTCTAAAGCACCATTCTTACAAAAGGAAAAAGATTTAAGAGCGGAAAAAAAGGCTTTTGTGGTGATTGATGGAGATGAAGCATTAAAGATAAAGGTTTCTGAATATTTATATAAAAATCCAAACCTTAAGCCAAATCAAAAAATCACTCGCGGTCAACTTATTACTTTATATATGTCTGTATCTCGGGAACTAGAAATGGCCGAAATTGCTGAATCCAATGCCCAAAACGGAGTTGTTAATGTTATCAACCCAACTAATCACTTTGGTTTTGGCAACTTTGTAAACATGTTTGATTCTGAAATCTTAAGAAAGAAAGGTTTAAACGCTGCCAAAAAAGCATCACGTTTATCCTCATTTGTTATTTTAGTTGATAAACAAGCACTAAAAGAATATTTAGAAAACCTTCTAACCGAAGAAGATAGAGTCATGATGGACTTCGCTCAACAAAACTTTAAGAAGAATTACGTATCACTAAACGAAGGTTTCAAGGCTAGATTTGGTGTTGATTTACCATATCAAAGCATTTATATTCCTTTCTCGACGGTTGATAGTAATTATGAACGTGAATTAAATCTACAACTTATTAGAAGAAGAAATATCGGTGTCGCTTCTGGTATGGTGACGGAAACTACGCTTGGTGCTTCGCAACCACTTAAGATTGAAAATATCTTCTCGGTTATAGAAAACCATGTTAAAGCGACATCAAACTATAGTTTCGACCGTTTAATCAAAGACTGGCAAAACCTTCTCGTTAATAAGGCGGGCAAGTTAAGCACTCCTTTACAAGCGAAATTGCCTGGCGTTGCTGGTTTAGAAAACAACTTTATTGAGTTTTTCAACCGTATGTTCGCCGACGTTTTAAACTATAGTGATATTACAGAAGACGGCTGGTTAAAATTCTACCGTAAACGTCTATCAAGAATCAGAGCAGCAACACTTGCTTTTGGTGTTAAATCGCCATTGAAACAATTGGGTTCTCTCTATAATATATCCGTTAAAAATAAGACGGCTTTCTTAAGTTTGATGACCAACTTGGTTAAGACCATGCCAAAGAATAAGTATTATAAATGGTTAATGGAAAACAGCAGCAACTTCTACTTCCGCGCAAAGATTTCTAACGTCCCAGATTTGGCAAAAGAAATCAACTCTTCGCCGGCTCTAAAAGCAGGAAACGTCATTGACGGTGTCTTAAAGTTAGGTCTTAAGGGCATGGGTTATCTTGACGCTGTGGTTATCGTTGCAGCATTTAAAACATTCGCAGATGAAATTAGAGAAAACTATAATGTTGCCGGTATGAACCAAGTGACTGAAGAACAAATTTTAGAAGAAGCCTACGAAAAGTTATTCAACGAAGTTCTTCTCTTTGGTGTGGCAAACAGCAACCCTGCCTTCCGTTCACACTTTAGTAATGATAAGAACTTGATTATTCAACTCATATCTAAGTTCCAATCCGAAAACGTCCTTCACTGGTCTGCAATTGTTAGACAACTAGATTTAAGCATAAACAAGGTTCAAGGTGCTCCAAAAGAACTTTTACGCGAAATACTTGCCTTACTATTAAGTGGATTCTGGAGTTCGATTGTAAACGTTGGTATTAGCACATATGTATTAGACAGAATTGCCGAAGAAGACGTGAACTTTGAATTTTGGGTAAACGACTTCGTTTGGAACAACATTGTTGGTTCTTTACCCTATGTAAACACGCTCACGCAAATGATTTCCTTTAATCCAGAAGCCCCTTTACTAATCGACAAGGGGTATGAGTTCACCATTCCTTTTTATACAGAATTGTTTAACATTGTAGAAATACTTTCAACCGGTCTTATCAATCAAGACACACAAGAATTCAACTTTAGAAAAGCGTTGCGGATTATGGAAAACATTTTGGTTCCTTTTGGTATATCCGCTCCAAACATTAGAACGATTGTTGAAATTGTATTCGGAACGGCGGCTGGATTTGGTAATACTAAAGCAATAGATGTAGTGCAGTGGTTTGCAGGTCAAAGCGACTCACAAGCGTTCTCTGAAGCCATCAAAGAAGGAAACCGAACCTTTATTAACAAGTATATTGAAGATACATATACTGACGCGCGTGTGGTAAGACATATTCGTGATTTAGTTGCCTCTGACCCAACCATAAAACTATCTCTTAAAAACGAAAATTACTTTATTACTGTTGATGAAAACGGCGTCAGAAAGACACACGATATTAAGTCAGGTATCAAATCGATTTACCGTAGGCTGACTCTAAAAGCGCTTCGTAGTCTTATTTCTAATAAGGATTATAGAAGATTGTCTGCCAAGAAGAAAGCAGAAACGCTCCAACGGGTTATTAACTATTATTGGAATTATATGAAAGACGATATTCTTAACAAGAAAGATAAAACAAAAAGCAACGTTGATGATGAATCAGCGGTCGTAGAAAGGGCTATCTGGTATGCCTACAACTAAACTTCAGAAACTAAAGCAATCTATGAAGGAGTTATTCCTAACAAAAGAAGGGTGGTTATCTTGGTTTATCGCCAACGTGATTACTTCTCTTCCGTGGGCTTTGCCTTTGATTTTTGGGTTTATATTAAAAAATGACGCTCTCTATACCATTGCAGCGAGTGTTTGGGCGTTTATGATGTTGCCACTCACTCCGTTTTGGATATTGAACGTCATTATTGCTGTGTTCTTTACTAAACTACTTACCAAAAAGCATATCAAGAAGAGTCTTTGAACCTTCACCTTTGCCATTCCAGTATATATTCTCATTGACGGTTTTCTTGGGTTTATTATCGCCACGGTGACCGTTATCTAATAGTTGAATCTTTGGCTCAAAGTTAAGTGGTTTTATGTCTTCTGGTGCTTGATAAGACGATACATACACTGGATAAGGGCAACTTCTAAACCATTGCCAGAATCCAAAGTAATCGAAACCCTTGCCGAACTGATATTCCTTTGCGTCTTGATAGGGTGGGTCGCAGTAAATAACCGATTGTTCTAATATGTCTTTTGGTATTTGGTTATACATGACCTTCCAATCTTCGTTATAAAACATAATTCTAGTATCCATTGGTATAAGTTCATATATCGCATCTACTTTTTCGGTTAGATTCAGATTCACCACCATATCCAACCTTCTTAACTCTTCGTATTTTTTTGTGTTTGCGAGATTATCATTTGTATATTTGTGCAGTTTTTCCATAAAAAGGATTCTCGCGTTTTTGTTTTTCTTATAATCAACTTGTTCGAAAAGCGTATTCTTAATATATTTTTCGTAGAAACCATCGAAAAGTGGCAATGAATTGAGTAAGTCGTAGTCCTTAAATACAATCGCTTGGTGCAGCGCCTTCTTGTTTTCTTCTAAATCACGGGCGTAGAGATAATCTTTTTGATTACAACCAAACGACCACATGTTAAGAACATATCCAACATACCACTTATCATAGAATTCAGGATACTTTTTAACATCTTCAAACAACTTTCGGTCAATCCAATCATATCTAAACTTTTCGAACTCTTTGCCACCACTCATTAACTCTTTGTAGAACGCGATTACATACGGGTTTAAATCGTTAGCAATCACGCGCATCTTTGAGTTTTTTAGTGCGTAAGCCGAAACCGAAAGACCACCTGCAAACAAATCGATAAAATAATGCTTGTTGTGTTCTCGGTGAAGAATATAGTCAATCAAATGCAGAATCTTTTCTTTACTTCCAAGATAAACAATTCCATATCGTTCTTCTTTCATATTACTTCCCCTTTATATAAGTGTTGATAAATGCTTGCATTTCCTTCTCGCCGTTTACTAAGAAATATTTTCCGCCACTATCCACAATGTCGTGAAGCCATAAGCGTTGAAGTTCCGTAAGTTTATACGAGGTTTCGTTTTTCACTTCTACATAATAGATTTCTTTTCTTTCGGTGTTGAAGACGATTCGGTCGGGAAATCCAATATTGTTCTCAGACCAACCCTTAATACAACGGAAGTTTTTAATCTTACACGCTTTAACGAGCATCGCCTCTACATGCTTTTCTAATAGTTTCATTTGTTTTTGCCCTTCTTATAATAATATCGTTGGCGACGGAAGACTTCGTTAGCAATTACATAATAACTTCTAGCGAGTTCAATATCGACACCCACTTTTCTTTCAAGGTCATACACAAAAGAAGAGATAATATCAAGGTTGTAAGAGCAAGTATATGATATTTTTTGGTTATCTTTTTCTAATATGAGTGTAAAAGTATCTTCTGAAAAATGAATTTCTAAAGTGTTTGCTTTAATTTGCGCCCTGATTTTTTCAGCGAAAGTCATAATCGCTTTTGAACGAGCACCATTTAAGATAAGTCTTTCTTTTTGAGGGACGTTTTCGTTGATTCTGTAATAATCAAATACCTCTCCACTAACCCTGATAAATAGTTCGGGCTTGAATTGAACCATGAATCTGGATAATTCGTCCGCGCTATCTGCCGTAGCAACAAAGTATTCATTAACCTTAAAATCGTTTTTAGATATGGTTTCTACGAATAACTTTGCGCCACTAAAATCTTTCTTAAAATCAATTACGCCACCATCTTTTTTTCCTTTTGCTTTAAAATAAATCATTTGTTTATTTCTCCTATCTGTCTTTTCATTTCTGCAATAAACTTGTTTAACTTCTCTTCAATCTCCGACTTTTCATATCTAGTGAACTTCTTTTCTTTCACCTCCATTGCGTCCTCAACCTTGAACCTGAACAACTTGTCGCAGAGAATAAAGCAGGGTGTTCCGTTTATTTCTGTCTTGACGTTGTAGTCGTTGGGCAGGTCAAAGTATTTTTGGTTTGTCGTAATCATCAGTCCATATACATCTTGAACTAATCGATTGTTTTCATCTAACGCCTGTGAATAAATACACACATAATAGTGTTTGCTTTGTCCGAACTCGGTGGTTGCCAACTTATAGAAGACATCGAACGGCTTAATTATTTTACTTGGTAATATCTTCGTCATTGACTAACACTCCTTTGCTTTGATTATTTTTTGTTAGTGGAAGTTGGTGTCCGAACACACCGAATCTTTGTTGCTGCTTACCACTGATTTTCCACCCTAGTTTTTCCGTTGCTGCGAGTATGAGTTCTCTATGGTATCGGTTAATCGTAATATCTTTTTGGTTTAGTGCAACCCTCCATATCTCAAGAATACACACTTTATCTGGTGGAACTAAATGTTGCTCTCCCCATACCGCTGAAGTGGTTTTGTGTGTTTCAAAGTCATACTCACTCACATACTTCTGCATTTCTTCAATAGACATGGAATACCAAGTTCTAGGACGTTTCATCGTAAGATAACTTGAGATAGTCCCATATAAGTCGTTCTCGGCAAGGTTAGATTCGTTCGACTTTTCCCACCACGCCATTTCTTCTTCTGACCAAGCGAATATATCGAATCCTGATTTGTATAAGTGAATTGCTTCTGCTAGTAATTGGTCGCGAATCTCTTGTGTGAATTTCTTCTCATCTTTGATATAGCACTCATTTTGGTTTAGTTGAGATTCCATTACCAAGAAGCGTCTATTTCCCGTTCGGTCGCGAAGTGGTGTGGTATCGTTTGTAGAACCACCAAAGGCAACACGGCGTTTGATTTCGACATTGCGTCTGCCATACGACCTTCTAAACTTGTCTTCAGTCTTATCGACAAATGCTTTAATACTTTCTTGCTCCGACATATTCATACCTGCAAGTTCTTTCCACTCATAAATCCAGATACCTTCTAATTGTTCGTAACTATCTTTTGCTTTATCGAAGTCAATCTTGGTGTCGGAATACAAATGGTCTGCTGGTTTTTTGAAATCAATAGTAGCAAGTTTCTTAAAGAATAGTGACTTCCCGATGCCTTGCTTACCCTTGATAATTAGTAGTAAGTCCATTGGAGCACCTGCACGGTATATTCTACTGACCGCACCAACTAACCAATGTTTGAACGCGACTTTCGAAAACGGATTCGGCGACACTCTAAAGAACTCTTCGAAGAACGTATCTAATCTTGGTTTGCCGTCCCACTTAAGCGTTTCGAAGAAGTCTAATACTTTGTTTCGTTGGATTTTATCTGCCTCAACAACAACGCCATCATCAATCATCTTTTCGCCTTTAATATTATAGACCTTATCTAAATGAACGCGTATGTGCGACATATCCTTATCTTGTAGTGCCATACCCTCAACAAAATCTTTGTGCCAAAATGGTTTGCGTTGAAAACAGATATTCGCACGGAAAGTATCGAAATAAAACAGATTACCAATTTGCTCGTCGTGAGAAAAGATAATATCTAACTTTCCTAAATTACTCTTAATTCCATCTAGTTGAACTAACCACGATTTGTCTTTCGCTACTACTTCTTTTGTTTCAGTGTTGGATTGTGGTTCAGCAGTTACTGTTGTTTCTACAGGTTTTGGCTCGACGGAAGTTTGGGGCTCAGACCAATGCTCGTTTACATATTGCTCTTGTTGTTCTAGTCTTTGAGTAAGAGAGATGTTGGTTTCACTGTGCTCGACAACTTCAGGAATAGAACGGCAGAACTCAACCATCTTCAAGAACGAATCTGCTTTTTCGAGAACGTCCTTTTCGATTTCTTTTTCGGGTGTGAATCCAGTATCGTATGTGCCGAACTTGTGGATTCTAACTAAATCAAAAGCCGAACGGTAATAAAGATTCGCTGGGTCTGTTCCGTGATGAGAGTAAAATAGTGTATCGTTTGCTAATGTAATACCACCACCAAAACTTTCACCACCAATAAACGTGTATCTTCCCGTTCTTTCTTTCTTATATACATGGGGTAAAAACTTTTCGATTGCTTGAGAAATGGTATAAGTGCGATTAAAAGCACCAACCATACCTTTCGCTTTGAGAGGATTTTTGTTTTCTAAAGCGTTCTTTCCAATTTGAACTTCATTTTGTTTTTGAGGTTTGAACCACTCGTAAATATCGTTTTTGTCTAAATAAGAGTCCAAGACTTTATCAACATCGATAACTGCTTGTTCTTCAGTAGTCATATCTAGATTAAACAATTCGCAAATGTATTCGCCATCAACTGGGACGGACGGAAAGAACATTAAGCGATTTGCTTGGAAAGTAGTTTCATCAAATAGACCCTGCATACTTTCGTGCTTTGCGTTTTCTATTGAGTAAGCAACGCGGCGACCTAACGCTTGGTATTCGTCTTCATTTACTTCACGAGATAGTGGAGCGATAATGCGAAAACGATTTTCATCAGGTGAATGACTATGTGTGGAGTGAACAATACAATAGAAATAAATATTCCTTTGTAGATACGGTAAGATATTTGGCAACTTAGTATCAATATCTAGTGTGAGTAATTGGCGTGTAATTCTAACATTATTGGTTCTCTTGTTGCCTTGTGTTTCGCCACCCACATAACCACCTACGTCTTTGAGTGCTAACTTTGTTGATTTGTCTGCACTTACATACTCGTTGTATTTTTCTTTTGTTCTCTTTACTTTGTATTTGAAAGCATTATAAATCTCTTCGATGGACTTTTCTGTTAGTGTCCCCTCGGTTGCGTATCTGTTTTTGAAAGTAGTAATCTTATACTTCTTCATTTTTTACCTCCTATAATCCACTTTGCTCTTGCGACACAAGTTTCTTTGATGGGACAGAACTTACACGCTTTATCGCTTGGTCTGTATTGTAATCTACCTTGCTCTATTTCTCTAAAGGTGTCTTCTCGTTCCAAGAAAAAGTCGAATACTTGTTGTCTTGTTAGTGTTGTGGTTTTCTTTTTACCTTTTTGGTATATATTCAAAATGAAAGTTTGGACTTGCTCGTATTGAGTTGCGACCATATACGCATAAAAATAGAGTTGCTCGTTATCTTCGACTTCGACTTCGCCGTTTCCTGTTTTCAGGTCAAATATACTTGCTACTTTATCGCCTAGAATTAAGCAGTCAATAATGAGATTGATATTGTTGTTGTAAATAATAATTGGTTTCTTTTCTTCGATTACCATTTTTGAGTTTGGTATCTTTGAAAGTTCTTCCCATATCTCTTTGGCATACCCATTGACTAAATAGATTTCATACTCGTTGATTTTGTGCTCTTGAATATAAGGCAAAACTTCTTGGTTTCGCAACGACATTTCTGCGAGTTTATGAAGAACATTTCCACGAATCGTTTGTGGTGTTTCTATAAAAGCGACATCGAATTCTAAAGACTTTGTGCAGTGAAGAAATCGGTGTGCCTTGCTTGGCGATAGTTTATACATTTGTTTTACCTAGAAAAAGCCGATGTCGGGCTCGGCAAACACCCTTCAGTTTTACATTTTAGAAACGATTGCGTGTAAGTCGTTTAGTAATTGGTCGGTTAAATCAGAGATTTTCTTAACTTCTGACTTAGATAGGAACTCGCGAATAAACGTGGATTTCTTTTCTCCACCCGATAAGAATTCTTTTTTGATAAAGTTTTCTTGTTCCACACGATTAGGTAATGGTTCTTTGAGTGGTTTAGCAACAACCTTTTCGACTTGAATTGGTTTTGGTTCAACTATTTTTTTCTTTTCTTCGATATACGGATTCACTACTTTTTCGTGATAGGGGTCTGGTTCTTTTTCAATAGCGGTATCGCCATCGGTGAATTGTAAGTCGCCATCTTCGAAAAGTTTGAAACCAATACCACTAACAATCGCGATTGCTTTTACTTTTCCGCGTTGAATTGCTTTGTTGATTTCATTTTGAGTCCAATAAGAAAGTGGGCGACCAGAACTATCTTGTAATGGGTAGCGTTCTATATATGTTTGACCTTGCCAATTAACGCGAATATTCACGAAGTAGGCATTAGCATAGGTTCTTGAAACCACGCCGTTTGTATCAACTTCTTCTTTGACGAGGGTTCGGTCTGCCTCTACAATACCGGTTTGAAGGTCATCTATTCTTGTTTCGATGATTTCGATTGTTCCATCTTGTAGTCTGAAGATACGTTCTACCACAGCCCACGGAAGATAACTAATGTTATTACGATTTCCGTAATTCAGTTTCTTGAGGTATGATGCTAATTCTTGTGTATCGCCCTCACCACGATAATTCTTTAACCACAATTCTTTCCAATTCTTTTCCATATTATTTAATCCTTATACTTTCTTTACTTGTCTTTTCGACATAGTTTTCTTTATTTTGTAAGATAACATTTTGAATATCGACATCGAATTCGTCTAATTTCTTGTTTCGTTTTTCGATAATTTGGGTTTCCACTCCGACACTTTGTAATCTTTCGTAGCAACTATCGGTGATAGAAATGCTTTTGCGACCAGCAACAATTTTGATTCGTTCATCTTGTCGCATTTGAGGATTCGAGAATATAAGTAGTTCGAGTGCGTTTAACTTTTCTTCAATCTCTTTACTTGCTTTTTTCAACTTGACGAACTCTTCTACTAAATCAATATTTTCCATTATCCTAAATCTCCTTGATATACCAAACCTGCAGTGATGATTCCCGCTATAATCATAAGTAGCGAGATGACTGGAAATTTGTCTGAACCACCCATAAGTAGTCCACCTAATATAAGTAATACTGATAAGACGTTAAATGCTGTTTTTGTGTTAATCATAATTTTTTCTTTCTAGTGGAGAACCCTTTTACAATCTAGGGGGAGAAAGTGTAGGGTTTTACGGGTGCTTAATCCAACCACATTTGTTTTTTTTAGAACGGTAAGTCTTCGTCTGCTACTTCAAGACCTTTGGTGTTATCACCTTTGAATAGGTCATTGTTGAAACGACTTTCGGTTTTACCACTCGCGATTGCTCGAACCACGCTCATATAGATTTTTCCGTCTTTAGTAGGAGTGAGATGGACTTCAATGGAATACACGAAGTTTCGCACATCTAAATCGGCAACCGTTTCCACTGAGTTAATGGATTTGAAGAATCTAACGCGACCATTTACTTTTAACGAAGTCCCATAAGTAGGGTGTTCTTCCCATTTTGGATATTGACCTGCGAAGATGGTATCTTCAACTTTTCCTAATTCCTTAATCGCGTCTTTAAGTGTTTGTTTCACTTCTTTAGGATTTTGGAACTTGAAAGAACCGAAGTATCTTTCTTTTCCCGTAGCAGTATCTACGAACGGCACTAACAAATGTTTCTCGTTGTTGGTATAAGCCCCATCAATTCGAATACTCACGACACCTTTTTCTGTTTTGATTATTTTATTTGGCATAATCAGACCTCCTTTACATACATAATACAAGACAACAATATCTCGACTCCGCGATTTTACGCTATGCGTTGAATATTAGTTCCTCCTTCTTTAGAAAGTTTGGAGATGTAGGCGACAGCCATTCTGGGACATCTCTATTAGTCCACTTGAACAGGTGGCCTTTTTCCACAAAGTAGTATTGGCGATATGCCGTAATCGAGTCTGCGTGTTTGCAGTAATCGGGCATCGCCTGAGCGAAGGGCGTTCTCGGTGCTAAAACCAAGTTCGCGGGAAGTTTCATAAAGTAGGGTAATAGTTTGAGTGATGCGTGTGTTTTATTGAATCTGTATTCGTATTCTTGATTCAACGCGATAAAGAGTTGTAGCGCCCAAATATAGTTTTCCGATGTTTCCCTAATCCAGATGGTGCAGGGGTGATTTGGATACGCTTTCTTATAAATGTTCTCGTTGTTTGCTTGTTGCTCGTTGCCTTTTAGTCTGTGTGCTGTTGATAGCATTTGTGCCGTTTCTAATATCATTTTTACAACATGTCGGTCGGTATGATATTCGGCTGCTAACTTTGGATTCTCGTCTAACGCAAATATATTCATACACTTTCTCCCTTTATTTATATTATACCACAAGTCGTTAAGATAACAATATCCAATTTTACGCTATACATAATTGATAAAGTTGGCGATGGTTTCGGTCTTTAGAATTAAAGTCTTATACACATAGTCATCAAACGAGTTTTCGGCAAGTAGATAATAAATCTCCACATCTTTTTCCTGCCCTCTACGAACTAATCGTGCGTTCGCTTGAGAATAACTCTCGGCACTCCAAACTAGACCAAACCATATAATCGTATTCCCTCCTTGCTGAAGATTTAATCCATACTTTTCGGAAAATGGCGATAGAATTAAAACTTTGATTTCGCCTTTGTTCCAACTTTCCATATCTTCTTTGGTTTCCAAAACTTTTGAGTGTTCGATATTCTTGAGTAAATACTCTCGGTCTTCCTTAAAGTTATAAAAAATAATAATGTTTCCACTTGTGGTCGCGATAATGTCTTTAAGTTTCTCGAGTTTATAATCGTTGATTCTTACTACTTTGCCTTGTGAATCATACACGAATCCATTTGATAGTTGTAAGGACTTGTTTAGCATGATGGCTTGGGTTGATGCCGTGATGGTGCTATACCCATTTGTTTCAATATAGAATTCGTTTTTGAGAAGATTGAATTTCGATTTATCCAACTTTGAATACACGATAGTTTGCTTGACTTGAATATCGAGTTCTAGTTTTTTACGAATTGACTTTGTGTTGATTTGCTCGATTAACTTTTGGTATATCTCTTCGTGAATTAAATAGCGATACTTGTTCCAAGGTTGCGTGAAACAAAAGTCCGCTCTAAATTGCGTCAATGAGTTTTTATAAATACCAAGCAAATAGACAAGATAATACAATTCATCGGCGTTTGTGTAATAATACTTCTCTTTTTTTATATTTGAAAATGGTGTTCCACTTAACAAGAAAAGCGATTTATTTTCCGTTAGTTTTTTGAGTGCTTTGTATCGCAGAGATTTTGGCGACTTAAATTGCGAACACTCATCAACTATAACGAGGTCATAGGAAGGAGCAAAAGGATTAGGGGCGAATATGGAAGAAACGCCTTTTCTAATTCTCCTTCCGTATAACCACTCGGTCAATGAAGACGAGATAATGTGAATACAAAACTCGCCTTTCTTTTTAAGTAGTTCATTTCGTTCATCTTCAGTTCCTTCTATTAAACTCACGACACTCGACATGTATGAGAAGTTTTCCCATTTCGCGATTTCGTTTTGCCAAGTAGAAAGACTGACTTTCTTTGGTGTGATAATAAGAATCTTTTTTACGCCATTGAAAAACTTATAATCGGCAAGACCAAGAAGAAGAGCAGTTTTACCCACTCCCATATCGAGAAAGATACCGAATCGTTGCTCGTTTTTTATTCTTTCTAAAAATCCATCTTGGTCTTTCCAAATCATATTTTATTTATCTCCAAATAGTTTTTCGCACTTTTTCCAATCGTAGTTTCTTTCACAATCGCTAAATTGTGCTTGTAATTTTCCGTCTTTAGTAAAAAAGTAAATGGTCTTTGAGTAATTATTAAATGCTTTCGCGTATATCTCAACACCATTTATCTTAAAGTAATAGGGCAAATAATCATTTTGGTTCTTTTTCATAGTTATCATTAACCTCGTTATACGACAACTCGCCTTGAATTAGCACATCTGTATTTCGAATTTTTCTTTTACGAAACTTTTCGTGTAGTTCATCTAACGCTTTTTCAAAAAGGTCTTCGATTACGTATTCTGGTGTGCCTTCTTCGAACGTCATATCAAAATAATAACTAGAATCGTATGTTTTAGGGTCGGTCATTTTTCTTCTCCTCCATTTTTTTCATTACGAATTGTGATAAATTATAAACTTTCCAAACAAATAATTCTTCTTCGGCAATTCTCGACTTTGAATTAACGACTTTACCAAACACTCTCTCAATCTCTTTGAATAATAAATCTAATTCCATACATTAACCCACAACAACAAACTTATCGTTTTCTGGTTGAATTGCTAGACCACCCCAAGTTCCGTGAAGTTGGTTGGAGTCATCTACTAATTTGACCACACCCGTTCTTCCTGTATAGTGGTCTTCACCCATCATTGATACAATAACAATGGTTTTACCTAAATACATTTCTTCGAGTTTCTTTTTCATTTTATTTATCTCCGTTTCCTAAATAAAAATTAACAGACCAATTCACGAGTTCTTCCAAAACTTTATCAACAGATTTTCTTTGATGTGCTGCGATTAAGTAAATAGAGAACTTCGTTTTATCACTTACGACAAATGATAAATTAGACTTTCTTGTTTCCATTAATTCGACTAACGACTTACGACCACGCTTTTTGTTATTCATAATTTTTCTCCTTTTTATTCGATAACAATATCTCTTATGTGTTCTATTTCGTATGCGATATGCTTTAACTTAAGTAAATGCTCGAGATAATCATAGATATTTTCAATTCCTTTGGACTCGAGTTCTTGTTTTTCTTTATCGGAAATCGAATACCAACGACCAGCATCTATACACGTATCTCGAAATCGGTCTAACTCAAACTTTTTGACTCTATAAAATATTGCGTTCTTATAATCTATTTCAGTAAAAGAGCCACCCGTATCAAACAAAACTCTCACGACTTTTTCTTCCATATTAGGAAAGTTCATTTTTTACCACCCCCTTTCTTTTTTCCCTTAATGCTTTTTACAACTTCGTTTCCCAACGCGATTTGCTCGTTTATAAGTTCTACCTCGTAATCTGCTAACATTTCTTCGAGAATTGAAAGAATCACTTTGTCTTGTCTTTTTTGATTCTCGTATCTTTTGATATAATCTTTAATTAACTTGTATTTGAAAATGGTTTTCATTTCCTTTGCTCCTTTGCTTTCATTGTATAATAAGCACCACAACGCAAACCGACATTTTACGCTATGAACTTGATTTGCGTGTGATACTTTTTTATGTTTTAGAAGATTTTGACCTATCGCCTGACGGCTGGGCACTATCACTAATCTTGAACGAACGAGGTTTCCATTCCTAGATTATCAATCACACTTGAATCTAAACCTTGTTCTTCTGCCATACGAACTAGGTCTTGATAAATGCTTTTTTCTTTTTTGAAATTTACTGAATCCGAGAAATTGATTCCCACTTGAGTATCGTTATCGTTTTCGCACGAACCAAAGAATCCAACACCACCTTCAAAATAGTCAAGGCGATAATAGATTCCTAGTTTGGAAAGTTTCGAGTTGATAAACGCGTTTGTGGGTGGCGACCAAGCAGAAAGAAAGTTTGCTCTCAAAGTAGATTCTTCTTTTTGTCTTTCAATATCATCTTCTATTCTTTGTAAATCTTCTTCATCTGCACTTAAGTCATCGACTTCCCATTTAGTTCCCCAATTATCAATAGACCAGTTATACCAATTCGGTATCGTTTCGTTCAAACTAACACCATCTTTAGCATTAAACGGATTCGGTTTAGTTGGGTCTGGTTGATGTTTCGGCATCGGCACTAAGGCGTTTAATAGTTTTCCTTTGCGAATACCACGAATAATCTTTCTCATATAAGCAACTTGTTTTTTGTCTTGTGGGTTAAATGTTATAACCAACGAGTTTTCACACCAATTAGGCATATTTTATTTTCTCCTTTTTTTATTTTTTATAAATCGTAAATATCACTTAAGTCAAACTCTTCAAACACTTTTTTAGAAACTCCTGCTTGCTCGAAAACGTATTTTATATTAGAATACTGTTCGCCATATTCGACCAACTTTTCTTGTAAATCAGCAACTACTTTTAACAACGCATAGACATCATACTCTTTGTCGCCATCTAGAACTACAAGTTTGTCTTGTGGGTGTATAAACTTTTCGTTATACACTTTTTGTTTTTTAGACATGTTCTTACCTCCTTTCTTAAATCGCTACACCAACGAGTTCGACTGATATATAACCCCTTGATAGTGCTTTTCTTAATTCTCGAATCGAAAACATTGGTTCGTATTTCTTTGCTCCATCTTGACTAACTTTAACTCTTTGAAACTTAAATGCGATATGCGATAAGAAACTATCTCGTGTGTTTGCGTTCGCAACATAACCACCGATTTTTGAATACGATTTCTTGTGCGAGAATAACATATACCTTAACATTAGTTTAATACCTTCTTGATAAAACTTGTTGCTCTATCAAGTCCTTCTTTGATATTACTATCATTGACTTCGATAACATTTTTACAACCTTGCTCTACAAGAAATTTTTTCATACCACCATTTTCTTTTCCGACAAGGACTATTGTGATTTTTTGTAAGTGTTCTTTTGGTATGTTTTGATTAAAGTGTCCGTCTGTTAGTAATACTATATGCTCATCTCGTTTTGGTTGTAATACTTGTGGATTAGTCGAACCTTCGAGTTTGCCTTCCAAGAATACTCTACCGAGTTCTTTTCGACCCATCTCGTAAGTGTTGCGACCGAAACCAAAGAATCGTATATTCAAGTGTTTATACATAGTATCGTAAAAAGATTTGAGATAGTCGGTTGCGATTTTGAGTTTTTCGCCACTCATAGAACCCGATATATCGAGGTAAAATAGAATCGAACCTGTTTTACCACCACGCGAAAGTGGGTTATCGTGTCTGTGAAAAGGTTTGATATTCTTAACAAAGTTTCTTCGAGAGTAATTTAATAGCGACAACTCTTTTGCTGTTCCCGAATATCTTTCAGTTTTACCCTTACCCTTGATTCCAGCATTTCTCAAACTTTCAAATGCTTTAACATCTACTTTATCGTAATGATTTTCTACAAGATTATCATTTACCAAAAGACCATGACCATTAGAAACTTCTGAACGAATCTTTTCGTTTTCTTCTTTGACTTCTTGTAATTCGTTTTCGAGTTTATCTATTTCGTCTTCTTCTTCATCATCTTCAGTCGGCTCACTACCACTCTTACTTTTAGTATTCTTGCCTTGCTTTTGCTTTTGTGGTGGTGGAGGATTAGTTCCTTTTTGTTGTTCTGCTAGTTCTTCACAAAGTTCTTGGACTTCAGTTGATATGGCGACTAGATTAGTAATCTCGTTTGAGTCAAGTTCTTTTGCTTTTTTCTTAACCATAGTATATCTATCATTTAACTCAAGTATCTTCTTTACTTTTTCGGCAGAAACCTTATTGTAAAATTCGACAAAAGGTTTGTTATCAATAGTTCTCAATAAACCGAGTGCTATAGCAACGGGGTTTTCTTTTGAACGATAGACACTAATGGGGTCATTTAGATTCTTGTCTTGTAAAATGTAATTGACTAAATTGAACCGAACGCGTTTATTCCATAACGAAATGTGAAACTCTAATCGGTTGTCTTCGAGAACATTAAGATAGGGTGTATAAGCATTGATAAGTCCGCGAGGTGTATAAATAGCGTGTCCTAACTCGTGTAAGATAATCGAGTAAAACAATTTGAAAGCAACGTTTTTGTAATCTCGAACGAACGCTGCTAGATTGCTTTTCGAGATAACTATAAGATTCGCATCAGCAAAATAATAAGAAGTGTCCGAATTGTTTAATTCGATTTTAAGTCTTGGTTGATTTAGTTCTTCGGCGTAGTATTGCTCAATAAACTTAATTGCTTTTGACTCGAGATTCCACAATTTTTCAACAACTAAATTAAGTTCCATATTATTCTCCTTTTTTGAACTTGCTTTGTTCCATTAGAATTCTCTTGATAATTTCTTGATATTCACCCGTAGCAGATAAGCGTTTGTAATCTTGTATGTTGCGAATATCACCTTGGCAGATTTTGAACTTTAGTTGTGTTTCAAAATTGTATCGAGAAAACTTTTGGTAGTCGCGATAATCAAGGTTGCGAATATCTATAAACGAATTTGCTTTAATCAAAGTCCATAACTTACGAACTTCTGATAACCACGCTTGAGAAACGCCTAATCGAGAAACTAACACATCGTCTTCGAGTTCGAGAATAAAGCCGACAGAACGACCAAGTAGAGCATCTCCTAAAGAGTTTCTTTCGTCTGTTTCGCTTGGTGGATTCATAGTCGCTAAAAGTTTGAATTGTGGTGAGATTCTAATATGCTTGTCGCCCACAACTACCGATTGTTTCTCGTCTGTAAGACCTTGAATAAACATTAGTGTATCGTGTGGTAATTCATTGAATTCATCTAAAATAATTCTATTATCTTTTAATTCGCCTTTGACTGCTTTGAGAAATGGTGTTTCGTGTGGTTTCAAACCAGAACCATCGGTATCGGCAAGATAGTAGCACAACGAATATGGGTCGGTAGAAGAATTACACGCATAAACGGGAAGTTCTGGATAACGCTTTTCGATGAGATACGTTTTACCAACACCAGTTTCGCCCATTAGTAAGAATAATCTTTCTTTGGTTTTAGCACTATCGAAAGCATCAAAGAATTGGTCTAATAAAGACTTTTCGCTTTTTCGATATTGTCGCTCGAAAATAATTTCTTCGATATCTTTTTCTCGTTTGTTGGATTCTTGAATTAACCCAACGACTTCTGTTTTGTCGTTATCGTTTAACACACGTTCGACAATAGACGGATTACACGAGTAAATAGAAAACTCGGTTTGGTGATTCGCGAGAATCTTTGTCGCGTTCGCACCACGTTGCCCCATTAGTATTGAAATAAAATCGGTTTTAGAAATCATTCTTTTTTCCTCCTTTAGAATTGATTTTCTTTTTGCTTATAATCATAATAACGCGATTCAACGCATACCATTTTACTTTTTACACTATGGACTCGTGCGTTGGTAAATACGAAAAATAATTTAATTAAGTTCTTTTTCATACTTTTCGATAATCTCTTGGACTTTTTCGTGTAAGACTATGGCTTGTTGATTCGATAAACTAATTTCGGCAAACGCGAACATACCAAATAGATGTCCCATCAATTCTTTTTTCTCGTGTAATACGGTATAGAGTGTCTTGATAGTTTGTTCGAGTCTTTGTTCGAGTGCTTTTCTCATTGAGTCTTTTTCGAGTTGTTCGTTATTCATTTTAGTTATTCTCCTTTTTAATGTTCCTTAACTATAAGGTAATTATTTTTAATATCGACTTTTACAATTTCGCAATTCCAAAACATATC
>Ga0208787_1000134_pt1 | contig 35478 bp, 58 predicted proteins | sample Wag4_2014_7_11_FD_187362 | JGI IMG/M metagenome (GOLD analysis project Ga0208787, IMG submission 187362) | Fresh water microbial communities from Ohio, USA - Utica-2 Time Series HT 2014_7_11 (SPAdes) (version 2) | ecosystem: Environmental > Aquatic > Freshwater > Water tank | place: USA: Ohio...
CGGTTTGAGGCGTGGCAAATGATCGAGTGCATGGAGCGGAATCCAACTGCCTTTGAGACAAATCACCCGGGCGAGAATCAGATTATTGATCTCTCCGCAAACACTAAAGCGCAGGCAACCCAGCCCGAATGACTGAGATGGAAAACAGAAACGACAAAGTAGAGGGCGGGGTTGCCGCTGCCGCGATTTGTTCGCAGAAGCGAGCGACCCCGGACGCCCATCGCGCCATCACTCGCGGAGCCAACGAGTGTTGGTATCGGTTCGTGATCCGACAAAAGAATGAAGTCGAAAAGATGGAACTCGAACGGGACAGGCTCAGGGATGCAATCCCCCTGCTCCAGGACCTCGCTGTTTATTTTGGGGAATCGTGCTGTCATCCCTTGGCTGTGCGGGTCCGAGAATTTCTTTCTGCGAACACCGCAACGATGGCAGGCGATGAAATCGCCTTGCCATCCGTGCATGGTTCTGCGGCCCGAATTTCAGATTGAACCCTGTTACACGAAAGACCAAACCCTGTTGAATTATGACTGAAGAAGAACTGAAAAAAGAGCTAGGACTTGAGCGAGTCAGGAGAATAAAGGCTGAGAATGACGCTGTTTTACAGAGCATCCAAGTCGAGCTTTTAAAGCAGGATCTCGGGACCATTCGCCGAATCATTGGAAAGGGTGGAAGCGCCGTCGATGTTCTTGCGTTTCTCGATACCCCTAATTCTTTCCTTCCAGGCGAAATCAACGAGGACGACGCCGACATGATCGCCAGAATCTCCGGCGCGGTAATTTCAAAAGACTGGCGAAAATTCGCCGAACTCGTCGTCGAGGCTCCAGACATTGATGTAGTCGGGAAAGCAAACGTCGCGATCAAGTGGATTGCGGAGGCGGCGATTGAAAAGCTCGGAAACTCCAGCCAATCCAGACACCTTGAGGGCATCGTCGATCTGGCGATCATCTCGGAAAGAAATTCCCGCCTTTAGCAGAACACGCGTTAGCCACAAAAACTTGTTTGCGAATCCCAAGCATGACCGACAAGACCTTCCACACCGATCTGGACGATGCGATCCTAGACGGGTGGCAAGGTCCGGTGATGCTGCCGATCAACGGCGGGGAGGTCCACGTTCACGGGCGTCGGTGTCATGTTCGGAATGCCCGACGCGTGGCCTTCCTGCGGTTTGCTATGGGCCGGGGCAGGCTGGTAGCCGAGGAACTCATGAGCCTGCTCGACATGGCAACCGGTAGCCAGGTGCATCAGTTCCTGCGGCAGTTGCAGTTTCAGCTATCGGTCGAGAAGTCGCACATCAGGCTGCAGCTCATCATGGATGGCCGCAGAGGATACTGGGTGGCGTTTGACAAAAGGAAAGGCAATGAGCATGATTAACAACCCCAAAGGGCAAAGGCGTAGGATTAGCCACCTGCCGTCACGCACGATAGCCAACGAGGTTGACGGCTCCTCGTCTAGGCGAAATCCCGCTCGTCACAACGGGCGTGGACATCGTGCGACCGGGAAGGGACACTTTAAAAGCCGAGGCGCTAGCTATGCCCTAAACCATTCGCCAGACGCGCCACGGCACTTAGCTGGATGCTGCGGCTGCACTGGATGCGCCATGTTGCTGGTCATCGGCGCGATCATTCTAACGCTGCTGATGATGGCAGCTTAACCAACCAACATATGAACCAAACAAAGAAACGAGGACGACCTGCCAAGGTCAGGCAAGAGCAGAGCATCGAGGCGGAAGCTGCGACGGATGAACCCGAGATCGAGATTGAGGCGCGGCCTGTCGAGGATGACGGCGTGACGCTTGTGCGCCGTGTTGAGATGGAGATTGGGAGGACGAGTAACGCATGGGGCATGGTGGATCCGCTTGAGCTGATTGATGCAGTGAGGCGGGTGATCGCGCATCGTTATTGAGATTAGCTAATGAGATTGGCAGTCAAGCAATAGCGCCTTCATGCCCGTGCCAAAGGATCGCGCCATGCATAAGTCGTTGATTTTACGGGTCCCTCTGGCGCTATATCTCCTAACAGGGTCGGCGCGACCCCTTTTCCTAGTCGCAACAACCCCTAAAAGGGACACCAGACCGACCCTCTGTTGAGACTAGCCCAAAATGCGGCCCATTTGCGACCTGCTCGACCGTCTAGGCGAGCCTCCCTCATCTGTTACCGTTTTCGGCATCAGTTTACTGATCTAGACATTCCCGAAAAAATCCTCTTGCGTTTCGTTTTCGTTTTGTGGTGTCTCTCGCAATGTCGAAAGGCACTTCCAAACAATTCGCGCCGCAGGTCCGTTCCTTCGACCTGTCACGCTCCTCGCTCGACGAGGACGAGCGCACTGTCGACGTCATCTTCTCGACCGAAACCGATGAAGTCGAGCGCTCCTGGGGCGTCGAAATTCTGGACCACGGCGCAAAGTCCGTTCGACTCAAGCGCCTAAACAATTCCGCGCCCTTGCTGCTCGATCACGATCCTCGCGAGCAAGTCGGAGTCATCGAGTCCGCACGCATCAACGGCAAGACCGGAGCCGCGACTGTCCGCTTTTCCCGCTCGGCAAAGGGCGAGGAAATCTTCCAGGACGTTAAGGACGGGATCCGCTCCAAAATCTCCGTTGGCTATCGCGTCCATGCCCTCGTCATGGAAAAGCGGGACAAAATGACCGGCAAAGAAACCTACCGCGTCATGGATTGGGAGCCTTTCGAGGTTTCCCTTGTCTCCATTCCGGCAGACGACAATGCCGGTGTCCGCGATGCCGCATCAATTTTTGGCCAACGCGCCGCTGAACTCTCAACCTCCATCACCATGGAAAACCAAGACCAAGACACCCAAGAACGCGCCGACAACGCAACGGCTCCCGCTGCGATCGCTCCGGCGGAAACCAAAAACGAAGTCCGCGCCGCCGCTGAGGTGGAACGGGAACTGAACAAGCTTCAAGTCGCCCAACTCGCGAAGGAAGAAGCGGCTCGCGCAATCGCCGAAGATCGCAAGCGTGCTGCCGAAATTACCGAATGCGGTAATGGATTCCGCCGCAACCAGGCTGAAATCACCAAGGCCATCGAAAGCGGCCTCTCGATTGACGACTACAAGCGCCAACTCCTCGATTCTATGAAAACCGAAAACCCCGCCTATTCCGCAGGTCGCGTGGAAGTCATCAGCGAGCCTATCAAGAAGGGCAGCCGCCAATACCTTCAAACCACCTGGGCCGAAAACGCAAAGCGCGCTCTCGGTCAACGCGGCCAGAACATCGTCATCCCTTCCTACGCTGAGTCTCGCGAGTTCTCGCGCAACTACATCGGTGGCGCCCAAACTCCCTTCCATCGCTCCATGACCGGATCGGTGACGCTTGTGGACAAGCTCGCCATTGACGAAGGCATCGGCGCTCCCATCGTGGAAGAAGTCGTCTCGCTTTATCCCGAAATCGCAGTCTTCCCGGTCGATACCATTTCCGGCGACACCGTGACGCTCTCTATCGAAACTGGCAATCCCTCCGTCGGATACCGGAATGCGAACGAAGGAACGAGCGCGAAGAAGGGAACTTTCGCCTCGCGCATCTTCCAAACCTCGATCATCGAGCAGTTTATCAACGTGGACATCCAAGGCGTTCTTAATGCCAGCAAGGATCCCGCTCGCGTGTTGACCGCCGAAGCTCGCAGCGTCACTAAGGCTGTCCTTAGCCACATCGCATTTCAGCAGTGGTATGCTGGCACGACTCAAGCGTCTGCCGACACCAAGGCCAGCCCCGGCTTCCTCGCTCAGTCCAACAGCGCCGCGACTCACGTTGTCGATGCTACCGGCTCCACCGCCAAGACTTCGGTCTGGATCATGGAACTCGGCCAAGGCTCCTGCGATCACCTCTACGGCAACGACAACACTCTTCTCTTCGGCGAAGATTGGACCGAAGAAACCGCTGACGATGCAAGTGGCAACAGCCTCCGCGTTCTCCAGAACTGGATCTCGGGTCGCGTTGCTCCTCGCCTCGCGAACAAAAACTCGGCCATCCGCATCAAGAACATCGGCACGGATTCCGGCAAGGGTCTCACCGATCTTCTCCTTGCGAAGGCATTCCGCCAAGCTCGCGAACTGGGTATGAATCCCAACGCGATCTTCGCAACGCCTCGCTCGATTGAGCAGCTCCAAGTCAGCCGCACCACCTACTCGCCCATCGGCGCTCCTGCTCCGATGCCGGAAGAGTATCAGGGTGTTCCGATTTATCAAACCATCAACCTCTCCAACGCTGAGACGGTCTGATTCAAACTGAACTGACAACCCCAACTACCTACGACCATGTCACAAAAAGTGAATCGCCGAAACAAGGTTGACGCTCTCTTGACCGTCACTAAAGCCCTCCCCGCCGCCGATGCGAACAACGATACCGACGAAATCTACGTCGGCCCCGCTGGACCGCATCGCGAAGGCATGAAGCTCCGCGCCTCGTGGCCTGCCAACACCGTCCTCGTGGCCACCAAGCTCCTGACGCTCACGCTCAAGAGTGGTGCGACTGGCGCTCTGGCAGCTGAAACCGATCCGACTGCCACCTACGTCATCACCGGAGATACCGGTTTCGCCGCTGGCTACGTCGATTTCGAGCTTGGCCAAAATGTCGGTGAGTATGTCGCCGTCAATCAGGCCGTCGAAACTGGTGGTGGTTCCAACATCGCGACCAGCTTCACCTACTCGATTGTTTGCTAACAATCCCGCCCCATGCCCGCAGTAAATTCAGAAGCGAAAGCCGATGACGCACCGGGGGAGGTTCCGCCTCTTCCCTCCCCTGGTGCGACTGCGGATCGGGTTAATCGCATCCAGCGCATCGTTGACATTGTTGAAATGCTCAGCGGAACGCAGGACCAAGAGACGGTCATTGAGGACGAGCGGAAAAACCTCACGGCATTCGTTGCCGAAGGTCTGGACGCCGCCCTAACCGCCAAAGTCAAAGCCATCCTAAAATGAGCTATGCGACCCTCGATCATCAAGCTGCTCTTGCCGATCTGATCGCATTTGAAGGCAAGATGATTGAAATCGACGGCGTCAAGATGAGGGCAATTATCGAACAAGGCGACACCTCCTTTGAGGCCAGTGAATTCGGAATCGACAACCGCGAAAGCACGCTCACCGCTACGATCTTAAACAGAGGCACGACGCCGCGCAAACAAGCGCCCGTTTTTTACCAAGGGCAAAAATATCGCATCACGGCAATCAAGCCAGAGGGCGAACGAATCCTTTCCATTGATCTGACAAATGATTGACACCACCCCAGACCTCGCAGAGCGAGTCGAGGATAGCATCGCGCGGGTTTTCCGTGATGCCTTCCCTGGTATTGTCATCGCCACATCCAGCAAGCCCGAGGAGCGTGTTGGAACGTCCATCGGCATCAAAGCCGAGACCGGAGCAGAGGAGCCAATCGGAACGAACATGTTCCCCATTTCCATCGACATCGAGACGCGCAACCTAGATGCACAACAGCGCGAACTGATGCGCGAAATGATCGGCAATGCCGACTCTGCCAAGCAGACGGTTTCCGCCTACTCTGCTAAATCCTTTTCCATGCCGCGAGGCCAAGCCGTCGAAATGATCGGCGCACCTCGCACGGTCGAGAACGAAAACGACCGCATCATCACCTATTCTCTTGTCGCCACAATCCAACCCATCTGAGCCATGCCAACTCCCACTTTTGTATCTGCAACCAACTTCGTAAAAGGCGTAGCTAGCGCCGAAACCGCGATCAACATTTCGGACTTCCGCCAAGGCTGGACGAATGAAAAGATTTTCATCGAAGACAAAGGCGGATCGCCCACGGGTTTCGTCTACAACTTCCTGACTGCAACGACCTGCACCATTACCGGTGAGGTCAATACTGCCGCTCTTAACGGCGTGCTTGAAGTCGCTTTCGGAACCGCCGAAGTCATCGCAAATTCCGTGTCTGGCTACGGCATCACCACGGGCGGCTTTTACATGGATGACATCGAGATCAGTCAATCGCGAGGCGCTCTGGCCACGGCCACGGTGAACTTTACCAAGCATCCTGATATCAACTGAGGATGAGCGAACTAAAAGGGGCGGGAGTTAATATCATCCCAACGCAATGTCCGCGCTTCTTCGCGGCTTGTGTCACTGCTGGCGTCGAGCTTGAACCTGGAACTCCAGGCGTCTCTAACGTCTATTCTAAGGGTGTCACCTACGATCCCGACGAGCCGGGAACGATCAGTTATCACCTCGACAACAAGACCGTCGGCCCTTTGTCACTCGCCAAAGTTTGGCGGGATCCCTCGCAAGACATGACAGAGGCCGCAGCCCTGCCTGCACGAATGATCAGCGCAAGGACCGAAGACGATTGGCAAAGCATCGCCGACGACCTAGAGCTCCTTCACGTTTACTGTGCCATTGCCCACATCAAGTCCTTCGCGGACGGCAAATTCGCAATCGGAATGCGTTCCGTGACCGACGAGGAGGAGCGTGCCGCTAAAATGCTCTCAGACATGCCTGATACGATCCGCAATGCCACAGGCAGACGCAACGGCGGAAGGATCGCTGAACGATTTGACGCCATCTGGATGCCTGCCATGTTTGCATGGGTGAAAGCATGGGTGGCCAATTACCTAGAGCTGAAAGACATCTGGAAAGCTGCGAATCCCGCCATCAAGATTGAGCGCGAAGGTTTTCCCCTCGTTATCCCAAAGGGGCCGCAATTTGAGAAACTAGCCCGTCGTTGGGTCAAATAACCAAAAAAGAAGCATGAGCGAAATAACCATCGAAGACATCGAAAAAGAGAACAGCGTCACGCCTGACATCGTGGCCGCACGTAGCCGATCCTATCAATTCAAGGGCAAACCCCTAAAGCCCTTTTCCAAATCCCGCTCGACTGCGGCGCGTTGCATGGGAAACTCGCTTTTCCTTGGACGCGCAAAACCGGACGAAAACGGAGTCTGGGACCAAATCACGCTCGACTCGATCATGGTGGTCTGGCTCTGCTCTGTCGAGGATTCCCGCGTTGCTCGCGCCTGCCTTAATCGCGATCAGGCGATCATTGAGATGATGGCATGGTGGGACAAAGAAGGAGGAGAAATCGGAGGCGCGGAGGAGATCGAGGCCGTGCAACTGCTCAACATGATCTGCGAGGACATCCAGACCGTCTCTGCATCCGTCGAATCGCCATCGGGTGGCCGTGACACCTCCAACGTGGGGGAGTAATCGGGAGCGATGCCGACTACGTTTCGACCGTAGCGGCAAAGCTCCCCGGCCAGACTTGGGCATATTACATGGACGAACTGCCGCTCTGCATTGGGATGCAACTACGCAACGCAGATCTTTTCGAGCGCGGCTGCGACATCGTGCCACCAGGCAGGAGCGCATCGGCAAAGATGCGGGAGATCCTTGGCGAACACGCGGATGCGTGGTTTAGTTAAGCATGGACAAGGTAACCGCATCCGTTGACACCCGTGAGTTTATGGCCGCTTTGCAGGCATACGAGAAAGAATCCTCGCGTGACCTAAAAACGGTCGTCAAATCAACAGCAATCGACGTTGCCTTTAAAGCGAATCAATCGGCAGCGGCAGCAAAGAAAGGAGCAATCCCAAGTCTAAAAACCGGACTCTACAATGCCTTGGCCGCAAAGGCCGGATTCACTCGCGGTAAAGGAAACCAAAAGGAAGCCGAGCGCCTTTATAATCGCCGCATTTCCGCGATCAAATACAGCAAATCTCTGTTTCTCAAGATGGCGCAGGATCTCGGCGCAAAGGTCGCATCGCTCCGCAAAAAGATTGAAAATGCAGGGGCCGAAGACAAAAGCACCGTTTTGATTCCAGCGATCGAACTCTCGATTCAAGGCGTTGACATTAACCACGCCAATCAAGTCCTAAGCCAAGCATTGCAGGAGGGCGTCAACAAAAGCGCAGCCAAGATGCAGAAAAGAATCGAAGATAAAATTGCCAAACGCGCCCAAGCTCACTCAGGAACTCGACGGTAATGCAACGCTTCTCAATCAAGCAGCTCTCTTCGATGTTTCGCACGAATCGCGAGACAGTCGAGAAACGCGCCTCGCACCTAGGGCTGAAATACGAGGATGGAGACAATGGAGCAAAGCTCTACGACATCTTTGAAATCGCACAGCTTCGCCCTCCACCAGCCCGTAGTGAAGGGGCAATGTCCTTGGAGGAGGCGAGGACGCGAGAGGCTACAGCACGCGCAGAGGGGCTGGAAATGGACAACGCGCGGAAGAGACGGGAACTTGCCAACGTGGACGAGCTGATGGCGGCTCAGAATGTCCTTTTCGACGAGATTGCGGCCATCGTGAAGAAGTCGAAGATGACAGAGCCGGAAAAGGAGGATTGTCTGAGCGTCATTTCCTCAGTGCCTCGGAAATGCTGGGGCGAGTTTTAAGGGAGAAAAAAAGTTACATTTGACCGTTGACTTGGTGAAACTTTAAGTTACACTAAGCCCATGACCAACACCAATCAACGCAAGCAAGCCCTCCGCCACGACATCATGAACGTCATCAAGGCCAATGGCCTCGAGGTCACTGGAGACTTCTGGTTCATGCTGATCTTCCGCACTGAATCCGAACTCAAGAAAATCGCTCGGGAACTCCACATCAAAGCCGCCTGCTAAAGCAGTATGACCCCCACCGAATACAAAACACTCCGCGAAAAGCTCGCCCTTACACAGGGCGGGCTTGCCTCGCGTTTAGGTGTGACGCGCAAGACCATCAACGCACGCGAAACTGGAGCCGTCCGCATCAGCGAAGAAGCGGCGCTAGCCCTTGAGGCGCTGGCCTTTATGGAGCTGAAACCGGCATCGCAACCTGCTTGCCAATAGTCGTCGGAAGCCCTGCCGCCTCCAGCTTGGCATTGTCGGCCTCGTTCTCGGCGATGATCTTGTCGATGCTCAAGCCCCGATCCTTGGCCGCACGTTCGCGAGAGTTAAGGGACAGAGCGATTTCCCGCTCGATGGCCTCGATGTCGCCAACAGGATCAACCCAAGTCCAAGTCCTGCCGGAAAACTCAACGTGAGAGAGGCGGTCAAAGTCGAGGAGCGTATACCCCTCGATTTTCCCCATCATCAGCGCCATGCGGAGCCAACGCTCGAAAAGCGGAATCTCGAAAGTGTCGATGAACCACGAATGGAGAATCTTGTAGATGTCACGCTCTGACAGGACGCCCTGCCGGATGGAGGAATACGACACCCCTTCCAAATCTTGTGCCCATGTGTTGTAATTAACGTAGATGCCTGGGCTGACTCCGCGCAGAATGGCCTTGCGGAAATCAGGCATCGCACTATTCGGATGCGCTGGGTCAATCATCTGGGCCTCGACGCCATGCGGGAGCGTCTCAAACGTGCCTGGTGCAGAGGGCGCAATGGCCTTGCCGTCGTCGTCCTCGTCGCCAGTATATTGCGCCTCGCCAGTTTGCTTGAAAAAGCCAAGCTTGTTGGCGCTGATTCGCGCGGCGATAACCTCGGCCTCTTCAAACTTCGCAAGATGCCGAAGTCGAAGGAGGGCGTTGGCGAGCCAAGAATAGCCCTGACTCTGGTTGATGCGTCGAGCCAAGAACGTATGGATCATGTTCTCTCCCGGCACTTGAAACGTCTCGCGCGTGTACCTGCCGCTTTTCGGGTCCATTTTCCGCAGGTGGTATTTCACCGGCTCGTCCCATTCGTCAAACTCGACGCCCATGTAAATACGGGCGGCATCATTCCGGTGGTGCGGATCCAACGCGTCGATCTCGATCCCCTGCGCGGCAAAGCGAAACTCGTTTTTAGGAAAGCCATCGACGGTCCTCGTCAAAAAACCGCCATCGCGAACCGCAGACCGGAGCGCGAGACGCTCGAAAGCCGCCCTCGAAAACTGCCGCGTTACATCGAAATTCCCACGCCTAGAAAAGTCCTCCCACGCCATCTCAACCTTGGACCGCGCATCATTGTCGGCGCTATTGGAAAGCCCCTTTTTACTCCGCGCATCTGCTCGACGAGCGAGCGATTTCATTCGGATGCCATGCTGGCCGATCACGTTGGACTCCAAGGCCATCAAGGCGCCCTCGATATAGCCATCGTTGCGCTCAGAATCACGCGCACGGTCTCGCAAGGACTTCGCGTCCTGCTTGATCGCATTGTCCGCTGGGCCTGTCCCGGCAACCCAGTCGTTGGTGTATCGAGTGCCTTTGGCCGCGTCAAAATTACGCGTGCGGATGGGCTTGTTATTGGGACCGTAGAGTAATGGTTTCATTCAAAGCGGGAGTAAATGGTTCGACCGTTGGAAAGGCCAGCGTCTGCGCGAGCCTTGGCGATCTCAGTGTCGAGGTCGCGGCGGTATTTGGTCAAAAGCTCGCGAGCATCCATTAGGGAAATCTTGGTGATCGGCACGCCGCCCACGGTATACGTTTCCAGCCCTCGGCCCTCGTCGTCGCTGATTCGGCCTTCTAGGTGAGCTTCCAAAGCTCGGACCATCTTCCGCGCATGACTCGGCAGAGGGGCGCGATCTGGGGGCGCTTGCAGTGTGATATTGCCAATAGACTCGACAGACCGAATCCCGGACACCTCGAGCGTCAGTGCAACGACGTAGATTCCTGCGGGCAGGTTGGCTGTCTTTTCGGGCGCGTAGGTCGCGGTGGCCGTCGTCCCTGAGACTGACAGAGCAACGGTCACGACCTCGCCCGTGTCGATGCTGCGGAAATGAGCGGAGCCTGTAGCGCCTGACGATACAGTTGCGGAAAACTCAATAGATTCGCCGCAGAAGGCGCGTGAAGGAAGGGAGGCCATGTCGATGCATCAACAAAACAAAGCCCGATTTCAAGGCGCTTTTGCCTATTCCCCTACGAAATCCAGCTTATATTCGCGCTCTTTGCCTCGATCTGGTTCGTTTTTAGCCGCATATTCGGCATACTTTTTGGCAATTTTCCCGAAGGCAATGTCGAGCTTCTTAGCGGCGGCGATGTTGTAAACGCGAACGTCGAGCGGCTCATTGCGGTCGCGCTTGTCTTTCTTGTCGAAGAACTCGTAAAAGCTGCCGTCCTGTCCCTTCTTTAGCGTGACTTCCTCGATCAAAAGCCGCTGGAAATACTCGACAGTATAACCGTGTCCGCTCGGGAAGTGCATGTAGTTATGTGGAAACTCAGAGCTTCGCTTGTCGTATCGAAGCGCCGCGTTCTGGTAGATCATCGACTTGCATTCGTGCGTGCCAATCTCGTGGAACGTTCCGCGCTTCTCCCTTTTTGGAGGTGAAACAATGGGCTTTCCAAGCACAGTCGAGCCGAAGATCGCAAAGACGCCTCGGGCCTGTCTCGGAACCGTAAACGAAAGCACCTGGGCCTGCCGGTATTTCGAGTCGATGAACACCGAAGCAGCGCGGAGAACTTTCCCGCATGGGTGCAGGAACTCAGATTGAAGCACCACATCAAGCTTTTGCCACACCTCTGGCTCCATCGTGGATCCGCTGAGAACATGGTAGCCAAGCCCCCAGGTTTGCCCGTTGCAGCCGTGACCAACAAACTCAAACTCCAAACGGTCGCCTTGAACGTCGCAGCCGCCAGTGACGACCAGCACGCCAGCCGGGATTTTGAGCTGGTTTTCTGTCACGCGCTCCAGATAATCGTAAGCTTCCTGAGCAAGGCCGACAGGATCCGGCTTTTCTTCCTCGGGCGCTTGGTAGGTCTCGGCATCAAAGGTATTTATCAAGACCCGCTTGGCCTTCTCGCGATTGTCTGCCGCCTCGATTTTAAGCTCCTCGACCGCAGCCCAATGGAGGTGACTCGCGAAGCCCTTCTGCGGCGGATGCGGCGACATCATCCGGCTACCGTGGAAGCCAGCGATGCCGTTAAATGGCCGCGTGGCCTGCCATCTGCCGTTCCGAATCATCTCCATGCGCTCGGCGTCAGAGATTCGACACTCGCTCTCGGGGCATTCGATCCACGCGTTCTCGGGCGTGTCTCGATCATAGCGGAGCTGGCGGCGATGTAGCACAAATTCCTTGCCGCAATGGGGGCAGGGCGCGATCCAGACCCGCCAATCGCTCTGGAGCATCAGCGCCTCGATTTTGCTTTTGCCTTTGACGCTCGGATACGACGCCGCAATCTTGATTGTATCGGAATACTCAGAGCCTCGGACCCAGAAGATTTCAAGCGGGTCGCCTTCGTCGCTCTCAGTCGATTCGATGGCGTCGATCTCGTCGGCGAAAAGGAAATTCCCCTTGGCCCGTCGCATCTCACCTGGTGCATTGCTCCCGAAAGCGTTCACCAATCCACCAGGGAAAAGCTTATGCAGGATCGTGTTGCCGCTTTTCCGCCGTCCAGAATCGTCGCCGATCAACGTGGCGAGATCCGGCGTCGGATTGACCAGCTCTCCCATCAACGTCTCCTTGGACCATTTCTCCGTTTGCGAGATTGTCGGATACATCACAAGGACGCGACGAGGCGCCTCCGCGATGCTGTGGCCGATCTGGTTCATCACGACCTCCGTTTTCCCCATCCGCGAGGCGAGCATGTAAACCGTCATCTGGACGCGCGGATCGTAGGGCGCTTCCATCATCTCTCGCTGATACGGCGCAAAGTCGAAGCGGAACCTTCTTCCGCCTTCCATGCGCCGGATCTTCTCGGACCATTCCGGCGCGGTCATCGTGCGCTGGAAACGAAAAGCCCGCTCTAGATGCCGTCGAGTCCCTCGGTAATACCGATCAAGTGCCGCCTCACTCATTGTGATACCTAAACAGGTTGCCCGTGGCTCAACAATACCGGAGCCAACGTCACCATTTGCGAAAATTGCGTCTCTGTCCCACGCGAGAAGGTCAAGACAGCCGAAACTGGAAGCGCCACGCTGGCCGCATCCAGCAACCGCAGAACCTTGGAAGTGTCGAGAGTCATAGTGACGCCGATTGGGCCAATAAACGTTTCCGAAACGGTAATGGCTGGATTCACTCCGACCGCAGTGCGCTTCAGTTCAATCTTAATCGTCTCTCCGGTGGCATCTCGCGCTACAAGAAACTCTCCCGGCTCGATGTCCTCCAGTGCCGTTTCGAGCTGATAGGTGGACACGTTGGCCGAAAGCCACATCGTGCCGGTATCGGTCGCGGTTCTAATTTGAAACTTGCCAGCATCCGGCAACCTTGAGATCGTGATGCGGTCATTCTGCGCCACGCTCACGCTCCCGGTCGCCACGTTTGCCACAGTGACAGCCGCCTCGCTAATGTTGGACGCGCTAGTCACCGCGACCAGAGTTTGCAGCGTCAGGTCAATCTCGACCGTCTCGACGTTGGAAGCACCTCCTGCGATCAGCGTGAGGGCGCGATTGGTCATCGTTCCAAAGGCCGAATGGGCAATCGTGAAGTCTGCTCTCGCTCCATTGCTGCGGAAAGTGACGGTAAAAAGGCCATCTTTTCCCGTCACATCCACACCGCCAGCGGAAACGATGGCAGAAAGTCGATTTAAGGCGAGGCCCAGCAAATGAGCGTCAATCCCGACTGCGGGAAGCTCGACTGTGGATCCGCCCCATGTGATCGACCAATCGCCAGACGCAATCGGCACGGGCTTGTCGAGCGCAAGGGACAGGCTCAGTGTGTCACTGCTACTAATCTCCAAATGATCCGCGATCAGCTCGACGCTCAGGCTGTCGCCGGGGCGAATCGCATCAGGCAATCCCCGCACCTGTCCTTTGTCGTCGTAGCGCAATTTCAACATGCCGGACGCCTCCACAAAACAAGCGGCAAAATCAAGTTGAAAATCCCTGTCGTTTTGTTGACTCATCGTCATGCCTGACTCTCCCGTCATTTCCGGCGTTGCCGATCTGCCTAAATTCTATTTTGCAGAGGGCGCACCTTTCCGACTGACGCTTACAATTGGCGCAGAATTTTCGATGACGGGGAAATTCGTCACCTTCGGAATGAGGGCGCGTTCCGGCACGGTCAGACGCGTTTTCGGAACTGATTCCGGCGAAGCCAATTTGACCATCGCAGGGCAGGTCATTACGCTCAACATCGCGACAACCGACGCAACCGTCCCGGCCTTTGCTTCCGGCTGGACCTTGGAAGATGTCCAAGCAAAAGGCGAGACTGAATACTGGGTGGACATCTCCGCGACCGAAGGCAGCGACGTTTTGTTGCGTCTTCAAGGCCAAGCCGATTGGGTGGCGCCCGGATCTGACATCGCGGAATCTTCTGCCGTTGTTTCATCGCCAGCCATTGATGTAAACATCACCAGCGGTGCGGTATCGGCATCGGTGGCAGTCCTCGGCGCTGCGGAACCGACGCTTACCACCAACACCGCAACCAGTGGTTTAACGGGCATTCTCAAGGCCGCAAGCAATACGCTCGACGTTGCTGTTGCCGGGACTGATTACGTTGCAACCAACGATTCACGACTGACCGACGCAAGGACGCCCACAAGCCACGTTCATGGGGGCATTTCCAACGCTGGCGCAATCGGCTCGACCTCGGGCCTGCCGATCAAGACCGGAACCAGCGGAGTCCTTGAGGTAGGGGCATTCGGAACTTCAGCGGGTCAATTCGCCCAAGGCAACGATGCGCGATTCCATGATCGCTCGCACGCGATGACCTCGACGAGCGATCACACTGCCGGGAACTGGAAGGTTTTTCACTCAAACGGTAGCGGACAGCTTGTCGAGCTTGCCCTTGGAGCGGATGGGACTTACCTAAAAAGCAATGGCGCATCTGCTGCGCCTTCCTTCGCGACTCCTGCGGGAGGTGGATCGTCCATCACCGGAACGGGCATTGCCTATGTGCGGTCTGGTGGCAACGACACGACAGGCACGATCGGAAACCCGTCCTTGCCCTACCTGACCGCCCAGGCGGCGTGGGATGCGGGGGCAAGGAATCTGGAGCTTGGGGGTGGCAGTTACACCGTGACCCATTATTCAACATCCGACGGGAGCGGACAAGAAACAGTTCGCGTTCGTGGGATCGGTAAAGACTCAACAAGCCTCACAATCAACTGGTCAGGAACTCCTGCCACTGAAGAAAGCCCCGTGGGAAAAACTCCAGTAAAGCTCATATTGATCAGCGATCACTCCGTTGCCTTTACGCTGACTTTGACTGGTGGAGACGCTCACTCTGGAGACAACAACGGTGGATCATCCCCTGTGTTTGATCTCCAGCATTGTTACATTGCGGCGTTTTCTTCAAATGGGGGAAATAACAGCGGGTCAGGAACCTATGGGACCATCAGCGGCGGAATCACGCGCTGGTGTGAAAAGGAATCAGCGTTCTCTGCCGTAACCGTGGATTATTATGCTACCCTTGAAGCGGGTTTTTTAAAGGGAGGTTTGATTGCTTCAAACGTCACCTACGGTGGATCTGATGTAGAGGGTGCTCTAGATTCTCTTACGGCTCGCGTTGCGCAAGAGACATACATGCGGACAAGTGATTTCACCAGCTCCAGCGCAGTGGTGAGCAATGTGACAGGGCTGGCTTGCTCAGTCGCTGCCAATGAAAAACTCTTGATCGAAATCGTCGGTTTCCATGCCGGGGGAGCATCTGGCGACGGCTTACGAATTTGTTTTACAGGCCCAGAAAGCCCCACGCACGTTCGATACTCATTCACTCACTTTACGACGACAGCCGCGTTGAGAACTGACGCTCCCGCTACGGCGTTTGGAACTGATGTGGTAGATACTTCAGGGACCAACATCTCTCTTCCATTTACTGTTACGTTAACGCTAATCAACGGCTCAAACCCAGGCACCATTCAATTCAAAGCCGGGGCCGAAACTACTACTACAACGTCAACCACGATCTCAAAAGGTTGCACCATGCGCGTGCATCGAATTCCTTGACCTATGATCTCGATCCATGACATTCTTGCCCATGCCTTCCCAGACCGTGGAGGTTGGACCGTAGACGGTGAAATCATCACCGCAGGAGACGGTGGAATTGTCCCAACGATGGAGGAAATTGAGGCTCATCGCCCCTCCGCTGAAGCCGCCGCTGCCGAGCAGTTGGCAAATATTCAATCTAGGGCAAATGGCCGCGCAGCTTTGCGAGCCGCATGGGAAGCTCTCCCCGCCTACATTCGCGGACCATTCCGAGAAAAGTTTGAGGTGGCCAACACGCTCCTCGACGAAGGCGATGACGAGGCTGCAATCGCGATGATCGAATACGCGGAAGCTCCGGCTTCTTATACTCTTGAGCAAGCGACAGTCTTCGCTGCAACCAAAACGGCCATGAAGGCAGGCATTGAAAATCTATCCGCATGAAACTCTTCTTTGACCTTCGCATTGATCGGCTAGTTGCCGCACCTGGACAGGATTCTGTCATTACGGGTCTAGCCGGTAAATCGGGAGATGGAGCGACTCCGGTGCAGCTGATCTTTGGCCGCAGCTCAGACCCGACAAGCACAAGCTCGATTGTCGAAGCTCCAACTTGGACACCGGAAAACCTTCCTGGTGGAACCGTGATCAGGATCGGTATTAAGGAAGATGGTGAATACAGCGACGGCACACTCCTCGCGTCCAATTCAACATGGACGCACGACGCTGGCACTTTCACCTACACCGGAACGCTCGACCTCAACACAAACGAGATCGACACGGCGCTTAATCGCGACGATGCGAACGCCGGAAACGACGTTGCTAGCCTCGCCTGTAACTTTGAGCTGACATATCAGCCCAGTGGATCGGGCGGATGGCGCAGCTCTGTCGAGCCTGTCGAGTTTACGATTTACCATGATATTCTCGTAGGCGATGAGGCCACGCCAACCAATGCAGGAGATCCGACGCAATACCTCCTCAAGGCGAGCGGCATCGAATGGCTTCCCACCACAACAAGTCAAATCGGCGGGACTGCTGCCGATCTGGATGCAATTGCAACCGTGGGCGTGACCGTTGGAAAACTCGTCATGTTCAAAGATGCCGATTCGGCGGATTTGCTGCGAACCTATCAACTAACCGCCGGAACCGATGCCGAAAGCGCCCCTGCCGTCATCCGGCCAGATGACTACAACGCATCAACCAACGCGAAGGTTTGGAAGCAACGCCAAATTGACGGTGAGTCCCTCCTGCCGTCTACCGTGTCTCAGGCAGAGGCGGAAGCGGGAACCGCAACAACCACTAGGCTGTGGACTGCAGAGCGCGTGAAACAATCCATTTCCGCCCTTGAATCGACAAAGGGACTCGCTTCTAGCGTTGCCAACGAAGTCGTCTTATTTAACGGGACCGACGGAAGGCAATTAAAGAGGGCCACCACGACCGGCATCGCAAAGCTCACAAGCGGAGTTCTATCTGCCGCAACCGCAGGAACTGACTACGCGAGCGCTGGAGCGATCACAGGCTCAGGCTTGACGATGGCGACCGCTCGATTGCTTGGCCGCACCACGGCAAGCACGGGAGCGCCCGAGGAGATTACGATTGGCACAAACCTGTCGATGGCGGCAGGAACTCTTTCCGCGATTGGGATTGACGGTCTGCCTCTTGGGACTATCCAGCTAAACCTCGACACTACGCTTCTTTATGGGACGCATGACCGCTATTATATCGAAGGAGTGGGATCAATCGCAACGATAACAATTTCCGCTCAGTCTACTTCATCTTGGGCTGCAAATTCGCATTTTTGGATTGTGAACCGACGCAGTGCCGGAACCTTTACCATTGCCGCAGCTAGCGGCGTTAGCTTGATCTACTCAGGCAGCTCAGCTGGCAATATCACTCTTGATCACACAGATAGGCCCGTCCACATCTGGCGTTCCGCATCCGACGTTTGGAGGGTAATTTCCTAATCATGAAAGACGCCGCCATGTCCCTTGCCAACGCGCTGAAGGTCAATCCGATTGTGACCGCCGCTGTTATTCTGCTCGCCGCTGCTTGCGTCACATCGTGGAGGGCTGCGGTGGCATTCACCAGGCTCAGCCGCGCCGTTGAGCAGTCATGGAGCTACAACATGGAGCGTGAAAGCTGGGACAAGTTCGCGAGGCTCAACGCTCAAATCCAGATTCCCGACGTTGAAAAGATTCGCAAGGAGCATATTTCAGCGAGCGAAGACTCCAACGACCTTTTTGAGTTCCTCGGTCAGGCCGGGAAGTGAGTCGCGATTGAGACGGAAGCGACTGGGAAACATCCGCCTTCACCTTGACCTTGACCGCCTCTGTCGTTGATTCCTAAATACGACGATCCGACATCGAACATTGGGAATGTCCTGACAAATGGATACGGTCCAGATGTGTCTACTCTTTCAATTTCAACGTTGATGATCAGGGGGCTTCCAACAATAGCCCAAACGTAGTTACCGTCTTGATCTTTTGCTGGCCTTGGAATTGGAGCGTGCATAGTCACATCTAACGTCCAATACCCGATATCTTCGGTAAAATTCAAAATCTTAGAATAACGAAACCCAGAAAAACCGACCCCACTGAAATATATGGATTCTTCGTCTGGGTCAGTATATCTTTCAAAGAGCTTTACCTGCGTGTCCCATTTATAGTCGAGGTTAAACGTTTCAAGTTGAGTTCGCGTATCGTAATATTTCCAAGTTCCCGATTCGCAAACGACCGAATAAGCTACATCCTCTGGGAAATCTTCGCCAAATTCCGCGTTAAAAGCAGCAGAGTTAAACTCGAAAGCGAACGTGAATTCCTTCGCCGTAAGCAAATCGCAAACCTTCCCCGGCGGGACTCTCCAATCGCCAGCAACGTTCCATTTTGGAAACTCTTCTGTGGTATCAATTTCAAAAAACGTATCAGGCACAGCAAACGGCCACGCCATGCGATAGCGATTCTGAAAAGGCGCGATCATAGGAACGTTGGAACAACGCGCGTCCTGCTTTGATCTGGCACGGTTGTTAGCGTGTAGGCGAGCGTTGGGTATGGACTGACTAGCTTTGTGGCCCAGACGTTTTCAGCGATCAAAATGGCATCACCAGTGTTTGGTGGATCGCCTGGCGCAGGAGGTTCAACGTATTCGACTTTGTGGAGCGGGATTCTGGTAACTTGCCAATCAAACGGATCGGGGCCGAATTCGTAGGCGGAAGGGTAACTTTCCCAATCTGCTTGGGCTAAAACTTCAATTGTAATAATCGGGTTTAAAAGAAAATCATTAATTGGACCAACCATCTTTGCAACTACCCATTTATCTTGGGCAAGTTCAAACGGCGTAATTTCAATGGTGATTTCTCGCGTTACATCTTCAAGCGAATAGGTGACGGAAGGGTTAAGCAACGTCCATTTCTCTGGTTCACTCTTCGATCTTTCCAAGTCCCATCGAAAAGAACTTGTCGCGGTGCTGAAGATATGCGGCGGTAGCCATCCGTTTTCTGTCTCTGACCATCCCGGTCTGCCACCGGGGTTGACGCCGTGTTTTTTTGCAGCAGCAACGACGGCGTTTAACGCGTTGACAAAGTTTGTGTTGCCGCTTTTGAATGTTGGGAATGAGTAACTCATCACTCTGCTGCTTTTGGTTCAACGAGATTTTTCCACGTTTCTGTCACTGCCCAAACAGTCTTTGCCAGACGCACGCGCTGGAATCCTGCAAGCACGCCTTCAAGTTCATATTGGCCCGCGATGTCGCCAGTAAAGTTCGGCGGATTCGGTTGTCGAAGCAAACCCACCGGAAGGCTTGTTGGAACCACGCCGGGAAACTTTGGTTTTTTTGGATATGTCTTTGATCTGCTGATCCATCGCGTTGTCGCAGTCTGGGCAAAATATCGGAAACTCACGTTTTCTCCTGTTGTGGTGGTGATTGTCACGCTTTCCTCTGCAATGTCATCAGTGATGTCGATGACGCCTTTGTCCGTATCAGTTGCGTCAAGAAATCCGAGGTAATTCAGAACGACATCGCAAACCGGCCCACGTTCCTGCCACGATACGGTCTGAAGGAACATGTTTTTGTATGTTGAATGAGCCGCGCCACGCTTCCATTGCGCCAGCTCCGCGTTAAGCTGCGCGTTCGCAGTCCCCACAGCGCCGCGTCGGGTCACGGTCAATGTGTCAGGGCCGTCGAACCCCTTAGCGGAATCGACTGAAAAATCGCGGAATGACGTTGTTCCTCTAGATGCGGCGGTTGGCATGTCAGTTAACGGTTACGGCGGATTTGATGTTGCTTTCAATGGATTGAAGAGATGCGGCTTGTTGCTCTTGCAGCGAAAGGTTCTTTTTCGCTTCCTTGTCGTTTGCCGATGTGTTGAGACGGCGCTTTTCGCCAAGGCCGCCGGTCGAAAGGCCAGACGCAATTCCTAAGCGGGAGCGATCTTGGGAAAACGCATTGCCGCCGCCGAGCGCCGCCCCAGGCTCGCCAAACAATCGCCCATTGCGGCTGCTCATTGCAGATCGAGGAGGGCCAAATTGCTGGAACCTTGGATCTGGAGGGCCGTAGGTTGTGCCGTCGATCTGCGGGACTTTGTAGGAGTCTTCTTTTGCAGCGGCGGCGGCGGCGGCAGCGGCAGCGGCAGCGGCTTTGTCGGTGGTGTCTTGTTTTTTATCGTTTGCCTCTTGTTGGCGCTTGGCCTTTTCAGCATCTCGCGTCTTTGCGAATTCATCCGCCGCCTCCTTGATTCGGTCGCCAAGCTCCGTAAAGCGTTTAGCGTCCTCCTCGGGCATCTTCATTACATCGCCAGCCGCTTCAAAGTTTTTCTTGAACTGCTCAAAGAATGATGGGCCGCCTTCTTTCTCTGCGGCCTTGGCCTCCATCTCGGCATCAATTACATCCGCCGACGCCCTATTGTAATCAGCGGCGACCTTTGCTCTTTCACCAAGAATCGGCTCAAGGCTCTCAAGAAGATCTGCGCCAGCCAAAAGCAAAGCCTGTCGCAGCTTCATCCCAACGGTTTCAAACATTTCGCCAGCTTCGCCGCCCTTAAACATTTCGATGACTGCTGAAATGCCCTTGGCGAGAAAGTTTACTGACTCAATAAATGCATTTTTAAGAGTCAGCCCTGCGTATTCAAACATTTCACCAAGGTCTAGGGCTTGGAACATGCCTTTGATGTTGTCGATAGTGCCAGCAAACATTTCACCGAGTTTTAATCCGAGCGCGGCGAAGTCAAACGCTTCAAACGTGGTCAAAATCTCGTCAATATCGCCAGCAATCGGCTCAAGAAACCCAACGAAGAAGCCTTGAAGCTTTTCGGGAATCCTCGCCATCTTGTCAGAGATCGAATCAAACAATCCTGCGGAGCGATCAAGGATTTCCGCTTGAGTCCCAAGGAAAGCGCCAGCATTGGCAAACGCTTGCCCATCCGCGAAGAGCGTCAAAAGCTCACCGCCGGATTTGCCAAATAGCTGCATCGCGACCGCAGCCCTTTCCGCTGGAGATTGAATTGCCGCAATCTTGCTTTGGATCAGCTCAAACTGCGCGGCTGGATCAAGCTTTGCAATATCCTCAAACTTGATGCCCAGCGTCTCAAAAGGTTTGGTGGCCGTCTTTGATCCATTGCCGAAATCCGTAATGGTTTTCTGGAGCTTGTTGATCACGCCGCCTATCTTGTCCGCCGAGACGCCATTGTCCTCAAAGGCTCGGCCCAGTTTTGCTAGGTCGCCTGCGGCAATTCCCGTGCGAGCTGAAAGGTCAGCGAGCTTTCCGCCTAGATCGGCTGCGCTTTTGATTCCGACAATAAGTCCCGCGCCTGCGGCGGCGGCTCCGAGTGCCGCGAGTTTAATGGTGGCAACCCCTGCGCTTTTAACGATGCCGCCTATCGCGCTGCTGGCGCTACCGAGAGACTTTCCGATTCCATCTCCCGTATTTCGCGCCAAAACTCCAGCCCTCCGCATCGTCGCGGAGAAGCCGGTCATATCCGCCGAGATGGTAGTTTTAAGGTCAGCTTTTGCGGCCATGCTCAAACCCCTCTACAAAACGACGCTAAAATTCAACTTGCGTTTTTCATTCGTTTTGTGGACTCCTCCGGCATGGATACGAAACTTCTCCTTGGCCTTCTCCTCCGTCACGGTCTGACCATCGCAGGTGGTTACGCGACCGGGGCTGGTATCGTCTCACAGGCCGATCTCCAGACCGGTATCGGTGCAGCGGTCGCGCTTATAGGCGTCGTGATGTCGGCTCTCGAAAAACGCAAGCGGATCAAATGACAAAAGCTGAGATCGTCGAAATCCAAACGCGCCTCAAGGCCCATGGCTTTGAACCTGGTGAATTGGATGGAATGATCGGGCCGAAAACCCGAGCGGCGATCATCGCGTTTAAGGTGTCGAAAGCCCTATCGCCTCGCGACTACGTTGGGCCGATCACGCTGGCCGAGTTGCGCAAGGAGCCGCAGGCATCGGTCGCACCTCCAAAGGTCGCGGGAGAGCCTATTTGGCTACGCCGCGCAAGGCAGGAAATCGGCGTTTCCGAGATTGCCGGGCGGCAGCATAGCAAGCGCATCTTGTCGTATTGGCAGCTTGCCAAGCTCTACTTCTCCGACGACGAGACTCCTTGGTGCGCCGGTTATGTCAACGCAATGCTCGAGGATTGCGGGATTGCCGGAACTCGCAGCGGCATGGCGCGAAGCTTTGAAAAGTGGGGGCAACCCTGCGGCCCCATTCCCGGGGCCATCGTTGTTTTCTGGCGCGGCTCGAAATCGAGCGGATCCGGCCACGTTGGATTTGTGACCGGGAAAGATCAATACGGCAATATCATGGTCCTAGGTGGCAACCAAGGCGATGCGGTCAACGTCAAGCCTTTCGACACTTCCCGAGTCGTTGGCTACAGATGGCCGAAAGGTTTTGATATTGGAAGCGATGCGCTTGAAACCGTGACCACCGACGGGCAAACGTCCAAAAACGAAGCATGATACCTTCCGCCATCTTTGGCTCGCTCCTGATGATCGCGGCTTTCGTCTTGGTCATCAAGTGCACCAAGGATGATGACGACGATGATTTTCCCGATTACCCCAGCGGATACCGATAAACTCATGGACGAGGCAAAAAGAGACAGAATTCTGGCAGGCATCGCAAGACGACCGAACGCGGCCAACTACGACATCTCGAAAAACCTCTCTGCGGTGACATCTGCGGAGGTTGCCGAGGTCAGGGCGTCGATGACAGGCGAAGTGATGAGATGGCCGCAGGACGACAAAGAGAGCGAACTAGAGGCCATTCCGTTGAACCAAAAGCGAGTGATGCCGCAAAAACCACAAGGCTCAGACTGCCGCCGAAGACTGCATGAGATCAAGCGGGGCGTCTGCTATCGAGTCGCGGACTTCGCCCAGCACATTGGAGCCTCAGAGGACACAATCAGGCGTCACGCTAAAAGCCTCCATTGCCTCAAATGGGTAGAGATGTCGCCAGACAATTTCGAGGAGGCCGTGATGAATCCAGAAACCGCCAAGCAATACATGCGATGAACGAAGAGATCGACCTTTCCAATAAGCTCGTCAGCGACTCCGACGCAATGAACCGCGTCGTAAAGGCACAGGCGGAACTGGCGAAGGCAAGGGCGGAAGTCTCCGCATTGCGAAAAGATCGCGATGATGCCTTGGACGAATACAATGCATTGCGAGCGGCGAAGTTTCCGATTAAGCGGGACTACACACCGAAGCCTAAGACCAAAACCGAAACCGTCCGAATCATCGCCAACGATGTCCACGGCTCCATGATGGATCGGCCAGCGGTCGAAGCTTTTCTCGCAGACGTTCGCCGGATCCAGCCCGATGAGATCGTTCTCAACGGTGACATCGTGGAGTGTGGCGGCTTCCTCGCGAAGCATCACGCGGCCAACTACATCGCCCAGACGACCTACAGTTATCAGGATGACATCGCGCACGGGAACTGGTTCCTTGATCAGTTGCAGGATGCGGCTCCTAACGCGCAAATTCATTTCATCGAGGGCAATCATGAGGATCGTGTCGAGCGTTGGGTGATTGACGAAACCATGTCAAACTCCCGTGACTCTGAGTTTCTGCGGCAGCTCAACGCGCCCGAGTTCCTACTTAAGCTCAAAGAGCGGGGCGTTATTTACTACCGGCGATCTGAGACGCACGTTCCCGGCCTTCCTCCCGGCTGGATCAAAATGGGGAAAATCTTTTTCGTGCATGAATTAAGCGGCAGCAAAAACGCCGCGAGCGATTCGGTATCAAGGACGGCAGGAAACGTAGTCTTTGCCCATACCCATCGCGAGGACAGTGCCACAAGAGTCCTTCCCGGCGTCGGCCTCGTCAAAGCTTGGAATCCCGGCTGTCTTTGCCAGCGGCAACCCCTCTGGAGGCATTCGGACCCGACTGGATGGAGTCACGGCTACGGCTATCAGGTCATTGCCAAATCGGGCGAGTTCCTGCACATCAACGTTCCGATCTGGGAGGGTAGAAGTCTCCTCGGCAACATGCTCGACGGTCGATGAAAAGTTTCGAGCAAGCGTTCCGATCCGCGCAGGATGCCCTCGGCCTTGCTCATTACGACGTTCGCTTTTCGGTTGAGCCTGGTGCGGGAAATTACGCTAGCATCGAACCGGACCCAGCATCCTGCACTGCGATCTGCCGCGTTGATGTTGAGCTTTGCGAGCGAGAGCAGCAAACGGAGCAGGTCGCCGCGCATGAGGTTTTGCATCTCCTTCTTGCGGAGCTTCGCCATGCCGCGTCAATCTCAGACGAGACTGCGGACTGGGTCGAGGAGCAGACCGTGCGGAAAATAGAGGCGGTGGTTTTTAAGGGGCTGTTCACGCAAACGTGAACGTAAGACGAATGAGTTGCCTTTGCTCGCCTGTCCTTGGCTTTGTCTGCGCGCAGCATCGCGGACGAGAGCAATGCCCGTGGGATCCTGACGACCTGCCGGGGCGTCTGCGCGGATTCGGGCATCGCGGAGCCGATCAAGATGGATACGACGGCTCAGAGTGGATCTGGCCGCAGGAGGATTTCGAGGCTCAGATTATCGAGGCGGCTCGCGTGCTCCTCGATGCGGTCGAGATCGAGGTGGCAGAAGGGTTTTAAGGTTTTTTGCAAAAAAACGTTTCTGGTGGTTTTTTTTGTTTGACGTGTAAACCGAGTTGTGGCAATCTCTCGCCATGGCAACACCAGAACCTAAAACGGTTGCAACCAAGCTCGACGAGGATTCCCTTGTCGGCCTTGGGCGCGTAGCCGAAGAGACGGGCCTCAAAATCGCCGACCTGTTAAGAATTGCAGTTCGTGAGTTTTTGGCCAAATACAACGAGACCGGGAAGCTTGAGCTTGGAAAGGGGGCAGTATGAACATTCTTCAAAATCGCAAAGAGGACAACCTCCGCGCACGCATGGCGGAGTTTTTCGACTTTTCAACAGTCGACACCGTGCAGGACATCATCAACCGCGCTTTTGAGGCCGGAGTCGCGGCCAAAAGCGATGCGGACTTCTTCGCAATAGAGGACGCGCTCCGCCGCGCTCGCGCTCGCTACGAGGCCCAGCGCCGCACTGAGCCCGTTGCGTTCCTCGACGTTGAGCCTGGAACCTTAATTAAGTTGGCCGTCCATGAACTTTGATCCCATCGACTTCATCATCAAGCTGCTGACGACGCTCGCCGTCTTCGCAGTTTGGAACGTCCCGGCCCTTTTCGATCTGATCTGGCCATGATTCCACATTCCGTTTCCGGTATCGTGAAACGATACCTCCTCGACGGTCCAAACGCTGAAACGCTTGTGACAATCGAGATCGAGCGGTCCGAAGTCGTCGCGGTCATCGACAACGAAACTGGCGAGGAACTCCCGGTCGAGTCGATTGGACGGCGTGACTACGACTATGCCATCGACTTTCTTATTACCCGAATTTGATATGAACATCGAACAACTGTTGGCAGTGCATGAGCGCGAAACTGACGCTCTCCTTGCTGAAATCCGCGCCTTCCGCCGTCGCAAGCGTGAGTCCTGCGACCATCTGATCTATGACGGCCTCGCTGTCCAGGTGCGCATGCTCAAAAACCTAGGCATCCGGCTCAACGCCGTCGATGCCATCGAGGAGGAGCTTTACGGGCTGGCGCTTGACATTTTTCCCGATAACGGGCAGGGGCGCGACTGATACGCGGAATAACAAAAAAAGAAAACCAACAATGGCAAACAAAAACACACTTCGCCTTCGTCGCTTGATGGAATCCAGCCGCAAAACTGGCGCGGCAATGGTCACGGAAAACAACCACAAGTGGAAGGGCGAGAAGACATCGGATTACGACAAGATTGTAGGCGCAATCCGCGAACAAACTCGCCGCCTCTACGGGCGATCCGCCTAACCCGTTCAGCACAAAACCGGGCCGCGCATGGTAAAAACGCGGAATAAAAAGAGATGACTACAGAAATCGCAAAACAAGAACCGCCGCGAACCATCAAGGCGCTAATCAATACGGATGCAGTCCGCCAGCAAATCGCTCGCGCACTGCCTTCCCACATGACGCCGGATCGTTTCCTGCGTGTCGCTACTACGCTTCTCCTGCGCTCTCCCAAGCTCGCGGAATGCTCGCAAGAGAGCTTCATGCGAGCGATGCTCGACTGCTCATCGCTGGGCCTTGAGCCTGACGGGCGGCGCTGCCACCTCATCCCCTATGGTAAAGAGGTTCAGCTTATCGTTGACTGGAAAGGCCTTGTCGAACTGGCGAAACGATCCGGTGAGGTCGTCGCATGGAAGGCCGAGACGGTAAAGGAAAACGATTCCTTTGAGTGGATCAACGGAGAGATCAGCCATTCGGTCAACTGGCGGGAAGATCGCGGCAAGCTCCAGGCGGTCTATTCAATCGTCAAAATGACCAACGGCGACATCGACACCGAGGTCATGACGTTGGCCGAGGTCGAAGCGATTCGCAAACGCTCTAAAGCGAGCGGATCCGGCCCATGGGTCACTGATTTCGAGGAGATGGCCAAAAAGACGGTGATTCGCCGCCACAGCAAGCGCCTGACGCTTTCGCCTGAGTTCCACGACGCGCTCGAGAAGGACGGCGATAAGCTCGCTGACATCTATGTCAACCGCGCCGCCAACGAGGCCGCGAAGGTTTCGTTCTCGCAGCCCGCTATTGAGGCGGAATCTGAAATCGTTGAAAAAGGAGGTGAGGCATGAATACCACGCTTTACCATGACGGTGTCGAGGTTTCTTTTGAAACTACCTCCCGCGAAATCTGCGAGGCGTGGCTGGCAACATTGCCAGAGTTTCAGCGAGCCGTGAAATTCCGCGCGGTGCAAATGATGGCTAGAGACATGGTGAATGATCGCTGGGTTTTCACCGGAGATTCAATCCGCTTTGACTCTAACGGCCATTTGATTGACGGTCAGCATCGGCTGCTCGCGTTCCTGCAAGCTGATTTTTTCCCAATTGTCCTAGTGATTCGCGGATTGAAATCTCAGGTCTACTTTGCAATCGACGGAGGAACGAGCAGAACTTACGCGGACGCATTTAAATACGCAGGGGTTTCCGCATATACGACAACGTCCAGTGTTGCGAGAATGTGGCTCAGTTACGCTGATGGGAAAAATCTAGGAAATCACCGATTTTCAAAGGCTGAGGCGCTTGAAGCATACGATCAGCACGCTGATTCTATTCACTGGGCAATCGAACGCTGGAATGTGCTAGAAGGATTGTTGAGCAAAGTGCGAAAAACATTTCTGGCATCATTGGCGCTTGAGCGAATCGGACCCGCGAAAACTGAGTCATTCTTTTTCGCTCTTGAAAGCGGAATCGGCAGTGCTGCGGCAATTGCCTTCAGAAAACTGCTCATCCGTGAATCTAACAAGACTAGGGGTAAATTGAGTCAGTCAGAACTGGCGGCACTAGGAATCAAAGCAATAAAAGCGCACGCAGAAAATAAGCCCATTTCGTTGCTTAAATGGGTCTCCGAAGAAGTATTCCCACACCTTGAAAAGCAATGAAAGAATTTTCCATCTATCACCGGGACCGATTTGGGAAGGCCGCGACTATCCGATTCAACCTCGCCGCAGTCAGGCGCCTTCTCCCAGAGTATCAAATCACGGGCTTTGGCCTGACGACTCGCCAGCGAACCAAAATGCAAAGGCGCGTCAATCTCTACGTTGGCCTTGGGGGCAAATGCGATTTCCAGACGGGCATCGACGCTTCCGAGGAGCGTGTCATTCCCGCCCGAATCATCCCGGCAAAAGACGCAAAGATGGTTCGCGGGAAAATGGTCCCGGCATCTAAGCGCGAGGTCATACCGGCACGGATCGAGCCGGCTAAACCGGAGATCCTTCCGAGTATCAACCACCTGCCAAACGATGACATCCTAGACAGGGCGCTTCGTCTCGACTTTGCAACCAAACCCAGAACGCTCGCATCAGCATGAAAGAATTTCCAGACTGCACAATCTACCATTGCGAGCAACGCTCCGAGGAGTGGCACGACCTTCGCCGTGGAGTATTGACCGCATCGAACTTCGGTCCTTGGCTGATCAACTCGGGCAAGGTCGCGGAACAAGCTCGCGAGCGTGCGATCTGTAAACTGATCGCTGAACGCGCAAACTGCGAGTCCGCTCCAAACTACGAAAACTGGGCAATGCAACGCGGCACTGAACTGGAACCGCAGGCAGTTGCTGCTTTCGAGGGCGAGACCGGGATCAAGGTCGTGGATGTCGGATTCTGCCTGTCCAAATTCGGGAACTTCGGATGCTCACCGGATGGTCTTATTGTTGGTCAGTCTGTCGGTTTCGAGGGCAAAGTCCCTGTTCCCGAAACGCATATTCGCTACCGTCGCGCAAACGAACTGCCGGAAGAATATCGTTTCCAAATTTATGGCAGCATGGCCGTGACGGGCGCAACAGCGTGGCATTTCCAAAGCTGGAATCCCGGTCTCGCGCCGCTCCGCATCCTTGTCGAGCGGGATGAGTTTACCGAAAAGCTCAAAGCCGCGTTGATTTCGTTCTCGGAGCAATACGAGGAAGCGTGGGAGCAGGAGATTGCTGCAAACAAACGATGAAACAATCCCCCACTGCTCGCAGTCTGGCTCACCTCCGAAAAACCTGCCAACTGGTCCAAGTTGTTGAGCGGTGGAACTCCTTCACCAAAACCCGACACGATCTCTTCGGCATCATCGACATCCTCGCGATCCGCGACGGTGATACGGTTGCGGTGCAATCAACGAGCTGGAGCAACACAAAAAGCCGCATCAACAAAATGACAGAGTCGGATGCGCTACCGCATCTGCGAGCCGCCGGATGGATCTTGCTGGTCCACGGTTGGAAGAAGAACAAAAACGGAAAATACGAAGTTAAGGAAATCGACATATCATGAATCAAAAATACAAAATTGTTGACGGGCGTTGCGTTGCGATACGCGATTTTGGCGATGTAAAAACTGGCGATGTTGGTGGTCGCCTAGAGACAGAAAGGAATTTGTCTCATCACGGAGACTGCTGGGTCTATGGCGATGCGCGGGTCTCTGGCAATGCGCGGGTCTATGGCAATGCGTGGGTCTTTGGCGATGCGTGGGTCTTTGGCGATGCGCGGGTCTCTGGCAATGCGCGTGTCTTTGGCGATGCGCGGGTCTTTGGCGATGCGCGTGTCTTTGGCGATGCGCGTGTCTTTGGCGATGCGCGGGTCTCTGGCGATGCGTGGGTCTCTGGCGATGCGTGGGTCTCTGGCGATGCGTGGGTCTCTGGCAATGCGCGGGTCTCTGGCAATGCGCGGGTCTCTGGCGATGCGTGGGTCTATGGCGATGCGTGGGTCTCTGGCGATGCGTGGGTCTTTGGCAATGCGCGGGTCTTTGGCGATGCGTGGGTCTCTGGCAATGCGCGGGTCTTTGGCGATGCGCGGGTCTATGGCGATAAAAACTGAAAGAAATCGACATATCATGAAAGACTACGCAATCGCATTACTCTGCCTCGTCACCGGACTTGGCTACGGACTCGCCTTCTACTTTGCCCTCGAAATGGGCGAGCAGAGGGATGAGAAAGATCGAGCCATCGCAGAATTGACTGAGGTCAGGGTTATGGCGGAATGGAGCAAGTTTGAAGAGGGGAGGGCGAAATGAGCGTTTCCGACTTCCTCGAAATGCCGGATGAAGTCCCGCAATGGAAACGAGACGCCGCGCAAATGGGCATCACGACGTTCTATGTTTTCGACATGGCAGACTCATATTGGGAAGCCAGCATTGACTGGTTTGGTGATGTTGAGACCCAGTGCGGTGAGACTGAGCGTGAGGCCGTGAATTCGCTGATGTTTAAACTGAAACTGGACGCATGACGGAACTTTCACTTTTCATCCTCTTCGCGATCCTGACTGCGGTTGCAATGATCGACGGAGTTCTTAAACAATAACCCGATACAATAGATGACAACAAAAGAAGCGATACAAAAACTAGAACCATACAACGCATGGATGAACGGCCATGGCCAATCCACAATGCCGGGACCGAAGGAAATTGTCGCGGCGATTCAATTCGCAGCTGAAGCTCTAAGGCAAATGCAAAAGCTTGAAGCGGTTTATAATGGAATTGATCCCGAAGGCTGGATTACCCATGAGCCAGGTGATCGCTTGCCGGTCGAGGAAAACGAACGGGTTGAAGTGCAATTGCGAAATGGGGAAACGTTCTCAGCCTTCCCTGCTTATTTTTGGGGATTGCCTGGCGGATTCTTTTCGATGTGGGAAGTGCTGCCGGAAAATCACGATGCTGAAATCGTAGCATGGAGGAGGCCGCGATGAGCAATTCTTTTATCAAAGACTTGTCGCTTTCCATCTCTCGGATTGAAGCGGCTTACGGCAATGCTGACGCATGGCCCAGAGTTTGCAAGACCCACCTGGAGCTTTTGACAGAGCTTGCACAAAGCCCTCGACCACTGCATCTCGGGGAGATTCAAGCGACCAGCAATATGGTCCCTTCCTGCGCTCAAGTCACGCTCAGTGCGCTTGCTGGATTGCTGGCAATACATTCGGCCCCGGTTACCATTCGGCGCGAGCGTGTAGCAATGCCAAAAACAGGCCGATGGGCCTATTTTTACCGCCTCGCTAAAGTAGAGGATTGATTAAAAGATTGGCGTTGCCATCCACTCTCGTTTTGTTGAACCTTTACGTAACGCTTCACCGTTACAGTAACATCATGCCAAACTACACAAAGCTTTTCAATTCCATCGTGACTTCCACAATCTGGACCGAAGATGACAAGACGCGGATCGTCTGGATCACGATGCTGGCGATTGCGGACCAAAATGGCGAGGTGCAGGCATCCATACCTGGGCTGGCCAGATTGGCGGCGGTTAGCATCAGTGACGCCGAAATGGCCATCGCCAAGTTCCTTGGGCCTGACCCTTACTCGCGAACTCCTGATAATGACGGGCGGCGAATTGCCAAGATTGACGGGGGCTGGGAGCTTTTGAACCACGCCAAATACCGCAGGATGGCAAGTTTGGCCGAGGCCAAGGAGGCCAATGCTGAGCGGCAACGACGCCACCGCGAGCGTAACGCCCCCGTAACGCATAGTAACGCCTCCGTAACGCACCGTAACGCTACCGTAACGCCTCAGACCGACAAAGCAGAAGCAGAAGCAGAAGCAGATACAAAAGAAAATAAGAGCGGCAAAGCCGCATCGGCGAACAAGTCGCCTCTTTCTTTCCCAGATTCATTTTCTGAGAATCGGAAACAGACTTTCCTCCTCTGGGCAAAGCACAAGGCAGAAAAGGGTCAAAGCTACAAGCCCACCGGATGGGAGCAGCTATTGAGCAGTCTCGACAACATGACCGATGCCGAGCTTGACCAAGCAGTGAGGCATTCGATGGCTATGAACTATCAAGGCATCTTCCCGGCTCCAAAGGGCGAGCAGAACCAGCAAGGCCAAGAAACAAAGCCCAAGCTCGCCACCGCCCCGGCCAACTGGCAGCAAACAGCCGAGGAGCTTTACGAGCAGAGCTTTGCCGGAATGGCGTGGGAAGCGATCACCCCAACGCAACGCGGACAGATCGCGATGCACATCAACCAGGCATGAGCGCGAACTACCCATCCGATCCAGACGCAGAGAGGGCAGTCCTGTCCTGCGCCCTGCAATGGCAAGACTGCTACGACAAGGTCGCCGCGCATCCATCGGGAGCCGATCTTTTCTACCTGCCCCATCACCGCCTCATCTGGAGCGCCATGCTATCGGCCAAGCTCAGCGCCGGGGGATTGGATCTCGTCACGCTCACATCGTCTCTCAGGGCGAGCGACGACCTCGACGCCGTGGGCGGGGCCGTAATGCTCTCAGAATTGCTCTCAGACGTCCCCAGCCCCAAAATGCTGGCCGGATACCTCAAGACCGCCGAGAACGCCTCAAAACGCCGCAGAATCGCAAGGGAGTGCCATTCGCTAGCCGCAGATGCCTGCGACATGGGGAAGGACGTTGATGGTCTGGTCCAGAGGGCAGACTCAATCATCCAAGGACTCCTTCGGTCATCCAGCCAATCGAGGGCAAGGCGATGGAACGACGTTTTGGGTAAAACGCTTCAGCAGATCGACGATGCCAGAAGTGCCGGTGGAAGGATCCCCGGCCTGTCCACGGGCTACGGATGCCTCGACTCTGCAACAAATGGCTATCAACCCGGCCAATTGTGGGTTGTCGCTGCTCGCCCTGGTGCTGGCAAGACCGCCCTCCTGATGTGCATGGTGCGCCACCTCGTCGAGGCCGATCACGCCACAGCCATCTTTTCCGCTGAGATGTTCGCCGAGGAGCTGGCGATTCGGGCAATCTCAGGCCAAAGCAAAATCGACTCTCTGAAACTCGCGAGCGGTAAACTCGACCGCATGGACTTTGGAAAGATCACATCGGCACTAGAGCAATCGACATCGTGGCCGCTATGGGTAGACGACCGTGCAGACATGCGCTTGGTTGACATCCAAGTTGGGGCGCGTAGACTCGTCAAAGAGGAGGCGGTCAAAGTGATATTTGTCGATTACCTGCAATTGATCAAAGAGCCAGACGGGAGCCGCAATCGAGAAGATGCCGTTCGCCGATTGTCTGATGGGTTTAAGCAACTGGCTAAAGAGCTTGGCATCACAATTGTGGCATTGGCACAGCTCAACCGATCCAGTGAAAGGCGAGAAGGCAGGAAGCCCGTCGTTTCCGATTTGCGAGACTCTGGGGCAATCGAGCAGGATGCGAACGTGATCCTCCTACTCAACCCGCAGGAATCTGAGGCCGACGAGGATGCTGTCGATGTCGAGCTGATCGTGGCCAAGTGTCGCGGTGGCAGACTTGGAGCTTTGGAATTTGGATTCAACAAACCGACAACGACTTTTTACCCCAAACAAAAATGAGAACAGCAAACATCAACGTAACCAAGATCGACAAGACCGCCCTTTACGAAGGCAAAAACGGCAAATACCTGAGCCTGGTCTTCTTTGATAACAAAGACGGGCCAGACCAATTCGAGAACGATGGCTTCGTGACTCAAGACTTGGGCAAGGAGCGCCGCATGGCAGGAGAGAAAGGGCCGATCATCGGCAACTGGAAGGAAGTTGGAACTAAGGGGCCGACTCCTGCGCCAACCAGACAGGAAAGCTCCGTGATTGTTTCCATTGAGGATGACTCTTCAATCCCTTTTTGATTAACGGTATTTGCGAACTAAACACCAGAGAATACTATGAACAATAACCCACAAAAAGGAACCGCTACACGCAAGGCTGGCGGATGGCATCCGACGCTGGAATATACCAACGGAGGACGGTTGATCGGCGCTATAAGTTTTTGGACTGAGGACCAAGCTCGGTTTGAGGCGTGGCAAATGATCGAGTGCATGGAGCGGAATCCAACTGCCTTTGAGACAAATCACCCGGGCGAGAATCAGATTATTGATCTCTCCGCAAACACCCAAGCTGACCTATGACCACCGCGCCAACAGACTCCGAATCCACTGAAACCGCCGACGCGGTGGGCATTAGGTCCAGCGCCTTGTTCGGGCTTTTTGATCCACCACCGGCGACCAAATACAACTTCCTGTCTCTCGGGGCAGGGGTGCAATCCTCAACACTGGCACTCATGGCCGCGCATGGCGAAATCGGCCCGATGCCGGATGCCGCAATCTTCGCGGACACGCAGGCAGAACCGGAGAGCGTCTATCGCTGGCTCGACTGGCTGGAAAAGCAACTGCCCTTCCCGGTGCATCGCGTGAGCAAAGGCAATCTCACTGAGGTTGCGCTGACGATCCGCCAGAGGAAAGACGGAACGGGGCAATGGGCAAAAAGCCTGATTCCGGCATACACGTTGGAACCGGACGGCACAGCAGGGCACATGGGGCGAGCTTGCACATACGACTACAAGCTCTTACCGCTTCTGTCGGCCCAGCGAAAACTTGCCGGAATCAAGCGGGCACAAAAAGAATGCACGGTCACAAGCTGGATTGGAATAAGCTACGACGAAATCCAGCGAATGAAGAACAGCCGGGAACCGTGGGTGCAACACCGCTTCCCGCTTATCGAGCGCAAGATGCGGCGGCAGCAATGTTTGGAATGGATGGAAGTGAAAGGCTACCCGAAGCCACCAAGGTCCGCTTGCGTGTATTGTCCTTATCACGGAAATCGTGAATGGCGACGGCTACGGGACGAGGAACCGCAGGAGTTCGCACGCGCCATCAAGTTTGAGAAAGACTTACAGGCCGCAAAATCGCAAACCGACAACATGCGCGGCGTTCCCTACCTCCACCCGTCCCGTGTGCCACTGGAGCAAGTGGACCTGCGCGACCCCGACGAAAACCAGATGCAACTATGGAACACAATGCAAAACGAGTGCGAAGGAATGTGCGGCGTATGATCCCACAAGAAAAACTCCCGCGTGAAGCCCGAGAAGCTATCAACGAGGAAATCGACTGCTGGGAGACGCCAGACAGTCCCGAAGCCTTTTGTTTTGCGATGAAACACTTGATGATTCTCCGTGACAAAATCGACGCGATTCTTTGCCCGAACACCCGTGAATTTGTCCCATCAGCACCCACTCCACCCGCTTTTCAAAAGGCTTAATTATATGAAACATAAAAACGCATTTATTTTTTCAATGGGGGATTTGAAAAAGTTCCATCAAGCGAAGCGCGGGCGGCTGGTCGAAATGCACGGGGCGGATCGCGTCAGGCGTGCGGAGGAGCTAGCAAAGGTTACTGCTGCTTCGGTTGAAGAATGGCTGCAATACTCTCCTGAATATTTCGATTTGAGTTATGAGCAAGCCGGATTTCAAAGGTTCGCAATCGCTTCGGAATTGAAACGGGCCAAATGGGATGCCGGATATTGGGCCGGTTTGGCGATCTTGCTTTTTTTGGGCTGGCTACTCGACAGGATTTTGAATTTTTGAGCCGAACGGCGGCGGTGAGGTGGCCCCCTGAAAGGGGGCTTGCTCTCCACTGTGTGTTGCCCGGTCGCGACCGAACTAGATTTGAAATGAATACCTCACCGAAAACCGAACCAGAGAGTGGAGAGCCCACCTCACCGCCGCCGTTGCCCGGACGGAGGTGCCCCTCGTGCAAAGGCACGGGATGGGTAATGCGACACTCATCACATGCGACCCACCCTATCGGGTGTCACGCGTGTGGGGGCACCGGAGAGCGGAGAGAGCGAAGCGACCGGAGCGATCCGGGCAACACCACTACGCAGGGAGGGCGAAGCCCTTCCCTGCCGTGAATGTTCTGCGTTTCGATTAAGATGAAAAGATACGATCCAATCCAATACCTCTCGCAAGGCGGCTCTGCTTAT
>Ga0208787_1000135_pt1 | contig 35459 bp, 29 predicted proteins | sample Wag4_2014_7_11_FD_187362 | JGI IMG/M metagenome (GOLD analysis project Ga0208787, IMG submission 187362) | Fresh water microbial communities from Ohio, USA - Utica-2 Time Series HT 2014_7_11 (SPAdes) (version 2) | ecosystem: Environmental > Aquatic > Freshwater > Water tank | place: USA: Ohio...
GCCTTTAATAACAGACCAATTCGATCTTTATAGGCCATATAAAAAGCGGTAATATCTGCGTTGATCCAACGATGCCGCCTCGTACGAAAACCAAAGTCTGCTGTGTACCCCCGCTCATCCGTTATCCCTGGATCTACCCTTCCATTAGGGTTATCAATTCGTAAATCGGTAAAGTTGATCGCCCGATAGTTTTGAGAAAAATTAGCATACCACTCCTGATGTTTACCCGGCTTCCAAGATAACCCAACCCCTGCTAATAAAAGGGAACGGTTGCGATCAAGCGCCTCCTCTACTCGGCGCTCCGAAATTAAATTTCCCGCAAAATCAAATACGCGCTGCTTGTAAAATCCTTCCGCATACGTCTGAATGTTCTCCATCCGAAGCCCCGGCGTAAGCGTTAAACGAGGAGAAAATCGAATGATGTGCTCCGCAAACAATGCAAAATTATAATTCGGAAAAACATAATCAGACTTTTCAACGTCCCCCGGATTCAAAAATCGAAAATCAGCATCACTACCATCAGACGCCTCCCCTTGACGGGCAAAAGAAGTTCCTTTATACGCCCTCGCACCAACTAATAAAATTTGATCTAAATCGAACACCGAATACCGATGTAGTAATCGAGCTTCCGTCCCCTGATTAGCAAATCGGCCATCAATCAAATCGCGGTTCTGCCCAAAATCAATATTATTCACCGGCGATAAATTGCCTAAAGCCAAACGCCCCGCACGAAGAGCAAAATTGCGCACATTGACTTTCGTAAAATCTGAGAATGAATACTCCATCCCCACCATCGCCAAATTCCATTGAACTCGAAACCAATTCCGCGATCGATAAGAAGCCCTGGGATCCTGCTCCATCTGGGCATCTGTAAGCCCCCCTGGCTGCTGCGCTAAATAGCCCATACTCGTGTATTCCACATCTACCGAAAACCGATCCGAAAATTGATAATGCACGTCTAAATACCCGTTATTGAGCGAAAACCCAGCATTCTCCCTCCACCCATCTCCACGCTTATGTTGAAAAAAAGTGTGATAGGATAACTTGCCGTTCTGAATTGTTCCCCGCCAACTATTAAAAGTATTGATAAAACCAAAGGACCCTACCGTCTGCCGCCCTACGTAATGAATGGGGCGATCCCCTCCAGGCTGCCTTATTACAAAATTCAATAAGCCCCCAAATTGAGTACCGTACTGTAACGAGGCCGCCCCTCTCACTACTTCTATACGCTCCAACGCTTCCACTGGTGGTGTATAATAGCTCTCTGGATACCCTAAAGCATCCGCACTCATGTCATACCCATTTTGTCGAGTGTTAAAATTAGAGGTCCGATTTGGACTTAGCCCCCTACCACCTACTCCAAGCTGTAGGCCAGCCCCATCACTCTCCCAAATATTCAAGCCCGCCACTTTTGCAAATACCTGTCTGGCATTATTAGTCGCTAAATTTGCCGTCAAACCATCTAATTGAATTAACTCCGTCTTTTTCCCTTCATAAATAGCGAGCCCTTCAACCGCCCTCAGTCGACTTGACGCCACTGCATTTGCCCGAATCTCTACCTGTTGTAGGGCTTGAGGACCTAACGTATCCACTGCTTGAGCACCTACAAACCTTGCCCAAACAAGAAAAAAAAGCAACAAAACAACCCTTAAATGATTGATAAAACTTGCTCCTTGGACATTCAACGTCCGAAATACATCAACCCCAATAGGGCTTCTACCGATCTGCGTCTGAGCGTTTATTATGTTCATTTCCACGTTTCATTGTATGCATTCAACCAGGATTTTGGAGCCCACCCGTCTTGAATCTGTGTTAAATCTATAGTTGGATCAAGTAATAATTGTCCCGGCCGACCATTCAGTGTAACATAGACCTCCGCTCGAACTGCCGGATCATGAACACCTTTCTCTTCATAATGTTGAGCTAAAAAATGAGCATACTGCAAAATCATATCTGGCTGCATCGCCATCTGCTTCTCCTGATGAGGCGCCAAAAAAATCGCATTATCCACAACCCCTTCTCTACCGCTCTTCCTATCCTTTACATAAAAGGTAGCCGTTCCTGCCTTCTCCATTAACATAACCCTCCATGAAAATCGATACCCCTCCTCTGTCCAAAATAAATTCCCAGGATATAACAAGTACCTCCAAGGAAAAAGAACCTGAAATAACACGTAAACACCAAGAATAATCGAAAATGGACGGCTTATTAGAGAATAAGAAGGCCTGTTATCTCCCTTAGAAGTATCTCCTAACCAACCTAATAACCGCTCCTGCCAACTATTTGAAAAATACACCAAAACCATCCCCGTCATTACAACTGGGAACACTCCAATTTGAAAAAGCCAGCCCGTGATGCCATGAAATAGCAAAACCGACACGTAAGCCCAGGGACGTGTCCTCGCATTATTTAATAAAAAAACGATAGTACAGTCAAAAAACATACCTGCCCAACTAAACAAGTACGGGGTCCATACTTGCTCAAAAAGAGGACCAATCAAGGGTAATGAATTGTTGGCTGGCAACCATATTCGCAACGGAAGGGCCTCTACTAACCACTGGTAATTAATTTTAGCCAACCCCGCATATAGATACACAATTCCTACCTGCCACTTAAATAATACAATAGCCCACCTAGGAGCGTAAACAGATCGAATCCCCGGACTAAAATAGGCATCCAACGAAAACCGCCTATTCGCTGGAACCCAAATCATCCAAAAACTTACTAGACTGACAAAATAATAATGATTTAAATAATACGTCAAATCAATTAATTCAACATACGTAAACGTTACGAAAAATAACGCTGCTGAAAACCGATACCACCAACCCAATAAAATACCTACTGCACCCAGTAACATTAGTAGGTGCAAACCATACATCCCCCAAGCAGGCAAAAGCTTAATCCATTGAAATCCAAAGTATTTAAACGTAAACGAAACGTTCAAATAGTGGTCTTCAATCCATCCTAAATACCAAAATCGAAGTACACTAAAGGTCATCGCAGCACCAAATACCAAACGCAACGTTATTAGTGCTGCGTTTGGCACCGGCTTACTTAACCATTGCCGTATACTCAAACGATTTAGGACCGAAAAATCCATATTTACGTGCGTTATTTGCGTTCCCTTTTAGTCTCCATCTCCACTAGCAAAAGTGATCGCAATACCTAGTAAGGAAGACATCTCACTCTTAAAATACCGGGTATGTTTTTGCAGCTCCGTATGTAAACGATCTACAGTAGGGTGATTCTCCGCCATCAGCTCAGAAAGAGGCCGATCTACAGGCACTTGCTCTAAGGCGTCCACCACCATCTGCCATTGCGCATCGGAGGCAACTGACAACTCAGCACCTCCCACCACCGATTGCAAATAATCCCGCAAACCGGGTCCATCATTCATACCAGTCCAATCTTTTCCATAATAAACCAACTCAAGGCTTTTTATATGCCGTTTGAGTAGCTCGAGCGAGGAGCCAGAAAAATAACCCTCCACTAAATGAGGCTCCGCTTGGGTTTGTCCAGGACGTTTGCCCGCCGGTAACCCAACTTTAAAGTTTTTTGCCTGCTCAAAACTACGGACAAACTCGTTGTATAATGCAGCGGTTGAACTGCCCGCATCGGTACCAACAGATCCCAAAAAACTAGCGGAATAACTGCCCTCCCAAGCACGCACTACCTCCTCAACATTTCTGGCCAAATGGGCTGTGATCGCTCTCAAATAAGCTCTTGTCGACACATCTGACTGTAACTTCGATAGGGCATTCGATCGGAACAAAAGGTACTCTACAGCGTAAAAACCCCTAGTATCTCGATCAAAATTATTTAATAAAGTGTCGTTTTCGCCAATGAAAAGTGCTATCTGCATCGTATCAATGGGAAATGTTCCTATCTCCTCCACCAATGATTTTTTCACCCCACTCTCTCCTGCTGGTCCAAAATTAAAACAGTTGGCCGATTGCCAGCTTAGCACCGCCTCGTACCAAGCGGATCTCAATACCTCCAATCGCTCAGAACTTGGATCTGTATCAAACACATCCACCTGAGACCGCAGGGAAGCTGTCTTGGCTTCTAACTCCCTAAATGCAGGTACTATCACCTTGTCGGCATAGTGCTCCAACATTGGCTTTCGGTCGTATGACCCAGCCGGCAATTCCGTTTCTGTACACGAATAGGTCATCAGAGATAAAATGACTAAACAAACAATCGGCCCTTTCATAAAAGTAGTAGTTGGTGTATTTATTGAGTAGAATCCCTTCCCTGTTTTAACGGCCCTGTGCCGAAACCCAGTTTGTCTTGAAATCGATTATTTCCTGATCTGTAAACCCAAACTTAACTTGTACCTTTTGGATAAGCTGAGTTAGCTTCCCAAGCTCGTTCACTGGATCTGTCACGAATAAATAAGATGCAGAGGCTCCTCCGACAGGATTATTCAATAATGCCAGTAACTCATCTATCTCTGCATCCGTAAACTGCTTTGAACCCGCAGGAAGACCCCTCCATCCATGTACAAAGCCAATACACTCACCCAAAGCATGCAGTGCCTTTGCTTGGTCTACCGCAGAAGGATTCGTCGCGCTTAGCAATGAGATGATACTGTGGCAGTAATTCACAACGGTAGCATAGTTGACCTTTTCCCAAAGTAAGCGAATTTCCGCAAGCGCCTGATCCCGCTCCTGATTATAATCCGCTCCAGCCTGCACTGCTGCCTGTAACCGAATAAACGCATTCTGTATTTGGCTATATAGACCAGACCCGTCGTTTTTATCGCGACGTGCTGCATAATTAGCCATATACACGTCTGGATAAGCAGTTTTAGTAGCAGTTGGGGTGTTCGGAAAACTTGGATGTGCCCCAAAAATAGCAACTAGCTGATCTACTTCAGCCGAGCCTACCTCCGACTGCATCAAGTTCCATGCGTAATGGTAAAGAGCAGCTCCATACAATCCTTTGTCAACTAACTGCTCCATTTCTGTTCCGTTTTCATCAAATAGGTACCCATTGAAAGTTCCTCCCTGGCCTATTGGAGTTCCTGGAACATAAAGTGCACCGCTTCCCTTAGCCAGCTCATATAAGTATCCATCCTGTGGCTCAATCAAAGCACTATAATACGGTGTCGTAATGTTCATCAGACTGGGACTACCTTGTGTATAAAAAAGCTTCAAGACATCATACGTTAAGGTCGTACCTTCTGTCCGACCCTTTTGCATCTCAGAAACTAGCACTTTAAAGAGCGAACGTAAATTGTATTCCGCTTCCGTATTCGCTGTGTAGTTAGTTCCATCGTAGGCAGAAGGTACCACGAGAGGATCTTTCTCCTCTTTACAACTGGTCATTACAAGGGATACACAGAGTGCAGCACCTATCCATTTTTTAATTGAACCCATAATCAAGTAGTGTGTTATTTGTTTTATATGTGTATTGACGAGGCAAATTTATTAAGACTTAATCTAAATAAAAAAAGAAGAGGTGCTAAAACAGGATTGGAATGACGCATTTTTTACAAAAGGCGCCAAAACAATTCAGATTTACCCTCATTTGCTCGAATACAACAGCCCTCCAATCCGAAAAACACCACCATTAGGCGAAAATTTCTTCTCCTTGCTTCTACCGCCTTACACGATACCTTAGAAGCTCCTAACTTTGCCGCTATGCTTTCGATCGAATCCGCTGGAATCCAACTCGCCTTCGCGGCGAAGCCACAACCCTCTTTTAATAAAAACTTTGACCTGCTTATCCGCTCCCTTCACGACTGGAAAGCGGCAGGTTATGAACTTTTTATTTGCTCAGAAAATAAAAAACAACTCGACCGCCTTCAAGCCATCTTTAAAGACTTAAAGGCTAATATTGAATGGGTGCCTATTGAGTCAGCACTATCAGAGGGCTTTGTAGATGACGATTTACGCTTGGTGGTATTGACCGATCACCAAATTTTCCAACGATTCCATCAGTTCCGACTTCGCACTGGCTTTTCAAAAGAGCAAGCACTGAATATCCGCTTATTAAGAGAGCTTCAACCGGGTGATTACGTAACGCACATCGATCATGGTGTAGGAAAATTTTCAGGACTACAAAAAATAGATATTGGAGGACAAACACAAGAGGCGGTCCGGCTCGTCTATAAAAACAACGACATGCTGTATGTCAGTATCCAGTCTCTCCACAAAATAAGTAAATATGTAGGCAAAGAAGGCGTTGAACCTCAACTGAACAAACTGGGGTCTGACGCCTGGCAACAAACAAAAGCCCGAACTAAGCGTAAAATCAAGGATATTGCAACAGAACTCATCCAACTTTACGCCAAACGCCGATCCGCACCCGGACACGCATTCCCCCCTGACGGTTACCTCCAAAATGAGCTAGAGGCATCCTTCATCTTCGAGGATACTCCCGACCAGTTAAAAGCAACCAACGATGTAAAAGCGGATATGGAAAAAGACTATCCGATGGACCGCTTGGTATGTGGAGATGTTGGCTTCGGAAAAACAGAAGTAGCTATCCGAGCGGCCTTCAAAGCCGTAACCGACGGCAAGCAGGTTGCCGTATTGGTCCCAACAACTATATTGGCACTACAACACTGGAAAACATTCTCCGAACGACTCGCTGAATTTCCTGTGACCATCGACTATATCAATCGATTCAGAACCACTAAAGAAAAGAAGAAGGTACTCGAGCAATTGACAGAAGGAAAAGTTGACATTATTATTGGAACCCACGCACTCCTAGGAAAGGATACCAAATTCAAGGACTTGGGATTATTGGTAATCGACGAAGAACAAAAATTTGGCGTAGCTGCCAAAGAAAAACTTCGAGCCCTCCAATATAATGTAGATACCTTAACCTTAACGGCCACCCCCATCCCTCGAACGCTCCAGTTCTCCCTGATGGCAGCAAGAGACATGAGCATCCTTCGAACCCCACCCTCCAACCGACAACCTATCCACACGGAAATTCGAGTTTTCAACGAAGATCTCATTAAAGATGCTATCTACTTTGAAATACACCGCGGTGGACAAGTTTTTTTCGTCCATAACCGTGTCACTGAATTGCCCAAAATAGTGGAACTGCTCCATCGTATCTGCCCAGATATCGATGTCGCAATGGCACATGGACAAATGCCACCAGAAGCCCTCGAGCAAACCCTTATTGACTTTATTGAACGAAAACATGACGTATTGGTGAGTACCAATATTATCGAAACAGGATTAGATATCCCAAATGCCAATACAATAATTATCAATAGAGCAGACATCTTTGGCTTATCTGACTTACACCAACTTCGAGGTAGGGTAGGCCGATCTAATACCAAAGCGTACTGCTACTTGTTTGCCCCTCCATTCTCCGTACTCACGCCAGAAGCACGCAAACGCCTTAAAACAATCGAAGAATTTAGCGAATTAGGCGATGGCTTCCAGGTCGCTATGCGCGACATGGATATCCGAGGCGCTGGTAATCTTCTAGGTGGTGAACAAAGCGGGTTTATCGCCGATATCGGATACGAAACCTACCAAAAAATCCTGGATGAAGCCATCCACGAACTAAAAGAAACAGACTTTAAGGACCTATTCAAGGAGGAGCTTACAAAAAAAGGAGACTTTGTTCGCGAGGTAACGGTAGAAACCGATCTGGAAATGCGTATTCCAGATGAATATGTTTCTAATACACAAGAGCGACTGGCCTTATACACCCAATTGAATGACATCACCGACGAACAAGGAATCGAACAATTCGCTACCATGCTTACTGACCGATTCGGTAAAATCCCAACCGCTGTCCTTACTCTCTTCGAAGCGCTCCGTCTACAGTGGCTCTGTAAACGTCTTGGATTTGAACGACTCATTCTCAAGGGTGGTAAACTTCGTTGTTACTTTCTCTCCAAACCACAGTCGCCCTTCTTCGAAAGCGATGACTTCCATAAAATAATTTCCTTTGTAGGGAAACACGGTAGACAAATGAGCATCTCCATGAAACAGACCAATAAAGAATTTATCTTAGTCCAAGAAGGCACACGAACCATCAAACAGGCCAAAAGCCTACTCGAACAACTACTTGGCAGTCTTTAACCGCCCATTTTGGACGTAATGTCCTCTTTACACACTATATTTCGAAAAATAGCCGCACCTTTCGATACTCTTTTTGGAAGATAGGAATTTTAAAACCCATTCATCTAATTTATTTATCCCACGTCGCAATCATGATCCTAAGCATACAAAACGTCGTTAAACAATACGATAAACACACCGCAGTTGACCACGTCAGCTTTGATGTTCCGAAAGGCTCCCTCTTTGGACTGCTCGGGCCTAACGGCGCCGGTAAAACTTCCCTCATCCGTATGATTACGACTATCACAGCACCCGATGAGGGAGTTATTTTTTTTGACGGAGAAAAAATAAATAGCCAAACACCCGAAAAAATTGGCTACATGCCTGAAGAACGAGGCCTATATAAAAAAATGAAAGTGGGGGAGCAGCTCCTCTACTTAGCCCAACTGAAAGGACTCACCAAACAAAAGGCAAAACAAGAGATCGACTACTGGTTTGATAAATTCGATATCAATAGCTGGACCAACAAAAAAGTAGAGGACCTCTCGAAAGGAATGCAGCAAAAAATCCAGTTTATAGCAACAGTCATCCATCGTCCTAAATTGTTAATCCTCGATGAGCCTTTCTCTGGTCTAGATCCAATTAATACCAACCTCATAAAAGACGAGATTATCCAGCTTAATAAGGCGGGAACTAGTATCATCTTCAGTACCCACCGAATGGAGCAAGTGGAAGAAATGTGCCAATACATTGCTCTGATTAACAAAGGAAAAAATGTCCTTTATGGCGAAGTGCAGGAGATAAAAAACCGCTATAAACAACACTTGTATAAAATCGAATCCAACGACCCTTTCCCTATTGAATTAGGGAACCACTTCAAAATACACGCCCAAACAGAGAACTCCGTCATTATTCAAACCGAAAATGCAGATCAAAGTAACCTCCCCCTCAAATTTCTAATCGAAAAACAGGTACACATCCGCTCCTTCCAAGAACTGCTACCCTCTTTTGACGAAATCTTCATCAGGACAGTCGGAGAACACCCGAATAGCTAACTGTATCCATCCAACATACTATGAAAAAACTCCGTTTATCGCTACCTTTAAAAATCAACATCCTATTTACGCTCTCTTTGTTTTTCGGATGTAGGCCAACTAACTGCGAGGAAATGCCACAGTCAGGATGTTTATGCATTGAGGTATACGACCCCGTTTGCGGCTGTAACAATAAGACCTACAGCAACTCCTGCCATGCAGAATGTGCGGGCATTACGGAGTATACCACGGGTAAATGCCCGAATTAGGCTTACCCTCCAGCCAGTCTACATACTGGACGGTACCCAACCGGAATTTAATGGGGATTTTTGTCTTTTTTTCAAGCGCTGACTCCATCCTGCAAAAAGTAGGCAAGTCGCTCGACTTCCACGGAGGAAGGAAAAGCCTAGATAGCGAAGTGGGGCCTTGCACCAGACTAGAGTCCAAACTATCATCTATTGTCATAAGCGGTACGTTGATTTCAACGAACACAGATTTTTGATGGCTACCATTCCATTCAAATCCTTGGCCATAAGTCGTAGTAATACCAACTGAGCAAATACCCCACGTAGAAACAATCAGCAAGAATACACCTAATTTCGTACCCATCTTTGTGTAAAAATCATTTTTTCGCAAAGAAAGTTATTTTTTTCAGTTTTTTTACGCCTTAAAATCCAACCGACTGCATCCTTGCTTAATATCTACATTTCACACGCTTCCGCAGACCGCCCCTACGTGGTGCAACTGGTAGAATGGTTAAAGCCCCTGCAGGAAAAATACCACTTTCGAATTTGGTATGATCACCCAGAGCCCCCACCCGTAGTACCTTTCCCTTGGAATATCCTCTTTTTTTGGTACAATCCGGCCAAGCAACGGCTGCCCTACCACAGGGACTTAACTTTGGAGCTGGAGCAGGCACATATCTACCTTTTTCTGACAAGCCAAAAATCAATCAACACCCCTTGGATTGAACAAGAAGAAATACCTCGAGCAGTGGACCGACTCCAACGCTATGGTGATGCTTTTATCCGAATTATTCCCATCCCCATCTCGGCCTCCCAATGGAAAAGTAGTTCTAGGCTTGCAACCTTCCCTTCCATGGGCCCTCCCGGACGAACAATTAATCAAGTGCATCCAAGAGAGGAAGCCTGGCTACAACTGATAGAAGAGCTTAGACCTGTTATTTTGGAAATACGCCAAAACTTGATGGAAGAGCACAAACGATTGGGACTGTCTCTACAAAGCTTCCAGCAAGCACCTCCCCCTTGGGCCGATGCTCCAAGAAATATAATTCCACTTCCAAACTGGATTGGATGGGTGATAACAGCCGTTATATTCTGGTCCTTATTTAACTGGTTTTCAGACCAATGTACGCCAAAACACAAACCGTATTGGCCGAAAAAAAACGCTCCTCTGGAAGAATACCAACGGGAATTCCCCGTGACACCAACACCTAGGGAAGATACGATATCCAATTGGCGCTAAAACCCTATTCAAGTGGCTGCTTAATTTCTTTTAATGTAAATTTCTGAGGCCCTTCGGCTGTCTCCATACAAAGCCTACCCTCCTCATCCACCCTCGTGATACAACCCCAAAAAGGAACCTCCTCCGGCATCCTATGGTATAATTTCCAAGCACCGGTACCAAATAAATTATGCAAATAGTCCATTCTAATGCCCTCAGGGCCCTCTGCCCGCAAGCGCTCATAATACTGCTCCACAAACGAGAACAAAACGGATTGGAACGTATCTATGTCAACCCGGCTACCCAATAAACTACTTAAAGAAGCCGCATTGGAAAGAGCCTCTGAAAAGTTAGACTGATTGATATTAACCCCAATTCCAATCAGAGATTGAGTAATCACCTGACCCGATATCGTATTTTCAATTAATATTCCAGCGACCTTTTTACCACGAACCAAAAGGTCGTTTGGCCATTTGATACAGGGAGTCAGTTCCGGCGTAACCTCCCTGATAGTCGCAGCTACAGCTAGAGCTACGGCCTGACTAAGTCCAGCCTGCGCCTCCGCACGCAGCCAATCAGGGTGTAAAATAATTGTCAAGGTCAAATTCTCCCCGGGCGAACTTTCCCAAACAGCACCAAGCTGCCCACGACCCGCCGTTTGCCGATCCGTACGAACAACCGTTCCAGACTCTACCACACTTTGCCGAGTAATATACCGGGCATAATCGTTTGTAGAGGAAAGTTCGTCGAAATGCATGAGAACTTTACCGACCCATTTTGCGTTATGTTGTATCAAAGCAAATCAAAAACGCAAATATCAACAACAGGAAAATCATTTTATAATCGTACCTTTGTTGAAATATTATTTTTTTCGTAAATAAAAACAGATTTATACATTTGAATCTCACAGTTGCTAAATCGCGGCAGGAAAGCAGCCGCCAAAAAGAGCTCGAAGCACTGAATAATTGGATCATTGAGGGTATCCGAGACAAAAAGGGTAAGAATATCGTTCTGCTGGACCTACGCCACTTAGAAGACGCACCCGCGGATTTTTTTATTATTTGTGAGGGCGATTCCAATGTGCATGTAAAAGCAATTGCCGACAGCATCCACAAAAGAGTTAAAGAAGAAACTGGGTCCAACCCTGTTCATACAGAAGGCTCTATGAACGCTCGTTGGGTCCTTATGGATTACTTCGGGACTGTTGTACACGTTTTTTATCCAGAAACCCGCCTTTTCTATGAGCTGGAACAACTCTGGAGCGATGCTAAAGTAACCGAGTTCGCAGACATCTAACTCTATTTTCAATTCACGCACGCTCACCTGAAACACAACTGAAAGTATACTATATACCGTAAGCCATGGACAATAACAAAGATAATAACGAACTGCCTGATTCGCAGAGAAGGGATAATAAAGGCAATGGGCTTCCAAAGTTCAATTTCACTTGGATTTATATGCTAGTTGCCATAAGCCTATTAGGCATCTACATGGCTAAAAGCATCGGCCCAAAGCGCACCATTAATTGGACAGATTTCGAAACAATGGCGCTTAACGAAGATGTAGATAAACTACTGATCATCAATAAATCAGAAGGCTACGTCTATATCAAAAAAGAAAAATTAGGGCAGGGAGCCTACACGGAGATCAATCCAAACGACCGTACCATAGATCCTAGCAAACCCCATTTTATCTTCAATGTAGGGCCTATGGAGGTGTTTAGCGATAACATCAAAGCCCTCAATGAAGAACTAGTGGCTGCTAAAAAGCCTAAAGTCCACATTGACTACCAAGAAAAACCTTGGGGCCAGTTTCTGCTTACTTATGGGCTCCCACTGTTGATTTTTGCCGGGATCTGGATCTTTATCCTACGACGTATGGGTGGCGGAGCAGGTGGAGCAGGTTCACAAATTTTTAATATCGGTAAATCAAAAGCGACCCTCTTCGATAGCAATACAAAGGTCAACGTTACCTTCGCAGATGTGGCCGGCCTCGATGAAGCCAAAGAAGAGGTAATGGAGGTAGTTGATTTCCTAAAAAACCCTAAAAAATACACCGCGCTAGGTGGAAAAATCCCTAAGGGCGTTCTTCTTGTGGGCCCTCCAGGAACAGGTAAAACTCTACTCGCAAAAGCAGTTGCAGGGGAAGCAGATGCACCCTTCTTTTCTATTTCAGGATCCGATTTCGTAGAAATGTTTGTGGGGGTAGGCGCCTCCCGTGTACGAGATTTATTCCGACAGGCACGCGAGAAAGCACCTTGTATTATTTTCATTGACGAAATTGATGCTATTGGCCGCGCCCGTGGTAGAGGAATGGTCCAAGGAGGTAACGATGAAAGGGAAAATACACTCAATCAACTACTAGTTGAAATGGATGGTTTCCCAACGGATAAAGGAGTTATCCTGATGGCTGCAACCAATCGCCCGGATATCCTTGACCAAGCGCTCCTTCGTCCCGGTCGATTTGACCGTCAAATCGGTATCGACCGCCCAGACCTCAAAGGCCGCGAACAGATTTTTGCCGTCCACGTCAAAACAATCAAGGTCTCCAGTGATGTCAAACCCTCCACTTTAGCAGAAATGACCCCGGGTTTCGTAGGTGCCGATATCGCAAATGTCTGTAACGAAGCAGCTCTCATCGCTGCACGTAAGGGTAAAACAGCCGTTGATCTCGATGACTTCAATTACGCCCTAGATAAAGTGATAGGTGGACTAGAGAAGAAAAATAAAATTATTAGCCCAGAAGAAAAACAAATCATTGCTTACCATGAAGCTGGCCATGCTATCTGCGGATGGTTCCTCGAACACGCCCATCCCTTGGTGAAAGTTACTATTGTCCCGCGTGGACTGGCAGCACTTGGCTACGCACAATACCTCCCAAAGGAGCAGTACATCACCCGTAAAGAGAAATTACTGGATGATATTTGTATGACCTTGGGCGGCCGGGCAGCGGAGAATGTTGTTTTTAATAAAATCAGTACCGGAGCACAAAGTGACTTGGACCATATTACCCGCATGAGTTACGATATGATCCTAAACTATGGATTAAACGAAACCATCGGTAATGTCTCTTTCCATAGCATGATGAATGAAACGTATAGCCGCCCATTCAGTGACCAAACAGCTTGGCTTGTTGATCAGGAAGTAAAAAATATGATCGAAGATCAATATATCAGGGCTCAAAACTTGTTGAAAGAACACCGCGTTCAACTCGATGCTTTAGCTAGTGCCTTGCTTGAAAAAGAAGTACTTCACCGAGCAGACTTGGAAGAAATAATTGGTAAAAGGCCATTTGCAGATGCACATAACAGTGCCTCCGAGGAACATGCCCAAGTTGCTCCTGAAGTGGAGCAACCGCCAGCCTCCTCTGAGCCAGCCGCAGAAACCCTTCAATAGTGCGTTGATGGTCCCCAAAAAAAACCGCTCTGTTTTTGTAGAGCGGTTTTTTTTTGGGCTTACTTCATTTAGTACCCAATCCAAAGATTCAAATCCAACTGGAGAGGCGTACTCTCTTGAGTAGTCCTACGCAACCAAAATACCAAATCAAAATTCACTCGGTCTTCATTGAAAAACTGCTTAGAATCCGATAAAGAAGGGATCAAACCTATTGTATTACCCGGGTCAACTGGCGAAGGATCCCTGTAAGCAATCTCAAGGTAATTTGTCGGATCATCCTTAAACACTCTTAAAGATACCCGATCAACAAAATCTAGATTGGCATCTCCAAACAAACCAGCGATACTCCCTTTTGTAGTAACCACTCTAAGGACCTGATCAGGACCTATACCCACTTGGCTTAATACATCTGAATACCGCGTAGGAATATTATAAAGATAGAAATGATGGACATCAAACACCCCAATTCCTGCAGGAATCTCTAATGTCTGACGGAAAGGAAGGTCAACACCCCTCCCTAAATCCTCCTCTTTGTTACAAGCAGAGGTAATCCCTAAGATTATAGCTAGGAAAGCAATCACTAACGTTTGGATATGACGCATCGGAAAAGAATAGATTGCTTGTTAAGAAAAAATAGTCTCTAACCACTAGACAATTCACCCATATAGGGGGAACCTTTCCAACCTTAAAGCTAGTAAACCATTGGCAGAGCCTAAGTCTAGTGCTGAGCAACAAGCCCCATCAGAGATTCAAACATACCTTTGCCATCTGTATTGGCCAGAGCAGCCTCCGAAGCACGCTCCGGATGCGGCATCATGCCAAATACATTCCGCTCCCGATTACAAATACCTGCAATCCCACGAGCAGCCCCATTAGGATTGGAAGCTTCCGTCACCTGCCCTTGCTCATCACAATAGCGAAACAAAATTTGATCATTCGCCTCTAGCTCATCAAGGGTAGCATCATCCGCATAATAACGACCCTCCGCATGGGCAATCGGAATTTTTAAAGCGCGCTCCGTGTCTAAACCAGCTGTTATTGCTGAATGAGTGGTTTCTGTTTTCAACCAAGTATTCTTACAGATAAACTTCTGATTGACGTTGCGCAACAACGCTCCAGGTAACAGCCCCGCCTCACACAAAATCTGAAAACCATTGCAGATCCCCCATACATATCCTCCCTCTTGTGCAAAAGCTTTCACTGCCTGCATTATAGGAGAAAATTGAGCAATCGCACCGGAACGTACATAATCACCGTATGAAAAGCCGCCAGGGACAATCACACAATCCTGTTTTGAAAAGCCCTCCGGCAAATGAGCGTCTTTGTGCCACACCTTGACTACTTCCGCTCCCATGACCGTACCTAGTACGTGTACCATGTCATCATCACAATTTGAGCCCGGAAATACGATTACTGCAAATTTCATAGTTAACTTAAATTTCTACCCTCAAAGGTAGGTAAGAATACAGAATTATTCGGAGAATATCCCAGCTCTTACCTAGATTATACCAATTTTAACAAATAAACCAAACACATAAAACAGCAGCTAAACCCAAAACCTATGTGTTATTTTTCATAAAAGACTGCTTGAAGAAATAAACCAGAAGGCGGTGCTGTGTATTTTGCAGGGGTTCTAGATGGCTCCGTCAACAACTGCTCCACGTCCTGAGGGGTCATATTGCCCCTGCCAACCTCCACCAACACTCCCACTACCCGACGTACCATTTTCCATAAAAAATGCGACCCCCTTATAGTAATAAAGATCCGATCCTCGCTTTCTGTTATATCTACCCGATGTAAATCTACTAATGTAGACTGCCCCGGCTCCGACTGATCCCCAAAGGACCTAAAATCATGAAAACCTGCTAGTAAGGCTGCAGCGCTTCTCATTGTTACTATATTCAAGGGATCCCGTACCCACCAAACATGCTTTTTTGCAAAGGCATTCCGCCGCTTTGATATCTCATAAACGTACACGCGCTCCTTCGCATCAAAACGCGCGTGGAATTTCGGATGAGCTTTCTCTACGCTGAGTAGGTTAATATCATGTGGTAGCTCTGCATTGAGCTTTGCTAACAACTGATCCGGACGCAAACGCCGATCATCTACCACCTCTAAATGCGCAACTTGCCCCCGCGCATGTACTCCCGCATCCGTTCGCCCAGAACCATATAGCTCCACCGGTGCCTGACCCAAAACAGTCGTAACAGCCGCAATTAATTCGCCCTGAATGGACCGTTCTTTTTTTTGAAGTTGCCAACCGGCATAACGGGAGCCATCGTACTCAATCAATAATTTGTATCGCATAAGAATTGTCACAAAGGTAGTACCTTTATGCTCTATTTATGCGTCCAAATTCACAGGAAGATTATCGGCTTTTTTGTAAATCAGCACCAGCAGATTTTCCTCTATTCATGCAGGACTGGTACCTTGACGCGATCTGTACCGATGGAACGTGGGACGCCATCGTACTCAAAGAATCTGGTGTCATTATCGCAGTTTGGCCCTTTTTTCTTAAAAAAAAGCTCTGGTGGGAGTACGTAGCGATGCCCCTTCTAGGGAAAATGATGGGACCTTACCTTCTGCCCGAATGTAGGAGCCTTTCTAGGCAAATGAACCTGCTTGAGCAAATGATTGGCCAACTTCCAAGCACGCTAGCTGCTTTCCAGCAAGATTTTAATTACAGCCTGACGAATTGGCTGCCCTTCTATTGGAAAGGGTTCCAACAAACTACTAGATATTCTTATTGCCTCGATTTACAACAATCAGAATCGACTCTCTGGAAAAACATTTCCAACTCCTACCGAAAAAAAATTGAGAAGGCAACCGAAAAGGTGAATGTCTGCTCAGACCAACCCGTTGACGAGTTGTACCGACTCTGTCAGCTAAGCTTTACCCGACAAGGCATTCCATTTCCTCTCAGCAAAACTCGATTCCAACACATCAATGATGCGTTCACCCAAAATCAATCTGGACGAAGCTTTTTTGCAGTTGATAAAACAACCGGAGCCATTCACTCCGCTGCCATTCTAGTTTGGGACCAACAAGCAGCTTATTACTTGATGGCCGGGGATGACCCTCAACTCCGATCCTCCGGATCCGGTGTCCTGTTACAATGGAAAGCAATACAGTTTGCTCAGCAAGAACTAAAACTACCCCTTTTTGACTTTGAAGGAAGTATGATTAAAGCCGTAGAACAAGGCAAACGCGATTTTGGCGCTTATCAACAACCTTATTTCCGAATCAAGAAAGAATGGTCTCCCCTCTGGAGATGGGGAAAACTCATATGGCGAAACTAACCCGCTTCAACTTCGTACCTACAACTTTTTTAGTTTGAAAATGATCCAATATTCCCTGCTTTTCTCCTTACTCCTTATTGCATTTATTAGCCGTGCACAATCTATCGTCGCCTCAAAAGTGGACTCTCTGGATGCCGTAAGACTAACCTATATTACTAAGTACTCTCAGTTAGCAATAGCTGAGATGTACAAAAGTGGAATTCCCGCTAGTGTTACCTTAGCCCAAGGAATCCTAGAGACCTCTGCAGGATCTAGCCACCTGGCACAAAAAGCCAATAACCATTTTGGACTTAAGTGCGGAACCACCTGGGAAGGAGACACCCATTTTCAATATGATGACGATTACAATTCAGAAGGCATCTTAATTCCATCCTGTTTCAGAGTATACCACTCCGCACAACAGGGATTTGCAGACCGTAGTCAATTCCTCTCTGATCCTAGAAAGCACAGTCGATATGGCCAACTATTTCAGATACACCCACTCGACTACCACGGCTGGGCAAAAGGTCTACAATCCGCTGGATACTCTCCCAATAATCGGTACGCAGATCGCCTCATAGAGTACATAGAACGATACCGATTGTATGAAATTGATCAGAAAATATGGCAACACCGTAAGCATGTCCCAATAGACAAAAGAGTTACTTATAACAATGATGTAAAAATGGTATTGCTCTTAGAAGGAGAATCCATAGAGGAATTGGCCCAAAAAGCTGGAATCAGTGTACAGCAACTCATCCTGTTCAACGATGGCTACTGGAAGCCCAATAGCCAACCGCCCCACGGAACCCGAGTTTACCTGGAGGAAAAACGCACCGAATGGACGGCCTCTGAATGGGTATTTTTTTATGCAGAGAAAGGCCAACCCCTATTTGAGCTTGCCCAACTGCTTGGCATCAAAATAGCCAGCCTAAGAACGTTGAATATAATTGGCATGGGACACGAACCTATTTTCCCAGCTAAACTTAGAATTCAAGGAAAACGCTCGGCCAATGAAACAATACCCACCTCTTCCCAAAAAATACTACCGAGTACCCGTCAGCCCAGAAAGGCTATCCCACGAATACCTCAGTTGCCCATGAACAGCAATAATCAACAACGGCTTACCCAATTACTTAGCCTCCTTGATGCTAGTTTCTTAGTTGGGAACCCTTCAACAAGCCCCTCTCATCGAATTCACTTAGTGGAAAAGGGAGATACCTTACTGGGGCTTTCCAGAAAATACGGAATCACTGTAAATGAAATAAAACGAGTAAATAATCTAGTTGAAGACACCATTCAGGTAGGCCAACAGCTCCGCATCTAGGCTCCACCACATGAACCATCCGAATATAGCCCGCCAAATCAAAAATTTACGGCGCTGTGACGCTTATTTTTTACCTTTACTCCTAATTTTACGGCAAAAAGTAATCGCTGTTAAGACCGCAATGCGCTTATGCCTGCGTCCTACAAATTTCTTGCTATTTGCCTAACCATATAAAGTAATTCTTAGCTATGACTCAAGCCAAACCGTATGATGCCGCTCAGGACTTCATGCCTATCAACGGCACCGATTATGTTGAACTCTACGTCAGCAATGCCAAACAAGCAGCCCACTACTACAAGTCTGCATTCGGGTTCCAATCTTTGGCCTATGCAGGCCTAGAAACCGGCTTAAAAGATCGAGAATCATACGTCGTCGTTCAAGATAAAATTCGCTTGGTACTTACTTCACCCTTGAAAAGTGGAACCGATATCGGTCGTCATATTGATCAACATGGCGATGGCGTAAAAGTGATTGCACTTTGGGTGGACGACGCTGTAGCCGCCTACAATGCTGCCATGGAACGCGGTGCTACAAGTTATTTTGAGCCCTACACAGAATCCGATGAACATGGGAAGGTGGTGCGCGCTGGTATTTATACCTACGGTGAAGTTGTCCATATTTTTGTGGAGAGAAAAGAATACAACGGTATTTTTCTACCAGGTTATCGCGTTTGGACAACCCCTAATTACAATCCAGCTCCAGTTGGCCTTTTGTATGTCGACCACATGGTAGGAAATGTGGAACTTGGACAAATGAACCGCTGGGTGGAGTTCTATGAAAAAGTAATGGGATTTACCCAAATTCTTTCTTTTGATGATAAAGATATTTCCACAGAATATACCGCTCTTATGAGTAAGGTAATGAGTAATGGGAATGGTCGCATCAAGTTCCCAATTAATGAACCCGCTGCCGGAAAGAAGAAATCACAAGTAGAAGAATACCTAGACTTTTACGAGGGGGCTGGCGTGCAACATATCGCTGTAGCAACCAACAATATCCTCGAAACAGTAACCGCTCTGCGCGATCGTGGCGTGGAGTTTTTACAAGTTCCAAGCTCTTATTATGATACCTTGCTAGAACGCGTCGGGCAGATTGATGAAGATATTGAGGCCCTCCGGCCCTTAGGCATCTTGGTGGACCGCGATGAAGAGGGCTATCTCCTTCAGATTTTCACTCGAACCGTCCAAGCACGCCCAACTATGTTCTTTGAAATCATTCAACGAAAAGGAGCGCGCTCTTTTGGAAAAGGTAATTTTAAAGCACTTTTTGAAGCACTTGAGAGAGAACAAGAATTGCGTGGCACCCTTTAAGAATATACTATTCTATTAATTCTGAGTCATAAAATAGCGCTTTTTCAAAAACTCGAAGGGCGCTATTTTATTTTTAAGAAGTTGGCCCCTCAAAATTCCTATTAAACACCCTTTGTTACGCAATTCAAAGCGTTTTTTATTAGCGAATAGTTGTACTATTCATGCGTTCGCTCTTCAAATTTATCTATTATGACTGGAGTACCACGGCTGATCATTTCTATTTTATCCCTTATGTTCTTCAACTCAACCCAAGCGCAATACCAACCTGTTAAAAAAAACCTCGTAACAGGACCCTGGGAATTTCGTCAGGCCCACACCGAAACATGGAGGGAAATTCAAATTCCATCTAGCGTCCATACCGCTCTACTAAGTCACAAGTTGATAGAGGATCCCTACTACAGAGATAATGAATCAAAGGTCCAGTGGATAGAAAAGGAAGACTGGGAATACCAAACCACCTTTGATGTTGATGAAAATACGTTCCAGAAAAAACATATCGAGCTAATTTTTCGTGGTATTGATACCTATGCTCATATCTATTTAAACGATAGCCTGATTGCAGAAACTGAAAACATGTTTCGCGAGTGGAAAGTAGACGTAAAACACCTCCTCCAACCAACAGGAAATAAACTGCATATCTACTTCGAAAGTCCCTTAAATAAAACAAAAGCCGATTGGGAGGCACTTGGCTATGAGTTTCCCGGCGGGCAGCGGGTAATGACCCGAAAAGCCCAGTTTCACTATGGTTGGGACTGGGGCCCACGTCTAGTAGGAGCTGGTATCATTGCCCATCCGCAAATAGAGGCTTGGGATGATTTCATTCTGGATGATGTTTATTTTACCACCATCGAACTAACAGAGGAAAAAGCAAGGGTAGTAGGCCGTTTTCGTTACCGAAGCGACGAGACCTTTAAAGGAGATGTAATTGGCAGAAATGGGAAAACCAAGATCGTGGAAGGACGAACCTTTTATGCAGGGGTAAATGAAGACTCGATTTGGTTTGATATTAAAGAGCCAAAGCTATGGTGGTGCGTAGGGATGGGAGACCCGCACTTGTATGACTTCGGACTGGAGGTGAAAAAAGGAGTCCGATCCATTGAACGGCATGATGCGAGGGTGGGCCTTCGCAAAATTGAGCTAATCACAGAACCAGATGAAACAGGCAAAACTTTTTACTTCCGACTGAATGGTAAACCGGTTTTCGCCAAAGGTGCAAATTATATTCCGCAAGATATGTTGCAGGATAGGGTAACCGGTGCACACTACCGAAAATTGATTGACGATGTTGTTGCCTCCAATATGAATATGCTTCGAGTCTGGGGAGGTGGTATCTATGAAGAAGATACGTTCTATCAACTGTGCGACGCGAAGGGCATACTTGTTTGGCAAGACTTTATGTATGCTTGTGCCATGTATCCAGGAGGAAAGCACCTCAAAAACATGGCTGCAGAAGCCCTTTACCAAATACAACGACTACGAAAGCACGCTTGCATTGCACTTTGGTGCGGCAATAATGAAAATGATGAAGCTTGGCACAATTGGGGATGGCAAATGCAGTTTACCCAAGCCCAACGCGATCAGCTTTGGCGAGATTATAAAACGCTCTTTAGAGATATATTAGGAACCTATGTACTTAATGAGGCAGCTGGAGTCCCCTTTTGGGAAAGCTCCCCTAGCTTTGGCAGAGCCAACCCCAAATCCAACACTGAGGGCGATAGCCACTACTGGGGAGTCTGGCATGATGAAGAACCCTTCACCGTATTTAATAAAAAAGTACCTCGGTTCATGAGTGAATTCGGGTTTCAATCCTTCCCAGAATGGCGGACAATTACTTCCTTCACCGACGTGCAAGACCGCGAACTTGAGAGCAAAGTGATGCTTCAGCATCAAAAACATCCTCGAGGCAATGCGCTCATTGCTGAATATATGCGCAGGGACTTCAACTCCCCGAGTACGTTTGAAGATTTTGTCTATGTTTCGCAACTACTCCAAGCCGAAGGAATGCGAACTGGACTAGAAGCACACCGCCGCAACAAACCATACTGTATGGGAACACTCTACTGGCAACTTAATGATGTCTGGCCAGTAGCCTCGTGGTCAGGTCGTGACTATTTTGGCCGCTGGAAAGCTCTACAGTATTATGTTAAAGAAGCGTTTAGTCCACTGGCAGCGCTACCCACACTAGAAAATAATATCCTGAGCGTAGTTGGTGTCAACGACTTGGCTACGGATACCGCGGTCAACATTCGGATCAGAGCGATTAGCTTTGAAGGTAAAACCCTTAGCGATGTAACACGACAATCAGTACTTATTCCCAACGATTCCAGTCGAATTATTTGGCAAGGAGATATGCGAAGCATTTTAGGGAAAAGCAAACCCGAAAACGCAGTAATTGTCATCGAGCTTCTGGACACCAGCGGCCAGCAGTTGTATAGAAGGCTTTTCTACCCCGCTGCGCCTAAAAAATTACGATTACCTCGCACTGATATCAACCTCCAAGTGGAACAAGTAAATGATGGCTATTTGCTCCGGCTGGAATCAAAAAACCTCGCGAAAAACGTACAGATTCAAACAGAAACAGACGGATTCTTTTCTGATAATTATTTTGACTTGCTCCCTGATGAGCCCAAAAAGGTGCTATTCAAAACAGATACTATTCTTGATAGCCCTAATGAGGCATTTAAGTTAAAAACACTGGTAGAAACGTGGAAGTAGGAATGTTTTGAGACACAAGGTATGGTTATTGACAACTCTTTTCATGTTGTCAATGACCATACCCCCAAAACAATAAAAGCCGGTCTACTTCTCTAGGCTACTTCTTCCGTTTAGGCTTCGTCAATGCTTCTAATTTTTCCAGCTCATCTACAATCGCTTTCAGCTTATCAGGGCGATCATTATGTAAAAGAAGCGTCTCCTGGTAGTCGCCCTTGGGAATGGTAAGCAAGTCAATTGGCTTTCCAGTAAACAATTCGATGGCCTCCAGTAGTGGTTTTTCTTCTAGACTGCAAAAGGAGATCGCTCGGCCTTTCTGCAGGCCGCGACCCGTTCTCCCCACCCGGTGCACGTAGTTTTCGGGCACCTCAGGCAAATCGTAATTTACAACTATGTCAACGTTTGGAATATCAATTCCTCGAGCACTTACATCGGTTGCAATTAAGACTTGGACACTACCTTCCCTAAATTGCTTCATCACTGCAAAGCGATCTTTTTGATCTTTATCTCCGTGAATGGTGATACTCTCCACTGCTGCCCGTTCCAATGCCTTAGCTACCCGTTCCGCGCGCACCTTTGTGCGCACAAATACCAGCACTTTGCTATCTGGATTTTCTTCGATCAAGCGAGCCAGAAAGAAGCGCTTGTCATCCATAGAAATAAAAGCAACCGAGTGCCGAACATTCTTAGAAACCGGGTCTTTGGGTGAAATCTGAATCCGTATTGCAGCACCTTTTACAAGGGAATAAGCAATTTTTTTGATTTTTTCGTTGATGGTAGCTGAAAAAAACAAGGTTTGCCGCTGTTTGGGCATCATTCGAACTACATCTTGGATGTCTTTAATAAAACCCAAATCGAGCATGTGGTCCGCTTCATCCAAAACCAATATTTGTACTCGGTCAAGTTTAATGTGCCCTTGACTTGCCAAATCAAACATTCGCCCAGGCGTAGTCACTAAAATATCAATCCCTTTTTCAAGACGGGCAATCTGAGGGTCCTGCTCCACCCCTCCAAACACACATAATGTCTTCACTTTTGTGCCCCTACTCAACCGCTCAAACGTATCAGCGATTTGTTGAGCAAGCTCTCGCGTCGGCTCCATTACAAGACATTTTATTCCTTCGCTACGCCCTGTTCTCTTTTGTTCTTGAATTTTATGCACAATTGGAATTGCAAACGCAGCCGTTTTCCCAGTCCCAGTCTGCGCAATTGCCAACACATCCTCCCCTTTTAGTATGGGCGTTATTGATTTAAATTGGATATCGGTAGGGCGCTTTAGACCCATTTCCGCCAAATTATCCTTTATCTCTGGTGTTATACGATAATCGTCAAATTTCATGATTCGACAAAGATACAACATTAACGCTGCTTCTAGTCTTCCGCCCTCAACAAGCGAAAGTCAAGCGCACTAAAGCCTTTCGCATTAAAATGCTCAATCACAAGCTCATGCCTGCCTGTTAATTGCACCTTGACCCGATTGGTTTCTGCTTCTCCTTGAACCCACCGGTCAACAATACACTTCCCATCTAGGTAAAGCCGAACTCCATCATCTGCCGTTATCGAAGCTATATACGCTCCTGGCTTTTGCTGAATGGAGGCTGTGCTAACCGTTACAAAACGTTCATCCTGCATCTCCTTAAACGGTTTGCCCCACCAAGCAAGCCACAATGGGCTCACTTGCTGACTTCTGAATGGAAGATTTTTTTGAAGCGTCTCCAAAGCGTCGGCGTGCAACAATGGATCTGTCGCATGGTTATAGGGAAAATAATTGACGGTCCAATTAATCTCTGGCTTAAAAAAATTAAAATCAACTAAATACGGTTTTCCCGGTGCAACTTTTTCTCCAAATTCTGTTGTAATAGTTTCTGGCCCTGTGTACTCTAGCCGTAATTGCACATCAGGTTGTCCATGTTCTAGCTCTAACACCAACACAGCAGGTACACTGCCATTCCGAGCGGAAATTGTTTTTACTCCTTTCATCTCCCTTAGTTTCCAATCGCCGCTCGGCCCAAGTATCGTGAGGGAAAGGAAAGAGCCTGCCACTGTATCAAGCATCACAAACGGGCGTTTAAAATCATAAGGGCCCCATTCTCCCATAATAATAAATTTGCGTCCTCGAGGCAAATGGGCAGGTAATGCCGTAGATATCCCACCTTTCAAGCTATCCGGCTCTTTGAGTTCTTCTACAGGCATCTCTAAGGGTTGATAGGGGTTCTCCGGAGCTCCCAAGTGGGTAGTATTTAATTTTTTCTGCCGCTCGATATCCGGCAGGGTAAGTGCTTTGCTCAGTTGTGAAGGAGTACCATAAAGGTTGTTTCTAAGAAATAGAAGGCTGTCATTTGGTTGCTGCACCTTTAGTAGCTCTTCAAATCCATAAAATAAATTCTCTCCATTTACTGAAATAGCTTGAGAATTACTGATACTCAATGGTGTCCGAACACCAAAAAAAACATTGCGGTCAATCCACCCATTTCGGCTACGACAGTCCCGCTTTTGGGCGTAGACCCAATCGGCAGGAACAGAGGAATTCGCCCAAAATTGAATACCAACACTGTCCCCCTGAAATAAATTTTGCTGAACCCTATTATTCTGTCCATGTTCAATGGCAATACCGGTCCTACACCCTGCAATATAATTACCAGCGAAGACAGACTCGTAACTATACCCGCCCCAAATACCATACGTGCACTCCTGAATTAAGTTTCCTCGAACTTCATTTCTAGAAAAAGTCAGCTCAACACCGTTGGTAGGGGAGTAGCTAAAATCGTTGCCAAATACCATATTATCGTTACAACCACCAGAACCTGTATCCATAGTAGTTTGGCCCGCCCAAAGAAAAAAACCATCCCCGGAGTGGGTAGCGGAGTTAAACGCAAAAAGATTGTTACTACTTTGCTCATACACCAAAATTCCTGCAGAATCTTGGCCTCGTTGATAATAATGGTGCGAATAGCCCCGTACATTCCAATCCAACCGATTATGCATAACACGATTATTACTGCTTCTATACATCCCGATACCTAATCCAGAGTTAAACTGAAAGGCATTATTCCAAATTAACCCTCTATGGCATCCGGACATTAATAATGCATTTTGATTGCCGGTCATTTTACAGTTATACACCTCCGCGCCCTCACAATTTTTTAGATAAACTCCAGCTCCATACCGTAGCCATTGATCTTGCTCGTTATTATGGTAACTCAACCAATCTGAAAACGCTTCTTTCTCCCTTCCAGAATGAAGCCTGGGGCGGTAGTTATAGGAAAAGTCGCAGTTAATTAGTCGTAATTGCTCGACTCCATCAGCTATAATACCTACTTTATATCCTCTAATACGCGCATTTTTTATGGTAATATTTCGCCCTTTTACTAGAATCCCCACCCCATAAAATTGTTCGGGTGATCGCAAATTAGAGGAGCCGGTCAGTTGCGCTTGTTGAAAATCTACCTCGATATTATTCCCCTCAATGATAATAACTGGTGTACAAGAAATACTAGGGCCCACTACTGTCTTGAACACATCCTCTTGCTCCCCCGGCAGGATATAATTAGTGGACACCACGTTAGACGAATGGGTTAACACCAACCCTTTGTAAAGTTGAACAGCTGCAGGTTGTCCAATGGCAGCGTGTGCGTACGCCCCTAGTAACAAAATGGCAATCAGTAAGCTTTTATACATAGATGAAATGGTGCGAATAGCCATAATACGAATCTTCCTTACTCCTTTTACAATCCAATAGTAAGCGTTTGAGTGATCCTCGCATTTTTATTCTTCCTCTTCCAAGTGCTCGGTTAATCGCTGAACCACCTTTAGCTGACTGAAAAATATCCGCGCTACCACTCTTGAAACGGTATAAACCGGTATTCCCACTACCATCCCAACTACCCCTCCCACCTCAGCAGCCATTAACGTCACCACAAAGATTTCCAGTGGATGTGCCTTTACACTTTTAGAAAAAATAATAGTTGACAAAAATAAATTGTCTATTACCTGAACACCTAAAAAAGCAACCGCCACTTTAACTAATTGCCAACCTAACTGGTCTATCTCAAGCATAAGTCCAGAAGACAACGTAATAAACCAACCTAATACTAATCCAATAATTGGCCCTACATAAGGAATAACATTCAACATACCACCCGCTACTCCAATGAGCAGCGCATTCGGAATACCAAATAGCCAGAGTGCAACAGTTGTCATTAGCGAAAATGCCGCTAATTGTAGGAGCAAACCTTTGAAATAGGCGGTAAGCGCCTCACTTGACTCCTCCATAGCTAGCAGTACTTTAGGCTCATAATGGTTCGGGACTAATGCATGCACAATTCGTGCGAAAAGGCCTTTTTCCTCCAAAAAAAAGTATAATATAAAGCTAACCGAAGCAATTCCAACCACCACATTACCCACAGTCGAAAATGCAGTACCCAGCATGTCACTGACAAAAGAGGGCTTAAACCAAGAAAAAAAAGCTTCCTGCAACTTCGAGGATAACGACTCTCCTGGCATTAAAATTCCTAAGCGATGAACCTCTTGATCTACTATAGAGAAGGGAGCCTGTAGCTTATTACCTAACGCATCGTAATCAATTTGTGCAAAATTATTGGCCTGTTGTACTAATGTCGGAACAAAAAGAAATAGTAACCCAATAAAAATGCCATAAAAGGAAAAAATGGTAAACAAGGCCGCCCAAGAAGCCCCTATCCGGTAACGACCAATTTTAATATGGTCCATAAATAACCGCATAATTGGCTGCCCCAATAAAGAACACACCCAAGCAATTAATAAATAAGTAACTACTTGGCCGAAATACCAAACTAAGAGGGCTAAAACAAGTCCTCCAAGCAAATACAGCCAGTTTTTATTAATAAACGCCATTTATTACCTCTTTCTGATGGTTGATTTCTAACACAAACCTACGTCTTCCAATGACTAATCCACCCAAAATTATCTGTATTTTCGATAAAAATGAAAAGCGAGGTATCTCCAAGCGCCGTAAGTAGAATACACCAACTATACTGATAATCAACTTTACTTGCGCTTTTACCCAAGCAAAACATATCTATATTTGCGGTCAAATGAAAGATTCATACCGCCATAAAGGCATGAGAAGAAGGCTCGTTCAGCAGCTGCGTGAAAAAGGAGTACAGGATGAGGCCATTTTAGCCGCTATCGAAGCAATCCCTAGGCACTTTTTTCTAGATAAAGCCTTTGAAGAACATGCGTATGACGATAAACCCTTCCCAATTGGTCATGAACAGACCATATCACAGCCCTATACAGTAGCCTACCAGACGAACCTACTTCTATTAAAGTCTGGTGATAAAGTTCTTGAAATTGGGACCGGTTCAGGATATCAAGCTGCTATTCTGGCTGCATTAGGAGCAGAAGTATACACAGTGGAGCGGCAAGAGGGCCTTTATATAAAAGCAAAAGAATTGCTTAAAAAAATGGGATTGAGCACCATCCATTGTTTTTTTAGCGATGGTACGCTAGGCTTACCTCAATACGCTCCCTTTGATAAAATTTTAGTTACTGCTGGTGCAACAGAAGTACCCAAATTCTTATTGGAACAATTGAGCGTAGGCGGCATACTTGTTATCCCCGTAGGAGATAGCGAAGGCCAATATATGTTGCGCATACAACGCAAAAATAAACTGCAGTTTGAAACAGAAACCTTGGATGCCTTTAAGTTTGTACCCTTCTTAAGTGGGACCGCCCCGCAACATTAGCGCTTCCAAACCTGAATGCCCTCCCTGTCCCAAGTAACAAAGCCCGTAGGTGTTATTTTTTTATTGACGCCCTCAAGCACCTTTGGTAAACACCAACTTTTCTCCGCAAAAGGGAATTCAATATCCATTTCAAAGAATCGATCCAACGTATCAATCCACCGCAGTCGAGCATCTGACGAATATAACTGTACTATGGCATTTGCAACGGATTTCTGCCTTTTATACTGTCCAAAAAGATCAAAAAAAAGCAATCCAATAGCCGGATCATGGGCAATTACATGCTGACCATTATCTACTAGGGATATAAGTGATACCCCCCGCTGAAGTAAAAGATCTAACCCCTGGCTTTCGAAAAGAACGATTCCCTCTGGGCTCATTTTCAAAAGCTTAAATCGAACCTCATCGTACAGCCAGATATGGCCATCGACCGATGGAGAGAGTACAACCGCATTTGGAAAGCCTTTTTCAATCAAGTTTAGTGTTCCTCCTAACTGAACCAAATTTCGATCCAACAGGACAATAGTCTTAAATTCTGGATACCAAGCAATTATTTTTTGCGCATTCCTAGCAAAAATTGCGGCAGGATAGCCCAAACGGTTTTGAGTAAACACCGTACGTTTGCTCCCGGTAGCATCATACTTTTCAATCGCACCTAAACTTGTTATAACATATATATTGCCCAATGGATCGAGATCTACATCCTTTACATTAGGAACCGCAATGGTTATCTCCTTGACAAGCGCTAACGTATCCTGTGATTGTGCGCATGGCAGTAAAAAAATCAAAAACAATATAGCAGTGCTCAACTGAATCAATAATAATCGTTTCATGGCATATACATTTAACCGGAATAAACCTGATCAAGACGAAAACCCTTGGATAACGCATTCAACGGAAGAAAAGTACTCCAATCCATGGATTCGTATCACGCACCGAAAAGTGACAAACCCCTCTGGCAATCCAGGTATTTATGGAGTGGTCCACTTTAGGAATACAGCCATCGGAGTGGTACCTATTGATCAAGATGGATACACTTGGCTTGTCGGGCAATACCGGTATACCTTACAACAATATCATTGGGAGATTCCAGAAGGAGGGTGTCCAGAGGGAGAGGCCCCACTTGATGCTGCCAAAAGAGAGTTGGAAGAGGAAACAGGATTACGAGCTGCTCAATGGATTCCACTCTTAGAAGCACATTTGTCTAATTCAGTAACCGATGAGTACTGCCAATGCTTCATTGCACTTGATCTGACACCGGGCTCCACCCAACCGGAAGATACAGAGCAATTAAAGATAAGGCGACTCCCTCTTCAAGAAGCCATTAAAATGGCTTTAGACGGACGAATTACCGATGCCGTTTCGGTTATGGCCTTATTAAAAGTAGCGCTTGTTTATCCCCTTGCAAAATAAGGCTGTTAGCCGTACCTTTGCACCCGAAATAAACAAAAAAAGATATGCCGTTAAAGATTGGAGATACCGCTCCTGCGTTTACGCTTCGGAACACTGAAAAAGAACTAGTTAGCTTGAAAGATTTTAAGGGTAAGAACGTTGTACTACTTTTTTTCCCTATGGCCTTCACCGGGGTATGTACAAAAGAACTTTGTGATATGCGCGATAGCATCGGAGACTATGAAAAATTAGACGCGCAAATAATAGCCATTTCCGTTGACTCCGTTTTTACCCTAAGTAAATGGAAAGAAGAACAAGGGTTCAACTTCCCACTCCTTTCTGACTTTAACAAGACAATCAGTAAGAAGTACGACGCCCTCTATAAAGAGTTTGTTTTTGAAATGAAAGGGGTGTCTAAGCGTTCTGCCTTCGTGATTGATGGGAAAGGCATCATTCGTTATGCAGAAGTTTTAGAAAACGCTGGAGAGCTGCCCAACTTTGAGGCTGTTCGCTCTGCCTTGGCTTCACTACAGAACTAAATAAAGCATATGCCAATCAAACCGACTTGGGAAAATGAAGAAGAAGTCCTTCTCGAAGAGGATTTAGAGCATGCCCTTGACAGTGAGCTGGCATGCCGTATTGTAGTGTATAACGATGATGTAAACACCTTTGAGTGGGTAATTGAATGCTTCATGGAAATCCTTGGCCATACTAGCGTTCAATCAGAACAACTTGCTATCATTATTCATACTAAAGGTAAGGCAACGGTCAAAACAGGGCCTAGAGCAGAACTAGAAGCTCCTACCCAAGCACTTTCTGACCGTGGGCTTTCTGCAGTTCTTGAGGAGGGATAGCACACACCCTAGCAAATCATAGTTCCAAGGCAACACATGCAATGGAGCAGGGTAAGAAAATGTGTGAAAAATACTTGTATAATTTAGAAATCCCGGATGGAGCGCCTATGCTTCATCCGGGATTTCTAAATTTACCGTGGCAAGACCAACTACTTTAGCGTCTCTGCTGCATAGGCAGCCGCTCCAATGATACCTGCATTGTTTAGTAATTGCGCCGGAACAACTCTTGCCTTGATGTCAAAAATATCTCGGTATTGTTCAAAGTACTTGCTCTCTCCACCGCCAAGGATAAACAGTTCGGGAGAAAAGAGTAGCTCCAAGTGGTGTAAGTATTCGTTAAAACGACGTGCCCACTCTTTTCTGCTAAATTTAAGTTTTTCACGTGCGCCAGACGAGCACCAGGCTTCCGCTGGCTTGTTATTTTTCCAGATGAGGTGTCCAAGTTCCGTATTCGGGATCATAACGCCTTTGTAAAAAAGAGCAGTACCAAGACCCGTACCAATTGTTATTAGCAACACCAAACCGTTTTCTCCTTTCCCTACTCCATACCGCATCTCAGCAATACCTGCGGCATCCGCATCATTGGTAGCGAAGACAGGACATCCACAAGCAGCTCCAAAAATTTGCTCTATATTCGTTCCAATCCAAGATTTTTCAATGTTAGCGGCAGAAAGTGCTACTCCATCCCGAACAATACTCGGAAATCCACAACCAACAGGACCGGAATAATCAAAAAAGCGGATAATTTCTGTGAAAGCGGTCGCCATGGCAACCGGAGTTGCAGGCTGCGGGGTCGGAACGCGAAAACGCTCTCCAACGAGTTTCCCTTTTTCCAAATCTACTAATGCCCCCTTAATTCCTGAGGCACCTACATCAATACCAAGTATAGGATTCATGAGTGATCTATATTATTCTTCTGGGATGCCAGGTACAAACTCCTCATCTGCACCAGTTTCATCCAGTAAAGCTTTTTGTTTACGACGTTCAAGTGAGTTTGCTCGCTGATCGATGTACTCGTTCCGATTATTATGGATATCTGCAGCAAGGTAAAGAGCCCGAATAAAAGAGGAGGGGTCTGCCTCACCCTTCCCAGCAATGTCATAAGCTGTTCCATGATCTGGGGAAGTCCTGACAGATGCCAATCCAGCGGTATAATTGACACCTTCTCCAAAAGATAACAGCTTGAAGGGCACTAAACCTTGATCATGGTACATAGCCAATATCCCATCAAATTTATTGAATTGACCAGAACCAAAGAATCCATCTGCAGGGTAGGGGCCAAAAGCAAGAACTCCCTTGGCTTTGGCATCTTCGACTGCAGGACGAATAACCGAATCGTCCTCATTTCCGATAGCACCCTCATCTCCAGCATGCGGATTTAAGCCCAAAACTGCAATTGTCGGTCGTTCAATGCCAAAATCTACCTTGAGCGTCTCCGCCATAATCTGAACCTTACGCAATACCCTCTCCCTCGTAATAGCAGCAGCCACTTCTTTTAATGGCAAATGATTGGTGACAACTCCAATACGGAGGTTATCGCTAACCATCAACATTAAGGAATCTTTGGCCCCCATCTCTTTGGTGATGTACTCTGTATGGCCAACAAATGGGAAATTGGCCATTTGCATCGCCTTCTTATTGATCGGTGCAGTAACTAGGGCATCGATCGCCCCAGACTTAAAATCTTTCACAGCTTGCTCTAAAGCCAATCGAGCACAATTTCCGCTAATATCAGTGGGCTTCCCCAGGGTGATATTAATATTATCATTCCAGCAGTTGATGAAGTTGAGCCTTCCTGGCTCCGCTTCTGCTGGTGTAGTTACCGTATGAAATTGGATATTTTCCTCAGAAATAATGTTCTTATGATATGCCGCCACCTTAGAACTACCGTATACGACTGTCCGATATTTCGGTGCTGCCTTCTGAAGAGCTAAGGCCTTTAGTATCACCTCCAAGCCAATTCCATTGATATCACCACAAGTAATACCTATTGTTATATTGCTCATCTTACGTAAAATAATATTTTAAAAAATCATAGGTCAAACGGACTCCAGCTCCTGTACCTTCTTTGGTCTTATAGCCATTTGCCACCTTAGAAAATACAGGCCCAGCAATATCCAAGTGTAGCCAAGGATACCCTTCCGTAAAATATTCAAGAAATTTACCTGCAGTTATTGCTCCTGCAGTAGGCCCTCCAATATTCTTTAAATCTGCATGTTGACTTTTTATCTCCTCTCCATACTCTCTCCACAATGGGAATTCAACCAAGCGCTCATAGGTTGAAAAACCGCTTTGCTCTAATGCGCGCTTAACCGTATCCGGTGCAGTTCCCATGTAACAAATTGCCTGATTCCCAAGCGCCCGTACAGCAGCACCCGTAAGCGTCGCATAATCAATCACTAATGCTGGCTTGTACCGCTTAGCATAATGAAGTGCATCCGCCAAAATCAAGCGCCCTTCTGCATCTGTATTTAGTACCTCTACCGTTGCTCCAGATGCCATCGTAATAATATCACCTGGTACAATTCCACTAGCACTTACCAAGTTGTCCGTAACAGGTATTAATCCAACCAAATGAACAGGCAATTTATTTCGTGCAGCCGCAATAAAAGTACCTAATACTGCTGCTGCCCCCCCCATATCACTCTTCATATACTCCATACCATCACTGGACTTGATACTATACCCTCCAGTATCATAAACAACCCCCTTACCGACCAACACAATTGGCTGGTCATTCTTGGGGTCTATTGGCAGCCACTCCATCACAACAAACTGGGGAGGAGTTTGGCTCGCACGATTAACCGCTAACAAACCACCCATTTTTAAGGCCTCAATTTTTTCCTTACCCATTATCTCCACACTAAAACCATATTGCTGACCTAACTCAACCGCCTCTTGTGCAAGCTGAGGGGAAGACAAATAGGAAAAAGGTTCATTTAAAAGCCGCCTAGCGTGAAATACGGCTTCAATTAAAGCATCTAGCTCTGAGACTGCCCCCGTATGGACTCCTTCAATTTCGATTGTCTGGAGCGCGTGGCGTTTCTTTTCCGCTTTTGTCAAATATTTCAAAAACTGAAAACTAGCCAGTGCCATACCCTCTGCAAAAGAGAGGAGTAAATGATCAGCACCGTAGGTCCGCAGTGCTATAGAATCTACCTTATACTTTAATACTTCCTTCACTACCTCCGCACCTGCCAAACGGGCATCTTCTCTAGCAATAGCTGTTTCTTTACCCCCCTTAAGAACCTTTACCCAAATCGCTCCAGTCGCCCTTGGAAAAAAAAAGGAGTTCACTTCTCTCTGATACGCCTGACGGAAAAAAAAGAGCTCTTCAGGAGTTAAGCAGTCCGATAAAGAATCAATTCCTTCACTCTCGATGAAGACAACTAGATTAGGGGAGGTGTTTTTTGCCTGAACGGCGGTCAGCGTTAATTGCTTCACTATAATTTATAATTAGAAAGGTAGACCCTGTTAATACGTTACAACCACTTCACCATTATTTGGCTAAAAACAAATGGAATATCTAATGCTATTCACTCATTTTTTTGCAAAAGTACCACATTTACCGCAGGTATTCTTTGTACTTTGAATTTATTTCATCTATTTGAGACAAGTCTTTTTGTTTACCTCCGCAATTTCTATTACTGGGCTGCATCAACCTAGCCAATAATCTACCTCATTATTGGAACGCACAAATCCAAAAACAAATTGGTTTGTTTTAATAATTTAAAACAATTTATTTTAAATTTAAAAATTCAAATTACCTTTGCCTTCTCTTTGAATTTGGCAACACAATATGAAAAAATCAAGAACTGTTCTCCCTAAATTACTTCAAAAAAGTGGAATACTCTCATTACTCTCTGGCCTTTGCCTTTGGTTGTATTATCATCCCAACAACCACGAACCCAAAACCACAATTGAACACGGCTCATCACGAAACCTGATATCCCTACTGCCATCTATAAACGATGGAATATTAGTCCAGCACGCGCAAATAACGCTCTCCTATTCTCAGAAACACAAACAAGCAGAATGGGTAGCATATGAACTTTCCAAAAACAAGTTGTCCGCTAAAAAACTAAGCAGAAGTGGCTTTTCCTTCATTCCAGACCCCAAAATAGCATCAATCAGTGCCCTCCCCTCTGACTACATAGGTAGCGGATACGACCGAGGCCACTTATGCCCGGCAGCCGATATGGCCTATGACTCAATTGCACTGCTAGAAACATTTTACATGAGTAATATCAGCCCTCAATCCAGAGCATTCAACCAAGGCGTATGGAGAGAAATAGAGTCTAAATCAAGGGCTTGGGCTTCTACTTTTGGAAATATACTTGTCATTACCGGCCCTATTCTCTCTAAACCTGGCTTAGAATCCATCGGCAAGAATAAGGTCACAGCCCCCATTGGATTTTTTAAGGTTTTATTTGTGCAGGAGCACCAACAAGCTATTGGATTCATTGTTCCCAACCAACGTAATGAAAAAGACCCATTGCAATATGCCTTCCATGTGGACTATTTAGAAGAAATAACCAACATCGATTTTTTCCCAAATTTACCTTTGGAAACCCAATCAACAATTGAATCTCGGCTTGATTTATCTTTTTGGAATAACTCTTCTCCCCAAAAAAACAGCCGCCCCTATTTGCATGGGGCGGCCCAACTTACGGAGGAAGGTGATTAATCATTCTACCATATAATTGTACACAATCTTTTACTCTATCTAATTGGAAGCCTATACTAACTTTGCTCGCGATAAGGCCACCTAACTCTATAGCAACTAACCATTATCAATAATCACCATCTGCTTCACCGCAGCATCCGTCGTTGTCTCCACTTTGTAGTACATATTGCCTACGCCGTCTACCAACTTCCGGTCTACACTGAATACGTTGTACCCTTTCGCATATTGTCCCTTAGCGGTGTAC
>Ga0208787_1000136_pt1 | contig 35391 bp, 21 predicted proteins | sample Wag4_2014_7_11_FD_187362 | JGI IMG/M metagenome (GOLD analysis project Ga0208787, IMG submission 187362) | Fresh water microbial communities from Ohio, USA - Utica-2 Time Series HT 2014_7_11 (SPAdes) (version 2) | ecosystem: Environmental > Aquatic > Freshwater > Water tank | place: USA: Ohio...
CAATATACCAGAAATCAAAATTCTGTGAGCGGACCTTTTGATAATAGAGGGGGATATGTAGGAGAGTACCTCTGAAGCACAGGCAGCACTTCCAACCTGGTTGGCGGGCAAAGCACTAGCTTACTGCCGTTGTGCAGCTCTGTCCGTTGGATGCTTTTGGTCACCTACAGAACGCTCTCAAACTAAATCTGGAATACACCGGAAGATACCCTCCTACAACCTACTACGAACTTTCTTTACGAAGTATTTCAAGCGCTAGTTCCCACAAGGTTTCATAGGGAATAATTTCTACTTCATAGGTTTGGTCATGCAGCAAACGAGGGTTTTTATCTAGCCCTTTAAAATAACGCTTCGCTCTTTTTTCTACGAGTATGGCGTCAAATTGACCCAAAGGAATTTGCAATAACATCTTAATAAAGTTAGAGCTTCGGAGTGAATTTTGATTGCTCAGATACCGACTGCAATACCGTTCAATTCCCACCACATCATCCAAGATCTGATCGTATCTTCGCTCTACGAGTAGGTACATTGTTTTGAGTACAATTATCGCTACGTTCATTCCACTTTTATCTTTAGAAAAAATACGGGTTTCGTTTACGAATTTGTTGAGCTTAAATTTATTGGTTGATAACCCATCAATTTTTCCCATTTTAGCTAGTAAATACGAATAAGACTCATAAATCTTCCAAAGCTCTTTGTTGCTGTCCGGTAAAAAATCAAAGCGTGTATGACTAAGTACCGCCTTTATTATGTGCGCTCCTTCGGAGTAATTCTGAGAATAAAAAGTCAGTTTCAAATAAAGCTCCTTGTATTTAAACCAATTAAAATTACCCTCGTTAGTCAAATTAATACACCTTTTTGCCACTTCCCTACTCTCCTCAAACTGCCGCAACTGGATTAGGCAAAGTAGTTTTTGATAATAAAACATCTGTAAAGGCACCCGGGCCTCAAAGGGCTTTTTCTCAAAAAAGGCAATTGCATCGTTGCAAATGGGCAGTACCGCCTCAAATTGATTTATAGCCGAATACCGCATCATATTGATCATATTTCCATACAAATAGAGCTTGTAGGAACTGAATTGGTGCATTTTCCCAGCGATTTGTTGATAGTACTCCTCCGCGAGAGTAGCCACCTCTTTGTTTGGAGCCAATTGATTGACTACTTTTACCATCAGCTGCATATAGAATTGTTCTGCCATGCATTCGGCGTCAATCAGCAGACGGCAATTCGTATACAGTTCATTCGCCTCTCGAAATTTTTTGTCATTGCTTTCCCTAAGGCCGAATTGATAGGCCAGATAGGCTGCGATGTCCATCGTAAGCATAGTAAATTCATACCGCTGGACTTCTTTCAGCAATCTAATTGCCTGGCCTATCGCAGCCGTGTTCGCGTTCTGACCGATTAAAATTTTAACCGTCAACCAGTCACGGTGGCAAGTGTAGTAGGCTCTCTGATAATCAGAAAAATCATTTCCATTGGCCTCAAAGGCCGCAATAGCGCTTAACATTCGGTCTCTCAATGTAGACTTTAGGCGTCGGTACTTTGCAGCACTGGCTCCCTCGGGGTAAAGTACTTTTTCCGCTCCCTCATCCGTAGCAAACTCACCTCGCTCTAAACCTTGATAAAAACGATAAAGAATGGTATCCCTGTCCATGGGTTGACCTGTTGGGTTTAGCACTTTCAGTTGGAGCTGCTTAATAATGTATGCGAGTTCTTGAATGTCCTTCATCTTTTTGAACCGGCAACTACCTGAGACGCCTGTTGCAACTGGCTGATCAATCCCAAAGCAGCCCACCTGATGTTGTGGAAAAGAAATAGTGTATGAAATGTACATTGAAGACTGCTTTAATTAGCAGGACAAAGGTGGGTGTGCTACTTACAACTGTTTGTACATCACCATTCTTTTGGTGTATTTCACCGTTCCGCCAAACCTTTTTTTTGGGGGGGGGCTACCAAATGGAGTATTCTTACGGATTTGGCATGTTTTTAGGTGCTTTTCGATAGAATTAGATAGTGAGAAGGTATCTTTTTGAAGGGCTTGAAGCCTGTTTGAAGTTGGAAGCAAGAAGACCGGCTCTTTCGCGGCTTGGTAATTGTATTTTACCGTTCCAAACATGTATTTTTGGATTCCGAATGAGCTTCAGCTCTCTAGCTGATAGTGAAGCACCAAATAGATGCGTTAATTTTACGGACAGTTACCACTTTACTTTCAATCACACAATTTACCTCCCGACCTTGCTGGGTATTCAAGGTGCCACTCTGTAACTATACTTCGTTTCAAATGTTGCCGAGGTTTACCCCCGTTTGGAAGTATCATGGACTTTACTCCAGTCACTAAACAGTTTTTTTGTGTTTACTATTCGTTTTAGATTCCTCCTATTTTGCCTATTTCTTTCCACATTAGGTCAGTCGCAGGAATACCAATCACAGTCCATCAAGAGTTCCGATGGACTTTCACAGGAGTATATTACCGCGATATTTCAGGATAAAAAAGGGTTTATCTGGTTAGGTACCTACTATGGACTTAACAGATACGACGGTCGCCAAATAAAATCCTATCTACCCAACCACTTAGGTAAATGGACGCTTAAATCCAATATGATTAACCATATTATGGAGGATAAGCAAGGCTTGCTTTGGATTTCTACGGAGGATGGCTTGGTAATAATGGATCCATCCTCCGAAAAATTTATACACCTAGAAGAATGGACCCAAGGTTACCAAGCAGGCTATGCCAAAAAGACGATCCAAACAAGCACTGGAGAAATTTGGCTCTACCAGAATATTCAGAATAAAGTGCAACTATTTCAGATTCATGTCCGGGGCGATCTAAAAAAAGTATTCCGAACGGAAAGTAAACAGTTCCAAGCTCCAATCGACGTCAAGTTCATCCAACTTCCCTCCCAGGTGGAGGGTCCATTGAACCTTTTTTTCAAAGTCCAACCCGGCAAAATTTTACTAGCAGATGCAAATGGATTAATACTCGAACTTTCCAACAGCCAACCGTTATTCCGAACGGCTCAGCTGGCCGAATTTGGTCAACCCTACGGAGAAGGAACCCTTCTGATTGAAAACCTAGAGGAAAAAAGAGGATTTCTAGTTCAGAAAAACCATAATTACCGAAATTTTATCTCCATGGATCAACAAAATGCTATCTACTTGGATCCTACTGGCAATCGCATCCTCATGCCTTTTTTCGATAGTAAACTAATTTCAATTACCCCAACCGACCCAACCAAAGCAAAAGAACTACTCACCATTGATCAACCTTCCTCCCCTGCTAAGTTGATTGACCGACAGGGTTCCATCTGGGTCGGTACTATTGGTTATGGTGTTCGAAAATTAATTCAGAAACCAGGTGGATACAGAGTCCAAATGCCCGGAAAAGTAATATACAACCTCGTTTCCCTACATTCGCAATTCGTATGGCCGGGTTTTTTTGAACCAAATGTGCTACTCAATACCACCGATGGAAGCATCCAAGCTGCACCATGGACATCATCCAATAGCCTAAAAAGAAATCTTGAGATCGTAGCCCTAGCTCCGAATCTAGATAATAGTAAGTTCTACTTGATTGAGCGTAGAGCATCCGAAAAAGAGATGCACGCCTTTCAATTTGACGTAATATCAAAGCAGCTAAAAGACCTTAACATACCACTCGCTAATTACTCCAACTCCCCACCCATCCTCTTGGAAGACCAATTCAGAAATATTTGGATCGCCAATGCAGGAGGAGAAATTACCCGTTGGTCACCCCATTCGAATACCTACACTCACTGGAATATCAAAAACCTATTCCCCAGCGAATTCTCCGAAAAAGTACTCTCCCGACAAATGGTTCAAGATTCTTTTCAACAAATTTGGATCGCCACCAACTACGGACTTGTAAAAATTAGCCAAATCAACGGGGAAGCCCAATTCCGAGCCTGGCATAATTACTCCGAAAAGGGAACCCTCTTCAGCAATAATGGCCTGCTCTGCCTATACCCAGACCCTAACACAAAAGACCAAGTTTGGCTCGGAACTCTAGGTGGTGGCCTCGCCCTATTCGATGCCCAACAAACTTTCATCAAGTACTTCAGCGATCAAACCTCCCCCAGCCTGCTCCTCTGTGGTATAGTACCCGATGCCAACCATAACCTCTGGTTAAGTACCAGCCACGGTATCTCCTGCTTTAACCTAGAGGTAAAAGATTTTCTGAATATCCAGGTCCCCGAATCCATCTCCAAAGCCAACTTCAATGCCTCCTCTGCCGTGCGGCTCCCGAATGGAGAAATTGGCTTCGGAAGCTCCGAAGGCCTATTTATTCTGAAACCAGAACATTTGATCGCCCAAGAGCAAACCGCACAGGTGCATATCACCCAACTAAAAATAAATGGAACCCAACTCCAACCGGAATCAAACGCCGAGAAACTTGAGTTTTCCTCGGAGGATGTGCCTACCCTATACCTAAACCATGATGAAAACTCCATCAGCCTCACCTTGTCTGCCCCTGAAGCACAAAATTTAGGCTCCCTCCAATATCGATATAGAATCAGTACCCTATCAACTAATTGGATTGGATTGGGTAAAGAAAATACCATAAGCCTTGCTGGTATCCCCCCAGGAAAGTACTTAGTAGAACTTCAACTCGTCACGCTGGGCCATAGCGAAAATAAAGCACCCATTTCAACCCTAACCCTAGTTGTAAGACCTCCTTGGTATCGTTCATGGTATGCTTACCTCGCCTATGCGGGCCTTCTGCTCTCCATCTTGGGGGGCTTTATCCAATATGACCGAAAACGTATTGCGCTACGTCATGAATCAGAGCTTAGCAAACAGGAAATGAACCGACTTGCTTCCCTTGACCAATTAAAAAGTCGATTTTTTGCCTATATCGCTCACGAATTTAAAACACCGCTGACCATCATTATGGGCCTCAGCGAACTTATTAAGGAGGGGACACATTTGAATAACCCTAAAGAGTATGCACAACCCATTCTGCGTGAAAGTAAACATATGCTCCGTCTTATCGAGGAAATCCTGGACGTCAGTCAGTTAGAGGATGGATCCATCCAACTTAGATTTGAAAGGGGAAACCTATTCGACTTTCTCCAGCAAACGCTCGCAACGTATCATACCATTCTCACTTCTCGACAAGTACAGCTGGAGTTTCCTTCCACCGTACCTGTACTAGAAATGGATTTTGACCCCGTTCGGCTCCGGTACATTTTAAACAACCTGCTTTCCAACGCCATTCACTACACACCAAAAGGGGGACATATTCGACTCTTTATCCATGAACTGACTACCGAAACCATTACCTTGTCGCTCAGTGATACTGGCCGTGGCATAGAGGAAGATAAACTACCCTTTATTTTTGATAAATATTTCCGCGCCACCCAAGACCATGACAATACCCAGCACCACGGCTTAGGACTTAGCTTTGTCCGAGAACTCGTACTGTTGATGAAGGGAAATATATGGGTAGAAAGTACCCTCCACCAAGGGACCACTTTTTTTATCCAACTTCCCCTGTTCTCCAATTCTGTTTCCGAAAAAGAGCTGGCTTCACCACCACTCGCCCTGCTACCTAATCCGGAACTCCCCGTAGCTAATGGCCCTATTGATAAGGATGCCCCCCTACTGCTGGTGGTCGATGATAACCCTACCATCATGGAGTACTTGCGTATCTGCCTCCATCCGCACTTCCACCTATTATTCGCCCAAAATGGCGAAGAGGGTCTAAAAATGGCCATTGAACAAATCCCTGATCTCTTACTGAGTGATGTGATGATGCCCGTTATGGATGGACTCGAAATGGTGCAACAACTCAAACAAAATCCACTTACTAGCCATATACCAATGGTCCTACTAAGCGCCAAATCCAGCCTGCAAGATCGTCTACAAGGTCAGCAAATTGGAGCAGATAGCTACCTTGCCAAACCGTTCCACAATGAAGAACTAATCCTTACCTTGAAGAATTTGCACCTCCTTCAACAAACTTGGAAAAAACGGTACCAACCACTGCAATCTAACCTAAATGACCTCCCCTATCAACAACCGATGCCCCTAGAATTCGAAGCCAAAAGCATCGAATCTACCGACCAGTTTATGAAAAACCTATATGAGGTATTTGAAGCAAACTTTAGCTCTGAGGCATTTGATATCAACCAATTATGTAAACTCCTTCACATTAGCCGAACTCAACTCTACCGCAAATTGGCCTCGGTATCGGATCAATCCGCCATGGAATTACTCAAAGATTACCGCCTTCAAAAGGCGATGGAACTCCTCAAAAATAATCCTGAACTCGGAATCAAGGAGGTTACCTACCTCGTCGGATTCAAAGAACGCTCCCACTTCTCCTACTCCTTCACCAAAAAATACAATATCTCTCCTTCTGAAGTGCGAAAAAATGGATAGTTATTAATGGTTAATGGTTAATGGTTAATTATTAATGGTTAATTATTAATGGTTAATGGTTAATGGTTAAGACACTATCCCGAAAAGTGTGTAAATAGATTTTGAGATAGTTATAGTTTTAGACGATGATCAAACATAATCATAAATTGGTTCAGAATCATACCCCAGTCTCGAATGGGTAACGTCCATTTTTTGGTAGCTTCCATGACTGCTAAGAAAACGGATTTCAAGACCGCCTCATCCGTTGGATAGGATAGCTTATTTTTGGTGTATTTTCTGATTTTACCGTTCAGGTTTTCGATGATATTGGTGGTGTAGATAATCTTTCTGATCTCCAGGGGGAAGTCGAGGAAGGCAGTAAGTTCTTCCCAGTTTTCTCTCCAGCTCTTGATGGCATAGCCGTATTTATGCCCCCATTTAGCTTCCAGTTGATCCAACGCAAGTTGTGCGGCATCTCTGTTAGGCGCAGTATAGATTCCCTTCATATCTGCTGTAAATGCTTTACGATCCTTCCAGACCACAAAACGACAGGCATTTCGGATCTGATGAACGATACAGATTTGTTTGGTGGAGAGTGGGAATACACTTCGGATGGCCTCCGTGAAGCCTTTGAGATTGTCAGTAGCCGTTACCAGAATATCCTCAACTCCTCTGGCTTTCAAGTCCGTGAGGACGCTTAACCAAAAGGATGCGGACTCATTTTTGCCTAGCCAGAGGCCTAAAACCTCTTTTTTACCGTCTGTTCGGAGACCTACTGCCAGGTAAATCGTTTTGTCAATCACCTTGGAGTTTTCCCGGACTTCGAACACGATGCCGTTCATCCAAACAATGCAGTAGACGGATTCCAATGGCCTGTTTTGCCAAACGGTTACATCCTGCGCTACGCGCTCGGTAATTCGTGAGATGGCTGATATGGAGATCTCGAAGTTATAAAGGTCTTTGATCTGCTCTTCGATGTCACTGACGCTCATTCCTTTGGCATACAGAGAGATAATGATACTTTCCACGCCATCGGCAATGTTCCTCCGTTTAGGAACAAGCATCGGCTCAAAAGCGCTTTTTCGATCTCTTGGGACTTGGATCTCCACCTCTCCATATTGGTTACGAAGCTTTTTCTTGCCATGACCATTACGGGCGTTTTCTCCGTTGGATTCCCCGTGTTTCTCATAGCCAAGGTGATTATCCATTTCTCCCTCGAGAATGGCTTCCACACCCCGCTTTTGGAGTTGACCTAGAAAAGCATAAAGCTCTTCTCCGTTTTTGAACTGTTTGAGGAATTCCTCACTGAATGCATCTTCTTTTTTCATAAATAAAGTGTGTGAAGGTAGACCGAAAAAGTTATTTCCGAAATTTTTCCAGGCCTTTTGAGGGGCCGAAAAATTTCAGAATAACTTTTTCTACCAATTACACACTTATCGGGATACTACCACCACTTCAATTCTAATGCCAATTCTGATAGCGTTTTCCGCTCCTTTAATGCTTCCAATACAACCTCTGTCGTGTTTACGTCTCATGTTTTTCATAGCAACTGCAAGGATAAGTTTTCTTAAGTTGCTGTCCAAATTTACCCTACCACCACACTGTGATAACCCAAATTCAGACCCAAAATACAACCTGACACAGAAATCTGAGCACACCCAGGCAAGATTCAGTTGTTCAGGGTTTACTGCCTGCTGGCTTTTTTAATTCTATCTATTTCGGCTTTCAGATTATTTATTGCTTCTTCGTTTTCCGACAGTTTGTCTATGTCAAAATCAAATTCCAAATATGTCTGCTTCAGATAATTCTCTTCCTGAATTTTCAAATACATTAATGGATCTGCTGTCTGTTCAGTTATTAAGAAACACAATGCAGAAACTACAATAGGAATAATACTTAGAATAAACGTATACTGCTCCATCACGTCCCAAGTAAAATGAAAAATTGCACCAATCAATAATATATAGTAGCCTACAATTAGGCTTGCAAGTAAATCTTTTAAAGATTTATATTTTTTCATTGCAATTTTGTCTAGTGATTTTTTTTGACGTTCTAATGTTTCTTTTAATGTTATTTTCTCAGATAAAAGGTCTTCTCTTGATTTCAAGAACTGTTTCTCAACATCTTTTTTTGCTTCTAATTCGTCATGTATTTTTAAAATGTGTTGTTCCTGTTTTTCAGCTTTACTTTTAATATGACTGTGTTCTTGAATGAATTTTTCTAAACTATCTTCAGTTATAGCATTTAGTACATCCTTTACGACATCATTTTTTAATTCCTCTGGGTTTCGTACTTGATTACGTAGGTCAATAATTCTTGCCTTTGCTTGGTCTTCTGTAAGTTTACCTTTTTTATACTCACTCTGAAATTCTGCAAATTTTTCACCAACACTATCGTTCAAAACTTTAGAAAGTATTATCTGTGATTTAGTGATAATGTTAAAAGACTTTGGAAGTGATGTCTTGCCAAATCCTTTGTTAAGTTTGAACCAAAACTTGTTTGTGAGAAAATTAAGATGTGAAGCCAATGGAACATAGCCATCTTCTTTCAATAATTCGTTCCAAGCAACTTTTAATGTTGTAGTGTTTCCAGTCAAGAGTATATAACCAATATTTTCGAAGTTTTTAGACTTTGCTTCTTTTCTTCGAATAGAAACATAGTTTAAAAACTTCAAAAAAGGTTCTGCGTCTTTCCCTATTTCATCACTTACTTTATCTAATATTTCCTGACTTACAATATTAAAGTTGTGATTGGCGGGGTTATAATAGTCATTATAGTTGTCTACTTCAATGCCAAAAGACTTTAATAATGTATAGAAGTCTGACTTCTTTTCTAAAACATCACTCACGGTTTTACAACCATTAAGAATTGTAACCATTGCGGTTATATTTGGATTTGGTATTTCACCGCCTTCAAAAAGGTGTCTTGCTTTTGTGAAGAAATTCTCAATGTCACTTCTAACTTCTTCGAAATATTTCAATTTAATAAGTTTTTTTTGAGCTTTCTGGTTAATTTCCTGAACATATGAAAGAAAGTCGTTTGCCAAATTTTGATAGAGTTCTCCATTAAAACCTGCTATGTGGAAAAGAATTTCGGTATCAATAAAAATTGTCAGTTCAGTACGCCAGGTTCCTATGTCATTTAGGTTATTATTGTATTTAATCCCACTGTATAAAATAACTCCTTCTCTAATTAAATTCAACTTTCCTTTAAATTCAATATCTGCCTCATTTTTTAGAATAAATGATGTAATATACTCTATAAATTCGTCACCGCTGTTTAGGTCAAGTAAAAAACAACAAAAAGAATGAGAGATTTTCTCTTTATTCTTTTCAGTTAATGTAATTTTTCCTTCTTTTTCAATGAACTTAAATAGATTATTAATTATTGCTTCATTGTTAGATTGAATGGCTTCCTGTTTGGTCTGGATGTTTTTGTCAATGATTTTAGAAATATCAGTGACGATATATTTTCCTTGATTTTTTTCTAAAAATTTTAATCTGCCCAATGATGTTTCAACAACTGCTTTTGGAATATCAAACTCAAATGTGTCGTTCAATTTGGTTGTTATCTCATTAGCATCAAAACTGTAAAATTTTTCTGACCCGATTAGGTCATTCAAAAAAACAGAGATAATTCCGTAAACATCTTTTTCGGCGTTATATAACTCCCTAAATACAGCCAAAGACGCCAATAATCTATTGTCTTCTCTTGTTTCTTTCATAGTGTTTTAGTTTCGATTTTTAAACTTACAGGTAATGCTGCTTGGCGTAGTCGTGCAATCTCCCCCAAAAATAGTATTGTTTTGACGGGAGCTTACAAATGGTCAAGTTTATGGGGGGAGGCTCACAGTGCCGCTTTTAACATGCTTGCAAGATGAGATGGCTAAAATGTTTCCCCTAATTTTCTGAACATTTCTATTGTAGTACAAAATGAAACTCCTAAAGCGTTACAGGGTTCAGGTATCTTTATTTTATTCTTTTGATTTGGATTACTTATTTCATGCGTTACAATAATTCTATTTTCTTTGTCTGCTAATGCGTACGCAATTAAAAATGCATCTGCTTCCTCTGCATCAAGGAATTCACTTATGGCATTTGGTAAATAATGTATGCTTCTAGAAATTGTCCAAGCTGTAACCTGTCCATATGCAGCCATTACATGACTGGTGTCCTTAAAAAAGACCTCAGGTAAATTGTTTTTGCACCACTCTTCCAACACATCATTTTTATCGTAAAGTTCATTTTTTACTTTGTCGATACTAATGATTTTACCTTCATCGGCTAGTTGTTTTACTTTGTTCCAGAAGCTTAATGCAATATCCAACGGATAAGTTGCTCTGTGGGCTTGAATAAAGAAGTTACTATCAAGTAAATAAACTTCCATTCCGCTTAAAAGTGTTTTGAAAAGAAGTTTTGAAATGTGTCGCCCTTTAAACTTGTTAGTTTGTATGCGTCACGATATAGAAGATTGCCAGACTTAACAGCATTATTTATGTGGGAGGCGAATGTTAAACTTAACCTTTTTTTAGTAGTTGCATAAAAATCTCCACCAGAACTTTGTTGTTCATTTTTGGCAAATTCTCTGTTGGAATATTCTTCGTAAAATGCAAAAAACTGGCCTTTAGTTAACTTCCCAGTGTCCATTGCTCTACGAGCAATTACAATTTCACTTACTTTAAAAAAGCGAGAAGCATTTTGAATGTTTGCATTGTGATTCCATACTTTGTTAAAGGTAGTTGCAGGAACTAGAAATTCAGCGGCGACCTTGTCACAAAGTATCTCAATGGGATCATCTGCAGGTTGCAATTTTCTAAAATCAAATCCTGCGCTATGCCCAGTCCAGATGTGGGCTAGCTCGTGAACAATAGTAAACATCTGAGCAGATTTCCAGTCAGCATTGTTTATGAACATGAAAGGAGCAATTTCGTCAACAAGAACAAAACCTCTACACTCATCTACTGGAATTTTTCTGTGTACATTATTTTCCACAACACCATTAAAAACAGTAATAATTCCTTTATCTTCAATTTGTAAAACCAAATGATCTTGTGCTTCCTGCCATGTTTTAAATTGGCTTGCCCAATTTTCAGTAAGGTTTAATGTATTGCGAATGTCGGCAACAATTGCTTGCACATCGGTTGTATTTCTGAATTTTCCTACGAAGCTAAGCTGATCAAAATCATTATCCTTCAAATAATCTCTTAGCCAATCTTGTCTTTTCTGCATTAACAGAATAGTATCGTAAACATTGATACTTACTTTTTCTCCCTTAATACCGTTACTTCTAAAAAAAGATATTGGTAGGTGTTCTTTTGGTGGTTCGGGTAAAAATAAATATCCAAAGGGCAAAAACACCTTTTTAGAAAATTCTTCTAGTTGTTTTACGGTTGGCTTCTTTTCACCTTCTATCCATAGTTGAACATTTGGAAACCTTTCGGTAAATGTTTGCAATTCATAGCCAGCCCGAGCTATTGCCCAAGTAAGGATATTTGCATTTACATTTACTTCATTTCTCATGGCTCAAAGTTAATCCATTTGATTAAATTTGTAAGTCTTAAATTTGCATTCAAGGCCTTGGATGGTTCAGTTGTTTGAGATCATATTGTCTAAACGAAGTTACCGTTGTGTGTGTAATCTCCCCAGTTTTAGTAACGATCAAAAATAAACAATTTCATTTATTTTCTGAGTTGTTTTTTTTGAATATTTCAAGGGAGCTTACAATACCTTAAGCAGGCAATTGAACCTATTTAAGACAGCTCATTAACCTAATCCATTAGTGCATTCTTTCAGTTTGAAATTATGTAAGCACGAAAATCCTGAAGAATACTATTAGCCAATTTTAGCCAGTGAATTTCTTAGCGTTAACAGTGACCATTCTTTCATGATTCTAGGAATTTTCGACTTATGTTTTTCATTGCCAAAAACGATTAAGCTTTTAATGAATATTTCCTGGAAAGCATTTCAATTACTCTTTTTTTGAAACAAAATGTGAATAAAAAATACAAATTAGAATAAATTTTTTATTACCGCCCAGACCTCAATGTAGCCCCAATTAGGTCCATCCCAGGGAGAACTAACAACGTATTGATATGTTAAGCCTATATTATAGTACATTAGCAGAATTAACACAACAAAAATAATTCTATTCTTGACTTTATTTATTAAATCCGCCAATGGCAGTGCCAATAAAGGCAAAAAATCTACGTAACATCGGTGGCCAAAAGCTCCACCAAACCACCACGCCCACCAACTTGCAAATAAGTAGGTAGATATTACTAAAGTAGCCAATACTGCTAAAAACTCTATATTCTTTTTAAAGGAACCATAGATCAAATTCAAAATAGGAATTATTGCCATTGGTGAATAAAGCAACCAACCATTCCAAGCTCCGAAAAGCACTTTAAATATTTTGGGCTCCATCAAGTAAATGAACGATTCATTCACATATGACCAGATGATGTAATCCCCAGATATGTAATACCAATATGAAATTTGAGGCACCCACATTAATAGTATGATAGATACTGAGAAGATAATCCATTTTAGACCCTCGCGTGAAAAAAGTTGGCGAATTTTATTCTTAGAAAGTGCTAAAATAAATAGATAACAAAAATATACAATATTAGTAGGCCTGATTAAGATCATTAGACCTATTACAGCAGCAATCAAAGGAACTTTGCTGAACCTTAGGTTTTTTTCATTAAGAAGTGTATCACTGTGGTAAACTAGTAATGAAGCTAACCCGAAAGAATACACATGAGACATTGCAGGCTGAAAAAAAGTATAATAATATAGATTGGTTCCCAAAGCAACTGATGCCAATGACCAAACTATGACTGTATTATTGAACCTTCTGCCCAAAAACTTAAAAATATAGAATATTCCAAGCCAGAAATAAAATAAGCCTGACAGCATTATGGAATATGAGTAAATTAAACTGTGACCATCAGATTCAAATCCTAAAGGTCTACTTAAAACATGTGCAATTAAAAAAAATGGGGCCTCTAAAATTGCAACCCCGCACGTGTACTTCGTATATATTTTAGGATTTGAGTCTGAAAAAGGTCTAAGATATTCTTTATCGACTACTTTCACACTATCAAATCCACCATAGATAATGGTTGCAGGCAAGTAAATGTAATACCCCTCCATGTCCGACCAAATCAACTTGGATGGGTGCTCATTTGCATCAAAGCTTATGAATAGTGATAGTGCTAGTACCAAAGAAATAAAAAAGTATTTCAAAGTATTAATGTTTTAAATTCAGAAATAGCAATTTTGATCAACAATCCATCTAGAATAATTTTGATACCCAAAAACCTTAGGTACTCCCTACTGAACGATGATAACTTTAGTAAGTGTAAATTTCGAAGTGACCACGTTTACAAAATATTGTCCAGGTGTCAAATCCTTAGTTACAATTTTTTCTTCTTTTGGTTTTATAAATAGGTCGGAATTATCCTTCTGAAAAAGTACTTGTGATAATGAGTTAGATAGACTAAATCTTTCTATGAAATTATTTTCTCCTCTAACAAAAAGGGTTGCTAATCCATTTGAAGGATTAGGATAAAGTTCAAATGATTTTCCATCGTATTGGGCAGAACTATTGTTTGAGAACTGTCTATCAGAAATATCGCAATCGTTTAATGTATCCGTGGTAATATAGTCATATACTTCTAAAGTCTCCAAACTTTTTAGTTTCAATCTTAAGTTTAACTCATCATCTGCATCAGGCAATATAATATCTAAGTTAACAATATTTGAACTTTGAAAAATTAAGCTGTCTGATAATTCGTCGTTAAGTGCTTCCACGGCAAGTATTTGGATTAAGCTATCACTGGATACTATAGATACGGAGTATTTCTTAGAAGTACCTGAGGACCAATTACAGGTATTCTCAACATCAATTATGTTAAAAACACATTCTGGAGATACATCTGGGCCTAAACAAGTTGTAAAAGACGTCTCTATTATTTGAGTTCCATTGGATGATCCTGGCAACCCTAAATTATCTTGTCGTACTCCAATCTGGTAAGAACCTTGCTAATCTGCCAAAAAACAATAAGGCCCATTTCCCAACAATTGTGGCAAAAAACTCCCATTAGGTTTTTTAATATGTATTGAGTATTTTGATGAACAGTCCTCATTCCCAACTGAAACACATAATTCAGCTTCGATAACCTTAAAACAGCTACCAGCTGGCGCAACCCTTCCCCCACATTTCTTTGAGAAATAAGAATCTTTAATATTTCTTCTTAGATTTATAGTTGGTGTTTTAACATCAAGTAGACTAGAAATTGAATTTTGAAGAATCTGATTTTCTGAAATTATCATGTAGGCAGGAGGTTCATCATTAATTTCTGGATGTATTTTATACTGAATTATTCCGGGTAACACAATAAATCCATTTCCATTACCATAGTTTCGCCTTTCGCAATAGAAATAGCTATACCACCATGCTTGGCAGCTCGGCTCCAACATTGAAAACCATTGGTGATCATGAAATCCATATGTCAATGTACTGGGATTCCATTGGTTAGCAGAAGATGGAACCCCTGGATTAATCGGGTTGCTAAATCCGTCAAAATGAACAGTGTATGGCAGTTGATTTAGTGAACATCCTAAAGGATGAGTCGCAGTTATGTTCCCACCAAAGTTTTGGATCGTACAAGGATCCACCACTGCGGGGTATTCCTCTGAGGAACAGGGTGATGCATCCCATGTATTGATGAATTCTTGGGAAATTTCTTCAGTGCAACTTCCACCATCTCCACCATAATTTTCAATCCCTGATGTATCAAATTCTCTAGGCCGCATAGCCCTACTGTCAAAATCGAAAATATAAAAAGTTGTGTCATTGGTTGTGTATATTGCACTTTGCCCCATTGGTGGCTCACCACTTAAGATAACAAATGAGCCTACACTTGCCGCATACTCTCTAATTGCTTTAGTAAGGTTGTATAGAATGTTATAATCTTGGCCGTCGTTGTCTAGTGTAGATTTACCATAGCTGTAGTAAACTCCCATATGAATCGATTTGTAACCCATATTAATGACTGTTATACATTGATAGAGAAAGTACATTCTCATCTCGACTAAATTAATATCGTAACTAGGCCTTGACTGATTTGGTAGAGAAGTTGAAACTCGATCCGATCTGAAATATAAATCATTTCGAGGATTACCACCACTTTCGAAATAATAATCAATGTTTTCTTGGGTCATATCATCTGGAAAAATTTCAAAATACTTCTTGATAATCCAACATGGAATGTTAAGGTCAATTCCTCCGGGATTTGGGCCAGGAGTATCATATAAAGGTGCTGAATCCATCAAGTCAGCATCCAAAATCTCACCGACAAATGCTTGTACAATAGGACGTCTTTTTCCGGCACAGTCAAAGGCATAATTAATATCTCTAATAATTTGAAGACCGACTTTATACCAAGGGTCTCCTTCAAAAAATGCATTCTCTTTATAAGTACCGGGGAGGTACGCCCTTTGGACGAATGCTACATCCAAGTCTACCATCGTTTGAATTAAGTTGCAGTATTTTTCTGGACAATATTTTTGGGACCAATCTAAATTGTTCACTGTTCCACAGTCCTGCAGATTACCATTCGGGCCATCGTAGTCAAAAATCAAATTCGAAATTCCTCCAACATCCATAGAGCGGGCGAGAAATCTGTCTAAACCAATTGTACACTCGCCCTGAAAGATGTAAGGATCGCCAATTTTGGACGAACTTGGATCATCGCAGTTTTCACTCAAAACACAAGGTGTGATTGGAATTTCGTACCCAAAAGTTGGGGGAGCACAGTTTATAGATTGTGAGTAAGTAACCGTCAAAACTCTAAAGAATAATAAAATATAAATCAATCTCATTGTAAGATACTTAATTTAATACTAAATTAATTTTGTTGGATTAAAAAATGCTACAAATGTTTTCAAATACCAGTTTATGTAAACGGATAATAATCAAAAATTTAAAACCAATTAATTTACCTTTCTTGATACCGATTGCAATGACAAATGCGTCACTAACCAAACAATTAGTTGAAGTATAAATTTGGTCACAAAATATGTAGTTTCTCACAAAATAAAAAAATACAAGATAACTTATCTTTAGAAGAAACGACAGCATGCCGCCCAAATCATTAATTTTGATTAAATCGACTAGTGAAGTTCCCCCCATTTTTCGACCACGATAGCACAGATATTAAGCAATATTCAGCATTGATATTTTAATAATTTATCCAAAGCAGAGGGTGAATTTTAGGCCACTCCTCCAGTTACATGTGAGTGTGGTTGGTTGTGGTCGCTAAGGTAGCCAATTTGGTGAATATAAATAGACCTCCCATTGTACTTTATACTTTAGTGCCTCATGAAGACTCTCAATATTCCAAAAATTAAAATATAATTTAAGTCCATTATGAAGTTCTTGACCTGCCTCGTAATCATGTAAATAACCTTGTTCATACATGACATCTCTCCAAAGTCGTACGATTAGAACATTATCCAATGCTCAACCCCGGCCATCCATGCTACTTTGAGTACCTCCCTCCAGTAACACCTTTTTATTATTGGGTGAAGTAAACTGACTTCCTTTATCTGTAATGAAAATTTCCGGGAAGACTCCGGAAGCTAACGCATCCCAGAGAGTCTTAATACAAAAATCTCCAACTTGCATGTTCGATAGTTGCCAGAACAATACCACGCGACTTCGCCAATCGATTCCTGTACCTGGATAGAAGAATCTACAGCGCTTTCAACTGTACTTTATGTCACTTGACCACATTTGGTTGGGCCGCTCCATCTTAACTCCACTTAGCAAGTAAGGGTTCTTTTATGTTTCTTTATTGCTTTTGTAAAATATATCTTTGAATTTGTTGCTTGAATACCTGTCAGACGCATGAGACGTTCCACACCCTTTTCATTAAATTTACATCCTATCTGTCTGAGCACACAGCACATCCAGGGGGATCCATAAAATGGTGATTTGGAATACTGTTCATCTATCAAACGCATGATCAGCAGATTCTCTTCTCGCCTTCTACAGGGTTCATGTTACCTACTACTACTACTACTACTAACACCGACCAATTCACATTGCCTACGACTGGAAAGAAAAGAATCTGTTTCAATCTAGCCAGAACGCTCTTCTTTTGCAAGCTCCCTTGCTTTTTTTAGCCAGGACAATTCGGACTGCGACTCCCCAGTCTGCTGATAGAAACGAGCGGTCAACTCTTCGTCCGTTTTAGCAACATGACCAGGACTTGTATCAAACAGCTCGTCCGCTCGATCTGTAAGTGTCTTATTCCAGTTTGAAGTCATAGCAGCGTTAACTTCGTGACGAGTCGATAACTCAGCGAGTGTTTGACCTAATGTCACAGCCTCTAAGGCAATTCTCGCATTAAATTTTGCCGGAATGTTCTGTCTCCCTTTTTTCATAAACAGTCATTTTATTTTGTGTAAAATTACTGATTTAAACGTTTAGTTAATGGTCAAGTTTTTGGTGGGAGGCTCATCTTGATCCGGATCCGCTGCCGATTTAAAAAAATATACATCTCTCCGTCAATTGGATCTCGACACCGTTCATTGCGAACCAAACAGCTCAATCAATCAAAACTCTGACGCTAATACAAATCAGAATCTGCATTTGCCTTGCGGATACCAACTGAGAAACTGAACTTTATTGTAAGAACTTAATTACGCACGACACAAAACATGTGTTGGAGGATCGTTATTTTTTCTTCCGGTTGTCGTTCAAAAAATAGGGATTGGTAACTGTAAGTTGTCGTGTGTGGTATCTAAATTACTTCAGACTCAGCTCAACAAAACTTTTCTCAAGACGTCTCAAAAATTGTTTTAATAAGCCGTATTCGGGTTTCTTACGATTCCCTTTGCTCTTACAGAACCAATCCCAAAATCTTAATATGATGAACCCCATTCTTTCCTCTTTAATACTCTTTCTAAATCTATTTCTGTATTCCAATTCATGAACCATATTTCTTGGTCGGTTATTTCTTTGATTTTGGCAGCAAAATTGCTATTTGCATATCCCGAACTTTGCATTATTTTTGTTTTGCTTATTTCATCAACAAATGGGCAATTAATGTAATCAAAAAATAGCATCGTCAATTCCGCTTTTGAAAAAGGGTCATCATCTTCTGAAAACCTATTTTCAACAATTTTTTCTATTTCTTTTTTCAGGTCTGAATAAACTGCTGTGTTCTCTATGTAGTAAAGCAGAGTAATGACATGAAAATAGTTTATTCTCCGGTAACCGGTTGAATTATCAATGCCGAATATATCTTTAAGTTTCTTAGAACTTAATCTGTAACAGTCATCAAGTTTTTTTAGAGCTAAAATTAAATTCAAGATCTCAATATTAGTCCCGTAAGTTTTTTGCTTTCTATGGAAGTTGGTTATGACAAAATCAGCTTCTTTAAAAATCTTGGAGTAAATATTATGCTTTAAATCTGCTTTCTGCTTTTCTAAATACTTGCACGTTAGAACGATTATTTGAGCTAGTTTAAAGGTTGTATTCGAGTTTATATTTAATGAATAAGCATAAAACAAAATATCTAAAAATGTAATGAATAAATTTTCAACTACTTCTTTGTCTTTTTCAAGTTCACCTTCTTTTAAGATTTTAGAAAGTTTTGTTTTGAAAAATCTAATAATATCCTTGCTTAAAATGTCATAAGTAAGATTGTTTCGTTTTACGATGCACTGAAAATCTTTTATGAATTTTTGGGAAATACTATTAGGTCGTCTAATTCTAGTTAGGACTTTAAAATGCTCTACCTTTTCAGCTTCTAACGTTTTAATTTCTTTGATTTCAAAAAGCGATTTATACAGACTCACTAAAAGATCTTGTAATTCACGTTTTCCTACTGTAATATTTGTAATAAATGGAAGTGTTTTTATATCTGATTTTATAGGGTTTAGATATAACTTATAGAATCCAAGTTCTTTTTGAAATTCCTTTTTTACGGTATCAAGAATTTTGGGATCATTTGAAAAAACAAAATAATCATCAACATACCTTCGGATTTCATAATCAACACCATATTTATAATGTTCTTCTAAATTTTTAGAGACACTAAGGTCAACTTGTTGAAGGATAATTTCTGCGAATATTCTTGAAATTTCAGGGCCTACAACAATACCGTTAGTTTCGTTGTAATTGGCTAATTGCATCAACTTGTCAAAAGAATTTTCAAAAGATGTTTCTCTGGCATTTCTTTTTGCTGATTCCTTATCTTTTACTGCCCAAGTAACAGAATGAGTATAAATATTATAAAAACATTTACTTACATCGAATTCCATCAAATAGCTGAATCGTTGCTCAAGTCTTTGAAATTCATTTCCATCGTAAAACTTATAAATTAAATCAATCGGGTGATAAGTAAAATATGATTTTAAATACTGTGATTCGATACTTAAAGTATCTGGCTCTACCTCTAAATCAGCATTTTTATGATTGTCTCCTGAATAAACAAAATCTGGTGAATAAAAGAATTTAGCTACTTTTGAGATTCTTCTAAGCGAAATATGACTTTTTGAACATAGATGAAGCATTAGCGAATCATACTTTTCATAAAGTTCGATAAAGTAGAATTGACAATATGGGTGAATTATGCTAAGAGTTCTTGTGTCTCCATCTATGTTTTTCCCTATTTCATAATTAAAAGGTATCCCATATTTCCTACCACTACCACTTGCTTTTGACAATTGAAGAATTCTGTCAAAGAAACTGTTATATTTCCCATTGCTAACTAGCTTGTAAAAACCTTCGTTAGAAAAGAGCATAGGCACTTCATAAGGTAAGAGTTCAGTTAGAAGAATTCGAGCTTTATCATCCTTGTTTATTATTATCTTTCCCATTTACCAACATTTAATAATTTCTTGCATTTCGGTATGTGAGAATTCAAAAAATACCTTTTTCTGAAATCCTGCCAAGAAGCAATATTTGCTTAGCTTGCTTCTTTGAATATAACTTAATCCAATTTTTGAACCAAAATTCGGGCTATTGCTGTATATAGATTTTCTTAATAATTGATTTATCTCAATAAAAATAGAATGATCAGTCACTTGTAGATAATTGTAATAAATACCTCCTCTTAAGGAATTTCCATCTGCACTCTTTCGAATATTGTAGTTTCCTGTTAAAAATTGAATTCTCTTTTCCAATAAATTAAAATTCTTGTTTTTTGAAAAATCCAAAAATGCTTTTATCATCCTTGTCTTTATCTTTTTAACTTTTTTGTCTGCTACAGTAACAATCAGACTACTAAACTTTTCTCGCTGGATTGTATCCAGCGTGATAACTGTTATTGATTTTTTTTCGCTTACAGAATATTTATTTTCAACGGTGTATTTTAGGTTACTGATGTTTTGAAATTTTTTAGTTACTATTTTGTCAAGGTTAATTTTTTTTGAAAACGAATAACCAAGATATTCAAATTTATGCCTTGATTTATTGGGAACCCCTTTTCCACTCACGATATCAACACTTTGGAGAGTTTTACCATCAAAAAGTTCTGTTTTTTTATAGTTTATGGAAAGACCTTCCGCAAGAGATTCTAATTGAACGTTTAAATTGGCTATGAGGCTCAAAGAGTCTTTTAAAGAGCTTGAAAAAATTATCATGTCATCAACGAATCTTGCATAATAGTATACACTGTCACAGGATCGAACCCATCTATCGAATTTACGCATATACAATTCAGACATTGTTGCACTGATATTCATTCCCCTTGGGACGCCAGATTTTCCCAACAATAGTGGATTTTCAAAAATTTTTTTTATGAGAAATATTGATTGATACGAAAGCATAGAATCATCGTGAAATTTGGAAATCAATCTTTCTCTATCAATATTTTCATAAAAACTTTCAATATCTGTCTTAATTACCCAAAATGGACAAGTCTCTAAAAGAAGTGTTTTCACCTGGGAAATAATTATTCTCCTATTAGATTGTTCGGCTTTGTATACCCTCTTTAAATTGTCATTTAGTTTCCTAAGAATGAGTCTATTTGGAAAATCTTTTGTCAAGAAATATTCACTTACTTGTTGGAGTGAGAATTCGAAAGAGTCATTTGCTATCTCCGCATAATAAATGTCAAGCGAGTCCGTAAGCTGTTTGATGGTCATCCCATAATCAATGTACTCCGCTTTCTTGCAAAGGCGCATTAACTGTTGTTTTTCAAATGATTGATTCATTTTTACTTTTATTTTTACTTTGTTTCGGTATACTTTTTCACAATGACCGCCAACGAATCAAAGGTCTTCAAAGTAGCGGATTTTCAGCAAAATAACTCAATCGAATTACTGATTTTACCCAATTTTTCGACCACGATAGCAACCATATTTAGCAATATTCAGCATTTATTTTTTAATACTTTATTCGAAACGGAAGGTAAATTTTACGCCACTCCGCCTGCTACGAATCGAATTTGGTTGGTTGTGCACGCTAAGGTAGCCAATTCGTTGAATTATTATAGACCTCCAAGGTTACCTTATTCGTTTGGGCCTCATGAGGTCTCTCCGTATTTCTAAATTTGAAATATTCTTTGAGTCTTTTATAAAGTGTTTGCCCGGTTTCACACTGATTTAATTAAACTTGTTAATACTTGAATCTCTCCAAAGTCAATCAATGAAAACATTATCCAATGCTTGATCCCGACCATCCATGCTAATCTGAATACCATCCTTAAGTAACACCTTTGTGTATCTGAGTGAAGTAAAATTGAGCCTCCCCCTAAATTTAGCGTAATATCATTGTTGAGTTTTTAACAAAATTATAATTTTAACACTGAGACAATTCCATTGAATAGTACTAGTTTTCCCTCTGAAAGAAACTGCAAGAAGTAAATTCCCAATGGAAGAATACCAATATCTTCACTATTCTCTTCATATTATCTTTCTAAGAGTAGTTATCCAAGTGGGCTAAAAACTTTAATCCTTACTATATTTTGGCCTTGATCAGTCCAAAAAATTTGCCCCAAAGTAGGATTGGGGAATATTTTCACAAATCGGTTCATATTATCTATTGGAGTTTTCACGGCGACCGTCTCACGAGTATCATTCTCATTCCAGTGTTTGTAATGCGGTATTCTGGGAATGGTATATTTATTCATTGCCGCCAATTCTATGGCGTACTGCTGTAGGTCACATTCCAAGCCCAAACAATTCGGGCGATTGATAACATGAAGATGATTATGTGTATTGGTCCCAGCGATATATAATATACCATCGGGAGCGAGTATTGCCTGGTTGAAGCGAGTTTTTTGAGTAATATCAGGAGGAGTAGTCAATTCTCCGATCAGGATACGACTTACAGAGATGTCGCTTGCCCAGGTGTCAAACTGCCAAAGTTTGGAATAACAAGAGGCGTAAATGAATCTGGAATTAGGAGAGCATGCCAAGCCACTGAAGTAGAAAGTGTCCTGTTTAAAGCCAGCAAAAGCAGGTTTAGAAAGCAACCGGTTGTGTTGTCGAAGTCGAAGATACTCAATCCATAAAAAAAGTTAAAGCGTGCATATTTTTGGAATTAGGAGAAAAAACGGCTTGCCCTTGTGGATCTCGGTCTCCCCAAACTTGCCCAATACATTGTTTAAAAACGGTATCTATCCAATTTTTTAGTAAGACGAAATGTCCAATAGCAGTTGGAATGTGATTTTGGCATGATTATCCACCAGGAATTACCATCGGCACTATGATTAGCTTGAATCATACTTCTAGCGAAAGTATCTTGAACAATTACCTTGTTTTTTCCGTTACTGCTCCAAGTTCATTTTCTTGAGTCATATCAATAACCGAATAGTACAAGGTAAGTGGTGCCAGAGGGAAAAATGGTTGAGCCTAATAAGGCCCCCCGTAATCTGTTTAAAATATTTAATATAAATGATCGCTAGCGGGTTTAGGTAAAGCAATCATGCCTTGAGTCAATGGATTACCTCCAGTATTGCAAAAACTGGTTTGCAACAAATCTAATCCAATGGAGTCTCCATTTGCCATCATTTGGTGCGTGGCATTTGCAGTATAACAATCATTAGAGTAGAACAATAACTTTCCAATCGAATCACACATGATTGCACAAGAGCCTTCCAATTCCATCGTCTTGTCAATGAGTTCAATTTTCAGCGTATCCCCCTGAAAATTCAGGATAATACCAGATGGTTGGGGATCAATAAATCGACCAAATATCCATTGATTACCGTATCCTTCTTGGGAGTAGGAAACGAACGGAATGAGGAAGAGTAAAAAGAGTAAGGTTGTGCACATATGGTAAACGTTGATCCGTGAAAAAAGCAGGGCAAACCCCATGAAAAGAGCTTGCCCTGAAAAAAGTGCAGCGTATTAGCGTGTTATAATAAGTTTAATACTTTCTCGCTGCCCATCGGAATATACGATGTTGACAAAGTATGTGCCAATGGGGACTGTACTAAGATTAAGATTCGTTTGTGGAGAAGTGATTTTCTGCATCGAAACAACTTGCCCCAATGTGTTCACGATCTGTATATCGCCCTGTCTGCCGTCCGGCACGTTTAAAGCTGCCGCAGCAATGGCTGGATTGGGTTGAATTCGTACAAGAGGTGGCTTAAGATTTATTGGAGTTTTGACGCTTACAGTCTCACATGTATCGGTTTCATTCCAATGTTTGTAATGCGGCATATTAGGCATTGTATAACTGTTTTCTGCCGCCAATTCTATGGAATATTGTTGAAGATCACATCCCAGTCCCAAACAGTTTGGTCGATTGATCACATGGAGATACTTATGCGGCCCTGTTCCAGATATATATATTTTTCCGTCCGAGGCTAGTCTAGCCTGATTGAATCGCGTTTTATTAGAAATATTAGGTGGAGTGTTCAATTCTCCAATCATGATACGACTTGTGGCTATATCACTTGCCCAAGTATCGAACTGCCAAAGCTTGGTAAAGCAAGATGCATATAAAAATCGAGAATTAGAAGAAAATTCAACTCCTCCTTCATAAAAAGAATCTTGTTCAAAGTCAATGATTTGGGGATCAAAGTATATTCCTGTGTTTCTATCAAATTCAAAAATACTTAATCCATAGGAGTAGTTCATTCTTGCATATTGATTACTATTTGGAGAAAAAACCGATTGTCCTGCAGAATCATCATCACCCCAAATCTGGCCAATACATTGTTTAAAAACGGTGTCAATTCCGTTCTCGGTAAAGCGAAATGTCCAATAGCAGTTAGAATGCGATTTTGGCATTATGATCCACCAGTCTTTATTATTAGCATGTCGCTCCGCTTGAATCAGACCACGGCTGAAAGTATCTTGCAGTATTATCTTGTTTTTTTCTACCACCGCTCCAAGACCGTTGTCCAAAGTCATATTGATAACCGAACAGTACAATGTAACTGGTGCTAGAGGGAAAAATGGCTGTCCCTCGTAAGGAGTACTGATATCAGTATAGAACAGATAGTATAGATGATTGTTCCCGGGCTTGGGTAAAGCAATCATACCTTGTGGTATTGGATTACCTCCCGTATTACAAAAACTAGTTTGCAATAAGCCTAATCCAATGGAATCCCCATTTACCATCATCTGGTGGGTGGCGTTAGCGATGTAACAACCGTTGGAGTAAAATAACAATTTACCAATGGAATCACACATAATGGCACAGGAGCCCTCTAACTCCATCGGCTTATCGATTGGTACTATTTTAAGTGTATCGCCATTGAAATTTAGAATAGTACCTGATGGTTGGGTATCATTAAAACGACCAAAAATCCATTGGTTTCCGTACCCATCCTGAGAGTAAGATGCGAAGGGGATCAGTAAGATAAAAAAGAGTAGGATTGTGCGCATAAGGTAAACATTGATCCGTGAAAAAAAAGCAGGGCAAACCCCATGAAAAGAGCTTACCCTGAAAAAAGTGCAGCGTATTAGCGTGTTACGATCAATTTAATACTTTCTCGCTGTCCATCTGAATATACGATGATTACGTAGTAAGTACCAACTGGAACAGGACCGAGATTGAGGTTCGTCTGTGACGAAGTGATTTTTTGTGTTGCAACCACTTGCCCCAATGTGTTTACGATCTGTATATCGCCCTGTCTGCCGTCCGGCACGGTTAATGTCGTCGCACCAATGGCTGGATTGGGCTGGATCGTTGCCAAGGTCAAATTTTTCAAAGAAACGTTTTCGTCCGAGCGTGGTTCAACTTGTCCAAGTGGAGTAGGTGCAGGGTAACAACTGGCAGAGTTGTCACGGTCGAATGATTGGGAACAGTCAGGTAGAATACCGCGAGCACGATATACGGCCATACCACCATATTTCGGACAAACTGCCGCAATTGTCTCTAACTGCTGTTTTTGGCTTTCGGTAACGCCTCCGTTTTGCAGATAGTCGATGGAGATTGCATTAGTTGTTTTTTCATACGATTCCCAATCGCCCACAGGGGTAACACTGTTGTTGAGTTGCTCCACATCAGTCAGCGCGGTTTGCAGACCTTGATTGTAAGATGTTAGGTAACCGGTAGCATTGGAAAAAAGTTGCATCAGACTGCTGAGGTGGCCCTTTTTCGAATTTTCAGCGATGTCTTTACCCGTCTGAGTGGTGGCGTTTTGCCATGCCAGATCATCGGCTTCTATCAGAAGGAGGAGGTTGTCAATTGCCGTGCGGTTGTTTTGCGCATCGGTTACCAAAGTAGCGCTTCCGTTTTTGGCTGCGTCAATCCCTGTAAAAACCTGATAAAACTTGTCGATGTTCGAACCTGTTTTGGCGGACATGAACGTCGAATAGGCGGTATATTCATTTTGCAGGGCAGGAGTGCGCTTTAGGGCAAAAAAGAGAGAGCGCTGTGCCTGCCAGATCATGGAAGGATTGGTACTGAATTGTGTAGCAAACGAACCGTCTGAAACCCCTCTCTTTAATTTTGAATCGTTAGGGCCAGGGCCAACAATTTCATATATGCAACCGCTGGCAGGGGTACCACTGTGTTGGAACCACCATTCAATTGTGTTGTCGGGAAACAAATCTCTCGGATGAAATGGATTGAACCCCGCGCCCGTAAGCGCTGTGGATTGCGCTGTGTGAACAATAAATTCAGAATATTCTGCATCGTTTACATTCATACATTCTGCCTGTGGAGTAGTGACATAGGGAAAAACGACACCTTGATACTCCGCTGTCCATTGGTTTCCTTTTTGGTTCTGATCTTCGATCCAGGATTGGTCGAAGATGGAAAGAAGTTGCGCCCCATAAGCGATGTTGTCTGTGAAGTCAGTGCCAAGATTTTGACCGCCAAAACAGAAAGAGCGGTTAGCATTCACAAAAGTATTGGAACAGAACTTGGTGTTTTTGTAATCCTGAGTCTGGACACCGCAAAGATATGATTGCAAATAGAGGCCAGGCTCGAAATGGTTGTCGCTTACTTGGTTTTCAGTGCCGTCCGAACCTCTCAAAATCATCCCCATCGCCCAACCGTTTTTCGGAAGCGAGTTGTAAAACCGGTTTCCAATGATGTCAAAATCGTATCGGTTACCTTCGGAGTAAATACAGTAGGGCGATCCGGCATTGAGTTGATCCTGAATATCAAAATCGTTGTTGTATATATCAATCTGGCTCGTGCTCGGGAAATCGCCGTTGATGAGCAATCCAATCGCTGGCCCTCCATACATGTGCCAGGTATTCTGCGTCATGGAAATTGCCGTTCCACCCGCGACATCCGCTCCCTCATACCAGGCGCCTATGACTCTTTTTAGTCCAGAGGTAAGAACTGCCGAAAAAAGATTCCTTGAGACCTGGGTATGACTGCCCACGGAGAATTTTTCGACATGGACGCCAAAATATTTATTTAAACCCGGTACGACAATTGGTAGGTTATCATTCCAAGTGAAAACACAATTCCCTGAAACGGTTACGTTGTTTGCCGTTACGATATGAATGCCTTTTTCATAACCGTTTTGGAATTGAGAAGCCCTGAGGCTGATGTTGCCTTGATCCATGTAAATACCATCACGCCGGATACGCTGGAAGACAAGGTTCTGGCAGCCGATATATGACGAGTGACCTTCCGAATAAATGCCATATTGGATGTCAGCGAAGGTGTTCGTTCCAGTATATGTCCCAAGGAAAGAATCCTTCAGTTTTACTCCAGCCGTAGTAATTTCATCCACGGTTCCGTTAAGCGGCGCATCGCAAGTAAAATGGTTGCCTGAGAATGTCCACATTAAAGGCCCCGGAACAAAGATGTTTGGGAATGGCGTATTCAGATAAATGCCCACCCGATCGCGATTAAAAGTGGTATTTTGAATGGACAGCGCGGAAAGCCCGCTTGCGGATATGGCCGTTTCTGCATCTTCAATCTCAGAGTTGTTTTTTGTACCGATGGAAGACAGGTGCCCAATAGTAATCCCTCTCCAAAGTCCATTGCAAGAGAATAACTTAGAGTTGTCGATTACAAGTGAACTACCTGGATCATACCCGTTGGTACTTGGCTTGATTGCAATGGTAACTCCAGGGTTTATTTTAACGGTGGAGCTCTGAAAGATAAACGGTTGATCCACTTCAAAATCGCCCACGATACAGACATTTCCGGCAATTGAAGCTCCCAAAAGAGAGGATTTGGGATAGGCTGTCCCGGTTCCGATTTGCACATCACATACAAAATTTGGATTTTCTTCACAAAGCGTCATTTCCGGGTTTCCGCTAAACTTGTATTCTCGTTCAAGGCATTTGAACAAATCCGCCCCTTGAGAATAACTGTTATGCGGGATTAAAAGTGTAAAAAGCACGAATGGGATGAAAAGGCGAAGCGAATGCGATGAGAGGTGCATTGCTTGCGACAATCGAAATTTTTGGAAATCAAACATAAAGAAAACTATTTAAATGGTTTAGAAAGGGTACACATTTTTCAGGTAAAAGCATCCTTGAAGTTCTTTGATAATTCGGAAAAGAAAATAAAGACACAGTCGCAGTATTGTTTAATGGCAAGTTGAGCGATCGCAATAGGGGTAATTTTGCCCAGCCTGTCTTTTCGCACGATCAATTCGAGTTTTTGTGGAGGCTCTTTTTCTTTGATTAACAGGCCGATACAGACACTGAACAGGAAGGCGAATGCCACCACGATAATCAGTTTCGCCACTTTTTCAGGGCATTTAAGTCTAGTTTTATGCAGATAAAAGCCGGCTGACTTGAGCTGCTTGAACAAAGTTTCAATTTTGAAGCGGCACTTATAGTATCGGCAGGCCTCATAACTAAGTTCCATGTTTGTCAACAGAAAAATAGGCTTTGTGTGCCCCTTTCCCCGCCAATACACAGCGTTTGCCAGCGGCAGGGCACCTTCGATGAAGCAAATACTACGGGTGGTCCGGATGGAATCAAAACGGGCAACCTCTCCGTTAAAATCAATTAGACGGTCGGCTGAAGTTCTGAGTACAAACGACCAATTATTATCTGTACACCACTCCTGTAAACCTTGACCATCAAACTCGCCATCGCCCAGAAGAACCAGTCGGCAGTCGCTGGGACAAATAGGTGCCAGCATTTTCAATAGATCGAGGTGTATTTCCTCCGAAAAATGCCCTTTTTCTCCTCTTTTGACTATCCAAGCCACCGGAACAGCAAAACCCTTGCACAACACAGAAAGCATCAGTGTGGTGTTGGCCGAGCCCGTTTGACTACCGTCTATGACGAATACAAGTTCACCTTTGGTAGCCAACCCTTGCAAAAATACACGGGCAAAAGGCAAAAAAAAGGTTTGCCAATCTGTCCATTTATTACTCAGCCAGCGTTTCGCCTGTTGAAGCAGGCTAGATTTCTTCTGTGCTCGGTAGGCATCTGTGGGCTCACTCAGGCTCTCCAACCGGCAGTGACCATTGTGTATGCACGCCTGAATAAGGCTTGCCATCAGGCATACTCGCCTGTGCATTTGACCTTTATTTGCGCCAGGTATAACCTGCTGCAAATAATTGAAGATATATTTGTGGGCGCTTTTGCGCATGGACGGGGGGATTTATGCGTCGAAAACACAAATTTCCCCTCCATTTTTCTCTTTCCGAAATTTCAAAGAACTATATCCGGTTTCAATCCGGAAAAATATGTACCCTTTCTAATAAATGGTTAAAAATTCTCGTATAAAAATCACTACAGTACAAAATTCGCATTCTATGTACCTTCTTATTGAAGTGGCCGACCACTATTAGACAGTATTGAATAAAAGTTAAAAAAAATATTGCCCTTGGAGGGACCTCATTTCCGTGGTTAAAAAGCAGAATTACGTCAATCCAACCGCTTAGCTGGCAGCATCAGAATGCTGGAACGGATGTCAAGGTTTGCGCTGAAAAAGTCGCTCAAAAAAACCTTTTTTTGGGGAGCTTATAATTTTTAAATCACTGGAAACTATACATTTATTAGTTTTAATTTACTTTACAAGCGCAATGTAAACCTATTATTTACAGTTCTAAAAAAAATTTGATAGTTAGCCACTACACTATGGTAATTGACCTCTTAGCTGAGTATTTGGATTTTCAGGTCCTAAATGATGAGGCAATTTCAACCCTGAAAAGAAAAGCTACAAGAGAAAATCCAATCCCTTTCAAAACCCAAAAAAACCTCTCCCCGGTTTCCCAGAGAGAGGCCCAATCTTCTCATCCTTGCGACGAAAAGAATCAAATAACAGCAGCTACGGAGGAAAATTTGGATTGACTAACAGCATATCTGGTTCAAATCACCAAAATACCGCAACAAAATGGAGGAGAATACGCGGGTTTTGGTGGATTTTTCACTCAATCAGTCTATAACTACTCGGAAATTGCTTTGATTTTTCAATGATGTGGCCCTCGATAAGCGTTGTGATGTAGGATCGGGCTGTTCGGTCCCGAACGGAGAACAACTCCATTAGGCCGTTTTGGAGGTCTTTGGTGTGTACACTAGCTTTTCCGTCGAAGATTTCCATGACTGCATGTTTCAGATCAGCAATCTTTCTCTGCTGTGAATCCTCTTTGCTCATTTCTCCCTGGTAAATGTGTCGGCCTTCTTCCTTGCTCCAGCCGAACTTGACCATCGGGACATCCAAAGGGGATCCATCTCGTACTTTTAGCGCTTTAACAATGCTCGAGTTCTGCTCATCATCTTTCTCAATCAGTAGAATCCCTGCAGCTTTTCGCTGGACTTCCGATCCCAGGTGTCCTCGAAGTTTCATTCCGGAAGGAGCTAAGTGGACCACGCTTACAATAAGGGTGTTGTATATCGCTGCCATTCGGAAAAGTTCCTCAATTAACTGAACAGAGGATTCCTCGTCGTTGACTCCATTGAGCAAATCAGCAATACCGTCTATAAATACCAGGTGAATCCCACCGTATTCATAGAAAAAACGGTCCATGGTCTCCAAAATCATCTGCATGCGCTCGTTACGTGCGATACCGACGAGGCAAAATGCCCTGAACCAAACTGGCGGCTTTATCAATGAGCTCCTTTTGGCGATGTAAGTAAGGTTTTTATACAGTTGGTATTCTGATTGCTCGGTATCGAATAATAAAACCGCTGACTCCTTGAGGTTTTCCCGGACGGTTGCTCCCAGGGTATCAATTTGGATACCGTTCGGACGTATGGCCCCGGAAATTATCCCACCTAGGTAGTTGGTTTTACCACTTCCTTCGCTTCCGGTTACACAAACGATGTTTCCCGGACTCCCTATTGTCACGTTATTGATCAAAAGCAGTGGGTCCGGCTCTAAAGGAGGATGATCGAAGTTGATCTCGCATACCCGCATCGTAGCAATGGTATCCTCGTAGATTTGATCCAGCATCTCCCTAAAAATCATCATTAAATCTTCTGCGGAGTTGCCCAAACGGAAGAAATCCGAGATGTCCTTATTGGTTTTATCACCCTTTAATGGAAGTTTTAGCATCCTCAGCTGGTGATCCTTGTGTTCTTTCACCAACTTGTTCATCGCGGCGATGCATATGCACCAAGGGGCCGTCTCACAAGTAACCTTGTGAGACGGTTTTTTTTTTTGTTAGGATTAGTTATCTTTGGGGATGTCAACAACAAGAAGAAAGAAGCGGCATAGTGCTGTAACCTTCAAGCCTTATGCCCAGCATCAGGGTATGCTGTTTTTGCCAAGTTTTGAGGATTTAATACCTAAGGATCATATTGTTCGATTAGTTAGCCGCGCCATAGATGGGATGCAGTTAGACAGCTTGTTAAACGCCTATGAGGGAGGAGGAGCGAGCAATTACCATCCCAAGCTGTTACTCAAGGTATTGGTATACGGGTATGTAGACCGTCAGTATTCGTCCCGTCGGTTAGAGAAGGCTACTCGAGAGAATATAAACTTCATGTGGTTAACGGGGCTTCAGTCACCGGATCATAATACGATTAACCGCTTTAGGAAAGGTCAGTTAAAGGATACGGTTAAGGACGTGTTTGCGGCCGTATTATTGTTATTGTTGGAGGAAGGGATGGTTCGGTTGGAAGATTATCATATAGATGGGACAAAGATAGAGAGTGCTGCGAATCGATACAGTTTTGTGTGGGCGAAGTCAATTACGGGTCATAAAGGTCGTCTTTTGGCTAAGATTAACGTGTTATTGGATCAAATTGATCGAGAGAATGATCGAGAAGAATCGGAAGCGGGGAAAGCGGAGCGAGAGAATGATCAGGATTCATCTGCTCGTCCACCGATAGAGGACTCAGAGCGGTTGGCCCAAACAATAGCGGATTTAAACGAACAACTAAAGGAACGATTACCAAAGGAGAAGCCCTTGCGCCGCAAGATGGCAGAGTTATCAGAAAAGCATTTGAATAAGCTTCGGGAATATGAGAAGCATGAGGAAAAGCTTGGAGGCCGCAACTCTTATTCTAAGACGGATGAAGATGCGACATTCATGCGGATGAAAGAGGACCATATGCGAAATGGCCAACTCAAGCCAGGCTATAATGTTCAGATTGGCACTGAGAACCAGTTTATCATCAATTACACCCTTCACCAGAGTCCTAACGACATGCCGGTTCTGAAGGAACACCTAGAGGATACCAAGCAGCAGTTGGCCTCAATTGGATATGACATGCCCAAACGTGCTAGTGCAGATGCAGGATATGGATCGGAAGAAAACTATGATTATCTCGAAGCAGAGGGAATTGAGAACTACGTAAAATACCCAGGCTTTTATCAAGAACAACGTAAAAAAATTAAAAATGACCCCTTTCGAACAGAAAATCTGTTCTATAATGAGCAAGAAGACTACTTCGTATGCCCAATGGGACAACACCTAACGTATCGGTATACCTCAAAAACAAAAAGTAAGAATAATTACCAATCGAACGTTCGTGTTTACAAAGCTCAACGCTGTACTGGATGCCCCTTGAGAGCTGTTTGTCATAAAGCAAAAACAAATCGAATCGTCCAGATAAATCCCAATCTAAAAAGACACAAAAAAATCGCACATCAAAACTTATGGTCATTAAGAGGCATTTATTTGCGACAACAACGATGTATCGAGCCTGAGCCAGTCTTTGGACAAATTAAATGGAATAGAGGATTCAAACGATTCAGTCTTCGTGGGTTGCCCAAAGTCAGTTGTGAATTCGGTCTGATAGCTATCGCTCACAACCTCAAAAAGATGTGGGTTAAACTACAGCTAGCCAAGGGTCTGCCTAATCCGCCTCATATACCCCCTAAATCCGCCCAAATCTTAGCTGAAAACGCTAAAAATGCCCTGAAAACGATTTTTTATCTTGTCAACCCTCCAGGAGCGCCACACAACACCAACCTAAAACTCCAATTGGTCAATCAATAGTTAACAAAAAAACCGCCTCACAACATTAGCTGTGAGACGGCCTCTTTTTTTATTGTTTTTCAGTCCCGTTTTGTCCGGGAATTTCCACGAAGTGGGTTGTAATCTGGGTTGCTATTCTGTTTCTGCCAAAAAATCGCAACCCACTTGCCGGACAAATTAGGACATAATAGGACTGATAATCAATGAGTTAAGTGTTGTTTTTTCGAATCGCACCGTAGTATTTTTGCGCTTAGAAGTGGGGGGCTCAATTTCAAAATTTGATGCCTTATGTCATCCAGAAAAACAACCTTTTCTCTCGTCTTCTTCCTTAGCAAGTCGAGACCCAAGAAGAACGGCGAATGCCCGCTTCTGCTCAAAATCAACATTCAGGGCCGCCGACTGACCCTGCAGCTCCACCGCTCTGTCCACCCTAACCTGTGGAACACCGCCAAGGGCCGTACCACGGCCAAAACCGTCGAGGGCCGGGTACTCAACGAGTACATAGATGCCATCCTGGTCAAGGCCCGACAGAAGTTCAACGAGCTCACCAGCGCACATGACCTGGTCACGCCCGAAATGCTGCGCGACGCAATCATGGGCGTGAACACCGCCAAGCCCAATATGCTCGTGGCGCTCTGGGAGGAACACCTCGGAGAAATGACCAAACTGATCGGCAAGGAAACTACCCGCGCTACCTGCCAGAAACACGGTGCCGGTCTTAAACACCTGAAGGCTTTCATCCGGCTGAAGTACAAAACCGATGATGTTTCGGTCAAGTCCGTGGACAATTACTTTGTGACCAGTTTCGCCACCTACCTGAAAACGGACTGCGACTGTTCCCACAACACGACCATCAAGTTCATGCAGCTCTTCAAGAAGATCATCAATATCTGCCTCCGGAACCGCTGGATGCAGAGTGATCCCTTTGTCGGACTGAATCTCAAACTGAAGATTGTTGACAGGCAGTATCTCAACGAGGCCGAACTGAACAGACTCATCGCTTACCAGTCGCCGGTGGAATACATGAACAGAATCCGCGACTTCTTTGTGTTCTCCTGCTTCACCGGGCTCGCGTACATTGACATTAAGAACCTGCGTCGCAGGGAAATCGAGTGTGTGGATGGCTGTTTCTGGATTCGCACCAAACGCCAGAAGACGGGAGTGAAAACGAACGTCCCTCTGCTGGAGATACCATATAATATACTGAACAAGTACAGCGACCTCGAACGCCTGCGCGATAATGACCCTGTGCTTCCAATTCCCACCAATCAGCGAATGAACGCCTGCCTGAAAGAGCTGGCCGTCTGCTGCGAAATCAACAAGGAGCTCACGTTTCACATCGCCCGACATACGTTTGCCACAACGGTGACCATGACGAACGGTGTGCCCATCGAGAGTGTCAGCAAGATGCTCGGTCACACCAATATCAAGAGTACACAGCACTATGCAAAGATTGTGGACAAGAAGGTGGGTGATGACATGGCCGCACTGGCTCAAAAACTCAATCTGAAGCTGGTAACAACTACCCGCTAGGCGGATACGGGGCCCCGCGATCACATCAAGGGGCCCGCTTCCCGCAAAAATCCTCTCTTTTTCACTCTATGGATCAAATTTTCACCATCCGCACCTACGGTTTCGGGGAACTGGCCCAGATGTATTTTCCGGCTGTATCGCCCAAAACTGCCAGTACGAACCTGAATAACTGGATTAAATCGGCTCCTGCCCTGAAATCCGCGCTCTGTGAGACTGGCCGCAGGCCGGGCTGCAAGATTCTGAGTCCGGCACAGGTCAGACTGATCGTGGATGCGTTTGGTGAACCCTAAATGCGCTTTCTGCCATGAAAAGCTACTATACTCCGCCCAAAAACCAACAGTTTTTTCAGAGCTACCACCGCCTGACTCCCACGCTGCGCCTGATGGGCTATCTCGCCCAGGTTATCACGGCACTCGCAGAAATGGGTATCTCGTACCGGCTGATTCTCTCCAGCGTGCAGGAGGTGTTCCCGGAACATGCCGTACCGGCAGCGATTTTCGGAGCGGTAGCGGTGACGGTTTTTCTGGAGGTGGGACTGCGCAAGTTCCTGCCGTACTCGTTCAGGGCCATCCTGTACCGCCGTTTTTCCGGTCTTCATCTGCTGATTACTGTTCCGGTGCTGCTCATCACGGTCGCCCTGGTGGTGGCACTGGGCTATCTGAGCGTGCAGGGCAGTCACGAGATTGTCCGGCAAATAA
>Ga0208787_1000137_pt1 | contig 35356 bp, 29 predicted proteins | sample Wag4_2014_7_11_FD_187362 | JGI IMG/M metagenome (GOLD analysis project Ga0208787, IMG submission 187362) | Fresh water microbial communities from Ohio, USA - Utica-2 Time Series HT 2014_7_11 (SPAdes) (version 2) | ecosystem: Environmental > Aquatic > Freshwater > Water tank | place: USA: Ohio...
ACCTATATTTTGGCAAATTGGCAAGGTTATATATATATACCTTGCCAATTTGCCAAAATATAGGTGGAGCAGATTTTTGCGGCCCGAAAGTGCCAAAATCAACGTTTTTACCCTGTTTTTTGATGTTTTTTCGCGTTTTTAACATTTGCCAAAAATTCTCGCCGATGATGGCCGAAATGAGCCCATTTTTCTCTCAAATTGTGCCCTCTTTTTTGCTAATCCCAACCTCGATGCGTACCAGAAATCGATGTGCCTAAAATGATCACATCACGCTTTTAAACAAATGGAAAGTCAGCTCATCTCTCTTCTTGAAAACCTAACCAAATGCGAAGTCATCGTCCGAACTTTTAATCCAGATCATTTCCAAACGCTTTTTGACCACGAGGAAATCTTCGAAATCGAATTCAATGGTTTTTGGTCGGTCAATAGCTTTCGCGAATCTCTTCATCACCTTTTTCAATCACTTGCCAATGAAGCAAAAAATCAAACTAAAAAAGACACCGCCACCTATTTGACAACGCTATCAGAGCTTAATTCCTATCGGACACAAATCCGTGCCTTTAAACGACAATATTTTCCCGCTAAAATCAAGCAGGTGGTGTTTAATCGTGTCGAGCTAAGGTTTGACTCGATTGACAAGGCAATCGTCGACAGAGAGGCGCTCAGAGCGAAAATCATGGATTTTGTTCTTGTTCAATCATGCCTTCTAAAAAACCTGGATGAACTTTTCAAGAATACTTCCAACTTCATGATCTCAGCGCTACAGCTTCAAAGCCAATTTACCTTTTCAAAGCTAGAGGCCATTCCCAAAAATACAGCTGAAAGGGAGATTGAACTTCAGTGGAGCGGATCCAAAACCGATTTTATCGAACTTTATCATGCTCTGTACAAGGTGCAGTACATCAAGCGAAGAGATGGAGCACCTTTGCAAAAGAAGGAAATGTTCCGTTTGATGAGTCAGTTTTTCAATGTGCCAGCAGGTAATTTCAACACTCTATTGAATGCTGCGCAAAATCGAAAAATAGATAAATCGGTCCTGTTTACTTCCCTGGCAGAGGCGGTTCGTGCAGAGTAGAAGAAAAATTTCATTGGACTTCAATTGAAGTTCAATTGGCAATTTGGCGGAGTGCCCTACCCTTGTGGCCTGAAACAAAAATTTAGTCCACAAGCAGAAAATGGAAGAAAAGAAAATGGAGCTCCTAGACGAAGTCCTGAAAAGGCTGTCTACGCTTGAAGCCAAATTCGAGAAAGTAATTATCCATGAGCGGGAGTCCAAGATTGAACTCAAGTACCTGGATATTGATGAAGCCTGTACGTACATGGGGATCAAGAAATCCTCGTTATACAACATGATGAGGGCTGGGATGATTCCTTACACCCGTATCGGCACTCAACGTCGGTTTTTGGTGGAGGATCTGGATCGGATTATCCTCAAACAGTACAAAAAGGTCCGCCCAAGTCTTATTAACGCCTAACCATTCCCGTTATGTCATTGAGCAAAGAAAAAGTGCTGGATGAAACCGGGAATGGTTTTGACGTTTTTGTCCATTACCTGGGAAGTCATTTTACAGCAATCAATAAGTCCTTCAAGAATCCATTGTACGAGGACACGAAAGCATCTTGTTATGTCTACGCCGATAAAAAGACAGGGATCTACAAAATCAAAGATTTCGGTGATCCTGCATTTAGTGGGGATTGTTTCTTTTTAGTTGGAAAAATCAAAGGCCTTAACTGCGAGGACAAACATGATTTTATTTCCATCTTGAAAACGATCAATGCAGACTTGAGGCTTAACCTGGAAGATCCCTTTGAAAAAGCGGAGCAGCTTATTCGCCAATCAGGAGGGCAGATTGTGAGAGCGTCACAGTTGCGCTCTGTCCATGATGGTTTTGAGACAGCAAAGAGTAGTTTACCACTGCAATTACGTGACTTTACCGCTCATGAGTTAACCTTTTGGGGGAAATATGGAATCAAGAAAGAAACGCTGGTGAAGTACAACGTTGTGGCAGTCCAAAAGTACCGAGGAATTGGCAAGAGTGGAAAAGCGTACGAGTTAAACAGTACAGAATCAGAGCCTATTTTTGGTTATCAGGGCCGAAGATTCACCAAATTGTACCTACCAAACTCTCAATTACGGTTTTTGTACACGGGTGAGGTAACCGAGAATTACACGTTCGGATTTGATCAGCTCCCCCTCCGAGGTGATATTTTATTCATTACGGGAGGTGAAAAGGACGTACTTAGTTTAGCAGCTCATGGTTTTCATGCAATTTGCTTTAATAGCGAAACAGCCAACATCCCCAAAAACATCTTAAGAAGCCTGGGATACCGGTTTCGCCACGTTGTGTTGCTCTACGATGTGGATGAAACGGGGATCGCTGCGATGAACAAGTTGGTGAAAGAACACAAGGAACACCAGCTGAGGATGCTTAAACTTCCATTAAAGGGTGATAAAACCAATAAGGACATCTCGGATTTCTTCCGTTTGGGTAACTCCGCAGAAGATTTAATGATGATTTTTAGGGAGATGCTGGATCAAATCTACGAGGATACTATTGCGACGATGCGAGTATGCGAGATCAACTTCGATCATCCTCCTTTGGAGCCTGATCCGTTGCTCTTGATCAATAACGTGACAATCGGTAGTCCGGGAAACATTGTTTGCGTAACCGGAAGCGAAGGAAGTGGTAAAACCAACTACCTGGGTGGGATAATTTCCGGAGCCATACGTCCGTGTGGTATCCAAATTGATACCCTGGGAGCAACCGTCCGGGAAAACCTCAAGGAGTCAGCGGTTTTATTATTCGATACCGAGCAATCAGAATACCAACTGTACAAAAACCTGACTTACATCGCCAAAAGGAGCTCGTTGATAAAGCCGCCAGTTTGGTTCAGGGCATTTTGCCTGGTGGGTATTGCTCGTAACGAGCGGATGCAGATGATTTTGGAGACCATGGACCGCTTTTTCTATGAATACGGTGGGATTCACCTGGTATTTATAGACGGTATTGCAGATTTGCTCAGTGGAGTTAACGATGAGGAATCCTCAGTTGAGCTAATTGAGGAACTTTTCCGAATGGCAGCTATATACAACACGCTCATTGTGAGTGTGGTCCACCTTGCTCCCTCTGGAATGAAACTTAGAGGCCATCTGGGCTCAGAAGTCCAGCGAAAAGCCGCAGGAATTCTATTAATTGAAAAAGATGATGAGCAGAACTCGAGCATTGTTAAAGCGCTTAAAGTACGAGATGGTTCACCGCTGGATGTCCCGATAGTCAAGTTCGGCTGGAGCAAAGAAGAAGGCCGACACATTTACCAGGGAGAAATGAGCAAAGAGGATTCCCAGCAGCGAAAAATTGCGGATCTGAAACATGCAGTCATGGAAATCTTCGACGGAAAAGTCAGTGTGCACACCAAAGACCTTCAAAACGGACTAATGGAGTTGTTTTCTGTTAGGGACCGAACGGCTCGATCCTACATCACAACGCTTATTGAGGGCCAGATAATTGAAAAATCAAAGCAATTTCCGAGTAGTTACAGACTGATTGAGTGAAAAATCCACCAAAACCCGCGTATTCTCCTCCATTTTGTTGCGGTATTTTGGTGATTTTGACCAGATATGCTGTTAGTCAATTCAGATTTTCCACCGTAGCTGCTGTTATTTGATTCTTTTCGTCGCAAGGATGAGAAGATTGGACCTCTCTCTGGGTGACTGGGGGGAGGTATTTTTTGGGTTTTGAAAGGGATTGGCTTTTCTCCTGTAGCTTTTCTTTTCAGGGTTGAAATTGCCTCATCTTTCAAAGACCCTTAATATTCAAATACTCAGCTAAGAGGTCAATTAGCATAGTCTAGCGGCTAACCATCAAATTTTTTTTAGAACTGTGAATAATAGGTTTACATTGCGCTCCTAAGGTAAATTACACCTAAAAAATGTATAGTTTTAAGTGATATAAAAATGTTTATTAACAATGATTGAATAAAATTTCCGCTGTTTATCCGGGTTTGCTAAGCTTCGATAGTTTGATCTTTTTTTAGCAGTAAAAAGAATAGGTCCTTGGGTTAAATTGGAAAGGTGTAAATTCTAACTGGTTGTTTAATGTTGTGATTATTGTTGTTACAAATTAGCAGTTTTGGTCTAGAAAGGGTACACATTATTCAGGTAAGAATTTAATTTAAGTTCTCTGATAATTCGGAAAATAAAACGAGTGCGCAAGAGCATTTGTAGCGAATAGCTAGCTGAGCAATAGCAATTGGGGTAATTTTAGGCAGTCTGTCCTTTCGAACGATCAATTCGATGGTACTGATAGGTTCTTTTTCTTTGATTGTCAAGCCTATACAGAAACTGATTACACAGGAGAAAGCGACCACAATAATTAGGTTAGCTAGTTTTGTGGGACATTTTAGTCTGGTTTTGTGTAGGTAAAAGCCTGCCGACTTGAGGTATTTGAACAAGGTTTCAATTTTAAAGCGGCGTTTGTAGTAGTGGCATGTTTCTTGGCCTAATTCTAGGTTTGTCAACAGGAAAAGCGCTTTTTGGTATCCTTTTCCCTTCCAATACACTGCATTTGTGAAATTCGGTGCGCCTTGAATGAAGTAAATAGCACGGGTGGTAATAATGGTATCAAAACGAGCAGTCTCCCCGTCAAAATCGATTAGTCGATCCGAAGAGGTCCTGATGACAAATGACCATTGTTTGTCATCGCACCATTGGCGCAAACCATGGCCGTCAAACTCCCGGTCGCCCAAGAGTATAGTACGGCACCGGAAGGGACAAACTTGTACAATCATTTTGAGTAAATCCAGGTGCATTTCCTCCGGAAAATAGCCCTTTTCGCCCTCTTTGACCACCAAGGCCACCGGAATGGCAAATCCCTTGCATAAAACAGAAAGCCTTAGCGTGGTATTAGCTGAACCTTTCTGGCTACCATCTATAATGTATACAATCTCCTCTTTGGCTGACATAATTTGCAAAAGCTGACGGACAAAAGGTAGATAAAAGGTGTCCCAGTCGGTCCATTTATTCGTGAGCCTTCGCTTGGCCTTTTGCAGCAGGCCGCTTTTCTTTTGAGCCCGGTAAGCATCCGTCGACTCGCTCAGCCTCTCCAAACTACAGTGCCCGTTGCTAATACAGGCCTGGATGAGGCTAGACATCAAACAAATTCTTCTGCTAAGTTGGCCATTTTTACTAACAGGTATGACTGTTTGCAGAAAACTAAAAATGTCTTTGTGGGCGCTTTAGCGCTTGGAAGGGGGGATTATGCTTAAGAAACACAAATCTCCCCTCAATTTATCTATTTCCGATATATAAAACAACAATATCCGGTCATTTAGCCGAAAAAATGTGTACTCGTTCTAATTTATTAACAAAAAAGAATTACCTTTGACTTGTAAATAACTTCTCAGGTCATGAAAAAGAATTTAACTCTTTTAAAATTTTTTCTTCCTTTCTATTGTTTTTTAGCGGCTACCTCAATTATTCGGGGACAACCAGCCGGAGGTTATAATTTAGTATATGACGAAGAATTTAATGATGGAATTTTAACTTGGGGTGCTGATAGCTGCGTTTCTCATGGAACAGGCGAATGTGAAGAATCAATGTTCTACATGGCTGCAAATGTGACAGAACAGGGAGGAAAATTAAGAATTGAAGCGAAGAAGGAAACAACTATATGTAATGGAGTTACAAAAGACTATTCTTCAGGACAAGCGATGTCTCCTTTTTCTCTTGCGTATGGGTATTTTGAAATCAGAGCCAAAATACCTAACGGAGATGGCTTGTGGCCAGCATTTTGGTTTTGGTCAGGGTGTGGGTCCAATGCATATAGTGAAATTGATGTTTTTGAATTCTGCGGATGTAATTGCGCAGAATTTTTTGCCGGTTCGTGGTTTGAAACAGACTATGATGGAGTTAATGAGGGGACAGAAGGTTCTAGTCATAAAGTAAAAGAGATTGATATTGATGGGAGTAATGCCTGCGAAGATTTCCACACATATGGATTAGAGTGGACAAACAATATTTTAGGGTTTTATGTTGATGGGAGCTTAAAATATACAATAGACAATCATCGCAACTACAGGCCCATGCCTATTATCCTAAATTTAGCAGTTGAGGGTTGCGTAGCAGGTTGTAATGTTTCGCATTATTGTGGAAATTTAACGTGGCAACATGACCACGGATGTCATTTGTATTGCAATTCAAAAACGTTTTTAGAAGGGCCGGAAGTTTATGAAATAGATTACGTAAAAATTTGGAAAAAGCAAAACGAAGCAATTCAATTGTATACCCCAGAAGAACTTTGTGTTGGGGATATAGAAACAGCATATGCTACATATTCCCGGTGCAACATACACTTGGAGTAGTTCCTCAGGGTTAAATGTTTCTACAATTCCTTGGCAAGACTGGAATTGTATTCCTCCGGGAGTAAAGGAACAGGTAAATATTACTGCAGTTAGCCCAGGTATTCAAACCTTAACATTAACTGTGACCTTCCCAAGTGGATATGTTGAGACTAAAACCAAAGTAATAGTTGTCCACGCAGCACCACCTTCTACACCTACTGGAATTACTTTCTTGTTTAATGAAGAAGATTGTTGTTATTACGCAAACGCTATTGGAGGTACTGGTGCAACGTACTATGTTTGGAAACTTGGTGCCAGTAGTTTTGAACATACAACCGAAAACCAAACCTTTGACTATTGTTTCTTTCCAGGTCGTGTTGCTAATGTTAGTGTGAAGGCAGGAAATGCATGTGGCGAATCCTTGTTTTTTACTGTCACAACTACCTTGCCAGACCCAATCGTACCAGGATGTGGTAAGTATATGATGGTTTCACCAAATCCAACGACTGGCTTTATGACTGTTGAAATCATTTCCCCAAATGCTGCAACATTTACACCAGGTGTTATTCAAATAACAGATATCTATGGGAATATAAAAGCAGAAAAAACACTTGCAATAGATACAGATGTTATGGATGTTACACCTCTAAATAATGGTTTGTACCGAATTACTTTTACAGATGGACAAATCGTACTTTCAACACTGTTCATTAAAGAATGAACCATATATATAAAGGATCAGCCCTAATTGTTGTTGCTATATATTTCTTGTGGGTAGCGTATAACAATTCTAACAAACCAGTAAAAGTATTTTGGGCAATACTAGCACTTGGTTTCATCTTAAGGTTCTTTGTTTCACTAGACCCATTTCTTCACGATTGGGATGAAAGATATCATGCATTAGTGGCAAAAAATCTAATGGATGATATGTTGAGACCCCTACTTCATAAAACAGTTGTATTTAATTACGATTTTAGAGATTGGACAAATAATTACATTTGGCTCCATAAACCACCTTTATCATTATGGTTTATGTCAACCTCAATGAATTTATTCGGAGTAAATGAGGTGGCATTAAGGTTACCTTCGATTATTGTTTCTACTCTATCGATCGCTTTAACCTACAAAATCGCCTTCAATTTATATCCGGAAAACAAAGCTATTGGATTAATGGCTATGTTTTTCCAAAGTATAAATGGTTTTGTCATAGAAATTTCAGGTGGTAGAGTGCCTACCGATCACGTTGATACTTTATTACTTTTTTGGATTGAATTAGGCATTTGGGTTGCCATAAGAAAGACTTCAAACAATTGGAATTTTAGTAAGATACTCCTTATTGTGCTTATCACAAATCTTGCTATTTTAACAAAATGGCTCGTGGGGTTGTTTATTCCTTTTTTATTTTTTTTCTATGAGTATTTAACTAAAACCACATCAATTTATATTCGCATTAGAAAATTTTTTATTATCGGTTTATTCAGCCTCATTATTCCAATAGTATGGGCAATGTATCTGATTTCTAATCATCCAATGGAATTTTCTTGGGAACAATCTCTAAATGCTCGCCATTTTTACGAAGTTATCGAGGGGCACAGTGGAGAATGGTGGTATTATTTGGATAAGGCCCGTATTAATTGGAATGAAGGCATATATGTAATTTTTATTTTATTTATTTATAATTTGTTTTTCAACAAAAACAAGTTTGATGTTTTTATTTTAACATGGATTGTTGTACCCTATATACTTTTTTCTTCATTTGCTACAAAAATGAATGGGTACGTACTGATTTCTTCGCCAGCAATTTTTATTATAACTGGCAAATTCGTAGTCGACTGTTGGGCAAAAAACACTAAAATCTGTCGGTTGATGGCAGGATTGGTTGTTTTTTTGTCGTTAAGGTATTGTGTTGAACGAGTAAAACCTTTTTATCATAACCCAGATAGTATCGCTCAAATCAATGTGATAAATAAAATAAAATCTGTGGTGCCTAATAAAAATAACTCTATTATTTTGAATAATCCATATTATATTGAAACAATGTTTTATACTAATATTGTTTCAATGCGGGGTGTTCCGACAGACAATGAAATCCGTACAGTAAAAAACCAGTTTAAAAATATTGGTATCTTGAATGAAGGAGAAAATTTACCTGATTGGCTACTAAAAGATTCCTCAATTCAAATTATAAATGTAACGCGGTAAATGCCGTGATAATGGCTAAAAAACTTGTTAGATCTAGGCCCTCGCGGAGTGTTCAGCTTATGTGTTTTTAAAAATCACACTAGTTGAAAACTATGATTATCTGCATTGACGGATTTTCATAAAGTATCTGAGTCTGCCATCCCTGCAGTTCGTTCCAATTCTTTCTGAACCGCAACGCTTTTCAAAATGCCTCGTAAAAGTTTTCTAGCTAGGCATATATTCTCCCATATCATTTCTGCATCCCGCAATGGATCAAGCAACTGAAGCCCAATTGTGTTGTTGTAAGCTCTCCCAAAAATAGTACGATTTTAAAGTAGAAAAAAGAATAACTTTACAACGTAAAAAAGATGAAGAAATCAAGATTTAGCCCGACCCAAATTGCGGGAGTGTTAAAAGCCTTTGACCAAGGGAAGAGTTTAGAGGAAATTACGCGTGAGTACGGTGTTTCCAGGCAAGCCTTTTACCAATGGAGTAAAAAATATGGCGGCTTAGAAGCTAGAGAGCTTAAGCGGATTAAGGAATTAGAAGAAGAAAATGCGCGCTTAAAAAAGATGTACGCCAATTTAGCGTTGGATTTAGAGCTTGCTAAATACATTATCGAAAAAAAGCTCTAAAGCCCTGCAAGAAGCGAGGAATCGTTGAGGAGCTTCAGACCGATAAGAAATCTGGCATAAGCAGGGCGTGCCGAGTGCTCGGAGTGAGCAGGAGTAGTTGGATGTACAGCTCAAAGAAGGACGATTCTACTCTTATTGATCAACTGCAAAGGTTAGTAACGGATCATCCAAGAGAAGGTTTTTGGAAGAGCTACTTTCGGCTTCGAAATAAAGGAGAGCAAGTTAACCACAAACGCTTGCATCGAGTTTACAAGCAGATGGGGCTTCCATTGAGGCGCAAGGTTAAAAAACGTCTCCCAGAACGAGTAAAAGAACCCCTTACCGTTCCAACGTGTTTTACACACACTTGGAGCATCGATTTTGTGTATGATGTGCTAAATAACGGAAGGAAATTCCGAACTTTTAACGTAATTGATGATTACAACAGGGAGATCTTATTTATTGAGTCGGACTATTCAATAAAAAGTAGCCGAATGATCTGGGTGCTAAATCACCTAGTTGCTAGATATGGCAAACCTAAAAAAATACGGATGGACAATGGACCAGAACTCATAGCAAACCTAACGAAAGAGTGGAGCTCATCTCAAGGCATAGAATTCAAATACATACAACCTGGGAAACCTACACAAAATGCATTTATAGAGCGATTTAATCGTTCTTATCGTCAGGGCTTCCTAAATGCTTACCTGTTTGAAAATTTAGAAGATGTCCGCGAACAAACCCAAATTTGGATGAAGGATTATAATTACCAGAGGCCACACGACTCGTTGGGTGGGTTACCACCGGTGCAATATCGAAAAGCAAATCAGCCATCAAAAGGGCTTCATTCCGCTTCGGCTACGCCTGCGCTTCATTCAGCCCTTTTGATTCAAAGAAAAAACAACTCAGAAAATAAATGAAATTGTCTATTTTTAAACGGTACTAAAACTGGGGAGCTTACACAGAAGGAATATAGTTATGAAAAACTCTTAAAAATTGTAAAGCGGCCAGTTCAATGGAATGATGCTCATCTCTACAATTTAATCAGTGTACGGCGACGTTCGGGCGGCATTTTTTTAAGAGAAGCCCTGTATGGCCATCAAATCAAAGTCAAAGACCTTCGCACTGCCCATGAGGGCGATTTTCTCTTTTCGAAAATGCAAATTTTACATGGTGCATCAGCTTTGGTAACAGAAGAGTTTGCAGGCGCAAAAATATCCGGTTCTTATATTGCTGTGGTGGCAAAGGATGCCAGGCTGTTAAATATAGAATTTTTCCAATGGTATTCTCAACTCCCTTATTTCTACCACCAAACATACATATCAAGTTATGGGGTACATATTGAAAAAATGACGTTTGATTTCGATGCTTTCTTGGCGCTTGAAATGAGGGTGCCATCAATCAAAGAGCAAACCGCCATCACCCACATCCTCTAAACCGCCGATCAGGAAATCCAACTACTTAAAGCCAAGGTGGAAAAGATGAAGGAGGAGCAGAAGGGGATGATGTAGGTGTTGCTGAATGGGAGAATTAGATTAAAAACAATTTAAAATCAAAACAAATGTTTGAAAAAAACGACGAAGAGCATTTGATTCGAATGCTAGGCTTAAATGAGGTTGTTCTTTTCTTAGGAGCTGGATTCTCAATTGATGCAACCAATTCTAAAAATGAAAATTTACCTATTGGTGACCAATTTTCTAGAATGCTTTGGGATTTTCTAGAATATGAAGGCGACTACGATTATACACCACTTAATACATTATATGAGGTTTTTTTAGATAGTGCTATAAGCTTGCCCAAAAAACGATCATTTATAAATGACACATTTATTGTTAATCAATATAAGGAGTATTACAAAATCTTGCCCCATGTTCCATGGTTTAAAATATACACCATAAATATAGACGACCTGCTTGAAAAAATTTTCAGGGCATCAGCTCAAGGGTTTCAGATGTTAAAATTCCCACAAGACGAACCCAAAGAGAGGGATCAATTTTTAGAAAAAACACAAATCATCCATTTGCATGGGAAGGTTGAGTGTCTACCCAATGAGGTCATATTCTCTACTACGCAGTATGCTAAAGGAGCCATTGAATTTCAACCCTTTTATGAAGAGTTTGTAAGAGAATATTCAACTAAGCCGGTTATTTTTATTGGCACAAAGATTCAAGAGCCTTTGTTTTTCCAGTATATACAAACAAGAGAAAAGAGAATAAGAGACGACCGTGAACTCAGGCCGAGATCATTTATTATTTCCAAATCAATTTCAAAACCAATTAAAGATCAACTTTTGGGATATAATATAGTGTCTATTGAAGCCTCAACTGAAGATTTCTTCAAATGGCTTGAATCGATTTTGGGACAACTACCTTCAAAGACTGATATTATAACAAAGAAAAACCCATCATTACTTAGTTTTTCTCTAGAGAAATCTCCTTTTGCTAAAGAACTAAAAGAATTTGCTTCGGCATTTGAATATGTAAACCCAAACTGGAATTTTAAAAAAAGTAGATCGCTCTTTTTATTAGGAGCAACGCCCAAGTGGTCGGATGTTGCTAATGATTATGATGCTCCACGAAATATTACACTACATATTTATTCTGCAATTGAGAATACTATACAAAATGATAACACCTTGAAGTGCTACTCAATCATTGGTAGTGCTGGTTGTGGTAAAAGCACAATTTTGATGCGCTTAGGTCTAAGTTTAGCTAGAAATGGGCGAAAAGTTTATTTTACCAATTCAGAGACGTTGCCATACTCAGAAGCATTAGCAGATGCATTATCAACATTCAAAGAAAGAGTAGTCCTGTTATTCGATAATGCAGAAACTGTATTAGGCTATTTGCCTTATTTAGATAAAAGTTTTAGAAAACTTACCTTAAAACCAATAATTGTAATAAGCTCTAGGACCAATGATTTTGATCGCCTGTTATCCGATTTTAATTCAGATATAGAGATAATTGAATACAAAGTACCTAACCTTGAGAGGAATGAAATTGAAGATATTATTGACTTACTTAAGAATGCAGGTTTGCTCGGAAAACTGAATGGACTAACGCAAAAGGAAAGAATTTGGGAATTCGAGCGACGCTCTAAAAAACAATTGCTGGTAAGCATGAAGGAAGCTACAAGTGGCCAAGGGTTTGATGAAATTATCAAAGATGAATTTGAGAAAATTGTCCCCCCCGACGCTAAGATGCTATGCCTGAGTACTGCAATCGCAACTGATCTCGGGTTTAGCCTTTCTAAAGGTGAGCTCTTAAGCATTTCAAATGATCCGCCAAACAATGTATTAAATTATATTGAACGGAATTTAAAAGATATAATATTGCCAGTTTCGGCAAACAATGAGCAGTTTTGGATAAGGCATAGAACTATTGCAAATTTTATTGTTAACGAAGGCGCGACAGAAGGTGAATTAAAATCTGCTTTTGTCAATCTGTTATCTGCGCTCTCCGCAATCATTATAGGCAAAAAGTCTAGTTCAAGAGCATTCCGATTGTATAGAGAAGTAATAAACCATAAAAATCTATACTATGGATTGCACAAAAGTATTTTCTTAGCAAGAGAAGTTTACGAAAGTTTAAGATTTGACTTAGATCACGATTTTCATTTTTGGCTACAATATGGTTCACTTGAATTGGAAGGAGGAGATCTAATCCTCGCTGAGAATTATTTAGATCAAGCAGATTCAATCCAACCAAATAATAGTTATGTGAAAAATGCCAAAGGGCATTTGAAACTAAAAAAATCTATTCATTTATCAAACAACAAAACACAAGCGTATACCCTTAGAGAAGAAGCAGAAAATTTACTTTTTGAATCGATGATGGATATTGGATTGTATGATCCCTATGTTTACCATATTTATTGCTATCAAATGTACTATTGGATAAAAAAGTGGGTTTTGGATGAACAGGATAAAAGTAAAGAACTTCAAGAACTCCTGAAAATTTGTGATGAAGCGTTGAACTATCATCCAAAAAATAAAAGATTACAAGGTGTTAAAGAGTCCGTAAAGAAGGCTTATTTGTATTTAGCAATAAGTCCTGATGAACGGCCTGAGGAGCCGGAATTGCCATCTTTCAGCTTGTTTCCTAATTAGTTAATTATGAAACTACCATCTTCTCTAGAAGACCAAATCTCCCAAATCCCAGCCTTTCAATTCCTGCAAAATCTGGGCTACACCTACCTCACTCCGGAGGAGGTCTTGCAACTACGCGGCGGGAAAACATCTTCTGTATTACTGGAAGGGGTATTAGAAACGCAGTTACCCAAAGTAAACAGCATCCAGTATAAGGGGCAGAAATACGCGTACTCCGAAAGCAACATCCAGGCAGGCATTAATGCCCTGAAGGATGTACCCTTGCAAGAAGGGCTTATCGCGGCAAATGAAACGATCTATAACCTGCTTACAATGGGTAAAGCATTGGAGCAGACCATCGACGGAGATAAAAAAAGTTATACCCTTCAATATATCAACTGGGGCGCCTGGGATAAAAACGTGTTCCATGTAACGGAGGAATTCGCCGTACAACGGGCGGGTAGCCATGAGCACTACCGGCCCGACATTGTACTTTTTGTGAATGGTATTCCACTGGTGGTCGTCGAATGCAAACGACCCGACATGAAAGAGCCCATAAGCCAGGCGATCTCCCAGCATATCCGCAATCAGCAGGAAGACGGTATTCGCTTGCTCTTTTCGTATTCGCAAATCCTTTTGAGCATTGCCACCAATGTTGGATCGTACGCTACAACCGCCACCAAGGAGAAATTTTGGTCGAAGTGGGAAGAGAAATTTGAAGAAAAAGCGGCGGAACATCAGTTCAAATCCGAACTTCAGTTGGTGAAGAATCGCCCTTTAAGTGATGAGCAAAAACGGAACGTATTTGAGCAGCGCTTTGCTTATGTCCAAAAACATTTCGAAAATGCAGCAGAGTATGCCCGCACCGTGACCGAGCAAGATAAATACCTGTTTTGTTTATGCCGACCGGAGCGTTTATTAGACCTCGTATTCAACTTCATCGTTTTTGACTCCGGGATTAAAAAAATAACCCGCTATCAGCAGTTTTTCGCCATCAAAAAAACAATACTGCGTATTCGTGTACTGGAACAGGGCAAACGGTTAGGCGGGGTAATCTGGCATACGCAGGGTAGCGGGAAGTCCCTTACTATGGTCATGCTGGCACAGGCCATCGCGCTCGATAAATCCATCCGCAATCCGAAAGTCGTCATCGTAACCGACCATGTAGACTTGGACGATCAGATTTACAGCACTTTTAAAAAATGTCAGATTCATGTCTTGCAAGCCAGCACTGGTAAACATTTGATCGAACTGATGAACAGCAAAAGTGATGCGGTAATTACGACCATCATCAATAAGTTCGATACTGCCGTCAACCAGGCTAGAGAACCTTTCATCTCTCCGAACATATTTGTCCTGGTGGACGAGGGGCACCGCTCGCAGCATGGCATCTTCAACATTGCTATGGAGAAGACTTTTCCGAATGCCTGTTTTATTGCATTCACGGGAACCCCACTTCGAAAAAAAGAAAAGAACACGGCCAAAAAGTTTGGTGGCTTAATCGATAAATATACCGTTGACCAGGCAGTACATGACAAGGCAGTTGTGCCGTTGTTGTACGAAGGTCGACATGCCATACAGGAAGTAAACGAGCGTCCTATGGATGCATACTTTACAAAAGTGTCGGAACCATTGAGCGATTATCAGCGAGCTGATTTGAAGCGGAAATTCAGCAGAGCAGACCAACTGAATGTGGCGGAGCAAAAGATTTATTGCATTGCCTGGGACATCAGCGACCATTATCGCGGCGCCAGCGCCGGTACGGATTGGAAGGGCCAACTGGTTTGTCAAAGCAAGGTTGCGGCGATCCAGTACAAAAAGTACCTGGATGAAATCGACAGGGTTACGTCAGAAATCCTCATCTCTCCCCCGGATATGCGGGAAGGAGAGGACAGCGCTTACGATGAAACGAATAATGAAGTAAAACGCTTTTGGAAACGGACGCTGGATGAGTTCGGAGGGAGTCCAAAAAAATACGAAAAGCACCTGATTAACCGGTTCAAACACGATAATGAACCTGAAATTATCATCGTGGTAGATAAATTGTTGACCGGGTTTGATGCGCCTAGAAACACTTTCCTATATATCACCAGGAGATTAAAAGAACACACAATCTTGCAAGCCATAGCCAGGGTAAATCGGGTACATCCGGGTAAAGTTTATGGATTTATCATTGATTATTATGGAGTGTTGAAAGAAATGGATGAAGCGCTGCGAACGTATTCAAGTTTCCAGGATTTCGGTGCCGAAGACCTGGAGTTTAGATTGGTGAACATCATTGAAGAAATCAAAAAACTTCCACAAGCGCATTCGGAGCTTTGGGATATTTTTAAAACCATTCCCAATAAATACGATGAACCGGCATACGAAGAAGCGCTTCGAGATGACCCAGTCAGGGCTGAATTCTATGATAAACTTAGTGTATTTGCCCGTTTGTTGAAGCTTGCCTTGTCGAGTATCGAATGGAATACCCAAACACCCCAAAAAGAAATTGACCGGTATAAATACGACCTGGGCTTTTTCACCAAACTCCGTTTGTCGGTGAGACAACGATTTGCAGATACGGTGGATTTTAAATCTTATGAAAATCAGATTCAGAAGTTAATAGACAAGCATGTGACCTCCCACGAGGTGAAACCTATAACCGAGTTGGTCAATATTTTCGAAAAGGAAAAGTTTGAACATGAGGTGGAAAAAATTGTCGGGGATGCAGCCAGAGCTGATACCATTGCGCACCGGACGGCTAAACACATCAACGAGAAAATGGAGCAAGACCCTACTTTCTACAAAAAATTCTCCGAGATGTTGAAGGATGCCATACGAGCCTATGCCGAGCGCCGTATCTCCGAAGCCGAATACCTAAGGCTTGCTAAGGACGTGGAAGAATCTGTTTTAAACCGAACGGGCAGCGGCATACCTGAAAGCCTGAAGAATAGAGAGATCGCACACGCTTTTTATGGCATCACATTCGAGTCCATCAAAGCCAAATGCCGGGATGAGCAAATTGCGCGTTCCATTGCTTCGGACGCCAGAATTAGCATCGATGATCTAGTGCAATCAATCGTCCTGGACAATGGCAAGCCAAAGGTAGACTGGAAGAACAAATCTGACCTGATCGGTCATTTGGAAATTGCCATTGGCGATTTCCTCATGGATCATATCCGGGATAAATACGACTTGAACCTTTCTTTTAGAGACATTGATGACATTGCAGGCAAGAGTATTGAAATCGCAAAATTGAGGTACAAATGATCCCTCGGAACGAACATAAAATCCAGTTTGGGTCAAAAGAAATTGTATTTGAACTGCTTTACCAGGAGCGGAAATCATTGGGCATTACAGTCCATCCCGATAGAAGTGTGACGGTACGCGCCCCATTAGATGCCCCTTTCGAGCGTGTGCTGGAATTAGTTAGAAAAAGAGCCCCTTGGATTCTCAAGCAACAGAGCTATTTTTTATCTTTCGAGCCCTTAACGCCCGAAAGGAAGTATGTAAGTGGCGAAACTCATCTGTACCTGGGGCAGCAGTATCGTTTGAAAATATTCGATGCCCCTCTGAATAAAGTAAAATTGAAAGGTGGTTTTATAGAAGTGCATACACACAATAAGTCAATAACAAAAGAGTTAGTACTAGATTGGTATAAAAAACATGCTGAATTGAAGTTTCGGGAAATAGCCGATCCGTGGATTGTACGATTCAAAAAGTATGGCGTTGAACCTTCGCAAATTCTAATTAAACAAATGGATATGCGATGGGGAAGCTGTACGCCTAAAGGTAAAATCATTCTGAACACCGAGTTGATCAAAGCGCCTAAAGGGTGTATCGAGTATGTAATTGTACATGAACTCTGCCACTTGGTTCACCACAACCACAGTGCTGCATTTTTTGAATTGCAGACGAAGGAGATGGTGGATTGGGTGAAGTGGAAGGAAAGGTTGGAGAAGGTATTTGCGTGATTTTTATAGTTACTGGAATAATGTTCATTAAAATAAAGGAAGGCTATTTGCTTTCCTGGCGGGCTAACGGGTGTCTGTTTCATGTGTTTTAACGAGTACAGAGCTTTTGCTAACTTCCACGATATATGGTGGATTTGACAGTTATGCCAATTTGGTTCACCGCATTCTGCAATAGCAGTAGCAACAGAACAATTGAGGCAATACTGTGATTGATGACTTTCATTAATGTGCTGAATTTATTTAGTATGTTACTGACAATGACAACAATTATCATGTTCCAAAAGCAGTGCCTTTGACTGACAATTAAAGGTGTTTTAACGCTAACATGAGGCTAATGGTATAACCATAAAGATAGCTGCGGTTGGTCCGCCTTTTTTCTTTTTTTATGAAGGATTGGTTGAAATTAAAGAAGTATACTCATTTTTCTGTCCAGTATGAACATGGGCAAATACCGTTCATACGTGCGTATGTAAGCAATCCTGAAAAAATATCAAAACACCGTTTTCATCCTTTCATTCACTATACAATCCAGGCGAACAGATTTAGAAGAGAAAAAGATATATCAGGGCAGAAATCTCCAACAAGAGAAAAGAGTAATAAAAAACGGGAAATATTTTATGCGGATCATTTAGATGCCCAAGTTTTTGCATACTACGGCAATATCCTAAATGAAAAACTTGAAGCTGTGTACTCACAAAACGGATCGCTAAATAATAGCGTAATTGCTTACCGAGCTATTAAATGCGACGAAAATCGGAATAAATGTAATATTGATTTTGCAAATGAAGTTTTTCAATATGTCCTCGATTCAGAAAACGATAAAATTGCTGTTTTGTGTTTCGACATAAAAAGCTTCTTTGATACGCTAGACCACAATTTATTAAAAAAAGCCTGGTGTAAAATATTGGATCGAAAAAACCTAGAGAAGGATCACTACAAAGTTTTTAAAGCCATAACAAAATTTACCTATGTCGAGCTAGGGGATATTATTAATGAATTCAAGGAACTTAAGATACAAAAGGTTCAATATTTAAAGAAGAAAGATGTTGGTGCTTTTTGTAAATCAGGAGAGGAATTTAGGCAGCGGGTAAAAAACAAACGACTAATAAACTATAATAAGTTTGATTTTAAAAATAATAAAGTTCGCACTTTTGGTATCCCTCAAGGCTCACCAATTAGCGCAGTGTTATCAAATTTGTATTTGTTACGCTTTGATGAAGAAATGGTAAAGCGCGCTACTGGGGTTTGCGGGTTATATAGACGGTATTCAGACGATATTTTATTTATTTGCCCCGTTTCAGTTGTTGATGAAATAAAGAATTTCGTATATTCTTTTATTCGCAACGAATTAAGCCTGATAATTCAAGAAGAAAAAACCCAAGAGGTAATATTTACCAGGGTTAAAAATAATAAATTGGTTAAATGGGAATGTAGCACAATTGAAAACAATGTCATAAAACCCGCTCTTCTTAGCTATTTGGGATTCGATTTTGATGGAAATAACATAAGGATAAGACAAAAAGGGCTATCGCTGTATTATAGAAACTTGAAGAGAATGATTCGCCGAAGAGCGAGGTATGCATTTTATGCAAAGAGGCATAATTTCCGTCATCCAAATCGCAAAAAAGATGCCTGGATTTATCGTCAACGCATTTATAAAACCAAATCTCATTTAGGTGCCAAGAGGAAGAAAGTTGATGGGAAAGTGTTTTGGGGTAATTATATTTCCTACATCAAAACTGCAAGTAAAATAATGGGACAACCTGCACTTTTGAAGCAAATAAGGAACCATTGGAAAATAATTGAACGCCAGATTAAGGAGTTTGAGATTGCCCATGAACTTGAGAAAACACCTTCAAAAAGAGGCAAGTAGTTTTGTTCGTTAGGCTAAAGAAAGGCTTTATAATTTTATTATCTATTTTCTCCGACAAAAAGAAGATCAATATCCCGTCATGTTTATTTGTACCCAACGAAATTGGCTACCTCCTGATACATACTTGTTTGAATCACAAAATTACCTTATTTTTATCATTGGTAGTGGCATGCCCTAACAGCACATGATTTTTCGTTTTAATTTGTAGCCATCTTCACCATGCCAACACTCCATGATCTTGAACAGAGAGCCTTGGAAGACTTTAAATCGAGTTTTTATGAAGGAGGTTGAGACACCGATGATGACGAAGCCTACGACATAATCAGCGAGATTGCAGTCAGGCAGGTGCCTGTCTACACGAGCGAGATTCTGGAAGTAGCGATGAGTGATCTTTGGCTTGTTTGCGACGCTTCTGAAATTTACAACCCGAATTGTAATTTCAAGCCATTAGAGCTTATTACGTCCAATATTTACGAGCATTTACAATGCAGGTTGCTTGAACGGTACCACAAAAACAAAATTGATTAAACCAAAGTGCCTGTATAGGGTATGCCTACTAACTTGATTGTTTGTAAAGTACGCTACAACACTTAGTAAATCTTTTCCAGGAGATTTTCCCGTCCCCAAAGTTGAACGCCGTTCTTTCACGCAAAATCCCTGGCTGGCTTCGTGAACTGACAGGTCGAGCATAAGACCGCAATTCCGGACTCTTCGGAGGATTTCAGCACCCCCAATAATTCTCTGACCGTTTTTACACCTATGGAGGCGGATGTTTTGTAGCACTTACACTGTAAGCGCCCGAGCAACCCCATATCTCCAAGATTAGTCTGATATTACCGGTTCGGTCCAGCACATTGGCATCAGGTCTTCTATCTCTTGAACAGTTCGGGAAGGTAATTTTTGCAATAATTCGGCCAAATAGGTGAGTGGATTGTAAGCCCCCGGCCAACCCCATGTTGTTTAGAAGTTTTTGGTCAGAGATATTTGCGCAAAAAAGTCGAAGATGGCAAAACGGTACAAAAAAGAAGAGAAACGTCGGATTGTTAGCGAGTATATGGTGAGCGGTCAGCACCGATCCGCGTTTGCAGAGGTTTACGGCATTTCATCCGTGACCCTAAAATCGTGGCAAGCCCAATATGGATCATCTGATTTACCTGGTTTTTGGGCGATTTCTAAACCAACTGGATCAAATGAGAGCCCATTCAAGATTCAAATTGGAGAGGTGACGCTTGAATTTGGGAGTCTTCCGCCGGCATCGTGGATTAGGGAGCTTTTAGCTGCGCTTCCCCGATGACCGGATTTGGCGCACAACATCGGTATTATTTGTACCGAGGAGCGGCGGATATGCGTAAGAGTTTTGATGGGTTGAGCGGATTGGTTCGCAATGAACTGGGTCGAGATCCGATGGACGGCGAGGTATATATATTTTTAAATCGGCAGCGGAGCCTGATCAAGATGTTGGTGTGGGACCGCAGTGGGTGGGCGCTGTGGTCGAAGCGTTTGGAACGGGGAAGTTATGAACTTCCGAGGGGTGAGGGGGCTGGGATGATGTTAAGGTGGTCGGATTTAATGCTGATTTTGGAAGGGATATCGCTTCGCAGTGTTCGGCATCTTCGGCGGTATTCGGTGGAAGAAAATTCGAGAAAAAAGGTGGAGTTATCCACAAAAAAAGCAGGTGTGAATTGATAAAAAGCAGGGTTTTGCAAGTGGTATTTGGTTGTTTTGGCGGTACATTTGCCTTATGCAATCGACAGAAACAATTACCATCACCAAGGCTGAATATGAGCAATTACAGGCACAAAACCTGCAGTTAATGCACCGGCTGTCGCAGCTGGAGCGGTGGGTGTTTGGTCGTAAGAGTGAGCGTTTTATACCGGATATACCGGGTCAGCCAACGCTGTTTTCTGTTTTAGAGGAGCCCTCTGTAGTGGCGGAAGTGGAGAAGGAAAGTATCCGTACGACCAACCACGTCTTTTCCCTATTAAAAGGACTGCTGAACTTTGCTGTCAAACAAATGTACTATGGAAAAGGAAGAAAAGAGTACCTGGATGCGCGCTATTGTGGAATTGCAAGTTGAGTCGGGGCTATCTGTTCCGGCTTTTTGCCTACGAGAGGGCATAAAGGAGCATATTTTGTATTATTGGCGTCGGAAGTACCACAAGGAGTTAGAGGGAAAGGAGGATTCTGTTGGATTTTCGGAGATAAGGATTAAGGAGCCCTCATCGGGGGTTCTGCTTGCGCTTGGTGGAGGTTTTCGTGTTGGATTATCCGGGATGTCGATAGAAGAACTTGCGTCGTTGTTATTAGCGTTGGAACGTGGCCGGCATGCTTAGTTTTTCGAGCCACCAGCGTTATTTTTTATATGTTGGTGCTACAGATATGCGCAAGGGGTTCAGTGGTTTGTCGGGCTTGGTTCGGGTGCACATTGGGGAAGAGTTGCTATTAAAGGGCGACGTATTTATATTTATGAATGGACGTCGGGATCGGATCAAACTGTTAATGTGGGATAAGACGGGTTTTGCGCTGTACTATAAGCAACTGGAGAGCGGGACGTTTGAGCTTCCGCGAACGGGTATGGGAAGTTCCAAAGAATTGACCTGGTCAGAGCTGGTAATGCTCTTAGAAGGGATCGAATTAAAATCAATTAAGCGAAGAAAAAGATACAGTAAAAGTGCCTAAAAATTGGTGTTTTGAGCTATCTTTGAGCTGTGAATGAAGTAGTTCCAATAGAGCAATACCGAGCGCTTGAGGCGAAGTTGGCAGCCCTTGAACACGAGCTGGCACAGTTAAAGCGTTTGATATTTGGTAGTAAACGCGAGCGTTTTGAGCCTGCGTTGATGCCGGAACAACTGATGCTGGATTTTGGTCAGGATACAGGGGTGGTGGAGCCGGTAGCAGTCCCAACAGAGGATATATCCTACACTCGTAAAAAAGTCGCTCATCCGGGACGCACCGTGTTGCCCGATCATCTTCCAACGGAAGAAATTATTCTGGAGCCAGAGGAGGATACAACTGGCATGAAGCTGATTGGGGAAGAAATTACCGAAACGATTGATTATCGTCCAGGAGTGCTGTTTAAACGTCGGTTGATACGTCGTAAGTATGCACGGGTGGCCCCTGAGGAGGGAGAATCGGCTGTTGTGATTGCGCCCGTTCCGGAACGCCCCATTCCGAAGGGAATAGCAGAAGCGGGTTTACTGGCGTACTTGATTATTGCTAAATGCCTTGATCATCTTCCATTTTACAGACAAATAGAACGGTTTAAGCGGGAACATAACTGGGTGCTTCAAAAAACGACCCTGAATGATTAGTTTGCCGCTTGTTGTACTTTGTTAGAGCCTTTATACGGGCGTTTGATGGATGAAGTACTGAAGTCAGATTACTTACAGGCGGATGAATCCCCGATCAAAGTACTGGACAAAGAAAGTCCGGGGTCAACACATCAGGGGTATATGTGGGTTTACCGGAATCCGGTGAATGGGTTAGTCTTTTTTGACTACCGAAAAGGTCGTGGTGCGCACGGTCCGAAGGAGCGCTTGTGTGACTTTAAAGGGCTGCTGCAGTGCGACGGCTACTCGGTATATGATTCATTGGCTGCCAAACAACCTGGTATTCGGCTGGTCAGCTGTTTGGCGCATATTCGTAGGAAGTTTTTTGAAGCAAAAGAGAACAGCCCGAAGTTGGCAAACGAAGCCCTGGAGCGTATCCAGCAGTTGTATGAACTGGAGCGCACTTACCGGGAGCAGAAACTCAATCCCGAACAAATAGCGGCTCGGCGTCAAGAGGAGGCGCTTACCCACTTCATAAGTCTACTGAATTGGGTGCAGGAACATCAAGCTAATAACCTGAGCAAAGAGAATATTGGTAAAGCCTTGCGCTACGCGGCAGAGCAATTACACCGCCTGGAAGCAGACCTGTCGGACGGTCGAATACAAATAGACAACAACTTGATTGAAAATGCAATCCGTCCACTCGCTTTGGGTAGGAAAAACTACTTGTTTGCAGGTGCGCACAGCGGAGCAGAGCGAGCAGCTATGATCTATTCCTTCCTCGCCACCTGCAAAACACTGGGTATTAATCCGCTGGAATGGCTAACAGATGTACTCCAACGAATCGGAAAACACCCAGTAAACCGAATAGATGAGCTGCTACCTGGTAATTGGGTGAAAAATTAAGCGTGCAGTTGGTCGTACGGATACTGTTAAGTGGTATTTTAAAAAATGATAGACACGAAATAAAACAATTTGAGTTAAATTAAAGTTCCGTTTTAAACAAAAATATTGGAACGTACGATACACCGAGCAACCGGAAAAGAGTACCATTTCAAGGCACCCCTTCCGACTGCTTACTGTTTTCCCGACCAACGTTAAGCGTAACTGATAAGTTTCCATGTTACTGCTTTTCCCCCATAAGGAGGCATGGTGTTGCCCTTTGCGATGGGAGCGGTAGTTGTAGGGGTTCCTACTACTTGCCAAACACCGCTTTCAGGGCATTTTTCGCCGGTTCGTGCTGTTGTGCCGATTGCGGCACGTTGTGAATTTGCCATATATTTGTGTTTACATGTTCTGGGATTATCCCCATTACCTATATATGCTCTTGAGAAAAAAAATTTTGCCGTCGATGGCAAGAAAAAAAATCTGAAGAGCATACCTACTATGGAGAGTAATTACGCCACACCCCTACAAATTCAAGAACAGCTCGTTCATGCTGATCTTGATAGCCTCATTTTAAACCTTGAGAGGTATGCGTATAGCCTCATCAAAGGGATGGGACTGAGCATAGAAGCATTTGACATCGTGCATGATGTCCTCCTCAGCATCCAGGAAGATGGGAGCGGACGAAGGTGGGATAAAGCAAAATGTCCTCAATTTGACCGCTTTCTCTTCGGCTCCGTGAAAAGCCATATCCACAATTCGTACAAGAAGCACAAAAACAACAAGGAGGCTTTGAACGGTCACGTGACCATCTACCAATCTACCTCCTGTGAAATGGATGTGCCCGACGAAATTGACTTCAACACTGTCAAACAAGAAGCGATTACTTATCTGCGAGAACTGGGTGCCGATGCTGAAGAAGAGTGTGTTTTTGAGTGTTGGTGTGATGGAACAAACAAACCGCAAGAGGTTGCAAACATCCTTGGCGTTCCGGTGGAAACGGTAAACAATGCCACCAAGAGACTAAAGCGAAAACAACCACTCATCCAAGAACGGTTAAACTACTACCATCCATGAAAGGCAAAAAAGTCATCGACAATATAGATAACGGGATTATCGAGTTTTACCTCAACAATAGCAATGAGGATATCGCTGGTATGGCTAAAGAAGAGGGTTTTGATCCTGATCTAAATGCTGATAAGCGATCAAAGCTCGCAAAGTTGTTACGTTTCAAAGCACAAGCAAACCTTAACAAAGCAACGAGCCAACCACTTTTGGATCGAGCGGAGCGTATAATGGCAGAATTGGTAGTAAATTACGTTGGCAAACCGATCTCAGAACTCAAAAACTTACTTCAAAACAAAGGACTCCAGGTGCAATTTAGAAGCATTGAAAAACTTGATGAAGCTAGCATCCGGGATATGCTTAGGGATGTTGACCTGGTACAACACATTGAAAAACTTGAAGACGAAACCCCCGAAGAAAAATAATGTCAAAAGGATTATCAAAGGGTGTTTTGGCCGCTCGAAATTTAATGCAAGAGTGTGGTATTGATGATGTGACTACCATCAGTCTTGAAGACCTAGTAGCATACAAGGGGGCGTTACTTGTTGAGGAAAAGATGCACAATGCAGACGGGCGGATTATACACGGGAATCGGCGTTCAATAATCAAAGTGAACAGTGAAATCCAGTATCTGGGAAGGAAAAGGTTCACAATAGCCCACGAGCTTGGGCATTTATTGATGCACCGGGACTATCCTATTCACAGTGACATGAAAAGCCTCGACTGGTTTGATAGTGCTCTAAAAAACCTCAATACCGGGTTCCAGGAATTGGAAGCAAATGAGTTTGCTTCAGAACTTCTCATGCCGGCAGACCTGTTCAAGTGTGAAGTACGTTACAAAAAGTTCAATCCTGATTTGCTAAGGAGTTTGGCTGATCGGTTTCAAACCAGCATCACCTCGGTAGCCTTCAAGTGTGTAGAGATGAATGTGCATCCTATTTGCCTCTTTTTCATTAGTGATGGGGTGATAAAATACTGGAATAAATCAGATTCTTTCAAGTACTGTATCACAGACCGAAACAAGATGCCACCCCATGAATACACTGTAGCGACTGAGTACATTGATGCCGGATACGAACCGGTCTATACCAAGGAGGATTCGCAACAAGAAATCAATAAATCAGCCTGGTTTGATGTTCGGGATGGTGATGAAGATGAGGCTTTTTACGAATACTGTATCCCAACCAAACAGTACAAAACGATACTGAGCGTTGTTTGGCATGACTAACCAAGAATTTTCACAAAACTCTATTATATGAAAGAAAATAACACAAACTAGCACTGTGGCATTGGCAAAGAAAAATCAGTCGCCCGTAAATACAAGCGCAATGGTGCTCCTTCCGTCACAGAGATTCCTGGCAACCGGTGATTTCAATACTCATCCGGGAATAAAATGTTGAAATAGTTGTGCTCCTCAGGGTGTGTACCATCCTGCTATTCTGTTCTTGTTACTTGGTCAATTATCCAAACCTTTATACCGGTAGCCTCGTTGGTGTAAACCTGTAAGTAATCGACTCCTTGTTCCTGTTGCGCAAACGCTTCAAAGTCTCGCACAATGTCAGCAACTTCAAGTGTTGGAATTTCATCAAAGACTCGTTTCGTAACGAAGAATTTCCCTGCAAACCAGTAGTCTCCTGGATTTTCCTGCGGGTGGCGGTTCCATGCAATACATACTTCCTTCTTGTTTTGGTAAACGTGTGGAGGTGTTATAGCAAGAGTGAAAATATTATTAATATAAAAATATACATGGTGCTGATTTTAAGACAAAAAGAAACTTGGTCTGTTTTGCGAAAAAAAATTTCTTGCTTTTTGTCTTTCATTTAATAGATTATAATCTAATTTTGGATTCTAATCTACTATATAACATGGCACCTAATCAAATTTTTTACTCCGAACTTTCAAAGCTCCGCGAGGTTTTCCACAAATATGGAAAGTTTGATGATTCAAACGCAAAGTTAGATGAGATAGCAAAATACCTATCAATCTATGTCTATCAACTGCAAAACAGTAATGAAGGAATAAGCATTGAGCTTTTGCTGGATCAATACAGAGATAATTCTTCTTTTAGCTTAGTCAAAAAACTTAAAGAGATTTTCATAATGGTCGCCAACTCTAACACCTTCAGGCTCTCAAACGGGGAAAGTATCTTTGGCGACAAACCTCAACTAAACATATCCGATAACGATAATGATTTTGCTCGTTTGTTGCTTGATTTGGTAACTAAATCATTCAAAAGTGTCGAGCATGGGGAAAAAAGATATGACATACTAAATGAATGTTTCGGGCATTTCGTGAGAGATAGTTTTAGGAGCCACATCGAAGATGCTCAGTATATGACCCCTAATGAGGTTGTAGATTTGATGTGCGATATTGCATTTAATGATATAAAAAAGGTAAAAGGAAGCGATAAGTTTACTGTTTTAGACCCATGCTGTGGTGTAGGCTCGTTTCTTTCATCGTTTTATCATAAAAACTACTCTCTCAATGTGTTCGAGCCAAAAGACCTCGTCGTTATCGGTCAAGACAAAGTAGAAAGAATGGTAAGGCTTTCTAAAATAAACATGGTTTTAGCAAACATACCTAATCATCTTGTAAGTAATGACAATTCCTTAGTTGGCAAAAGCATACTAGACAACTACACGGGGAAGGTTGACCTCATCTTAACGAACCCGCCATTTGGTGCAAAATTTTCCAGCAAAGAGCTAAAAACAACAAAATTACTTAAGGAGGCATATCCTTTATTACACGATACTATTATCACGAATGGATCAAATTTTAACTCAGAGATATTATTTGTTGATAAGTGTATTTCCCTCTTAAAAGAGGGAGGAAAGATGCTTGCTGTTCTGCCTGATAGTGTTATTTCCTCCGGTGGACTTAACTCCATACTTCGTCATAGAATTGTGAATGATCCCATGATTGAAATAAAAGCAATCATAGAACTTCCCGCTGTTACGTTTGCACAAGCAGGTACAAGAACTAAAACGAGCATACTCTATTTAGAGAAAAAACATGTACCAACCCATAAAAAAAGCGTATTCGTTGCAATCAGTGACAAGATAGGTTTTGATGTAAGTACAAAAAAGGGTGCCACCGTCAAACACGAAACTGGTGAAAATGACTTGCCTGAAATTTTCAGATCCTACCAACGTTTTTGCACTACTCCTTTTACTCAAGAAGTAACGGTTATCCAGCAAGAACCATCTTGTGTTGCGATAACTGCCGATACCCTTGAAGATAGTTCGTGGACACCTAAACATTACAGTGCCTCTAAATACCTCGCTCTGAACGAAATAGGGGGAAAAGATATTGAGGCGGTTAAACTTTCTAACTTGGTTAATTTCGGCACCGCAAGAAGAAAAAAAGATAGAATATCAGTTGAAAGCAAGTGTATTAGTGTTCTACACGTTAGTGATGAAGACTTGAATTACGAGGATCTTTTGATCTACACACCGAAGTATCATGGCACCTCATGCAAACCTGGTGACATCTTATTTTCTAAAATCAATCCAAGGATTATGAGAGTCCTTGTCGTCCCCGATATTGACTTCCCACTTACCTGCTCAACTGAATTTGAAATAATGAACTCGAAAACGGAGCTTAGCAATTATGCTATAAAGCTATTACTCATGCACCCCTCAGTGCAAGCTCAAATCAACTCTCTGACATCAGGCACGTCCTCATCTCACAACCGCATTAAAACCAATGATTTGATGAACGTGATTGTTCCATTACCTAAAAAGGGAACTAGCTTGTACGACAATTTTGTAAAGGAATCTATGGAATACGAAAAATACACCAAAGAGTATAATTCTTTGAAAATCAATATGTTAAAATTAAAAAAGGGACTTTTTTCAAAAATATCCTAATCGCTTTGAGTACAAAGCCCGATTTCTAACAATTCTGGATTATTAACAAGTATCTTATATGAGTCATCTTCGTATTCAGCCTGAAACAAAAGAGGGTAAACCAAATTACCACACGTATTCCTAAAAATATCAGAATTTTTGCCCCTAGGGGGATGGAGTTGAAAATTTGAGCTTTTTCTTTTGCCTTCGCTTCTGAGATTATACCATCTTTCGCAAATGCCACGAAAGATGGGGTCAACCTGAGTCCTTACAACCCAAATGCGACATCTCTCTCGTTTGTTTGTTGGCTCATTGTCCCATAGAACAAAAAATAAATAGGGTAAGTCATCAAGGTACTCCAACTTGTCTGACTTGTCACTTTTTGTGCCAGCCTTGATTACTCCATTGAATCTCGGAGTATTAATTGCCCCCCACGTGTTTGCTCCTTTCACATCTGAACCATCTGCTAAATCTGCTCCTTTCTCACGAGCTAGGCCTTTGATTCCAGTAACCAGACTTACTAAAATTTGTGACCACGAACGAGTATCAGATGGAGTCGGATGATCCGTCTCATCCGCATACGGTTGAGCCTCAAAAAATGATTTATGATGCAAGTTCAAAAAATCCAGCACTTTATCCATAGCTGTTTGGTAATTTATAAAAAACCGACCATGCGGTATTAGTTATTCTTTGCCCTTTGTAAAGACTTTTGTTAAAATTAAAAAGAGAGACTTGGCACCTATTCAATATTATGTGCAAATTCCGGAACGTTTGCCCCCCTGATTCCGGAGGTCTGACCCCCATGTGGATAAGTATGTCAACTGTAGCGGACAAAGATACGTTAGTTTAGATTTTTTCTTCTGCTTTTTCCTTTGAGATCTATCCGATGCGCTTTTGGGATGATACGATCTAGAATTGCATCGGCGATAGTGGGCTCGTACAAATAGTCATACTGTGTAAGCTCCCCAGTTTTAGTACCGATTAAAAATAGACAATTTCATTTATTTTCTGAGTTGTTTTTTCTTTGAATTAATTGGGCTGAATGAAGCGAAGGCCTAGCCGAAGCGGAATGAAGCCCATTTGATGGCTGATTTGTTTTTCAATATTGAACTGGTGGTAACCCACCCAACGAGTCGTGTGGCCTCTGGTGATTATAATACTTCATCTAAATTTGGGTTTGTTCGCGGACATCTTCTAAATTTTCAAACAGGTAAGCATTTAGGACGCCCTGACGATAGGAACGATTAAATCGCTCTATAAATGCATTTTGTGTAGGTTTTCCAGGTTGTATGTATTTGAATTCTATGCCTTGAGATGAGCTCCACTCTTTCGTTAGGTTTGCTATTAGTTCTGGTCCATTGTCCATCCGTATTTTTTTAGGTTTGCCATATCTGGCAACCAGGTGATTTAGCACCCAGATTGCAAATTCCGGAACGTTTGCCCCCCTAATTCCGGAGGTTTGACCCCATGTGGATAAGTATGTCAACTGTAGTGGATAAAGATACGTTAGTTAAGATTTTTTCTTCTGCTTTTTCCTTTGAGATCTATCCGATGCGCTTTGGGAATTATTCGATCTAGAATTGCATCGGCGATAGTAGGCTCGTTCAAATAGTTTACCACTTTGGTATTGGGCGTTGCGAACAGATTACGGTTGAGTTGACTTCGAAGCGGTCTTCGAGAATCTATAGTAGTAAAATCCTTACTTATTGATGTAAGCTTGAAGTAGTCGACCACCGGTTTTTTTCTTTTTATTACTAGTATTATTTTCTTCCCTCTAGTAACTTCTTTTCTCGCTTTTGGAATGCTTCTACTCCCCCTTCAAGCTCAAGAAGTCGAGGGCGATTTTCCGTATTTTCAATACTTGTAGAAACACATTGCGTTTTCAAATCTTCTTCTATCTTAAGAATGTGAATTAATTCAGCATCACCGTTAATCACAAAATTGGCATTATGGGTCGCAAAAATTATCTGCCTTTGCAGTTTGTTATGCTTGACTAGTTCGACAAGATAATCTGCAATAAGCCTACTATCTAAGTGCGCTTCGGGCTCATCCACCACTAGAGGTTTGTTGCCAAATGACATCAATGTCACCAACACAGCTGTGCATCTCTGTCCGAATGAGCAACTATCCAAAGATTTATTACCATAATAAACATTTATCTTTTTAAATTCAAGTGGGTTAAGAAATCTACGTAACATAAAGAGTTTATATATATTAAAATGAAGTTCCTGGTCGAAAATACGACGTAGAATTTCAAGTGCATTTGTACTTCTGTTTTGTTGGTCTAAGATCTGACGTATTTTTTGCCATGTGAACGATGGGGAGTCAGATGGCGATAGAAGGAAAAGAAGAGATTGAAGTGTATCACCAACAGTCCGCAGATCCCGAAATTCTTTATATTCGTTTTGAAAGTCCTCAAAAAGAATTTCTCGCGCTTTTACTTCATCAAATTTATATTCAAACCGGATTTCCGCAACATGTGAGTTTGTCTGTTTTAAGCGTTCATTCAGTGGGGAAAGTGCTTGACTGATTGCCTTCTCAAACTTTATCTTTTGGTCTCTATGATTTGGAATTTGATTCTCAAAGGCTTTAATCTGCGCGTCGAGAATAATTAATTCGCGCTCAAGAGTTTCAATTTCCGCGCTTAGACGAGGAACAGCAAGCACAGCATTTTCAAAGTCATTGATATTCTCTTTAGATAAATTTTGGCTCTGTAGAAATTTGTCTAATTGTTTTCTTAAATCATCCTTTTGATTTCCTAATTGATCAAGCTTAATATTTATGAAGGCCTCATCAAAAGGTTGATTTAATATACCTACAAAAGTTTCGATGGCGTTGCTAACAAATAAATCATATGGATTAGTTTGGAGGTTATTCTCAGGTGTGTCGAATGTATCTATAACCTCGGATACTTTTTTTCTGAATAATTCGTAACGGCTTTTTGCACCTAGGAGAAGCTGAATTTGAGTTTCTATCTCACTCACAGATTCATTAAGACGTTGGAATTCTGGGTTTTGACGAGATTCAATTATATGTTGGCAGTTTTCTAATTTCCCCTTTTTTTCAATTAGTTGTTTTTGCTTTTCCGATTGTGTTTTTAATCTACCGATTTGGGCTTCAAACCCTTCGTCCATCATATGAAAATCTATCTTATATTGTTCAAACCCCGCTCCGCGTCCCGCAAATTGAACTAGTCTATCGTAAATCTTCTCCGTTAGCTGGGGGCTGTCAGCAAGTTCTTCAACCTGACTTTGTGCAATAAAATCAATTTCTTGGAAGCCCTCTACTTTGACAAAATCTTTTGGATCTAGTCGATCTCCATCACACCAAATTTTATTTTTTTCAAAAAAATCTGTAGAATTTCCGGTTGCCTCAGCCAACAAATTTAGGATTGTACTTTTTCCACTGCCACGTCCACCTACCAAACAAGTAAAGTATGGGCTAAAATTAAATGTTCGATCTCCGGCAAGACAAAATACATTTCGTTCTTCTGCCGTCTTGTTTTTTCTAGCTATAAGTGTTTGATCTGGAAATGTTAAGATTATACGATCCACTGTCCTTAGAGGAGCAGCTGGTTCTGAATCAGATACTAATAACCTCCCAGTTGATTCGAATTGCAATTGACGAAGGCTCTCAAAAATAGGTTCTCCTTTTATCCATGTAAAACAATGTCCAATTTTACGAAGTTCTTGAGGATGAGGATTTTCTGAAAAGCAATGCGCATCGCTACAATGTAAAACTAGCTCATTGATTTGGTCTGCCTTTAAACTAGCTCGTCCAGTTTTATATTTTTCTACCGTAGGAGAACCAGTAAATAAAAATGTTGCTCGGTTGGGTATATGCTTCTTCTCTGCTGCGGATGCTGTCCAACGGAAATCGCCCCATTCTGCTACTCCAATTGCCGTAAAACAGTGATGCTGCAATTGTCTATTTTTTAATAGATCATAGATATCCTCATCCTCAATATTTAGATTTTTGAATCCAATCTCCAAATCACCACCAACCGTATTTGGACTAATTTCCCTAATTTCTTTTCCAAACCTTGTTACCTCTGCTCTTGATAACCCGACATAATCAGATTGGGTATTAGGAGCCAAGTGTTTAGACCATTTAATTTGATTGAGAAATAGCCGCTGTATTTCTTCTGGTAATAATTCATCCGAAAAAATTACATGGAGGTTTATTCGACTAGTTTTATTAAAATTAACTCCTCCTAAAGCTCTTGTTCTTAATTCAATAACTGGAAATATCTTATCCAAGTTGGAGAGTCTTCCTTGTTGCCTGAATTCAATAATTTTCTGATAACCATCTAAAAAAAGATAATCATTAATCCCAATTACCTTAAATTCTGGTGGTAACGACTCCAGATCTTGAAGAAATTTTTCCCATACTTCAGGCTGATCTCCACCATACTCCTGATTGAGTGAACATGGAGTGTGAATGTGTAAATCCCATCTTGCCCAGGATGAGCCTTTAAAAATTTTACTATTCATGGTTGGAGTTATGAATTCAATTAGTGAGCCAGTAGTGGTTTTAAATTATTTCATATAGAATTGATTTTCATCAGATTGTGTAAATTTTAGTTTCCTAATTCAAGATTTAATCAATCAAACTTACATATCTGAGACAAATTTACAATAAACTGTGAATCAAGAAATTCTAGTTTACTTTAATTCTCAGGATTTTAACGAATTTGTATTACCGCATCTGGGTTGGGAATCAGGTCCCTAAGCCGAAACTTCCTCTCTGGAAGATATCCCACTATATTCATAACATTTGAGCATTGCTCTACCCCTAATTTATCGGTGCCATTTTGAAGTATAAATTCGTTTAGGTTTTCAATAGCTTCAGGGGGGTGTACTTGAGACTTGAATAGGGACTTTTAAAGCTATAACTTTTGTACCAGTGCCTCAAGAGGTCGTTTACTTCTTCTAGGCGTTGGAATGGATGAGAATGTTCAAAATTCGGTCTCAAATACTCACACCTCCACCTCCCCTCCAACTCCAAATCTCCCATTCCCCTTGGCCACTCCCTTCTCCACCTGAATAATCACATCCACCTCATGGGCATGAGTATTAGAGCCTTTAAAACGCCCCTCTTTGGTGGTGTGGTAGATAAAAATAAAGGAAGTGCGCGGATGTGATTTCCGGAGGGCTTCCATGTCCTCTACTTCCAGGCCCGCTTTGGTTACCGAGTCAATGAAAACGAAATCGAACTTTCCAGGGTTTTCGGGAACGCGGTCGGTGACGAAGAGACGCGGGTGGGAGGCTTTCAGGCGACCGATTTTCTCCTGGAGTGTATAACCGAAGCCTTCTTCAATGGCGCAGTAAAGCACTTTGCCATGGTGAACGGCCAGGTAATGGGCCATGTCCAGACAAAGGGTCGATTTGCCAGATTTGGGAAGACCGTAGACCATTGCCGAAAAGCCCACCGAGGGATCCCCGATGAGCTGCCGGTACTTTCCTTGAAGACCGATGGTTTTGAACTGCATGCCCATGAGGGCGTGGGAAGAAATTACTTCAGGAGTACCCTGAGTACTTCTAGGCGCGTCGGAGCCGACGATTTCGGCTGGACTTTTTTTTTGAGTGGATTGGTTCTTCGATTGAAGGATGGAGGTAATTCCGTTCAGCTCTGCCTGATTGATTTTTAGTACCTTGGATTTGTTGTTTAGGTGCTCCACCATGGTTTTAAAGGCGGCATTGATGGCGGCTTGGTATTTATCCTCTTTGGTCACTTTTCCACTGGCCGCTGCTTTTTTCATGCGGGCAACGAGCCTTTCAATCTTGTCTTCGACTCCCTTTTTACCGTTCAGGCTTACATAGGATTTGAGTAGCGCGATGGAGAGCATTGGGGTTTGAGCATGGGCGATCTCCTGATATCGCTGGAGTTTGGCAGGTGCAACTTTAACCTCCACGGCATCTCCCATGGATTCGTACAGCTTGATCAGCTGTTCCTGAATGGTATTGATTTCGGCTGCATATATGGAGGATTTACGGATCTTGCGCTCTAGTATGGCTTTTTGAAGGCTGTGAAGGAGGGTAAGTACCTGGGCTTGGGTTTTTATTTTCCCATCCATTTGAACATAGCGGCGGATAAACTGAACGTCGGTATCCAAGGCCTCTACCGGTACTTGCTTGTACTCAGGTGTTTCTGGCTTTGCTTTTGAAGGCGCTTTTGCCTGCTTTTTAGGGGTGGCTGCTTTGGGTTTTGGGCTGCTTTTTGGTTTGGCGGCTGCCGGTTGACTCGGAGTAGATTGTGGGTTCGCTTTTAAATAGGATTCCAGTTTTTCGAAATAAGCATCCACCACCCTCTTGATGGTCTCTACTTTTTTGTAGTGCTCCCAGTTGTTTTGAGCAGCACCGCTGACCAGGGCATGGCCTTTGGCAAGCGCCTCGGGCAGTTTTTCAAAATCAATGGCTGCGGTCCGGTCGAAGTAATTTTGGGTATTGATCATGGCTTTTTGTTGGTTTGGTTAAAATTGTAAAAGCTCTAGTTCCAGCTCGAGTGACAGGGCCTCCAGTTCAAGAATTGAAACATTAGAGGCACTTTGTGCTTCTTTGGGTTCTGGAGTGTTCAAGCGGTATTGAAGCAGGTAGTTGAGCCGTTCAAACTCCTGCGCGCGGTTTTCGGCACTTCTTCCTTCGACTTGCAGAGCGGACTTCTTTTGCTCAATCTCCAGCCGTAGCTCTGCCCAACGGGGTGAGTTGGTATCCCCCCGGTAGCTACCGATTTTATCGTTGATGGCTTGTTTTTCAGCTTCGTATTGCGCGATGGCAGGTGCCAGGTCACTGCTTAGCGAAAATCCTTTGGGCTTGAGGACGGCCCGTTCTGTTTTTCGCACCCGGCCTACGTATTCTTTGAAATAAGAAAGGATATAGCGGTTGCTCAGATAGATACCTAACAAAGAGTAGCTGTTTTCAAGCTTTCTTCCCATGGCCAGAATATCCCGGTCCTGGATTTCGGTGGCGTTGAGTAAGGTTTCAATTTCTTCTTTGAGCTCTTTTCCTTTTTTGAACCGTTTATCGTTAAAATCCCCATCTTCTGCTGCTTTTGGGATCTGGGTCATGTAGGTTTGAGAGAGCAGCGAGGTTTTAAAGCCTCGGATGATCTCCAAGCTTCGCTCTCGGTAGGTTCGGTATTCTTGAATGTCTCGTTGAACGGCTTTAATGGCTTCCAGGGCCAATTGAGCCCGTTTGTTTTCCCGAAACAGCTGCTCCCGCTCTTGGTCAAAAAACATAC
>Ga0208787_1000140_pt1 | contig 35176 bp, 39 predicted proteins | sample Wag4_2014_7_11_FD_187362 | JGI IMG/M metagenome (GOLD analysis project Ga0208787, IMG submission 187362) | Fresh water microbial communities from Ohio, USA - Utica-2 Time Series HT 2014_7_11 (SPAdes) (version 2) | ecosystem: Environmental > Aquatic > Freshwater > Water tank | place: USA: Ohio...
GCCTACCTCACTATTTTTAGTGCAATGAATAGTCATCGTTTTCAATTTTTGACTTATTCAATGCGCTATCAAATTCCATTTTTAATGCATCATGATATAGCAGCAGCCAATTTTATTTCTACTAAAATGGCCGAGGCTGGAGAGTATTTTGATTTTAAACAACCCGATTTATTGGCGAATCATTTTAAACTGTATTATAAGGACGAAATGTATCGTGCAGCCAAGGGTATTGAAATACAAAAGGCCATTCAAACTGAAATAAGCCAATTTCAACAAAAAGCAACCATAGTGTGGCCAAGGGACTTGGTCTAGGCTGGTCTAATTCGCTAATATTATTGTATTTTTGTGGCATAATTTTAAGCTATGCACGAATCATCCATTCAGGTAAAAATTCAATTAGACGAACAAAAAATACCCCAATCCATCGACTGGTCAGCAACCGATAGCACTGCTCAAGAAGCGCAGGCTGCAAGGGCAATGATGTTAACTTTCTGGGATCCAACCGATAAAACGGCTTTACGTATTGATTTATGGACGAAGGATATGATGGTAGATGAGATGGCAGACTTCTTTTATCAAAATCTGATGGGTATGGGAGACGCTTACCTTAGGGCTACACAAGACAAAGAACTTGCAGCATCATTTAAAACTTTTGCAAAAACATTTTACAATCAATTTAGAGCAAGTCAAATAGAACAAGGTGCAAAATAATCTAGCATCAAAATATAAATTTTAATCTTATGAGTTTAGAAGTAGAAGTGATGTCTTTAATGAAAGACGCAATGAAAAATAAAGATGAAGCATTGTTAAGAGGGCTTCGTGCTATTAAAGCAGAAATCATTAAAGCAAAAACTGAACCAGGTGCCAACGGTGTTATTTCAGAAGACACGGAAATGAAATTATTACAAAAATTAGTGAAGCAACGTAAAGACTCATTGGCCATTTTTCAAGAACAAAATCGTGCTGATCTAGCTGAAAAAGAAGCAGAAGAAATTGCAGTGATTGAAAAATTTCTTCCAGTTCAAATGACCGAAGACGAAGTGAAAGCCGCTATAGAAGCTATTATTAAGGAATTGGGTGCTGCTGGCCCACAAGATTTAGGAAAGGTAATGGGTGTCGCATCTAAACAATTAGCAGGGAAGGCAGATGGTAAATTAATTGCTATGGTTGCTAAAAATGCATTAACAAACTAATGAACTGGTTAGATTTATTAGCAGGTACTATCCTGATTTTAGCCTTATTACAAGGATATCGAAACGGTTTGATAAAAGCCATTATTTCGTTTTTCTCTTTAATGATTGGCGTGGTGCTTGCTTTTCAGTTTGCAGGATTTGTAGCTAGCCAATTAAAAATCTACACCAAAATCACTTCTTATTGGCTTCCATTTATAGCTTTCTTGATTGTTTTACTAGGTGTAATGTTCCTCTTAAGATGGATGACAGGGCTCTTACAACAAACTGCTGATTGGTTGATGCTTGGCTGGTTGAATAAACTGCTAGGTATGGTCCTTTATATTTTAATTTATGGCACTATTTTAAGTGCATTCATCTATTTTATGGCTTTACTAGGGATAGTCGAAAAACCTCAAATGGAAGCGTCAATTAGTTATAGCTATTTGGCCAAATGGTGGCCCAATTTTATGGCTAAATTGAGTGCTTGGCTACCTTTTATCAAACAAACATTGGTACAATTTTCCAATCAAATTCAACAAAAGGCATAATCAGCTGATTTAATATGAAATAAGTATCTTTATGGTAACTACTTAATAGTTAAAATTTTATGGAATACGAAATACACAAAGAAGGCAAATTTGAATATGTAGAAGTAGGAGTGGGTCAACCACTGATGCTTTTGCATGGTTTATTTGGCGCATTGAGTAATTTCTCTGACCTCATAGAACATTTTAAACATACACATAAAGTAATCGTTCCCATTTTGCCATTATATGATCTTGATCTTTTGCATACTACTGTGAAAGGATTGGCTAAACATGTACAACAATTCATTGACCATAAGGGCTATGATCAAATTCATTTATTAGGTAATTCTTTAGGCGGGCATGTGGGGTTAGTCTATATCTTGAGCCACCCAGAAAAAATTAAAACATTGACCTTAACAGGTAGTAGTGGTTTGTTTGAGAATGCCATGGGCGATTCTTATCCAAAAAGAGGAGACTACGAATACATAAGAGCAAAGACCGCTGAAACTTTTTATGATCCAGCTGTTGCCACTAAAGAATTGGTAGACGAAGTTTTTGAAATTACGAATAGTAGAATTAAAGTGATCAAAATTATTGCTTTAGCAAAAAGTGCCATTCGCAATAATTTAGGCGAAGAATTGGGCCAGATCAAAGTGCCTACACTTTTAATTTGGGGTAAAAATGATAAAGTTACACCTCCATTTGTAGCAGAAGATTTTCATAAATTGATTCCGAATAGTGAACTTGCTTTTATTGATCAATGTGGACACGCGCCAATGATGGAAGTGCCTAATGCGTTCAATGAAATTTTAGAGCAATTCTTAAAAGCACAAGCTTAATTAGTCTTATGCTAGCTGCAACCATTACCGTACAAGGGTTTCCCCTGCTTCATTTAGAAGATAAGGTGAGTTTTGCCCTGCAGTGTATGGAGGATTTTGATGTGCAAGAATTAGCGGTAGTGAAAGAGGATTATTTTTTAGGGATCGTTCAAAAAGCAGACTTATTAGATACAGATGAAACTGCTACAATAATGGCTATATCTGATCAGCTTAAAAAATTCATGATTGCAGATACGGCACATTTTTTAACTGCATTAGACTTATTTGCAAAACACCAATTGAGTCTTTTACCCGTATTGAATGAACAACTGGAATGCATTGGAATGATTCCTCAAAAAAGTTTAAACGATGCTTTAGCTAAATTTTTAGGGGTTGATTCGCCTGGTGCTATCATCGTTTTATCTGTTGCGCCATACCAATACTCACTAGCTGAAATGTCAAGATTGGTAGAATCTAATAATGCTCAAATTTTACAGCTAAACAGTTATTTTGACGAAACAAATGGAGCCATGATCATCACGCTAAAAATCAATAAAGATGAGGCACAGTCTATCATTGCTACTTTCCAGCGTTACGATTATCAATTAGTACAATATTTTGGTAAAACACCTTTGCACAATGATATCGAAGCGCATTACCATCATTTAATGAATTATTTAGATGTTTAAATCTATTGGCTTCAAATGCCTAGTCCTTTTATTTATTTTGATTGGTCAAATTGGTTATGCGCAAGTTAAAATCAGCGCCATAGAAATTACAGGTAATAAAAAAACCAGGGATTATATTATTAAAAGGGAGTTGCCTTATAAAGTTGGGGACTTATTATCAAATGATACTTTGAGTACACTTAATACGATTGCGCAACAGCAATTATTTAATACGGCACTTTTTTTAGAGACCAATGTATCATCTGAAATAGTTGATAGCAGTTCGGTAAAAATTAAGATTGCATTAAAAGAACGTTGGTATTTTTTTCCATTACCTTATTTTAGGTGGGTAGATCGAAATTTCAATCAATGGTGGAATGAAAATAATAGAAGTTTAGATCGTGTAAACTATGGCATTAATCTAAGACAAGCCAATGTGACTGGCAACAATGATAAGTTGACTGTTGGCTATATTACAGGCTATACACATCAAGCAACACTTAAGTATCAATTACCCTTTATAGACAAGCAATTAAAATATGGGATGGGTTTAGGTTGGGCACAGTTTAATCAAAAAGAAATCAACTATTCAACTTTAGGCGACAAGCAGGTATTTTTAAGAACCGATGATAATATACGTAAAGGATATCGAGGCAATATAAATCTAACTTATCGTCCAAATTTATTTGAAAGACATGCATTACAAGTTGGAATAGGCAATGAAGCCATCTCTGATTCAGCTTTTGCGATTGCGCCCATTTTTTTACCGAATCATAAAAAAGAATTTTCTTATGTAGATCTTACTTGGTCTTATTCAAAAATCCGTTTTGACTACAATGCTTATCCAACTAAAGGAGCTAGTACTGAAATTGGTTTGTTTCAAAGATTTGCCAAAGAAAGTAATTTATCAGCTATTCAATTTAGACAGATTGTAGCGCACCCTATTTCACCCAATAGATTCATCCTAGCTGAATCTTTGACCATTGGGAGAATGATGCAACAATCAAACTATACAGATCGAAAATTGATGGGTTATGGATTAATGCAAATGAATGGGTTAGATTACTATGTCGTGGATGGCAACGCGGCAACCTTATTTAAAGCTGCAATACATCAAAGAATTGGATCCTATACTATCATCAATCCTTTAACAAAAAAATTCCTCCCATCTGTTAAATATACTTTTTGGATAAAGGCTTTTAGTCAATTAGGGTATGTCTATAGTCAGGAAAAAAATAAGGCGAATCCATTGGCTAATAGTTTGTTAAGAACAGCGGGCATTGGAGTAGATCTTATTAGTATCTATGATTTTGTGTTAAATATGGAGTATAGTATCAATCAATTGGGGGACAAAGGATTATATTTGCACGGCGGAATTAATTTTTAACTTTGTTTCATGAATGTAGCGATTTATAGTAGAGGTGTCGACTTGGACCAGCAACAGTCTTTAAATGACTTGATTGCTGAATTACAAAAGCATGACTTCACTATATATATTTATGTAGGGTTGATCCAGAAATTTAATTTGGTGACTGCTGCAGATAAAAAATCACTTATAGTATTTGAGCATTCATCTGATCTACATAATAATATTGATTGTTTAATTTCCTTAGGTGGTGATGGCACAGTTTTAGATGCCATTACTTTAGTAGGGGATACCCTGATTCCAATTTTGGGAATTAATTATGGACGTCTTGGTTTTTTAGCAACTATTTCTAAGGACGAGCTAACTATCATGGTGGAGGCTTTAGTAAATCGTTCTTATGTCATTGATAAAAGAGCTTTAATTCATATAGATAGTAACTTACCAATTTTTAATGAAGCACCATTTGCATTAAATGAATTTGCGATTCATAAGCGTGATACTTCTCCAATGATCAAGATTCATACCTTTTTAAATGGAGAATTATTAAACTCTTATTGGGCAGATGGATTAATCATTGCTACACCAACTGGTTCAACTGGTTACAATATGAGTTGTAATGGTCCAATTTTATTTCCTGACTCAACTAGTTTTGTTATTACACCAGTAGCGCCACATAATTTAAACGTTCGCTCTGTTGTAGTTCCAGACAGTTCGGTGATTTCATTTGAAATTGAAGGACGAACAGAGGAATTAATTTGCGCTTTAGATGCAAGAAAAGAAATTGTGCCTATAGGTATTCAAATAGCAGTTAAGAGAGAAGCGTTCTCTGTGCATTTTATTAGATTAAATGAAAACAGTTATTTGTCTACCTTAAGAACTAAATTAACATGGGGTTTAGATAAAAGAAATTAAGTATGCTAAAGCAATTTTATATTTTTTGTTTTTTGATTGCCATGACTCATTTGACTCAAGCACAGCACCTTCAGTTGATTGAAAATAGAGGGGAGATTGGTGTCTTTGGAGGACGTTCTGGTTATATTGGTGATCTTGTTCCTGATATTTTATCCAATTATTATATTGGGGGGTTGTATTATAAAAAACAATACAATGATTATGCAGGTCTAAGATTAAATTATGAGAAAATAAAAATTGGATCAAACGATACACTCTCTGCAAATATTTATGAGAAAAGAAGGGGGATGTATTTTTCTCGTGATTTTCATGATATAAGCTTACTTGGTGAATTTTATTTTTCAAGATTTTTACCAGACAGAAAAGGGTATCGATTTACTCCTTATTTAGGAATTGGTGCTGGTTATCTTTTTGAATCTAAAGCTTCAAAATTTGGAATGGATAGTTTAAGTTCAATACTTCTTCCCTTAAAAATCGACTCTGTTATTTTTCCAAAAGTTGGTTCTAATAAAGGAGTCGTTTATTTTCCTGTGCAACTTGGTTTTAAATATAATTTATCCCAACGATGGAATATTTTTGTAGAAGCGATGTATAGATTTACTTTATCGGATGCACTGGACTTCTTTCCAGATGACCAAATTCTAATTCAAACTCAAAAAATTGCAACAGGAACTAGTGTGTATAAATACCAGGGTAGTCGTTCAGGGAAGGATCAGCTTTTCTCTTTAAAAGGTGGGATCTCTTATAATTTGATAAAAATTTATGGAGAAGAAAAATGGAAGCCGGGCAAGAAATCAAAATCATCTAGCATTAAAGACAAGCAATCTAGCGAAAAAAAGCCCGGATTATTTAGTGGCCTTAAATTTAAGCGTAAATAACCTGTTGATTTTCTTAATTTTACAAAATGGACAAATTGGATTTACATAGGCTTCCCAAACATATTGCGATTATCATGGACGGGAATGGTAGGTGGGCCGAGGAACAGGGGCAGGATCGTTTATATGGTCATTATCATGGCGTCATCAGCGTTCGTAAAGTAGTGGAGGCAGCAACTGAAATAGGCATAAAGTACCTTAGTTTATATGCATTTAGTACTGAAAACTGGGATCGACCACAGGCAGAAGTGCTGGGTTTGATGTCCCTATTTGTAGATACAATCAGTAAGGAAGTACCAGATTTACATCAAAATAATATTAGGCTACATTTTATTGGCAACTTGGATCAATTGCCAGATGAAGCACGTAAAGCCCTAGCTAGTGCGACAAGTATAACTGCACAAAATACTGGTTTACAATTAGTTATTGCATTAAGCTATAGCAGTCGATGGGAAATTATCCAGGCTGCAAAGTCACTTGCTGAGCAGGTTAAGGCAGGTAAATTGGATCCAATTCAGATAGATGAAGCCTGTTTTGTACAATCCCTATCCACCAAAGACTTCCCAGATCCTGAGCTCATGATCAGAACTAGCGGAGAGCACCGAATTAGTAATTTTCTGCTCTTTCAATTGGCCTATGCTGAGCTTTATTTTACCGAAACTCGATGGCCGGCTTTTGGGAAAGATGCTTTTATCGAAGCTATTATGGCTTATCAGTCTAGAGAACGCCGATTTGGTAAAACTAGTGCTCAAATCAACTTAGATATATAAAATTAATAACTTGTTTTTTTGGCTTTTTAACAAAGACTTTGAAATATTACGAGTAATTTGCACCTCTTATAAATTATACATATATAGCCCATTAGCAGATGCAGAAATTGACCCAGTTTACTATAGGAATTCTCTCCTTACTTATCTTATCCACCTCTAGTTTTGCCCAAGACCAAAAAGGGCAGGATTCAGTTAGCCAGATCAATGTTAAGTTGCTGGGGATCTTAACTCAAAAAACACCTACTAAATACAAGATTCGTGCTATTAAAGTTATTGGTAACCAATTCTTTGACGAAAACTTATTGTTATCCTTATCCACGCTAAATGAGGGGGATGAAGTGACTTTGCCTGGGGGAGATAATTTTGCCAAAGCCATTCGTAAATTAATGGATCAAAATTATTTTAGTGATGTAAGTGTTTATTTGACCGATGTCAAAGGGAATGAAATTGATGTAGAAATCAATGTGGTGGAAAGACCAAGATTATCGCGCTTTAATTTTACAGGCATTAAAAAATCGGAGACCGAAGAACTTTCTGGAAAAACAGGGTTGACGCCAAATAGAGTTGTTACAGACAATATGCGTATCACTGCAATTGAAGGCATCAAAAAATTCTATGCAGAAAAAGGTTTTCAAGATGCGAGTGTTCGTATCAAAGAAACAAAAGACACAATTCGTAAAAATCAGTTGGTGTTGGATTTCATTGTAACTAAAGGACCAAAAGTTAGAATCAATAATATCAATTTTGGTGGTAATTTAATTGACGAAACTAAATTAAAGAAGAGTTTAAAAGAGATCCATGAAAAATCTCGTTTAACCCTATTCCCAGTAAACGACAAGCCGGCCATTGTTAAGACTTCGCCCTATACTTTTGATCAATATTTAAAAGAGCGTGGGTACTTAACTTTTTCAAAAACAAAAAAAATATTAAACCCGTACGCAAGGATTGGTTTTTCTTCTTCAAAGTATGATATCAAAAAATACGATGAGAGCAAGGATAATTTATTGAACTACTATAATTCTTTAGGTTTTAGAGATGCGGTGATAGAAAAGGATACTATTTACCATAATGCTGTGGGGCATTTAAATATCGATATGCAAATCAAAGAAGGACGTAAGTATTTCTTTGGTAATATTAGTTGGAGAGGTAATACTAAATATCCTGATTCTGTTTTAACAAGTATATTGAATATTAAAAGAGGAGATATCTACAACAGAGAAACCTTTTTTAATAAACTAGGTAAAACACCTACAGCAGAAGGTGGAGATATTAGTGGTATTTATCAAGATGATGGTTATTTGTTCTTTAGCATCAACCCAATTGAGACTGCTGTATACAATGACACAATCGATTTTGAAGTAAGAATACAAGAAGGTCCTCAAGCAACGATTAAAACAATTCGTATTGCTGGAAATGAAAAGACAAAAGACTTTGTAGTTCGTCGAGAAATCAGAACTGTACCAGGCGATAAATTCAGTCGTACTTTGTTGATTCGTTCTCAACGTGAGATTTCACAATTGAATTATTTTGACCAAGAGAAAATTAAAATTGATCCGATTCCTAATCCAGAAGACGGAACGGTTGATATCAATTATGGTGTAGAAGAAAAATCAAGTGACCAATTAGAATTAAGTGCTGGATGGGGTGGTTTTATTGGATTGACTGGAACATTGGGGGTGACTTTTAATAATTTTTCATCAAAAAATATTTTTAATAAGAAAGCCTGGGATCCATTGCCAATGGGAGATGGCCAAAAATTAAGTATCCGTTTTCAGAGTAATGGTAAAGCTTTTAGATCTACCAATTTCTCATTCACTGAGCCATGGTTTGGGGGCATCAAGCGCAATAGTTTAACAGTAAGTGTATTTAATACAAAATTTGGACAAACCTTTGATCAATTGACAGGGATGTATGATCCAAATGCAGCAGACTCAAGGTACATTTCGACGACTGGTGCAACCGTTTCTTTTGGCCGTCAATTGGCATGGCCGGATGACTTTTTCTCTTTAAGTTTGGGATTAAACTACACGCGATATACTTTAAAGAATTATGCGATCGATCCTTTCAATCTACCTAATTTTGACAACGGTGTTGTCAATAATTTAAACTTTAGAATTGCTTTACAAAGAACTTCGGTAGATCAGCCTTTATTCCCAAGAACAGGTTCTACATTTTTATTGAGTGGTCAATTGACGCCTCCTTATTCTTTGTTTGACCCTAATTTTGCATTTAAGCAAAATCCATATGAATTATTAGAATACCATAAATGGCGTTTTAATGGAGAGTGGTTTGTGCCATTAGGAAAACCAGCAGGAGAAGATCGCAATAAACAATTTGTACTAAAGTTTGCAGCTAAATATGGTTTTGTAGGTAGGTACAATTCAGAATTAGCAATTTCACCATTTGAGCGATTCCAAGTTGGAGACGCAGGTTTAAGTAATCAGTTTGCATTATTAGGTTTTGATATCATTGCGCAAAGAGGTTATCCTGTATATGAATCCTCCAATCCAAAAATTAATCCTGATCAACAATCCTCAAGACAGAAGTTCACCATTTTTAATAAGTATGCTGTAGAAATTAGATACCCATTAAGTTTGGCTGCAAGTAGTACTATTTATGCTTTGGGCTTTTTTGAAGCAGCCAATGGTTGGTACACTATGAAAGATTACAATCCGTTTAAATTGAGAAGATCAGTTGGTGTGGGAATGCGTTTCTTCTTACCAATGTTTGGTTTGCTTGGATTTGATTATGGTATTGGTCTAGACCGTTTAGATGGAACTAATTCATTGAAGGATGCAGCACGATTCACCTTTATGTTAGGATTTGAACCTGAATAATACCAATCCATTTCCACATATAAATACCTATATTATGAAATATAACAAATTGCTTTTTTTGGGTGTTGTACTCCTTGGTTTATCCTTTACTGCACAAGCGCAATCTAAATATGCAGTGATCAATACCAAATATATTTTAGACAAAATTCCTGAATACAAGGAAGCAGATAAGAAATTAAAAGCCCTGGGCGATCAGTGGCAACAAGAAATTGATGAGCAACAAATGATCTTGGATAAAATGTACAAGAATTATGAGGCAGAGCAGTTTATGTTGTCCGAAGATTTGAGAAAAAAGCGTGAAGATGAGCTGTTTATGAAAGAAAAAGCTTTGCGTGATTTACAAAAAAAGCGATTCGGTTATGAGGGGGATTTGTTTAAGGAACGCCAAAAATTAGTGAAGCCTATACAAGACAGGGTCTATAATGCCGCTCAAAAAATGGCTACCGCCCGTTCGTATGACTTCATTTTAGATAAAAGTGAAGGAATTACCATTATATTTGCAGACCCTAAGTTGGATAAAAGCGACGATATTTTAAAAGAGTTAGGGGTTATCAATAATTAAACAAACAAACAAAAATAGACATGAAGAAAGTTTTATTTGCAGCCATCTTGTTAGTGGCATTTGCTTTCGGTAACAGTGCGACTGCACAAACAAAAATTGGTTATTTCGATGACCAAAGCGTAATCGCTTTATTTCCTGGTATCCAAGAAAAATTAGATACTGTATTAAATTCTTATGCTAAGGATTCTTTACAAGACGAGTACAACTACACTTTAAAGGATTACCAAGTAAAGGATAGTATCTACAGAAGAGATTCTGCTGATTTGTCTAAAAGACCTAAGGCTTTACAAATGGCTACTGACGATTTAAATCGTTTAAAATACAAGTTGATTAACTGGCAACAGTACCAACAACAAATGATGGAGAAAAAACAAGAAGACTTGTTATTGCCATACAGACAAAGAATTGCACAAGCTTTAAGTGAAGTAGTTGCAGAGCAAAAATATAATTTGGTATTAAAGGCAGACGCTTTGTCTCCTTATGCTCAGCCTTCTATCGCTGATAACTTAACGATTCGTGTTGCTTTAAGATTAAAGCTTCCAGTTCCTAAGGATATCGAAGAAGCTTTCAAAGCTGCAACAGGTGGCGCCGCTAAACCAGCGACTCCAGCTAAAAAAGGATAATATTTTATAAAATAGTTTAATACACCCCGTTGTTTTACAACGGGGTGTATTAGTTTTACGAAATCAGGGAATACCTATTTTATGCAAGCACCCATTGGCGTTTTTGATAGTGGTTATGGAGGTTTAACCATTTTAAAAGAATTGAAGCAACAATTGCCTCAATATGATTATCTCTACTTGGGAGACAATGCCCGTGCGCCATATGGAACAAGGTCTTTTGATACAGTGTATCAATATACTTTGGAAGCAGTAGAATGGTTTTTTAAACAAGGATGTAGCTTAGTCATTTTAGCATGTAATACAGCATCTGCAAAAGCACTTAGAAATATACAACAATTGGATTTGCCCCATCTTGCACCAGATAAAAGAGTATTAGGTGTCATCAGACCTAGTTCAGAAATCTTAGGCACCTATTCTTTCTCGCATCACCTTGGTATTTTAGGAACAACAGGTACCATTCAGAGTGAGAGTTATCCTATAGAATTGTCAAAATTTGCACCAGAGGCATCCATTTTTCAACAAGCCTGCCCTATGTGGGTACCATTGATCGAAAATGGGCAACAAGATGGCCCAGGTGCCGATTATTTTGTACAATTATACATCAATCAACTATTTGCCCAATCGGCCAAAATAGACACTGTATTGCTTGCCTGTACCCATTATCCATTAATGGAAGAAAAGATAAAAAGCTTCTTGCCAGAAAATGTCAAATTAGTGACCCAAGGGGATATTGTTGCCAAGAGTTTAGCCGCCTATTTGCAAAATCACCCAGAAATGGACCAAAAATGCAGCAAAAATGGTCAGCTTCTTTTTTTCACTACAGACAATCCTGCTAGCTTTGAGGAACAAGGAAGTTTGTTCTTTGGCCAAAAAATTGCAGCAAATCACACAGATTTAGCTTAAAAATTCAAAAAAAACCCTATTTTTGCCGTCCTTTCACAGGTAGTGGTATGGTGACTGCTATAAGAACGGATTTGAATATAAAGTATTAAACCTCAGGGGCAGATAGGAATAATCCTAATAACCCGCAAAAAAAAGTATATTATGAAACGTACATTCCAACCTCATAAACGTCGTCGTAAATCAGTTCATGGTTTCCGAAAGCGTATGGAATCAGCAAATGGTCGTAAAGTATTAGCAAGTCGCCGTAAGAAAGGACGCAAGAAACTAACTGTATCTAGCGAGAAAGGATTAAAATAATTTAATCTCTATTCGTAGAAACTTATAATTTTAAAGTCCACTCGTTATCGGGTGGACTTTTTTAATGTATCATCCATAAAATAGAAAACAAGTAGATTCATCATTGGCAAAGATTTTTACATATCAACAACAGGATAAATTAAAGAGCAGGAAGCAAATGCAAAATTTGTTTGCTTTGGGCAAGTCAATGTCTAATTCGCCACTTAGGTTAATATATACTTTAGAAAATATTGCCGACGAACATCCAACAAATCCAGCACCGTTTATTATACAAGCTGGGGTAGGTGCACCCACTAAACAATTTAAAAAGGCTGTACAACGTAATCGAGTAAAGCGATTATTGAGAGAAGCATATCGTTTAGAACTACCTGCTTTCAAAGCACAGCTTCCATTGCAAGACAAGCGGTTAAGTATCTTTATTTTATATATGGAAGAAAATGTACTGCCACAAATAGAGATCAATGCAAAGATGAAATTGATATTAAATCAATTAGTAAAACGCATATATGGACAAGCTTAAACAAATCATTGCCTTTCCATTTATTGTATTGATCCGATTTTATCAATACGCTATATCACCTTATTTAGGAGGAAACAAATGTCGATTCACGCCCTCCTGTTCTCACTATACGGCAGAAGCCATTCAAAAATATGGCCCTATTAAAGGGATTATAATGGGCATGAAAAGAATTAGCAAATGCAGGCCAGGAGGAGGACACGGTTATGATCCAGTGCCTTAAATAAATCTTGTGGCACAAAAAAACCGCCCCTTGTGGAGACGGTTTTGAGTAATATTTTTTTATTCAATTATTTCGCAGCAGCAAAACGATCTGCAATCACAGACCAATTCACAACATTCCAAAATGCAGCTAAATAATCTGCTCTTCTGTTTTGGTATTTTAAATAATAGGCGTGCTCCCAAACATCAGCGCCTAGGATTGGTGTTCCTTTCACTTCGGCTACATCCATTAATGGGTTGTCTTGATTTGGTGTAGAACTTACTTCTAGTTTACCATCTTTTACAATTAACCAAGCCCATCCGCTTCCAAAACGAGTCATACCAGCGGCAGCAAATTTTTCTTTGAATACATCAAAACTTCCAAAGCTAGCATCAATTGCAGTTGCTAATTCGCCAGTTGGATTGCCACCTGCATTCGATGCTAAGCTATTCCAAAAGAAAGTATGGTTCCAATGTCCACCACCATTATTTCTTACAGCAGGGCTAATGCTTCCAGCAACCGCTACTAATGCCTCGATTGTCTTGCCTTCGTTAGGTGTACCCGCAACTGCTTTATTTAAATTGTCAACATAAGCTTGATGGTGTTTGCCATGGTGTATTTGCATGGTCAATGTATCAAAATGAGGTTCTAAGGCTTCGTGTGCATATGGTAATGCAGGTAATGTAAATGACATATTGCTTTATTTTATTTGTGAATGTTTGAATGTCAAAATTACAATGCTTTGCGCTGATTTAAGCGACATGCCGCCTTTTTTTACTTAAATAGTTTCTGGAGTAATCCGTTTTTAGGATTACGAAGGAAAGCTATATATGTAAAAAAGATAGCTACCCCTCATCCTCATGCGGAAGGAACCGAAATCGGCTTCGGGGTTCTATGTTTATATGAATATAATATTAAAAAGAAAAAATGGAGTAAATACTATTCCGTAGCGAACATTCGAGCGAAGCGAGCTGAGAGCCAAGGAATAGGTATTTATTCCATTATAAGAATTTCAAGAAAAGTGCAGAACAATAAAAACATGTAGAAAATTAGCGCTTAGCTTTAAAGAAGGATTGCATTAGAGCGGCGCATTCTTCTTGCAAAATGCCTCCAGTAAGGGTGGTGGAAGGATGGAAGGGATTTTTTTCAGTGACGCGACGGTAACTGTTTTTTTCATCGTATGCGCCAAATACAATATGTCCAATCTTGTTCCAGTATAAGGCACCAGCGCACATCAAACAAGGTTCTAGTGTTACGTATAGTGTAGCTTCTGGAAGGTATTTTGATTGTAGGTTTTCACAAGCACTAGAGATTGCTAAAATTTCGGCGTGTGCTGTGACGTCTTTTAAAAGTTGTACTTGATTGTATCCTTTAGCGATGACCTGATTGTTCATCACAATGACAGCACCCACTGGTACTTCATCTTCATCAAAAGCCCTCTTAGCTTGTAAGAGGGCCTGACGCATAAATTGTTCATGTTTATTTTCCACTAGTATGTGTAACTGTGCTTATAATTTTTGGATACGAATATTTCTGTACCAAACTTTATCGCCATGATCTTGTAAACTGATATGTCCAGAAAATATTTTTCCAAAATCTGGTGATTCACCTTTTGAAAATTTACTTCTTCTAATTAATTCCTTCCAGCTGTCATCTCCTAAATGCGTGTTGACAGTTGTTACACCATTTAATTTCATAACCAATGTTCCATTGTTTGCAATGATGTCTACTTGATTCCACTGCTCTGCAGGTTTCACACCCGACTCATCACCTACAATCAGGTCATATAAATTACCAGCTCTATGGCCAATGATTTTGCCATCATCATGGCCATCATTATCTAAGACTTGCATCTCGGGTCCTGTATGCCATGTTTCATTATATTTAGCTGGGTTGTCTTGTACGAAAAAGATAATACCGCTATTCCCATTTTTAGAAATTTTCCATTCTAATTGTAAATGAAAATTGGTAAAACTTTCGTTGGATACAATATTACCGCCGCCAATTTTAATTGTAGGATCAAACATCAAAGTACCATCCACTACTTTCCATGCTTCACCTACAGTTGTTTTACCGTAAGTATGCCAGCCATTGGTTGTTTTACCATCAAATAATGAGATCCATTTATTTTGCGCTTGTACTTGATTAAAGCCTAGTGCCGCGCATGTGATTAAGGTTAAAGCGAGTAATTGTTTTTTCATAATTTTTAATTGTTTCCCATTTCTGATTGAATTGGAATTATTTTTTTAATAATAAAATGTATTTCACCATCGCTTCTGCATCCTCTTGACTAAGGTTTGCATGCGCTGTCATTGGAATTGCGCCCCAGTTACCACTTCCGCCTTTGATAATTTTTCCGGCTAACATTTCGATATTATCATCTGTATTCTCATACTTGGCAGCCACATCTTGATAAGCAGGTCCTATATTTTTTTCTGCTACTTTATGACAAGTTAAACAGTCGCTTCCTGCAATCAATGCCAATCCTTTTGTATAATCTGGATTGTCAGACAATTTAGATTCAGAACTGGTTGTTGTTTCTGTTGTTGTTTCAGTTTTTGTTGCACCACCACCACATGCTACTAATAAAAGGGCAGCTGAAAGGGTGTATAAAATTTTACGCATAGTGTATTATTTGAAAGTAAATTGAATTGTTGATTTGAAATATTGATTTGATTCCTTGATTAAATACCTAATATTTTTTTGTTAAATGCCTCGTCAGATCCAGTGCTAGCAAAATCATCAAAAGCTTTTGCTGTAACAGGAATGATATGGTTTTGAATAAATGCAGCACCTTCTGCTGCGCCCACTTCTGGGTGTTTTAAACAACATTCCCATTCCAATACTGCCCAGCCTTTATAATCATAAGCGGCTAACTTGCTAAAGATACTTTTAAAATCTACTTGACCATCACCAAGTGACCTAAATCTTCCAGCACGATCGACCCAGTTTTGATAACCACCATATACGCCTTGCTTTGCACTCGGATTAAATTCAGCGTCCTTTACATGAAACATTTTAATACGCTCATGGTAGGCGTCGATATAACCTTTATAGTCCATGCATTGTAATACTAAATGCGATGGATCAAATAATAAACAAGCACGCGGATGTTGTCCTACTTTTTCTAAAAACATTTCATAAGAAACGCCATCATGCAAATCTTCTCCTGGATGAATTTCATAACATAAGTCTACGCCAGCTGCCTCAAATTCATTTAAAATTGGCAACCATCTTTTACCTAATTCTGCAAAGCCTGTTTCGACTAAACCTGCAGGTCTTTGTGGCCATGGATAAACAGTATGCCATAATAATGCTCCACTAAAAGTAGCGTGTGCATTCAATCCTAAATTTTGAGATGCTTTTGCTGCATATTTTAATTGTTGCACCGCCCATTCAGTTCTTGCTTTTGGGTTGCCTCTATATTCAATTGGTGCAAAGCCATCAAACTGTGCATCATAGGAAGGGTGCACCGCTACCAACTGTCCTTGTAAATGTGTTGATAATTCTGTGATTTCTAATCCAGCAGCTTGCACAATGCCTTTGATTTCGTCGGCATAGGTTTTGCTTTCTGCTGCTTTTTGTAAATCAATACAGCGTGCGTCCCAACTTGGAATTTGCACACCTTTGAAACCCAATCCTGCAGCCCATTTGCAGATACCTTCTAAAGTATTGAATGGCGGCTGATCTCCTAAGAATTGCGCTAAAAATATTCCTGGTCCTTTTACTGTTGTCATATTATAGTGATTGCCTTTTTAAATCTTGCCTATTAAATTTTATGTGCTGTCCATTTTTGATCAGATCCTGCAGATAAAACTACATTATCTATAAATGCCATCCCTCTTATTCCATCTTCTACTCCCGGAAAGTCTAACATTTCAGGGGTTGGAGTGGTTCCATCCATTTTTGCTGATAAAGTGAGTGCAAAGTTTCTGTAAATATTCGCAAATGCTTCTAAATAGCCTTCTGGATGTCCGCCCGGAGTGCGGCAATTATGGGTTGCAAAGCTGGATAAATGTGCGCCATAGTTGGCACCTGCTCTAAGAATTTGTGTTGGTTGATCCAACCATTTTACGATCAACGAATTGGGTTCATGTTGAAACCATTCAACGCCACCAAGTTCTCCGTACACTCTAATTTTTAACGCATTCTCTTCGCCTGCTGCAACTTGAGATGCCATTAACACGCCCTTCGCACCATTGTCAAATTTTAAAAGTACTGCACCATCATCATCCATCGCACGGCCTTCAACTAAGGTGTTTAATTCTGCACAGATATCAGTGATTTTTGCTCCAGTAATATATTCTGCTAAATGTGCAGCATGCGTTCCAATATCACCCATGACAGAACTCTTGCCTGATTTTTTTGGATCTGTTCTCCATGCAGCTTGTGCATTGCCTTCTCTTTCCGATAACCTACTTAACCAACCCTGAGGATATTCTACCCAAACCTTACGAATCTTACCTAGCTTGCCTTCGCGGACCATGGCCTTAGCTTGTTTGACCATTGGATAACCAGAATAAGTATGTGTTAAGCAAAGTGTTAAACCTGTTTCTTTCAACTTTTGTTGTAATAATCTTGCTTCTTCTAAAGAAAATGTAATGGGCTTTTCGATCACCACATTGAATCCATTCTCCAATGCCATCATAGCTGGTGCAAAATGCGCAAAATTAGGCGTTACAATGGTTACGAAATCAATACGCTCATCGGCTGGCAATTGCGCTTCTTTGGCAATCATTTCCTCATAGGTTAAATAGGTTCTTTCTTTTGGTAGAAATAAAGCTTCCCCAGAAGCTACAGCAACTTCTGGATTGATACTCAATGCGCCACATTTTACTTCGATGAGTCCATCCATATTTGCAGCAAGTCTGTGGATGGCGCCAATGAATGCATCTTTACCACCACCTACCATACCCATGCGTAGTTTTCTATTCATTATAAGGGAGTTTTTTAAGCTTAAAACAAGCTGATTGTGTCAAAATAACACTTTCAGCCTATCGTAAGAGCAATTTCCTCATTATTTCTCAAAAAACCCTTTTTTTCCATGGAAAATATTTGAAAAGAATGCAAAAATAAATTTACATTTATAAACGCATCTTAACGCTTGCTTACTATGTCTTCATCAATGAATAGACGAAAATTACTGAAACAAGTTTTATCCGGCTCTGCTGTGATGGCTGCTGGTTTGGTGTTACCACATCAAGCAAGTGCACAATTAGCAGATCTATCCAATCAACCAACTGATGCAGCCAAATTAAATGGCAATATCAACCATAGTGTTTGTAGATGGTGTTACAGTGATTTGAGTTTGGAAGATTTATGTAAGGAAGTAAAACGCATTGGATTTAACGCCATTGATTTATTGAAACCAAACGAATGGGATACGGTAAAAAAATATGGCATCGATTGTTCTATGTGTTATACTGCAGGTGAAACAAGTTTGACAAAAGGCTGGAATAATCCAATCCATCATCCTTGGTTGATCAAAGATTACTTGGAAGCAATTCCTTTAGTAGCTGCAGCTGGGTATAAAAATTTAATTTGTTTTTCGGGCAATCGAAATGGTATGGATGACGCCACAGGATTAAAAAATTGTGTGGAAGGATTAAAACAAATCATGCCTTTAGCCGAAGCGAAAGGAGTGACCATCCATATTGAGTTATTCAATTCAAAAGTAGACCACAAGGATTATATGGGAGACAAGTCTGCATGGGGTATCGAACTCTGCAAACAATTAGGCTCACCAAATTTTAAAATTTTATTTGATATCTATCATATGCAAATAGACGAGGGAGATATCATTCGTTCTATTCAAGACAGTCATATTTATTTTGGGCATTATCACACCGCAGGTGTGCCAGGTAGACATGAATTAGATGATCGTCAAGAATTAAATTATCCAGCCATCATGCGTGCGATCAAAGCCACTGGATACAATGGTTATGTAGCGCATGAATTCATTGCAACCAACCCTGATAAAATTAGTTCACTCAAGCAAGCTGTTACAGTTTGCGATATTTAAATTTTGCTTTTTTAAACCAATCATAACAACTTATAAATTTTTTACAATGGCCGAACAACAGTATGACGCAATCGTAGTAGGTTCTGGAATCAGTGGCGGATGGGCTGCAAAAGAGCTTACAGAAAAAGGACTTAAAGTCTTAATGTTAGAGCGTGGAAGAAACATCGAACACATTAAAGATTATGTGAATGCTGATAAAGAAGCATGGGATTTTCCACATAGAGGTGGTAGAACGCAACAGATGATCGAAGATTATCCTGTGTTAAAACGTGACTATCCATTGAACGAAACAAATTTAGATTACTGGTGTTCTGACAAGGATCATCCTTATACTGAAACAAAACGTTTTGATTGGTTTAGAGGATACCATGTAGGTGGACGTTCTTTAATGTGGGGTCGTCAATCTTACCGTTGGGCGGACATGGATTTTGAAGCGAATGCAAAAGACGGTATTGCAGTGGATTGGCCAGTACGTTATAAAGATATCGCGCCATGGTATGATTATGTAGAAAAATTTGCTGGTATTTCTGGTAATAGAGACGGCATTGATTTATTACCTGATGGACAATTTTTACCTCCAATGGATTTGACTTGTGTAGAGAAAGATGTAGCTGCAAGAATTAAAGAAATCTATAAAGGTAGCCGTCATTTAATCATTGGTCGTACAGCCAATATTACAGTGCCGCATGAAGGTCGTCCGGGATGTCAGTTCAGAAATAAATGTTGGTTGGGTTGTCAGTTTGGTGGATATTTTAGTACGCAATCTTCTACTTTACCAGCTGCGATGGCAACAGGTAATTTAACTTTAAGACCTTTTTCTATTGTGACAGAAATCAAATATGACAAAGATAAAAAGCGTGCGACTGGTGTTACTGTATTAGATGCAGAAACAAATAAAACAATAGAGTATAAGGCAAAGATCATTTTTGTCAATGCTTCTACTTTAAATAGTACTTGGCTCTTGATGAACTCTGCTACAGATGTTTGGGAAGGCGGATTGGGAAGCAGTAGTGGTGCATTGGGTAAATATTTAATGGATCACCATTTAGGCAATCGTGCTGGTGGCACTATCGAAGGCTATGAAGACAAATACACTTTTGGTCGTCGTGCTAATGGGTTCTATATCCCTAGATTTAGAAATATCAATGGTGAAAAACGCGATTATATCAGAGGATTTGGTTACCAAGGTAGCGCTAACAGGGCTGGATGGGGTCACGATGTGGCAGAAGTAAGTATCGGTGGTAAATTTAAAGACGCTTTGACTGAACCAGGTGGATGGTCTATAGGTATGATGGGCTTTGGTGAAATGTTACCAGACGAAACCAACAAAGTGACTTTAGATAAAACGAAGAAAGATAAATGGGGATTGAATGTTTTGAATATTGATTGCGAGTTGAAAGACAACGAAATCAAAATGCGTAAAGACATTTTAGAAGATGCAAAAGAAATGTTAGAGCGTGCAGGTGCTAAAAACGTACAAGGTTATGAAGGAGATGGAACACCAGGTAGAGGTATTCATGAAATGGGTACCGCACGTATGGGTAGAGATCCTAAGACTTCTGTATTGAATGGCAATAACCAGGTATGGGATGCCCCGAATGTATTTGTGACTGATGGTTCATTCATGACAAGTGCAAACTGTGTAAACCCTTCATTGACTTATATGGCATTCACTGCAAGAGCAGTTGACTTTGCTGTATCAGAATTGAAAAAAGGAAACTTATAATTTAATTTTTAAAATATATTTTATGATAAACAGAAGAGAAGCCCTTTCTAGAGTCGCCATCATCATGGGTGGAACAGTGTTAGGCGCAGAAGCTTTCTTAACAGGTTGTAAAACCAACACCAAGGGGATAACTTTCTCCCAAGCAGATATTGACTTTTTAAATGAAGTGGGTGAAACTATCCTTCCAGCAACTGATACACCAGGCGCAAAAGCAGCCAATGTAGGGGCTTTCATGCAAACCATGGTGAGCGATTGTTACGAAGCAAAAGACCAAGAAATTTTTATGAAGGGGATGGAGGAGCTGAAGTTTAAAGCTTCAAAAGCTAAGATGGGAAAGGCTTTTATGGAAGCTACCCCAGAAGAGCGTACTGCTTTTTTAACGGAGTTGGACAAAGAAGCAAAGGAGTACCAAAAAAATAAAAAGAAAGAAGACCCTACACATTACTTTACCATGATGAAACAATTGACTTTGTCTGGTTTGTTCACTTCAAAAATTGGAGCAACTGAAGTATTGAGGTATGTAGCTGTTCCTGGAAAGTACGAAGGTTGCGTGCCTTATACTAAAGGAGAAAAAGCTTGGGCTACTTCTTAGTAGAAACAAGATATTTATTGAGCCTCCAGTAGAAGGCTCAATTTTTTATAATTATTCATTCGGTTTTCAATTTTATATTATGTCAAATTCAAGAAGAAGTTTTTTACGAGGTGCTGCTTTAACAAGTGTTGCATTATCGATGCCATTTAAAAATGAATTAATGGCGATGGCTGCTAATTCAAAGCCATTTGGTTTACAATTATGGTCCATTAAACAAGCTTTATATAAAGACACGATGGGTGTTTTAAAACAAGTTGCTGCGAATGGGTATAAAAAAATAGAGGGCTTTGACGGTGACTTGGGATTATTTTGGGGCATGAAAAATACGGAGTTCAAAAAAGTGATGGATGACTTAGGCATGAATATGGTATCATCTCATTGTGATGATACAAATGATTTTAAATCTTTCGAACTTAAAGTGGCTCAAGCAGCTGAAATAGGTGTAAAGTATCTGATTTGTCCGCACAAGGGTGCGCAGCCTACTATTGATCACTACAAAAAATTTGCAGACGAGTTCAATACATGTGGTGAAATAACAAAAAAACATGGCATTCGTTTTGCGTATCATAACCACGAATATTCTTTCGCTCCAATGAATGGCATTGTGCCTCAGGATGTCATGATGAAAAATACCGATCCAGCAATTGTTGATTTTGAAATGGATTTGTATTGGACAAGGGTTGCAAAAGTGGATCCGCTAGCTTATATAGACAAGTTTCCAAATCGTTTTAAATTAGTACACGTGAAAGATTTAATCAAAGCCAATACGCCAGAAGGACATGAGTCTTGTGTCATTGGTAAAGGCACGATTGATTATAAAACTTTATTACCAGAAGTAGCAAAGCGTGGTGTTCAACATATGTTTGTTGAACAAGAAGCGTATACTGGAACCAATGAGTTGGATTCTGCTAAAGATAATGCTGCTTACATGAAAACTTTGAATTGGTAAAATTTGCCAGATAGGATTTAAAATAGGACACTAGAGATAGTGTCCTATTTTTTGTAGATCAACTATTGCATTGTACAATGCATCTAGATCTTCCACCGTATTGAATGCGTTGATTGAATACCTTAGATACACATCATTGCCTTGTCGCATGATGGGTACTTCTATTTTGTAATCAAGAAATAAAGTCCTTTGTAATTTTTCTGGATCAGGCGTTTGAATTGGGATACTAATCATTTGTCCTATCCATTCACTATCGAGTGGACAAATTGGCGTGCTATTGAATAATGCAAAAAATCTTGGCGCATGATCTAAGACCATTTGATGACATTGTTGTCCAACTGTTTTCCAGTTGTGTTGCTCCATGAATTCAATGCAAGTTTCCACTGTTAAGAAGGCCGAAAAGTCCCTGGTACCAATCATTTGATGGTAATCTAAAAAATTAGAATGTGATGGCTTCGCGGCTTGATAGCCCCAACTTACAATCATGGGATCGCAAATAGGTTGCACTGATTTTGCTGCATATAAAAAGGAACATCCCTTTGGTGCCATCATCCATTTATGACAGGCGCCTGTATAAAAATCTGCTTGTATTTTACTTAAGTCCAATGGGATATGTGCTGGCGCATGAGCACCATCCACAATAGTGATGAGTCCTTTTTCTTTTGCAATCGCACATATTTCTGCAGCTGGTAAAATTAAACCAGTCGCACTTGTGATATGAGAAATAAAAATTGCCTTGGTCTTTTCATTACATCCTTTAAAAAAATCTTCGATGAATTGTTCCTTGTTTGCAATCGGAAGATTGATTTTTTGTCTTCTATACCTAGCACCTTTTTTCTTGCAATAATATTCCCATGTTCTATCACAAGCCCCGTATTCAATATCTGTCGCTAAAATTTCATCCCCCGCTTCTAAAGGAAAACTCTTAGCAATCATGTTGACTGCAAAACTTGGATTAGTGACATACACTAAATCATCTTTATCGGCACAGTTTAAAAACTTTGCCAAAGCTGCTCTTGAATCTGCAAGGTATTGGTATCCATCAAATGCAATGAACTGCACTGGCTCGGCTTCTAAAACCCTTTGCCAGTCTTGGTATTTTTGGAAGATTGGTTTTGGCGTAGCACCAAAAGACCCGAAATTCAAAAAATGAATATCGGGTCTTAATAAAAATTGATCTTTTAAAGATTCCATATAATTTAATTATACACCTAAGTTCCAACCATCACGATAAGTTCGTTTTACAAACTGATTCGCTAAGTCGAAATTGGTGATTTTCATATTAGGACCATCCCACATTAATTGAATATTTCTTCCAGGGTAGGTCGTTAATCCTTTTGCATCATTGACTTTAAGATCATAAGAACGGATGGCTAAATTACCCATCAATACAGATTCAGTCAATGGTCCAGCGATATCAAAATTAGAACTCAATACTTTTGCTTCTTTGCTTCCATGTCCAGCGATACAAGCTTCTACCCAAGCTGCATAGTGTCCTTCAACACTACCTTTTACTCTATCGATGCTTTGAGGTACTACAGTTGTTTTTGTTAAATTGGTCGGTAATAATTGTGGTAACATACCATATGTACCTGCCATCATTTTTCCTTTAGTCCCTTCAAAGATGATACCGTTTCCGCCATCACCCATCATTTCATTTGGTCCTAATTCAGCTGGTCTTTCTGGTTGAATTCCTCCATCCATCCAATGCAATTTGACATCTGGTTTTCCATTTTGGCCTTTGAATGTCAAAATGATATGTGATGCAGCTGGTGGACTGTCTGGTGAATACACTCTTTGCCATGGTGCAGTGTACCTTGTAGCTACACTACATTCTGCAGACACTGGATAACCTAGTCCTAAAACCGCAAAACCTGGGGCCATAATATGACAAGCCATATCACCTAATGCGCCGGTTCCGTAATCCCACCATCCTCTCCAGTTAAATGGCAATACACCATCAAAATAATCTTTTTGAGGTGCCGTACCCAACCATAAATTATAATCTAATCCTGCTGGAATAGGAGAAGCAGTCGTTGGACGAATAACACCTTGTGGCCATACTGGGCGATCTGTATAACAATAAATAGTATGTACATCGCCGATCAATCCTGCATTGTACCAATCTTGTAACATACGTACACCATCTCCAGAAGCACCTTGGTTACCCATTTGCGTTACTACATTGTATTTATGTGCGGCTTCAGTCATGATTCTAGCCTCGTAGATATCATGTGCTATTGGCTTTTGCACATACACGTGTTTCTTTAATTGCATGGCTGCCATGGCTTGTACGCCGTGCATATGGTCTGGTGTAGAAACAGAAACTGCGTCAATAAGCTTATGCTCTTTGTCTAACATTTCTCTGTAATCCTTATAATATTTTGCTTTCGGAAATCTTTGACGACTCTTTACAGCTTGACGATCATCTACATCACATAAGAATGCGATATCTGCTTTTCCACTCTCGTAAAAGGATAATAAATCTCCTTCTCCTTTACCACCAGCACCAATACCTGCAACTTGTAATTTATCACTTGGTGCGATAAATCCTGGGCCACCTAATACATGTCTTGGGACAATGTAAAATCCGCCTAAAGCCAATGCGGCATTTTTGACAAAATCTCTTCTTGATTTTACGGTTTTTTTCATAGCAATCGTTTAAATAGGAGGGGCACTCCTTCGGTTTTTTAAGTAGGTTAAATTATTAAAAATTGCCCATATGCTAAAATTATTTTTATGAACGTATAAATTGGCATCCGTTTGGGGATTAAAGTTTAAATTGCTATACATTTTTGAAGCTATGAATACACAGTTAGATGGATTAAGACAGTATTTTCAGTCAGGTGAAACCCAGCCATTTGCATTTAGACTTTTACAACTTAAAAGACTAAAGCAGGCGGTGCTTGATAATGAGCATGCATTGTATAAAGCACTTTATGCCGATTTAAAGAAAACCGATGAAGATGCATGGGCAACAGAAATAGGTTTTTTCTTAAGTGAATTAAATTATACCATTAAGCATTTGCAAGAATGGATGGGACCTAATCCGGTTCCTACCAATTTGGTCAATATGCCTTCCTCAAGCTATACCATACAAGAACCCTTGGGCGTGGTTTGTATTATTGCTCCTTGGAATTATCCATTTCAATTATTATTTACCCCATTGATTGGTGCGATTGCAGGCGGCAATTGTGCCGTCTTAAAACCAAGTGAATTTGCGCCTGCTACAGCTGCAGTGATGGGTAAGATGATTGCTGATTTATTTCCAGAAAATTATATGATGTATTTAGAAGGCGATGGCGCTGCGGTGCTTCCACCATTGCTTACTGAAAACAGATTCGACCATATTTTTTATACGGGTAGTACCATGGTGGGAAAAATCATTTATAAGTTAGCGGCCGAGCATTTGGTGCCAGTGACTTTAGAGTTAGGAGGCAAGAGCCCTGCAGTGATATGTGCTGATGCCAATTTGAGAGTAGCTGCCCGTCGTTTAGCAAATCCTAAATTTTCTAATTGTGGTCAAATGTGTATTGCCCCTGATTATATTTTAGTACCACATGCATTAAAAGACGCGCTCATTAAAGAATTAATTATTGCGCTTCAAGCATTCTATGGCGCAGATGCCGAAAACTCGGAGCATTATGGAAAAATAATTAATGATAAACAATGGTTGCGTCTTACTTCTTATTTAGGTGATGGGGAAATAGTTTATGGAGGAAAGTTCAATAGAGAAAAATTATTTATTGAGCCGACTATTTTAACAGGCGTTCAATCAGATGCTAAAATTATGCAGGAAGAAATTTTTGGCCCTATCCTACCTATTCTAACTTATGAAACTAGGGAAGAAGCTTTGGCGATTATACAAAAAAATCCAAACCCATTGGCTTTCTATGTTTTCACTGAAAACAAAAATGATGAAGCGTATTGGTTAACCAATGTGCCTTCTGGTGGTGCTTGTGTAAACAATGCAACGATGCATATTACCAATCATGAATTACCCTTTGGTGGCAGAGGTTATAGCGGAACAGGGGGGTATCATGGCAAGTTAAGTTTTGATACATTTACGCATACGAAGTCTGTCTTAAAAACACCTACTTGGATCGATCCTAGTTTTAAATATCCGCCTTATAAAGGCAAGGCTTGGTTATTGAAAAGATTGATTGGATAATTGGCCAGAACAAAAAAGATGTACCTAAAAAAATATAAAAATATGATCATTAAAATAGCCATTGCAGTGGGGGTGTTGGTTACCGCTGCATTATTGATGAAGAAAAAGGATATGACCTATCGTCAATCTATTTTAAAAACGATCTATCCTGCGATTATGTGGTCCACTGGAAAAGCGGGATCTAAGCAGGTGCAAGAGAATGCATCCATGAAAAAAGGGTCAGTTGAATTTTATAGTTTAACAACAAAAGATATTGCAGGTAATGCATTTAGCTTTGAGCAATTCAAAGGAAAAAAAGTGTTGATAGTGAATACTGCAAGTGATTGTGGTTATACTGGTCAGTATGAAAATTTAGAAAAGTTATCTAAACAGTTTTCGGGATCATTGGTTGTAGTTGGTTTTCCTGCCAATGATTTTAAAAATCAAGAAACAAAAGACGATCAAGCTATTGCTGCTTTCTGTCAAAAAAATTATGGGGTGAGTTTTCCTTTGATGTCCAAGTCGGTTGTCATCAAAGCAAATGAACAAAATCCAGTTTATACCTGGTTGACATCTGCTAATTTAAATGGATGGTGTAATCAAGCGCCTGCTTGGAATTTTTGCAAGTACTTAATCAATGAACAAGGGGTATTGACGCATTATTTCCCAATGAGTGTTGACCCATTAGATACTAGCGTCATTGAGGCCATAAAAAAATAGTTGAATTCTTACAAAATAAAAATTAGGCGAAACCTACTTTAATTGATAGGACAATGCTCGTGGTAGTTTTCTAATACAATTTTACCAGAATCTATTTCCATGCCTTTGAATTGCTCTTTGATCTCATCCAAAATCGCTTCGATGCCTTCGCGCTCTGTAATGCGTACCAATTGATTTCTATATTCTTTGATATTTGGTAAGCCCCTTAAGTAGTTGGCGTAATGCCTGCGCATTTCGTTGATGCCACCAATCGGCCCCTTCCATTCTAAAGATTTTATCAAGTGCTTTCTTGCCACTTCTACGCGTTCTTCAACAGTAGGGGATTTCATTTTTTCTCCTGTGGCTAAAAAATGTTTGATTTCTCTAAAGATCCATGGATAACCAATTGCAGCCCTGCCAATCATCACACCATCAACGCCATATTTATTTTTATATTCCAATGCTTTTTCTGGAGAATTGATATCCCCGTTACCAAAAATTGGAATATGAATTCTTGGATCGTTTTTAATATTACCAATGATGGTCCAATCTGCCTCACCTTTGTACATCTGCACTCTCGTGCGTCCATGAATGGCTAATGCTTTAATGCCTACATCTTGTAATCTCAATGCTGCTTCATGCACATTCAAACTATTGTCATCCCAACCTAATCTTGTTTTTACGGTCACAGGCAGGTTGGTACTTTTTACCACCGCTTCGGTCAAACGCACCATTAAATCTAAGTCTCTTAAAACCCCCGCACCAGCTCCTTTCATCGCCACTTTCTTTACCGGGCAGCCAAAATTAATGTCTATTAAATCTGGGTTTACTGTATCCACTATTTTGGTACACAAAGCCATTGCTTCCTCATCACCCCCAAATATTTGAATACCTATTGGGCGCTCATAATCATAAATATCTAATTTCTGTTTGCTTTTGATCGCATCTCGAATCAAGCCCTCACTACTAATAAATTCGGTATACATGAGGTCGGCTCCATTGTCTTTACACACGGCTCTAAATGGGGGGTCACTTACGTCCTCCATGGGCGCTAATAAAAGCGGAAAATCTGGTAATTGTATGTTCCCTATAGATACCATATGAATTCATTATCTTGCATCTAACCGATACGGTGGCAAAGGTACCAATTAATTGCATTGACATGTATACTAATGAAAATTCTATTTTTAATATGAGCCCTGGATTCAGGATGGTTCTATTTATATCCATGACTGGATTGAGTATGATCCTTGGTGGCTTAATTACCTTTTCGATTGTAGCAGCTGCATTGCATGCGCCATTTACGGATATCCAATCTGTTTTATTGCGCCCAGAAAATACCAGTATAACACAAATCGCCAACGCTTTTGCTTCTATTATTGGCTTTGGTGTACCAGCATTAGTGGTGGCTTATTTTACAAAAGGAAGTTTCGCTTCTAATTTAGGATTTAAGCCAATCACCAATGAAAAACAAGTAGGGATTGTTATTTTACTTGCTTTCACTGGTTTGATTTTGAGTGGCGCATTGGGTGACCTTACAGATAAAATTACTTTTTCTAATAGCATTAGAACTTGGGCAACCAATTTAGAAGCCCAATATAAAAAAGCCTTGATGGCCATGACGCATATGCGTTCCATTTGGGATTTATTACTTGCAGTTATAGCGATTGCAGTGGTACCATCGATTGTGGAAGAATTGTATTTTAGAGGTACCCTACAAAAAATAATTACAGATTGGTCGGGTAAGCCTTTCGTAGCGATTGTGATCACAGCAATTTTATTTAGTGCATTTCATTTTTCTTATTTTGGCTTTTTGTCCAGGATGTCATTGGGTATTGTACTTGGCTTAATTTACTATTATACAAAAACTATTTGGTTACCTATGCTCATGCATTTTGTCAACAATGCGATTGGGGTTTCTGCATTGTATGCAGTAAGAAATAATCCCAAAAAAATAGACCAAGTCATGGACTCCAACTTGACTTATTATTGGGTGGTCATTGGACTTGCGATATTGTTGATTTTGTTTAAACAATTAAAAAAGACCACAGATGGCGTTTAATTTTTCTGTTTTTAAAGTAAGGGCATTGTCTGCCATCGTATTTGTATTGATCATGTTGTCTGGGCTACTCTTTAATAATTGGTCTTATTTTACTTTGTTTTTGTTAATACAAATTGGTTGCTTGTATGAGTATCAAAAATTGATGCGCATCATTTTTCCTTCTTATAATCAGATTTCAAAAATGCATCAATGGGGTGTGTTTTTAGTTGGCATATTAATGATGACCAGTTTAGCGCCTACCGATATTGTATTGCCATCAACAATCCTTCAGAAATTACCACAGGCATACCAAGGAATTGGTTTAAAGTGGATTGGTTTGAAAGCCATGCCAGTTGCGCTTGTATTGATGATGGTGGCAGATGTATTTGCAAGAAAAGCGGACATTAAGAATATTGCAATTAGTTTTTTTGGCTTCATTTATATTTCAATTAGTTTATCCTTGTTTTACGCTATGCGTGGCATGTTTTTAAATTCAGCTATGTCTATGTTTTTTCCAAATATAGAATTGATGGTACCTATTTTAGTGATTGTAACAGTTTGGGTGAATGATACCATGGCATATATAGTTGGTTCTTTTATTGGTCGAACGCCTATATCACCCATCTCACCTAAGAAAACATGGGAAGGTACTATTGCAGGTGTGATCTTGTCTGTTGTAATTTTATCCACTGTGGCAGGTCAATATATTCCTATTGCGACTAAGTACCTGTATATGATCACTTTTGTAGCATCTGTCATGGGTAATTTGGGCGATCTTTTTGAAAGCAAATTAAAACGCTTAGCAGGCGTGAAAGACAGTGGTAGTATGATGCCTGGCCATGGCGGCTTCTTAGACCGCTTTGATTCTATCTTGTTTGCAGGGCCATTTGTTTGGATATTGCTTCAATTTATCTTTTAGATGAATTACCTTTGCCCAAATTGCTATTTATGACCATACACAGAGAAGGAACAGCTACGATTGCATTGATTGCATTTGTGGTTGGCATTTTGAATTTAATTAATTTCTCTTATTTATTTCCAATAAGTGCTTTGTTGGCATGGTCTGTATTTGTACTTACAGTCGCTTTCTTTTTATTCATTGTGTCTTTCTTTAGAATGCCCAATCGTACATTAACAATGGATCCTTCTGCGATTGTATCTCCTGCAGATGGTAAAGTAGTTGTGATTGAAGAAGTGACTCCCGACGAATTTTACAAAGAACCAAGAATTCAGATTAGTGTTTTTATGAGTCCTGCGAATGTGCACGTGAATCGCTTGCCAGTTGCTGGTAAGATTATCTATAACCAATACCATCCAGGAAAATTTTTAGTAGCATGGCATCCTAAGTCGTCTACTGATAATGAAAGATGGTCTGTTGTAGTTGAAAATGAAAAAGGCACTATTTTATTGAAACAAATTGCTGGAGCACTTGCTAGAAGAATATGTAATTATGCAGCTGTTGACAGTGCATTCAATCAGTGTGATGAATATGGCTTCATTAAATTTGGTAGCAGGGTAGATTTGTTATTGCCAATTGGCACGCAAATCAAATGCAAAATTGGGGATACGGTGAAAGGTGGTGTCACTGTATTGGCAAAATGGTAATCAAATAGGCAGCTACTTATAAGATGTTTTCCAATTCTTTTAAATGGGTGATGGTATAGGTCGCAGGAACAGTAGGCACAACTTGAATGTGGTTTACAAAAATGGTATCCATTCCTATATTAATTCCTCCTTGAATATCTGCAGACTCATTGTCTCCAATCATAATACTTTGCTCAACACTTGCATTGGCATTTTTTAAAGCGTATTCAAAAATTTCTTTTTGCGGCTTCAAACTATTACTTGCTTCTGAAGTAATGACTTCAATAAAATAATCCTGTAACCCAGCGTTTTTTATTTTTTTAAATTGCACCGATTCAAATCCATTGGTGATTAGGTGCATCTTATATTCCTTCTGTTTTAAGTATTCTAAAATTTCAATCGTATAAGGGAATAAATGTTTTTTATTCGGCAAGATCTCTAAATAGGCTTGTGACATTTGTTTTGCCAATGGTTCATTGGCTACTTTAAAATCCAATAAACTTAAGTATACCCTTTTCCATCTTAACTCCTCTTGCTTGATAAAACCCTTAGTATATCGGTCCCATAAACGATGGTTATGTGCAGAATAAGTGCTGTAAAATCCATCAAAATCAACAATACCTAAGTCCGCTAAACGGTGCGTGGTGTATAGTTCTTGAATGGTTTCCTTAGAATTGGTCTCAAAATCCCAAAGGGTATGATCTAAGTCAAAAAATAGGTCTTTATAGGCCATACGTATTGGATGAATTGGTAATTGAAATGCTAAATTACCATTTTGCATGTTATCTTTATCTAGTAAAGTATGAATTTATGAATATCATTATTACTGGTGCTTCAAAAGGGATAGGTTTTGCTATCGCAAATGCTTTTGCAGCAGCTGGACACAATTTGTATCTAACAAGCAAGACCCCTGCCGATCTATCAAGTGCAGCAGCATCCTTACAAAAAACATATCCTAATATAAAGGTGGACTTTGTGCATGCAGATTTGTCTATTCAAGCACAGGTAGACTGTTTTTCTGAGTGGGTTTTAGCAAGAACTACACCCGATGTATTAGTGAACAATGCGGGTTATTTTTTACCTGGTCAATTACAAGACGAACCAGCTGGGCAATTAGAAGCGCAATTGAACGCCAATTTATTTTCGGCGTATCATTTGACACGTGACTTATTGCCTGCTATGATCAAAGCAAAACAAGGCCATATTTTTAATATCTGTTCTATCGCGTCTTTACAAGCCTATCCACATGGAGGATCTTATAGTATTTCTAAATATGCATTGTTAGGCTTTTCTAAAAACCTAAGACTAGAATTAAAAGACAAAGGAATTAAAGTGACAGCTGTTTGTCCAGGAGCCACTTATACCAATAGCTGGAAGGGTTCTGGGGTGCCAGAAGATCGTATTATGGAAGCAGACGATATTGCAAAGATGATTTATGCAGCAACGCAATTAAGTCCACAAGCTGTGGTTGAAGATATTGTGCTTCGTCCTCAATTAGGGGATCTGTAAAGAATAAAGTATACATATTTTAAATGAACAGACTTTCAAAATGTAGCAATCAGAATCGCTCAAGATCTTCGTCATTCGTCTTATTTTTATCTGAAGCAGGTTGATCTATTTTATTCGTTGTGCTAAAACTTGCTCTTGCTGCTTTTGTAGCTGCCAACCTTTCAATAATTACTGCAGCAATTAGTTTTGCCGCATCTTCATTAGGGTTTAATTGTAATATATATTTTAATTTTTCTTCAGATACATCAATACGATATAGTAATTGCACCAACTTGTTAAAGTCATGTTGTATGCAATCATTGATAAAGGCAATTAAATCGCTAGGGCCTAGTTGTTCTAATTCGGAAAACGCTTTTTCCATAGGGCTATTTTTATCTGATTTTTTCTGTAACACCTAAACTAAACAAAGCAAAGTCATATTTGACAGGATCGCTTGCATCTAAAGTTCGGCAATAATCAGTTAACTCCAAGGCAGTCAACCAATCTATTTGCGGACGGGAGATCAGCCCAAAACTCCTAGACACCCTAGCTACATGCACATCAATTGGAATGATTAAATCAGCAGGGGAGATGACTTTCCACAAACCAAAGTCAACCCCATGTTGGTCTTTACGGACCATCCATCTTAAAAACATATTCAACCTTTTACAAGTAGATCCGTTTTTGGGTGAAGCAATATGTTTTCTAGTACGATCTAGCGCATCCTCCAATGAAAAAAAGTAATTTTTAAAATGGACCAATCCAGCTTCTACTGTTTTTATTTTTTTACCCGATTGTTGATCCATAAAAAAAGCTGTTTCTAAACTTTTCTGGGAGGCATAATGTTTTTTAAAGAAAGCAATACAATACAATAAGTCGGTATCCTTGAATGTGCGATGCGCGAAACCTATTAATTTTTTAAGATCAAGTTCCTGATGTTGGGTACAAAATTCAAAAGGCGCATTGTCCATTCTTTCCAGCAATTCCTTACTCTTTTGAATGATCGTGGTGCGATTGCCCCAAGCAAAAATGGCAGCAAAAAAAGCAGCAATTTCAATGTCTTGCTGCTTTGTAAATAAATGGGGTATACTGATTGGATCTTTTTCGATAAAGTCAATGTGGTTGTATTGCTTTACTTTATAATCCAGTAATTGTTTAATTGCGGCGTTCATTATCCAATGGCCTGTGCTAAGTCTGCAATGATATCTTCGGCATCTTCAATACCTACACTCAAACGAATTAAGCCGTCTGCTAATCCATTGGCAATTCTTTGTTCACGTGGGATAGAAGCATGGGTCATGCTTGCAGGGTGATTGATCAATGATTCAACACCTCCTAAACTTTCGGCCAATGAAAATATTTTTGTGCTAGACAATACTTTTGTTGCTGCGGTAATGCTATCATCTTTTAATACAAAGCTCATCATGCCACCAAATCCACGCATTTGTTTTTTAGCAATATCATGGTTGTGATGGTCTGTAAAGCCACACCAGTATACTTTTGCCACTTTTGGATGTTGTCTTAAATAAGCCGCTACTTTTTCGCCATTTTCACAATGCCTTTGCATTCTTACATGCAATGTTTTAATACCTCTTAATACTAAAAAGCAATCCTGTGGTCCCGGAACTGCGCCTGTGCTTTTTTGTATAAAATACAATTGGTCTCTTAATGCTTGATCATTCAGCATTAAACAACCTTGTATCACATCACTATGACCTCCTAAATATTTAGTAGCAGAATGCATTACAATGGTAGCACCATGATCCAATGGGTTTTGTAAATAAGGAGAAGCAAATGTATTGTCTACACATATAATGCAGTTGTGTTTTTTACCTATGGCCGATACTGCTTCGATATCCGTAATATTCATCAATGGATTGGTAGGTGTTTCTACCCAAATTAATTTTGTCTTATCCGTCATTGCAGCTGCGACATTATTGACATCAGAAGTATCTACATAAATAAATTTGATGCCCATCTTCTCATGTACTTTTGAAAACAACCTGAATGATCCGCCATACATATCATGTGCTGCAACAACTTCATCACCTGGCACTAGTAAACGCATCACAGCGTCTGTAGCTGCCACACCACTTGCAAAAGCCAATCCAAATTTTCCATTCTCAATCACAGCAAATGCTTCTTCTAAAGCAAATCTTGTTGGATTCTGACTTCTTGCATACTCATAGCCCTGATGTACGCCAGGAGCGGATTGTACGTATGTTGAAGTTTGATAGATTGGTGTCATAATGGCGCCAGTACTTGGATCCGGATGGGCACCTGCATGAATGAATTTTGTACCTAAATTATTTTTATTACTCATTTTTATTGGTATTATTTAATTAGTATTTTTTATTTGATTTCCGTTTTTAAACATACGGTAAGAAAAAACAGCTGGAATGATGACCATGACAGCAGTTGCCAACATAAAACCAATCATGCCAAATTTCATTGGTAAGATAAATGTCACAATCGCTTGAAACAATCCTCCATAGATCCAATATTTGCTTGCTACTTTATGTGTTTCGTTCCAGTTGTCTACATTTTCTAAAGTCCAAGGCAATTTAAATCCTACAAAATAATTTTGTTTGAACTTAGGCATATACCATCCTAATCCAGCAAACGACAGTCCAACCAATGGTAAAATTAATTTACCTACATTGATCTCATCTGCATGGGTGGAACTATATATGATGATGGTGCTTAAAGCACTTAAAAAAGCAACCGTCAAAACGGCAAAATTACTATAAAGTGTATCGTTGGCTTCGTCGTATTTTTTAGGATCGAAGGATTTAAGGTTGGTCATTAATAGGTAAGTAAAAACACTTACAGCCCCCATTATCCCTGGGCCTATAAAAATACTGGACGGTCCACCC
>Ga0208787_1000141_pt1 | contig 35153 bp, 38 predicted proteins | sample Wag4_2014_7_11_FD_187362 | JGI IMG/M metagenome (GOLD analysis project Ga0208787, IMG submission 187362) | Fresh water microbial communities from Ohio, USA - Utica-2 Time Series HT 2014_7_11 (SPAdes) (version 2) | ecosystem: Environmental > Aquatic > Freshwater > Water tank | place: USA: Ohio...
GAACCATCAAAACCAATACCTTCAGAAAATGCTGCTTCTAATTCAGCAGGAGCAACTGCTACTGATTTCAAGGAACCGATCACATCGGTGAACCATAAACGTACGAAACGAATATCGCGTTCTTCAATTGTTCTTAATACGAAATCTGCTTGTTTATCCATGAAACCTATTGTGCCCCATGATTGTTTCGGCTTTGTTACATAAATTTCAGGCATTCCAAGCCTGGAATACACTTATACATATGGCACTCACAGTGGCTTTAGCCCAAGTAAACCCTCGTGTGGGTGACTTAAGTGGCAATGCCGCAATCATTAGAAACTTCTCCAAAAAGGCAGCTGAATTAGGAGCATCTTTAGTTGCTTTCCCAGAAATGGTTTTAACTGGTTATCCCATAGAAGATCTTTCATTAAGAAAGTCTTTTCAAGATGCATCAAAAAAAGCTTTGATGCAATTAGCTAAAGATTTAGTCCTTGATGGACTAAAAGATTTAACCGTTGTTGTTGGTTATTTGGATTCAACTGGAGAAAAAGCATCTTTAGGTGTTCCTGCCGGTGGACCACAAAACGCTGCAGCTGTAATTAGAAATGGTGAAGTAATTGCCAAATACATAAAACATCACTTACCAAATTATGGTGTTTTTGATGAATACAGATATTTCGTGCCAGGAACTGAAAACTGCTCCTTTGAAGTAGAGGGCGTAAAAGTTTCTTTAGCAATTTGTGAAGATATCTGGCAAGACGGTGGACCAGTTTCCCAAATTGCTCAACTGAAATCTGATCTACTAATTGTGATTAATGGTTCTCCATATGAATACGGCAAAGATGACACACGTTTACAACTTGTACAGAAAAGAGCTAAAGAAGTAAATGCTCCACTGGCCTATGTGAACATGGTGGGTGGCCAAGATGAACTTGTTTTTGATGGTGACTCAATTGTGGTCAACACAGATGGATCAATTGCAAATAGAGCTAGTCAATTTGTAGAAGAAATCATCTTTTTTGAAGTTGAACCAAACAAACCAATAAACCAATCAATGGTGAGAAAAAGAAGTAATGATCTAGAAGAGGTTTACCAAGCATTAGTCGTTGGTTTAAGAGATTATGTCTTAAAGAACAACATGGAATCAGTAATACTAGGACTTAGCGGTGGAATTGATTCGGCTTTAGTTGCAGCAATTGCAGTAGATGCACTGGGTGCAAATAATGTTTATGGCGTTTCGATGCCGAGTCCATATTCATCAGAACATTCAGTAAGTGATGCCCAAGATTTAGCAAAAAGAACTGGTTTAAATTATCGAAGCGTGCCAATCAAACCAATGTTTGATGCCTACCAATCATCATTGTCGTTAAAAGGATTAGCCGAAGAAAACTTGCAAGCAAGACTTCGTGGAATGACTTTGATGGCAATTTCAAACCAAGAGGGCCATCTTGTTCTTGCCACAGGAAATAAAAGTGAATTAGCTGTTGGCTACTCAACCATTTATGGTGATGCAGTGGGTGGTTTTGCGCCCATTAAAGATGTGCCAAAAACTCTAGTTTGGGAATTATCTAAATGGAGAAACAAACAAGAAGGCAATCCCCCAATTCCAGAATCAAGCATTACTAAAGAACCAAGTGCAGAATTGCGCCCTGGACAACTTGATACTGATTCTTTACCAGATTATGAAAAACTTGATCCAATGATTAATGCCTATGTGGAGCAAGATCAAGGTGCTTTTGAAATGGCAACTAAGGGAATAGACAAATCTTTAATTGAAAAAGTGTTGAAACTTATTGATCAAGCAGAATACAAAAGACGCCAATATCCACCTGGAACAAAGATTTCCACAAAAGCTTTTGGTCGAGACAGAAGACAACCAATTACTAATAGTTGGAGAGAAAGTCTCTAAGAAGTAAGCCTTAGTTAAACTGTTAATTTCTTTCGAAGTTGCTCTAATTCGCTCTTATCAGCAGTTGAAACACGTTGAGATATAACGCCTCGCTCCAAAAGCAGAATTTGAGAAGAAATCGCAGTAACAAAATCTAGGTTTTGCTCAACAATTAATATTGCATTGTTCTTGCCATAACTAATCAGGCGATCCTTTATTTCGTCAACAACTCCGTGCCACACACCTTCTGTTGGTTCATCCATGACAAGTAGTGATGGTTGACCAATTAATGCACGAGCAATACCAACCATCTTGCGCTCTCCGCCACTCATGGTTCCAGCTTTTTGATCTAAACGATCTGCCAATTTTGGAAAAATCTCTAACATCGGATCTAGGTTCATGCGTTGATTTTTTGGTAATCGAGTTGCCCCGATTATTAAATTCTCTCGAACAGTTAAATCCGAAAAGACTGGTCGATCTTGTGGAACATACCCAATTCCCAAACGGGTACGAGAATAAGATGATATTTTTGTTATATCTTTTCCATCATGCAAAATCGTGCCACTTGTTGGCTTATTAAATCCCATGATTGTTTGGAGAAGAGTTGATTTGCCAGCACCATTTCGACCAACAATTGCTGTCACGCCGGTTTTAGGCATTGCAAATGAGATATCGAAAAGCACCTGGCTTGCTTCATATCCTCCACATAAATTCTTAACTTCTAAGTATTTTTCAGACACGAGTTAGATAAACCTCTTTAACCTTAGGATCTTTTTCAATTTCGGCAGAAGTTCCAGTAGCAATAATGTTTCCTTGATGCAAAACTGAGATGCGATCACAAATTTCTTTAATGAAATCTAGATCATGTTCCACTATTAAGACTCCACACTTTTTAGAAGCCTTTTTAATCAAGATCGCAGTATCAGCACGTTCCTTAGGGCTCATGCCAGCTGTAGGTTCATCAAGTAATAACAAAATTGGTTCAGAAGCCATAGCCATCGCAATTTCAAGCCACTGTTGCTGACCATGTGACAATGATTTAGCAAATTCATCCAAATACTCTGTAAGTTGAAATTCGTCCGCTAAAGATATAATTTTATCCTCAAATTTTGCCAGAGATCTATTTCGTAATTGACTCCAAATTGATTCTTTAGCTTGTAACGAAATTAAAAGATTTTCTCGGACTGTTTTTTCTAGATATATTCGAGCTAATTGGAACTTGATAGCCATCCCAGCAATTGCTCGATCTTGTGGATCTTGTTTTGTGATGTCTAATCCTTGAAGCAGAATTTGTCCCTCAGTGGCAATAGTTCGACCACACACAGTGTGTAAAAGAGTAGATTTACCAGAACCATTTGGACCAATTAGTCCTACGATTTCGTTTTGATTAATAAAAATAGAGACTTTATCAACAGCAGTTAAGGCACCAAATTTTTTCGTAACAGAAATCACTTCTAAGAGTTTCATGCGGTTGACTTCTTTCTCAGAGATTCACGAATAGTTGCAGGAAGTGATACAAGTCCCTTAGGCAAAAAGATCATGGCAATAACCAATAGCAAACCAACTAAGATTGGCCACAGACTTGGCAATACTTCTTGCATTTTAGTATTTACAGCTTGTAATACGGCTAGAGCAATTAATGGCCCAAAGAACGTGCCGCGTCCACCAAGAACAACCCAGAGAACAATTGTGGTTGAGAGAGCCAAACCAGTCATTGAAGAAGAAACAAAACTTTCTGTGACTGCAAATAGTGCTCCGCCAATTGAGGCTAGAACGGCGGCAAAGACAAAGACCACAATTTGAATTGTTGAGCGCTTATAGCCGAAAAACTCAGCTCTTTCTTCGTCATCACGAACAGCGTTCATAGTTAAGCCAAATTGTGAATTTACTACGAAAATACATAAAAATAGAATTATTGCAAAGACTGTAAAAGCCAAAATAAATAAACCTATAATTGATTTTATTTCCATGCCAAAAATTGTGGGAGATGGAATTCCTGGAATACCATTTCCTGATCCTAAAACTGTCCAGCTATTTGCTAATCGCTCAAAAATATATGAAATCGCTAAAGTTACTAATACAACATATAGCTCGCCAACTCTTTTTCCTGAAAAGAGAAAGATTCCGATAATTAAACCGGCAACAGCTCCGATAACTATGGCAATTAATAGCAGTAAACCAATGTCAGTAATTGAAGAATTCTTTGTAATTAGGCCTACTGTGTAGCCACCTAATCCAAAAAGAGCAGCTTGGCCAAATGTAAAAATTCCTGCTTGACCCCAACACATTTCCACACTTAGCACCAGAATTCCATAAATCAGAATTCGAGTAATTACCTGTAGTAAGAAATTATCACCTGATAAATATGGGAATAGGGTAAAAACCGGTATGGCAAATATTAATGCGATACCGATCTTTACCCTATTTTTATTGATTTTCTTTTCCCTACTTTTTTACTTGCACTCTAAAGGCTTGATACTGCCCAAACTTTTTAGAATTACGTTTGAACCGTCCGCCTTTGATTCGCCCAGATACATTTGCAAGTTAACATGCTTAGTTCCTGGTTCGAAAGATACAGGTCCACCGATTGATTGCTCTAGTGAAACTGAATCCATTGCCTTATTTACTTCTGCAGTGTCAAAGGAGTTTGCCTTTTCTACAGCTGCTTTCCATAAGTAAAAACTGCGATACCAAGCAGTTGCGTTGAAAGTTGCAGAGAACAATCCTGCAGCTTCTGGATGTTGCTCGTTAAACTTCGCAACTTGTGATTTTGTGAAAGGATCTTCTACAGAAAGATAGAAATCCTGAACTCCAATTAGGCCTTCTGCTTGGGCTCCAATTAGTGGATTAATACCTTCATCAAACAATGTTCCTGCTATTTTTCCTTTGTATCCTCCATCAACTACACCCTTAATAAATGGTGCTGTTCCTGGAAGTACAACCACTTCAAATAACACATCAGCCTTGGCAGCAAGAACTTTGCTTACAAGGTTTGATGGATCTGTCATATCTAGTGGCACATATTCTTCGCCCACAATCGAACCGCCGCCAGCTTCAACGACTTGTCGAACTCGAGCAAGAATATTTCTTGGATATAAGTAGTCACTTCCTGCTAAGAAGAATGTTTTATTTCCTTCTGCAAGTAGGTGTTCTACTGTTGGATCCACTTGTTGATTTGGAGCAGAACCTGTGTTCCAAACGTTGGTGCTGCATTCGCCACCTTCATATGAAGCTGGCCAGATGTAAATAGTGTTTCCTTTATCAGCAATAACATCGCGTACTGCTACACGTGTAAAGCTGGCAACACCACCCACAACTACAGCAACTTTGTCTTGATTTACTAGACGGTTTGCAACTTGGGTTGCAATTGCTGCGTCAGTTGCGCTATCAGCCAAAACCATTTCTAATTGGCGGCCTAATACTCCACCATTAGCGTTGATTTCGTTGATTGTGAACTTGGCAACGGCTTCATTGGATTTTCCAACGATTCCGAATGCACCAGTCATGTCTGTCAGAACTCCAACTTTGACAGGTTCAGTACTTTCAGCAGATGCAGCAGTATCGCTACCTCCTGATGTACATGCGGCAAGTACTAATACAGCAGCTAATGACGATGCAATTGCAGCACTACGTCGTAAGCGTACTTTCTTGAATTTACTCATTCACTTCTCCTTTTTCTGTTGTTTACTGCATTAACTTTCTTGCTTCGACGATGAAACCGAGCTATCGCCCCCTCTGAAAAATTCCACCGGGTCTAAACCTCATAAAAATTATTGCTAGGAAAAGAATCAAAATCTGTCCTGTAACTGGGCTAATGAATTGGCCAATAATTGCTCCCGGCACCGCAATTAATGCAGCACCTGCAAGAGGACCTGCAAATTGTCCTAACCCACCAATCATGACGGCAATAAACATTAATATTAAATTGTCATAACCTAAATTTGGATAAAGGGTTTGTAGCGGAACAATCATGGCTCCAGCAAATCCTGAAAGTGCTGATCCAAAAGCATAAGTGCCGGCATACATCCACTTAGTTGAAATACCAGAAACAGAAACTAGATCTGGATTATCAAGAGTAGCCCGAACTTTAACTCCTAAATTAGTTTTAAGTAATACATAACCAATTGAAAGTGCAAGTAATAAAGTCACAACCATAATCACGATTCGCCAGATTGGAAGACTTGCTCCTCCGATATCAATGGAACTTTGAATCGGTGCATCAACGGGTGTGCCCTGTCTTGACATTCTGTTTCGAAGAGTTTCACGCATTACTAATCCAATAGCAAATGTTGCAAGCAAAGCGCCTTGAGGATTTACATAGAAGCGGTGAATGATGGTTCGCTCCAGGACTAAACCAAAAAGACCAACCACAATTGGGGCAAGTAAAATTCCAATCCATAAATTACCTAGATAAATTCCACAAAGATAACCCGTTACTGCTCCTAATAAAACAAGTTCTCCTTGGCACATGTTGAAAACTTTCATCATGCCAACAATGATGGCCATTCCAATAACTAAAAGAATAAGAATTGAGGACAGACTCAATACATCAAAAATTCCACGAATTATCTGTGCACTCATCTCAACTTAGCCTTTCCCACTGGAAAGAAAATTGATCTTGGACTTAATGGCTTGAATTGAACTTTCTTGCCAATCGTGAAGTTTTTGATCAGGAAGCACGTCCCAAAATTCTGCTAAAACATCCTTCATTTCAGTTGTTGCATCAGCCAAAGTTTCAATAACGGCTAGTCCACAAAAAGGTACGTAAGTTGGTGAATAACCACCTTCATGGGTCATGACTATTTTTCCACCACAAACTTTGTCAGCTACTTTCTTTAACATTTTGGTCATCTCGCGATAACCATTTGCTGTGACGATCATTCTTCCAAGGGGGTCAGTCATTGCCGCATCAAATCCACAGCAGACAACAATAATCTCTGGCTTAAATTTTTCGATAGCTGGAAATGCAATTTCTTCTAAGCTACGAATGTATGCACCGTTACCACTTCCTGCTGGAAGCGGAATATTTATTGCGTAATTGGCACCATCACCTTCGCCTTGTTCTTCAACATTGCCACTATTAGGTGGAAAGAGCCCATCTTGATGCATAGAAATTGTTAAAACATTTGGATCCTGATAAAAAATTGATTGTGTTCCATTTCCATGATGAACATCCCAATCTAGAACTGCTACTCGCTTTATTCCTAGATGTTTTTGCGCATAACGAATTGCAATGGCAGCATTAGCAAAAATACAAAAACCCATTCCTGTTTCAACACGAGCGTGATGTCCTGGTGGTCTGATTAGTGCATAAGCATTAGAAACTTCACCACTTACAACTGCTTTCATCGCAGCAATTGCACCACCTGCTGCCCATAATGCAATTTCGTAAGAACCAGTTCCAAAAGGACTTAAACCATCTCCGGCATCTCCACCAAAAGGTGATGCACTCTTTTGCTTTATCAAATCAATGTAATCTTTTTTGTGTACAAGTGTTATATCTTCAACACTTGCTTGAAATGCTGGAATTCTTTTAAGTTTTTTACTCAAGCCAGAAACTTCAATCGCACTTGCTAATCTAACTTTTGATTCAGCACTTTCAAAATGTTGATAAGGTTGTGCATTTAATCCAGCAGGAACAGCACCAGCAGAATTTCCGGTGTTATGCCAACCATAGATTTCTTCCCAAACGTAACCAGTTGGCATTTATCGAAGTCTCCGCTTGTAAAGGAACAATTTGGATAAGTCTCCTCATAGTCCCCTCTTGTGTCAAGCAAATTAAAGGGGACTCTGAGTGCTCAATCTTAAATCTGCCACAATTAAGTCAATACCTAGATAAATCCGGGGACCAAGAAATTTGGCTTCGAGAGGAAAATGGTTATGGTTCGTATTTCTGTTAATGACCTATCTTCTTTTAAACAATCCAAAAAACGTTTCACAGTTCTTACAAGCTATGAATCTTTGACTGCTTCTTTGTTCGATGAATCTGGAATCCCAGTTTTATTAGTAGGTGATTCTGCAGCCAATTTAGTTTTTGGTTACGACTCAACTGTGCCAATCACTGTTGAAGAAATGCTACCAATTGTTAAAGCAGTTGCCAGATCTACAACAAAAGCAATGGTTGTGGCAGATATGCCATTTGGTTCATACCAAACTTCCACATCAACAGCACTTGAATCAGCAACAAAGTTTTTAAAAGCTGGAGCCCAAGCAGTAAAACTTGAAGGTGGACTAAGAGTTGCTGAAACTGTTTCTCATCTTGTTGAATCTGGAATTCCTGTCATGGGACACATTGGTTTAACTCCACAATCGGTAAACGTTTTTGGTGGATACAAAGTTCAAGGTCGTGGTGAACAAGCAGAATCATTACTGCAAGATGCCAAGTCATTAGAAAACTCAGGCGCTTTTGCAATTGTTCTAGAAGCAATACCAAGTGAATTAGCTAAACAAATAACAGAATCTATTTCTATTCCCACAATTGGTATAGGTGCAGGATCAGACACTGATGCTCAAGTTATGGTTTGGCAAGACTTAGTTGGATTAACCCCTGGTCCAAAACCTAAATTTGTGAAGAACTATTTAAATCTTCGAGAACAAGTTGAAAAAGCAGTTAAAGAATTTAGTAGTGATGTTGCATCAGGTAAATACCCTGATAAAGATCATTCTTACGAATAACGAACTAATCTTTCTTTCTTAGTATTTTTTCCATTGGTCGACCCTTTGCTAATTCGTCCACAATTTTGTCCATGTAGCGAATCTTTTTCATCAACGGTTCTTCAATATCCTCAATTTTTACTCCGCAAATTGTTCCAGTAATAAGTTTTGCATTTTTATTTAGTTTGGCTACTTTAAAGAAATCTTTAAATGTAGTTTCAGTTTTAATGTGTTTTTTTAGTGCAGCTTCACTAAATCCCGTAAGCCAAGTAATTACTTCATGAAGTTCTTTAACTGATCTGCCTTTTCTTTCAATTTTCTTCACATAATGTTGATAAACCTGCGCAAAAGGCATTGTGAAAATCTTATGCATGATTTTTCTAAGTCCTACTTCTACTTCTTTAAAGTAGCAAAAACAGAATCAAAGAATTCAGCGAATTTAACTGACTCAGTTAACGGTAACAACCAGGCTTGTTCTCCCCTGATTTTCTTGGCAAATGATTCAGCCATTAATTGATAGGGATCACAAGCTTCAAAGTCTTCGACTTTTTTGCCATCTTTGTTCTCAATGATTAAAGTACTTGGATTGTTATGGGAAACAAATGCGTCATTTCCACCTGTGGAAATTGAACCTTCAGTTCCAGTTATTAATAATGTGATTTTATCTGGAATATTCATTGAAGTAAGAATTGTTGCTTTAACTTCCCCAATTGTGTAAGTGGCTTTTAAAGTTTCATCACTTCCACCTGGATGCCAGGTAACTTCAGTTGCAATGTCTTTTACTGGAGCAAAATCAGTTATCCAAAGTGGTGCAACTGCCGAGTAAGGTCCCAAGTCATAAAGACTTCCACCACCTAATTCAGGAACTGTTCTGATGTTGTCTGCTTCGAGTCCGTCATAGGTGAAACTTGCATCAATTGCTGTAATTTTGCCAATAACGCCTGAATCAACTAATTGTTTGATTCTTACAGTTCGAGGATGCCATCTGTTCCAGCTTGCTTCCATTAACAATTTTCCAGTTGATTCTGACACCTTGATAGCTTCTTTTAATTCTTGAGCATTCATTGCTATTGGTTTTTCACATAAAACATGTTTACCAGCCTGCATTGCCTTAATTGACCAAGGAATGTGAAGTGAATTAGGAAGAGAAATATAAACGGCTTCAACTTTTGGATCATCAATTAATTCTTGGTAATCGGTATAAAACTTTCCACTTGGAGAAAGTGCTTTTGCTCTGGTCTCATCTTTTCCTGCTACTGCATAAATTTCACCAAATTGAGAATTCTTTAATGCAGGATATAGAGCTTTTCTAGCAATTGAACCTGCGCCAATAAAACCAAATCTAACTTTTTCCATTTATGTATTCCTTTTTATTTGTAAGCAACAACGTTGGATTTAATGGTTCCTAAACCATCAATTCCAGTTTCCACAACTTGACCAGCTTTTAAATACTTTTCAGGCTTATGTCCCATTCCCACACCTTCTGGTGTTCCAGTGTTAATGATGTCTCCTGCTTTTAATTCCATAAATTGAGAGATGTACCAAACGCAATGATCGATTCCAAAAATCATGTCACTGGTTTTTGAGTCTTGGCGTTTTTCTCCATCAACTGTTGACCAAAGTCTGACATCATTAGGATCAAATTCATCAGCTGTGACAATCCAGGGACCAACTGGATTAAAGGTTGGGAAAGATTTTCCTTTTACCCATTGACCACTTCTTTCGATTTGCCAGTGACGCTCAGAAATATCTTGTGAAATTGTGTATCCAAGTATGTGTTCTTTAGCTTGAGCCGGGGAATCTAAATAAAGAGCATCTTTACCAATTACTACACATAACTCAACTTCATAATCTGTCTTAACAGAATTTGGTGGAATAACAATGTCATCAAATCCACCAATAACTGTATCTGGTGCTTTCATAAAAATTACTGGCTCTTTTGGTGGTTCAGCTCCTGATTCTTTCGCGTGCTTGGCGTAGTTAAGCCCTACACAAATTGCTTTAGTTGGTCTTGCAACTGGAGAACCAAGTCTGTAATCAGCGATCTTAACTTTTGGTCTACTTGCTAAATCAAGTTTCTTTAATTTATCTATCGCTCCATTTGAAAGAGTTTCACGATTAAAATCAGCGACTACATCATCAACAAAGACAGCTTCTGTTTCACTTACAACAATGGCAGGTTTTTCAAAACCAAATTTACCTAAACGAGCTAATTTCAATTTAATTCCCTTCGCTGCGATTAGATTACTGGTTTACTCGGATTAAGAAAAGAGCACCTAAGGACGTTGCTCCTTGGATAGCAGTGATGCTTGTTTGGACTATGATTTCGAATTAAAGGAGCGTCCAATTGATATTCGATGTTGTCGTAGAAATCCCTGCGGGCAGTCGCAATAAATACGAAATCGATCATCGCACTGGTGAAGTTCGACTTGATCGAATGCTCTTTACCGCAACTCGATTTCCACATGATTATGGTTTTGTAAAAAACACTCTTTCAAATGATGGCGATCCACTCGATGCCTTAGTAATGCTCGATGAACCAACATTTCCTGGCTGCGTTGTTTCTTGTCGAGTTATTGGAATGTTTCGTATGACGGATGAAAAAGGCGGCGATGACAAACTTCTCTGCGTAGCTGCTGGAGATATTCGCAAATCATATTTAACTGATCTCAAAGATGTACCGGTGTATGAATTAGAAGAAATTAAGCACTTCTTTGAAGTTTATAAAACTCTTGAACCAGGTAAAGAAGTTCACGGCGGTGAATGGGTTAACCATGACGCTGCAGAACTCGAAATTACCGCGTCATACAAAAGATACAAGGATTCGCATTAAATAAGCCACTTGTTAGCAAGTGGGCCCGAAAACTAACCTTCAAAAATTTTAGTCTTTTTACCCTTAATCCCAGGATTGCAAATAAAAGTCATTCCTGCTTGAGGATGTTTTCCCATCTCATTGTTATGCGCTGTGGTTATAACCAACTGATCTAAATCTTTACCAGCAAAAGCACAAGATGTTGTGTAAGAAACAGGTAATTCAATTCTTTCACTGAGCTTGTATTTCTCGTCATATCTTCTAACTTCTGAACCATCCCAAAAGGCGATCCACAGACCATCTTCACTATCCACACACATTCCATCAGGAATCTCATTTTCATTAAATTTGATCACAGTTCTTCTATCAGTGATTTCTTTGCCGTCATAAGAAAACGCATCTACACAATGCTCAAGAGAATCAATGAAGTAAAAAGTTTGATTATCCACAGACCAATCAAGTCCATTAGCCAGAGTTACCTCACTAATTATTTTCTTTATTTCACTGCCATCTTTAGATATTCGATAAAGACCACCTGCTTTGGGTACAAGATCGTAAGAAAGAGTTCCCAGGAATAAATCTCCTGTGTAGGAAACTTTGGCATCATTCCAGCGTGATTTAACTTTGTCTGTTTCTCTGCCAGGAAGTTTTGTAATTTCTCCTTCTGTATTTCTTAGAACAGGACCATTGGCTGTTCCTAAAACATCTCCCCCAGTTGTGCGGGGAATAGCAAAACCAACATGTTCTTCCATTTTGTATTCAGAAGTTTTATTTGTTTCAATGTTTTTACTTAAAACTTTGCCATTTAAAATATCAACCCATTGCACATGATTGTTATTTTCACCTGTTGCTGTAGGGCCTTCACCTAACCAGCAGCGACGATCATCAAATACTTCAACTGCAATCATTTATTTAGGTGGAATTCTTAGTCCACCGACTCCACCATCAACGTTTAATCCAATTCCAGTTGTGGAAGAGGAAAGAGGTGAAGCTAGATAACAAATTGCATGAGCAATTTCTTCAGCAGTAACAAGCCTTCCCATGGGTTGTCTTGCAATTAATGCTTCTTTCATGGCTTTTGCATCTTGCGCTTGATCAAGCAGTCTTCCCACCCAAGGAGTATCAGCTGTGGCTGGAACTACACAATTAATTCTTATTCCTTCTCTAATGTGATCTGCTGCCATTGCAAGAGTTAATGCGTGAACTGCACCTTTAGAAGCTGAATAAATAGCGCGTTGTGGAAAACCATCAGTTGCCACAATTGATGAAACGTTAACAATGGCTGCACTCTTTGATTTTCTTAAAAATGGAATTGTTGCTGCACTCATTCGTGCAGTTCCTACCACGTTTACATCTAATACTTTGTGCCATTCAGCATCATCACCTGCTGTGACATCACCAACTGCACCAATGCCTGCGTTGTTGACCAAAATATCTAAACCGTTTTTAGCAACATCAGCAACTGACTTATTAACATCTTCTCTATTTGTAATGTCACAAATTAGATAAGTAACACCATTTATTGGATTTATTGGTTGGTTTCTGTCAAAGACAAAGACTTTTCCACCACGAGATTGAAGTAATTTCGCAGTTGCTTCTCCGATGCCACTTGCGCCACCGGTAACGATTGCTACTAAATCTTTAAAGTCACTCATCTTGAACTCAATCCTTTCGCGGATCAATATGAATCTTTGGACCAACACCTGCATTTGCTGGTCTTTCCCCAGCTAAAACATCAGCGGTTTCTTTTAATCCCACAGTGGCAGCAACTATTGGAGTGGGATCTACTTTGCCGCTGCCATAAATATCAATGGTGCCTTCTAGGCCAGGTGATGCTGACAAGATTCCAACCGCAGTGACATCTTTCAAAACTAAATCTCTAGTGTCAATCAAACTTGGCACACCTGAAATTCCAATGTAAACAACTCTGCCACCAAGTTCTACATATTTCACAGCTTTACTTGGCACATCTTTATCAAAGGTGCAATCAATTACTGCATCAAATCCGCCTTCAACTTGTTCAAAATCTTGTGATGTTGCACTTGCGCCTAGTTGTTTAGCCAAAGAAAGAGTTTGTGGATTTCTCCCAATCACGTGCACATAAGCACCCATGTAAGCCGCTAATTGGGCAGTTAATAAACCAATTGTTCCAGATCCCCACACCAAAACTTTTTTACCAGGACCAGCCAAAGCAGCTTGAGCTGCTCTTAAGGAATTTCCACCTGGTTCAATTAATGCTCCAACTGTGTCATCAATTGAGTCTGGCAAGAAATGTAATGCAGTTGAAGGAACTAATAACTCTTCAGCAAGTGCTCCCGCCCAACCATTTCTAATTCCAATTTCAAATCTATTTTCACAAACATGTTGGCGATTATTTAAACAGCGATAACACTTTCCACAACCAAGCATGGTATCGCCTGTGACACGTCTGCCAAGAATTTTTTTATCAACACCATCGCCAACGGATGCAACAACTCCGCACCATTCGTGTCCAAGTCTTAATGGATATTTTTCATGTCCAGAATGTAGATAAGCCATTTCGCCGGTGAAGAATTCAACGTCGGTGCCACATACCCCGACTCTCGAAACATCAACTACTACTTGGCCAGGGCCAGCCACTGGTTTTTCGACTTCTTGCACACCAGAAGTGTGTGGAGCAGTAACCACGAAAGCTCTCATAATGGAAACAATATAGATTGAGCATTAATAAGACCAAACACCAAGTTGTCTCGATAGTGAGGTAAAAACTTCTAATGCGAAGTGATGCTTGGTACAAAGGTAAAGACCGAGACTCCTATATCCATCGTGCATGGATGAGACGCGGTTTACCAAATAACGCTTTTGATGGTCGTCCTCATATTGCAATAGCAAACACCGCTTCTGATCTTGCTCCATGTAACTCTCATTTAAATGAAGTTATGGAATATGTAAAAAATGGAATTTGGGAAGCAGGTGGCGTTCCCTTAAATATGCCAGCTGTTTCTTTAGGTGAAACTCAAGTTCGTCCAACTGCAATGCTGTGGCGCAACATGTCTGCTATGGCTACAGAAGAATTACTTAGAGCAAATCCAATAGATGGTGTTGTGTTACTTGGTGGTTGTGACAAAACAATTCCAGCATTATTAATGGCTGCAGCTTCAGTTGATTTGCCAGCAATTGTGGTTCCAGGTGGACCAATGCTTACTGGAACATTTAAAGGAAAACCTTTAGGTTGCGGAACAGATGTTTGGAAATTTAGTGAAGAATTACGTGCTGGAAAAATGAGTGAAGAAGATTTCCTCAAATCAGAACAATCAATGATTAGAAGTCGTGGACATTGCAACACCATGGGAACAGCTTCGACAATGGGTTGTGTTGCTGAAGCATTAGGAATGACAATTCCAGGAGTTGCTGGAACTCCAGCACCAGATTCAAGATTGTTACAAACTGCACAAGAAACTGGCAGATTAATTGTGCAAATGATTAAAGATGATCGCAAACCAAGTGATGTTATGACTAAGGGTTCATTTATTAACGCCATCGTTGCTCTTGCAGGCATTGGTGGATCCACCAATGCAGTAGTTCATTTACTAGCAATTGCAGGTCGTTTAGGAATCAAATTAACTTTGGATGATTTCGACAAAATCGGATCAAATGTTCCCTTATTAGCAAACTTGCAACCTGCTGGAACTCATTTGATGGAAGATTTCTTTAGAGCAGGTGGCCTTCTTGCCTTACTCAAAGAACTAAAAGATTTGATGGATCCAAAAGCAATCACTGTTACTGGCAAACCTTTAGTTGATTATTTGAATGATGCAGAAATCTTTGATGAAACAGTAATTAGTAAAAGAAGTAAACCTTTGAAAGATTCAGCAGGAATTGCAGTACTTAAAGGAAACCTTGCTCCCCTAGGGGCAGTAATCAAGCCAGCTGCTGCAAGTAAAGAATTACTAAAACACAAAGGCAAAGCCTTAGTGTTTGATTCCATTGAAGATTTCCATGCACGAATTGATGATCCAAACTTAGATGTTGATAAAGATTCAGTTTTGGTTTTAAGAGGATGTGGTCCTAAGGGATATCCGGGAATGCCAGAAGTTGCCAACATGCCAATGCCACAAAAACTTCTTTCTCAAGGAGTAAGAGACATGGTCAGAATTTGTGACGGTCGAATGAGTGGCACGGCTTATGGCACAGTGATTTTGCATGTTGCCCCAGAAGCAGCAGCATTTGGTCCTTTAGCACTTATCCAAACAGGAGATGTTATTTCTCTTGATGTTGAAAAGAGAACTTTAAACGTAGAACTAACAGATGAAGAATTAAAGAACAGAAAACCAAGTCAAAAGATGCTTGATTCATTAGCAAAACCCGATCGTGGCTGGCAAAAAATGTATGTAGATCATGTAAACCAAGCAGATACTGGAGCTGATTTAGATTTCCTAGTGGGATCAAGTGGATCCCAGGTGTTGCGTGAATCGCACTAAAAACGTCAATCAATCTTTACTTGACGATTTAAAGAAAGTTCTGCCTGACCAAATTACTGATTCACTCTTTGATCGAGTAAGTATTGCCAATGATGCATCTCACTACTTATTAACTCCCACCATGGTGGCAAAACCAAAAACAGCTCAGCAGATGTCAGAGATATTTAAAATTACCCAGAAACACGATTTAGGGATAACTTTTAGATCAGGTGGTACTTCTTTAAGTGGACAATCGGTAACTGATTCTTTGCTTATCGATACTCGAAAGAACTTTAAAGAAATAGAGGTTTTAGAAAATGGGCTCAAGGTAAGAGTTCAACCTGGATTAACTGTTAATCGAGTAAATGCCAGTTTAAGAAAATATGGTCGAAAACTAGGACCAGATCCAGCCAGTGAAATTGCCTGCACCATTGGTGGAGTAATTGCTAATAACTCAAGTGGGATGGCTTGTGGCACAGAATTCAATACCTACAAAACCATTTCCTCCCTGGTCTTTGTTTTGCCTTCCGGAACCCTGATTGATTCAAGTAATGCCGATGCTGATGAACAATTAAGAGTCAAAGAACCAGAAATCTATGCCGGACTCATTGGTTTAAGAAAGAGAATCGTTGAAAAACCACAATTAGTAGAAAAAATAAAGAATGCCTACGCCATAAAAAACACTATGGGCTATGGCCTTAATTCATTTGTGGACTTTGAAAAACCAATAGATATTTTGACCCATTTAATTGTGGGAAGTGAAGGAACCCTTGCTTTTATTGCTGAAGCAACATTTAATACTTTGCCCCTGTTATCAAAATCTGCCACCAGTTTGCTCATCTTTGATGAACTAGAACTTGCCACAAAATCTCTTCCCACACTTAAAAACAGTGATGCTGCAGTAATTGAGCTTCTGGATATTTCTTCCCTCAAAGTTGCCCAACGAGAACACATGGCTGACACAGTTTTAAAAAATCTGGAATTTAAAAATCATGCTGGACTGTTAATTGAATACCAAGCAGAAACTGAAACTCAACTTGATGCCTTAATAAATAACGCCCACCAAGTCTTTAAAGATCTACCAATCAAAAGTGGTGAGTTAACAAAATCAGCAGAAATCAGAAACGAACTTTGGCATGCCCGCAAAGGTCTTTATGCCGCAGTTGCCGGCAACAGGCCAAGTGGCACCACTGCCCTCTTAGAAGACATATCTGTGCCAATGAAATATTTGCATGAAACCACCACTGTTTTAAGTGAGTTGTTAAAGAAGCATCGTTATTTAGATTCAGTGATCTTTGGTCATGCCAAAGATGGCAACCTTCATTTCTTACTCAATGAAAAATTTCATGATCCATCTTCTTTGCAGCGCTATGAAGATTTCACCCAAGACATGGTGGAACTGGTCTTGTCTCATGAAGGTTCCCTAAAAGCAGAACATGGCACGGGCCGAATCATGGCTCCTTTTGTGAAGAGACAATTTGGCGAAGAGCTATATCAAGTAATGATTGATTTAAAGAAACTCATTGATAAAAGAAATATCCTGAATCCTGGAATCATCATCAATGAAAATGCCAACATCCATATAGAAAACCTGAAGGTATCCCCTGTAATAGATCAAGAAGTCGATAAATGCGTGGAATGTGGATATTGCGAAACAGTGTGCCCAAGTAAAGATCTCACCTTGACCCCTCGTCAAAGAATCACCATTAGAAGAATCAAAAAGGATGCGGAAAGAACAAACGATCAAGAATTACTAGATGCCATTAATGCCAATTACGACTACCAAGCAATTGATACTTGCGCGGTAGATGGCATGTGTGCCACAGCTTGCCCAGTTCATATCAACACAGGAGATTTGGTTAAAAGACTTAGAAGTGAACAACAAAGCTTTGTTTCCCAAAGCATTGGTTCATTGGCTGCGAGCAAGTGGTCTGCAGCAACTAATTTACTTTCTGGTGTTTTAACTACAGCTAAAAATATGCCTGCCCCGCTGGTGGAAACAGTCAACAAAGTCCTTCGCTCCATTAGTGGTGAAAACTCGATGCCGCTATGGAATAAGACTTTGCCTATTGGTGGCAAAGAGCGCACTTCTTTGAAATCAAATAATCCTGATTTGGTTTATTTCCCATCTTGTGTAAATTCCCTTTATGGAGAAAGCGATATTCAAAGAGCTTTCTTGAATTTATGTGAAAAAGCAGGATTAAAAGTATTGATTCCTGAAGGAATCCAAGATCTTTGTTGCGGAACTCCCTGGGCATCCAAGGGATTAACTCAAGGCTATGAAGTTATGGCATTAAAAACCAAGAAAGAAATCATGCGCCAAGTAAATAGAGAAAATTTGGTCGTAGTTTCTGATGCAACTTCCTGCACTCATGGCTTAACTCAGATATTTGGAGAAACCCAAATCCCTGTTGTGGATGTTTTGCAATTTGTGAACGAGAAAATACTTCCTCACTTGAAGATAAAAACCAAGATGACTTCCCTTGCCCTTCACCCAACCTGTTCTGGGGTGGAACTTGGGATCAATAAACACATGACTTCATTGGCTGAGGCCATAAGTGATCAAGTAATAGTGCCCGTTGATTGGTCTTGCTGCGGATTTGCTGGAGATCGGGGATTACTTCATCCAGAACTCACCCAATCAGCGACTAAAAACCAAGCCCAAGAATTAAGCAGCCATAAACATGTGGCCTATGCCTCCAGTAACAGACCTTGCCAAATTGGGTTAAGTATTGCCACCGGTCAAAACTATGTTCACTTAATTGAACTAGTTGATCAAGTCTGTTGAGACCTAATTTGTGCCTTTCCTGACTTGAAATATTGAGCTATTTCAAAGCCTTTTTCCGAGCACTTTTTACAGCAATTTTCGTTAATTTCTGGCTAAAAATTAATAATTTTCGCAAATGTAATAGTTAGCGAAATGTTAAAAAATTTCAATGAAATTGCATTAAAAATCAATATTTTTACAAAATAAATTAAAGATTTTTGTGAAAAATTTGCAAAAAATGACCACAATATATAGCACTTTTTTCACACTTATTTATTTAATGTGAATATTGTGACTTGGCAAAAACCCCCTCTGACCTGCGAAAATGCACCCTTTTTTCACTTATTTTTAATTAAATTATTAACAAAAAATTTGTGTTAAAAACATTAAAAATTAGTGAAAAAATAGTTGCGACACGGCGTGTCAAAATACGCGCTACATAGTGACAATATGCATTTCTTCTGGAACGATTGTTCTTAACGTTCTTCTGTGATTTCCGGAACAGAAGACACTCGCCAGGAGGAATTGTGGCTAAAAGAAGAAAAAAAGCAGCAAAGAAAGCAGCACCAAAGCGCCGTCGTAAGAAGGCAGCAGCTGCTCCAAAGCGTCGTCGTAAGAAAGCAGCAAAAGCTGCTCCAAAGCGTCGTCGTCGTAAAAAAGCTGCAAAGAAAGCTGCACCAAAGCGCCGTCGTCGTAAAAAAGCAGCAAAAGCTGCTCCAAAGCGTCGTCGTCGTCGTAAAAAAGCTGCGTAACCTTTACAGGTTTGCTAGAAAAAACCCCGGTGCTTGCACCGGGGTTTTTTATTTGTCCTAATACTAATAGTTAAGAAATACGGCGGCGATATATCGCCCAGATCCCACCAGCAATGGCGAAGACGCCCATCAGTCTGGCCCCTATTCCAATTGAAAGACCGGCTAACCAGATTCCGGTGATAATCGATAATGAGCCAAAGAAGAAAGTCAAAATCCTGGCCCACATTTTCTTGCTAGCAAACGAGAAAGCAATAGCAATTGGACCAAATAAAATTACTGATAAAAGTATCAGGCTCACAACAAGCGCTAAAGATTCCATTCAAGTAGTCTTACAGCAGATGAAAAAAATATCTAGCGCATTTATCGCAATTTTCACCTTATTTATAGGTCTTATTTCAACTCCCGCAAATGCCGTTGTTGGTGGAGCAGATGCCACAGGATCAGGCTTTGTAGTTGCTGTCAGAGTTGATTTGCCTGGAGATTTACAAACTGCTTGCACTGGTGGTTTATGGAAACCAAAAATTGTTGTCACAGCGGCTCACTGCGTGGTGGCTGAAGGAACATCCAATGTTGCTAATGCATCTGAGGTTCATGTTTATGCCCAAGGAGCAAACGTAACTGGGGCAAGACCGGTTGCAAGTGCTGTAGCAATTATTTTGACTGGCGGGTATTCCAATTCCAGCACCGGATTTGTGGAAGCAAACGATTTAGCGTTTCTGATTCTAGATAAAGAAGTTGGCACTCCCCTGATATCTCGACTAGCTAGTGAATCCGAAGCTGCTGCTGCCACAGTCTTGGGCAAAAAAATGAACTTCTTTGGCTATGGCCAAACCGCCAAAGAAAGTGATGTTTCCATGATCCCTTTGACTCTTTCCCAAACCCCGTTTCAATTCTTAGGTGGCAAGACTTATCTATATGGCAAATCTGCATCAGGTTCTGGTGCCTGCTTTGGAGACAGTGGTGGCCCAGTTATTTTGCAAACCGAAACCGAAAATCTTTTAATTGGACCAGTTGCAGGTGGCAGTGGATCTCCTTGTTACCCAGAAATAAAAGAGCGTGCAGTTCTAGGACTTGTTGCCAGTAATTTCACAACTCTTGTTAAAACTGCTCTAACCACAGCTGGTTATTCACCAGATGAAGCCTTTACTGCACCTAGACCAAGTCTTAAAAAGGGCACTTTCTCAGCCAAAACAGTGCTGAAAAAGATCGGGGTGACAACTGCAAGTTCCACCAGTGTGAAATTTGTGGGAGTAAAAGCAAAACCCAAGAATGCGTGCGTTGCTACGGCAACTTCAGTAAGCGTCAAAGCGAAAGGAACCTGCACCTTGACCTTTACGGTGAAAAAGTCAGGTAAAACTGCAAGGACAGCAAAAACCACATTCAATATTGGCTAGGTTTATCTTCTGATGAGCACCACTTATAAAACAGTTCCGGTAAATATCCCTCGTCCTGAATATGTGGGCAAGAAAGCCCCTACTGCCTATAAAGGAAGTGATGTTCAGACTTCTGAAGTAATAGAGAAAATGCGCATTGCAGGAACTATTGCAGCTGATGCCATGCATTTGGCTGGATCGCAAATCAAAGCTGGCATGACCACAGAAGACTTAGATGCCATTGTGCATGAATACATCTGCGATCAAGGCGCTTATCCTTCCACTCTTGACTATCGAGGGTTTCCTAAATCTTTATGCACCTCAATTAATGAAGTGATTTGTCATGGAATTCCATCAGAGCAAATAATCAGAGAAGGAGACATTGTCAATCTTGATGTGACTGCTTTTAAAAATGGTGTTCATGGAGATACCAATTACACATTTTTAGCAGGAGAAGTAAAAGAGGAAGTAAAGCTTTTAGTGGAAAGAACTAAAGAAGCACTAGATCGAGCAATTCAAGCTGTAGCTCCGGGAAGACCAATTAATGTAATTGGTCGAGTAATTGAAAGCTATGCCAAAAGATTTAACTACGGTGTAGTCAGAGATTTCACAGGCCATGGTGTTCACACCTCATTTCATTCAGGTTTAGTTATTCCTCATTTTGATGATCCAACTGCCACTCAGTTAATGCAAGAGGGAATGACTTTCACAATTGAGCCCATGCTGAATTTAGGAACCCATGATTACGACATCTTGGATGACACCTGGACTGTGTTAACAAAGGATAGAAAGATGTCTGCCCAATTTGAACACACGCTGGTGGTGACTAAAACTGGGGCAGACATTCTTACTTTGCCTTCTAGCTAACGACTACTTCTCCAACTTTTTTCTTGCCTATTCTGAAAATGATATTTCCGCCTTTCTTTAATTTCATTTTTGTTTTAACTGAAATATCACCTTTCTTATTTGCCTTCTTAGTCACTATCTTGGTCAATCTACCTGTTGCGGATTGATAGAAAACATCAATTTTTTTACCCTTCATTGCCGGTTCAAGATTAAGTTTGATTGATCTTGCCCCAGTAATAGTTTTGATGATTGTGGCTGTTGGTTCCTTTACGACAGGAATTGTGACAGGAGCTGCAACAGTCGAACCACCACTTGATGGTTCATTTGTAATTAGGAGATTTGCCAATTTCACGCATTCCACCCGATCACTTGCACCACCTGCAAACTGTAAAACAACTGCGACTCTTGCTTTGCCTCTTTCAAATGAAGACGAAGGACAAAGAGTTGCGAAATCTGAAGATCCGGTTGGAACATAAAGACTTGCAGGATTATTCCAATCTTGATTTGGTCTCCAGCCAATAACTGCAGCATCTTTTACCAACATTGACGCATCTCCACATGCAGACTCAGTCCATGAAGTTGTTGTCAAAGCTGATGTTAAATAGTTTGAACATCCAGAATTGGAATTCCAAACAGAATTTCCAAGCCAAAAACCCCAATAGGATCTGGGACCAGAATCTTTATAACTATCGATAGTGTCCACAAAACCACCAGGTGCAGAAACGCTTGCAGCAATTGAAAGTGCTTCAGCTGCTGTTGGGTAAAGAGTTGTTTCCCCTGCTTGGGCGGGAGTGATGATTGCAGCACTAACAATCAGTGCAATGGCAGTTGTAAATATTTTTTTCATTTATTTTCCTCCGGTTAATGCCGAGTTTGGAGGAACGGAATTACACAAAAAGGCAACAAAAAAACCCTGACAAATATGTCAGGGGACGAAAGTTACCTTAAAAATCGTAACCCCGCCCCGCTTTCCACGACGGTGCGAAATATTTGACTTAAACCACTTCAGGTAACCCGACTTATCGCTTTTACTTATTTGGCCACAAATTTTCACTTGTGAGCGATCCACGGTTGCGGGACAGCGTCAGCTTCCGACTGACTTCCCCTGATCAAGCATTGGGTTTTTGTCCTTGCTTGAAACACACTATTTAAATTTTTAGTTTTTACAAGCGAATCGACTTAAAACACGCCATTGTTTCATATGATGAACCAAGCCCCATAAAGAAAAGAAAAATGACCACACCAAAACATCTTGAATATGCCTATTCAAAAATATTTGATGTTCCAGATTTTCCAAAACCAGGAATTCTCTTTAAAGATATAACTCCAGTTTTGCAGGATTCAAGAGCATTTAACGATGCCATTGAAGATTTAGCGTCTCATTTAAATGGGGCCAATATTGTGGCTGGCATTGAATCAAGAGGTTTTATATTTGCCGCAGCTATTGCTGCTAAATATAATTTAGGTTTAGTTTTGTTAAGGAAACCAGGAAAGCTTCCCCGTAAAACACATATTGTTCAATATCAACTTGAATACGGTTTTGATTCTTTAGAAATCCATGAAGACAGTTTGGATAAAAATGATTCAGTGTTATTAATTGATGATGTTTTAGCAACAGGTGGAACACTTTTAGCGGGATCTGAATTAATTGCTAAAACTGGTGCCAAATTAACAAATTGTGCAGTGTTTATTGAGATTTCAGCATTAAATGGTCGCACTCGCCTATCTTCAATACCCGTTCATTCCAGCATCATCGTCTAAATTCATTACTAATTCAATTAAAGGAGTTAGTAAATGATTAACGCACCTGCCCGTTTAATGGCGGAATTTGTAGGAACCTTTGCACTGGTATTACTTGGTGCAGGATCAATCTTGAGTGGTGCTGATATCACTGGTATTGCACTTGCTCACGGTATTGCCATCTTTGTTTCTGTTTCAGCTTTTGCTCACATTTCAGGTGGAGCATTTAATCCAGCTGTGACAATTGCTCTTTGGGCAACTAAGAGAATGAAATCTCTAGATGCACTTGCCTACATTGTTACCCAATTACTTGGTGGATTATTAGCAGCTTTTCTTTTGAAACTTGCTTATGGTTCATTTGCTCAAAACGTTGGTGTTCCATCACTTGCTCAACCAATCAAACCACTTTATGGTTTGTTAATCGAAGCAGTTGCCACATTTCTTTTGATGATGGTAATCATGGGAGTAGCAGTTGATTCTCGTGGCACATTCTCAGCTGTTGCAGGGTTACCAATTGGTTTAATCATTTCAGCAGACATCTTGTTCTCAGGTCCTTTAACTGGTGGAGCAATGAACCCAGCTCGTTGGTTTGGTCCAGCAATTGCCTCAGGACAATTAGCAAACTTCTGGATTTGGATTCTTGGTCCAATTCTTGGAGCCCTTGCTGCAGTATTTCTATACGATGGGCTAGTTAAACCAAAGAAGTAACTAGTACATAATTAGTTCATGATCAATTGGCCAGCCGATACTTTGACGCTGGCCATTGACATAGGTGGTTCAGGAATTAAAGCCAGCGTCATAAATAAAGATGGCGAAATGGTTTGTGAACGAATTCGTATGGAAACTCCTTATCCATCTCATCCATCAGGTTTCTCTCAAGTAGTTGCTGATTTTGTAAGAGTTTTACCTAAAGCACAGCGTGCCAGTGTGGGTTTTCCTGGTTTAGTTCGAAATGGAATTGTGGTTATGGTTCCTTCGCTTTCTCGGTTAGTTAAAGATGGACCAAAAGATCCAGCATTAGTTAATGCTTGGAAAAACTTTGATTTACAAACTCCTATGGCAAATGCACTGGGAATTCCCACCAAAGTTGCAAATGATGCAGATATTCAAGGAGCAGCGGTAATTAAAGGTGAAGGATTGGAATTTGTCATGACACTAGGAACCGGTGTTGGTACAGCTTTATTTCAAAATGGAGTTTTACTTCCCCACTTAGAACTAGGACATGCTCCTTTTAGACAAAGTGAAGAATTTGAAGAACAAATTGGCAATGCTGCAAGGGAACGCATTGGTGTTGAAAGATGGACCAAGAGAGTAATAAAAGCTATTGCTAAATATGATCAATTTCTTTATTACGATCATTGTTATGTTGGTGGTGGAAATGCTAAACACATTAAAGGTTTAGATTTAGGGCCAAGAGTAACCAGAGTTAGCAATAAAGCAGGACTTTTTGGTGGAGCAAGAATCTGGGACTTAGAAGCTAGTTAAAACTAGTCTTCGTCGCCTTCGTCTTCTTCTTCTTCTTCATTTTGAGAATTGTTGTTTGCAATGGCTTGTGGAGTGGGAAGAGTATCAATAGTTGTCCCCAGTGCCCCAATAATGAAACCTTCTAAAGTTCTATTTGGTTTAGCTGATTGGCCATGTTGATTTGAAAATGCTGAGGTTGCATCAGTTCCACATAATTTAGTTATATTTGCAGATCCACCAGGGTGTGCTGCAATGTAGGCTGTCAAGTTATAAACATTATTAGAAACTATAGCCCAACAGTTTTCTGGAGTATTTTTTTGCGCAACAGTATTCATCGATAATTCAATTGGCTCTGAGCTATTCGTTGCTGTCCCACTTGAATCTGTTACTTGGATAACAGGATTGATTCTTTTTTCCCAACTAGCTTTTGCTCCAGAATGACCTGCAAGATAAGAAATAACTAGGGCAGTAATTGCTAAAATTACTGCAAGATAACCGATTATGAAGCCGAACTTATTCTTCTTTTTTAGTAAAAATTGCCAAACCAAAGCGGAGATAAATAAAAGCACAGCTACGATTAGTGTTTTTTCACCCCATTCAGTGTGAACTGATGGAGTTCCAACTCGGTAACTTAAAGCCTCCCCTGATTCTTTTGCAATAAAAGCCGCTACAACTGAAACCCCGAGTCCAATTAAAGTTAAAAGTGAGTAGTTCTTTCTTAATTTAGGTAAAAAGACTAATGCAATCAACGCAAATGCAGACAACGGAAGCAATACCACCACAACATGGGTAATCAAAACATGTACTGGTAAACCCAGGAACAAATCAAAAAGTTTGTTTTTCATACTTTAATTTAATCAGTTTGAAAAGTTTTCCAACTCACCCGGTGATACTTCGTGGGCCCAAAGCTCTTTATTGCCTCTAAATGTTCAGGTGCTGCATAACCTTTATTGTCAGCCCAAAAATAATTTGGAAATTCTTTACTTAATTCAGTCATCATTTGATCTCGAGTTGTTTTTGCCACAATGGATGCCGCAGCAACAGAGGCACAAGTCATGTCTGCTTTTATTTGGGTAATAATTTCTAAATCAGCAGATAAAGGTCCGTCATCGAATTCTTCTTCAAACATGTTTTGGGTTTCTTTTTCAGGCATTAGCCAGTTGTGTTTACCATCAAGAATTAAGTGATCTGGCTTAGTCGTTAAACCCGCTAAAGCGCGCCTTCCAGCACGTCTTAAGGCCCTTGTTAGCCCAATTTCGTCTATCTCTTGATTTGTAGCGTGTCCTACAAATGAATCAATCACCCAAGATTTAACCAGTGGTAATAGTTCTTCTCTTTGTTCATGAGTTAATAGTTTTGAATCAGCTAAATTTTCTGGTGGATTAACACAATCAATATTTATTACTGCCACACCCACACTTACTGGTCCTGCTAAGCAGCCTCGTCCAACTTCATCCATGCCAGCAACTAACTTGGCACCACGAGAAAAGAGATTGTTTTCGAAATCGAGTGTAGGTCGATTCTTTTTAGCTCTTGGCATCAGGAATTGCTTTAAACGCATCGGGAATACCTAAAGTTGCAAATCTGTTAAAAGGCCAAATTCTTAATTGCACAGGTCCCACCACATTTTTAACTGGAACGCTGCCGTAAGCAGTTTCTAAATGAAATCTGGAATCTCTGCTGTCTGGTCTGTTATCACCCATCACAAAGATTCTGTTTTTTGGAACTGTTATTTCAAATTCAACTTGATTAGTTTCAACCCCGGGCTTAATAAATTCATCATCAATTAGTTCTTGATTGTTAATGAGAATTTTGCCATTTTCAGAACAACACTTAATAGTGTCTCCTTGAATTCCAATAACTCTTTTGACTAAATCATCTCCTGCATCAGATGGGAGTAATCCCACCACGCTTAGAAGGTGAAGAAATGTGTTTCGATCTGTTTCAAATTCTGGTAACCAATCACCTGGATCTTTAAAGACCACAATTTGACCACGTTGAATATCAGTAAAAGGTTTAGTAATTTTAGTAGCAATTATTCGATCTTCTAATAAAAGAGTGTCTTCCATGGAAGCACTGGGGACATAAAATGCTTGAAAAATAAATGCGCGCACAATGGATGAAAGAATTAATGCAATTCCAACAACGATCAGCAGTTCACGAACTGCTGCCCATAGGGCGCGCAATTTAATTATTTGTCAGTATCAGCAGGTGCATCAGTAGCTGGTGTTTCAGCAACTTCGGCAACTGGTTCTGCGGCAGGAGTTTCAGCAGCAACTTCCTCTTTTGCTACAGGTGCTTCAGCCTTAACTTCTTCAATAACTTCATCGTTTTTAACTTCAACTGTTTCATCAATTGCTAATTCAATATCTTCATCAGCAACAACTGCTGCAGCTAAATCGCCACGAAGTTCTTTAATCTTGGAAGCTTTACCACGTAGATCGCGTAGGAAGTACAACTTGCCACGACGCACATCACCGCGTGAAACAATTTCAATTTTTTCAATAGTTGGGGTGTGAATTGGGAAAGTTCTTTCAACACCAGTTCCAAAAGATACTTTTCGAACTGTGAATGCTTCTGAAATTCCTGCACCTTGTTTTCTAATAACAACGCCTTGGAATAACTGGATACGTGAACGAGTACCTTCAATAACTTTCACGTGTACTTTGACTGTGTCACCAGTTCTAAAAGAAGGGACACCTTTTTTAAGACTTGCTTTGTTTAATGCATCTAAACGATTCATATTTACTCTTCTGATCTGCAACGCTCACAGGTCGTTCAGTCTTTGTTCGGTTAAAGCCGGATTCTTAACTACTTATATAGCTCTTATATTCCCCTGTGGCGAAATATTGAACTCATCTAAATCCGTGAAGCACCTATTCTGCCAAGACCTTTCTTCAAGACTGAAGGTCGGGTCGAAACTTCCTCGTGCGCTTTATGGCCTCGTCTTTTCGCCATTGGGCAATCTTGGCGTGATCCCCACTCATGAGCACTTCAGGCACATTTAGGCCCTGCCACGAGGCAGGACGGGTGTAAATAGGGCCTTCTAAGAGGTTTTGCATCGCACCTGGGGCAAATGAATCATCTGTTACTGAGTCTTCGTTACCTAAAACTCCATTGATCAATCTTGAAGTTGCTTCCAAAATAACTAAGGACGCCACTTCGCCTCCTGCGAGCACGTAATCACCAATACTTATTTCTAATACTTCACTAAATTCTCCACTTTGTTGATAATGCTCAACAACTCGTGAATCAATTCCTTCATATCGTCCATTGATAAATACCAGATGTTCAAATGAAGCTAATTTAATTGCCATTTCTTGATTAAAAACATTTCCTGAAGGAGTTGGTACAACTAATACTGGTTTTGTCTTTGCCTGTCTTAAGACTGAATCAATCGCATCTCCCCACACCACAGGTGACATAACCATTCCTGGTCCTCCACCATATGGAGCATCATCAACAGTTTTATGTTTATCAAGAGTAAATGACCTTAAATCATGAATTTCTACTTCAACTAAGCCTGCTTCTTGAGCTTTGCCAAATAACGATAGCTTTAATGGGGCAAAATAATCAGGAAAAATAGTTATTAAATCAACGCGCATCTTCAGCATTTTCTTCATCAAATAGGCCACTTGGTGGATTCATCACAACTCGTTTGTTCTTGATATCAACTTCTGGAACTAGTTGATTAACAAAAGGAACCATTACTTCTTTGTTATCAATGGTTTTAACAACTATTAAGGATTGGGCAGTTCCTGGTAATACTTCTTTGACTACCCCAAGTTTTTCATTATTGGTATTAAATACTTCTAAATCAATTAGTTGGAATTCATAGAATTCGTTATTTCCTAAAGTAGCTTCTGCTGGATCTACTTCAACTACTAAAAGTTTTCCTCGAACTTTATCAACTTGCGTACGGTCTTGAATTTCTTCAAATTTTATTAATAATCTTGATAAATGCCATCTTGTGGAGGCAACTGTTAGTTTTTGATTATTTTCTTTGACTGTGATTTTCGCACCGATGGCAAATCTATTTTCCGGATCATCGGTGCGAACTTCAACACTTATTTCGCCATGAACACCGTGCGGGCGGCCAAGTCGGCCAACAACAACGTCCATAGTGGTTGCGCTTTTTATTGCGCGTCTACGTCCACGAAATCAATTCGAGTACTGCGGCCACCTTGTAATGCGTTAACCACAGTTCTGATGGAAGTTGCAGTGCGACCATTGCGACCAATTACTCGGCCCAAATCTTCGCCATTAACTGTAACTTCTAAAGTGCGACCACGCTTTGTTGTCTTTTGTTCAACTTCAACATCAGATGGGTGATCAACAATTCCTTTTACCAAATGTTCTAAAGCGTCTTCAATCATTCTGATTTAGCCTCTTCTGCAACTGGTGCTTCTGCTGGAACTTCTTCTGCTGCTGGAGTTTCAACAACTTCGGCAACTGGTTCTTCAGCTTTAACTTCTTCAGCTACTGGTGCTGCTTCTTCTTTTACTTCAGCAACAGCTTCTTCAGCTTTTGGTTCTTCAACTTTGGCTGCCACAACTGGTTTTGGTCTTGGATTCTTTTCTTCTTCTTCTCTTTCAGCCAAGTTTTCTTTCAAAGCTTTTTCATATTTTGCAAAATGATCTGCTTTTGGTGGCGCAACTCTAACTTTGCTGGTGGTGTCTTTTTCACCCTTAAATTTCTGCCAGTCACCTGTTAGTTTTAGTAGTGCTACAACTGGTTCAGTAGCTTGTGCACCTACTCCTAACCAATAAGCAACGCGGTCTGCATCAATTCTGATAATTGATGGATCTTCTTTTGGTTGGTAAATTCCAATTTCTTCAATGGCACGACCATTACGTGCGGTACGAGAATCAGCCACAACAATTCGATACATCGGTTGGTGGATCTTGCCTAAGCGCTTTAACTTAATTTTTACGGCCACGAATTTGTTCTTTTCTGCTTGGGAGGTGTTTAACCTTGGACTTCATATATTCTCAGAGCCTGACCCCAGACACCCCAAATACCCCTACCCCATAGAACATATATGTTCTATATACTGGGTAAATGGACCTAGATTTAGAGAATTTAAGACTTAGATTGCGTCTTACTCAGTCAGAATTAGCTGAAATCATGGAAATTTCGCAAAGACGGGTCTCAGCCATTGAAAACGGACCTGACATCCAATTGAGCACTTTAAGAAAATATGTGGAATCCCTGGGAGCAAATCTAGAAGTAAACGCGATCATGCGAGGCGAACGTATTGCAATCTTGCTGGATTAACTTAAATTAAATCCAGAACCCATTTCATTTTCTTCCGGTAATTTAATTCCTTGTTCTTGCAATGCTCTTTTGGCAGGATTACCACTTCGTTTCGCACCTTTACCAGGTTTTTGCTTTTGTTTTTGTTTCACAAATGTTTGTCCACCCATACCAGGGATTCCTCCACCAGCTTGTGCTCTCTTCATCATCTTTTGAGCTTCAGAGAATCTATTAATTAAAGAATTAATATCTTTAACTTCACAACCTGCTCCTTGGGCAATCTTTATCTTTCTTGCTGCATCAATACCTTTAGGGTTTTGTCGTTCTTCAGGTTTCATTGACTGAATGATTGCTTCAATTCTTGTTACTTCACGATCATCAAAGTTTTCTATTTGCTTCTTAGCCTGTTGCATACCAGGAAGCATGCCTAGCATTTTTGACATCGAACCCATCTTCTTGATGGATTGCAATTGCTCTAGAAAGTCATCAAGGGTAAATGATTCGCCACTAGCAAGTTTTGCTTCAAATCTTTCTTTTTGTCCTTGATCAAAGACTCGTTCTGCTTGTTCAATCAGAGTTAAGACATCACCCATATCCAGTAAGCGATTAGCTAAACGGTCTGGATAGAAAATATCAAAATCATCTAGTTTTTCACCATTAGAAGCAAACATCACAGGTTTGCCAGTTATTTCTCTTAGAGAAAGAGCAGCACCACCTCGAGCATCACCATCAAGTTTGGTTAGAACAATTCCATCAAAACCAACTTTGTCCATAAAGTTTTGTGCGGTGACAACAGAGTCTTGACCAATCATGGAATCAATTACTAGCAATGTTTCTTGTGGATCAACTGCTTTTCTAATGCTTTGGGCTTGTTTAGTTAATTCATCATCTATAGCTAGTCTGCCTGCAGTATCAATAATGACCATGTCGTGCAGATTTTTTTGCGCTACTTTCATTGCTTCTTTAGCAACTTTTACAGGATCTCCCACACCGTTACCTGGTTCTGGGGCAAATACTTGAACACCTGCTTGAGAGGCAACAATTTTTAATTGATCAACGGCGTTTGGTCTTTGTAAATCAGCTGCAACTAATAAAGGAGTGTGGCCATCTCGCGCTAAGTACTTAGCTAACTTTCCAGCCAAAGTAGTTTTTCCAGCACCTTGCAGACCTAACAACATAATTACTGTTGGGGGATTTTTTGCAAAAGTTAGTCTTCTTGCATCTCCACCCAAGATATTTACTAATTCTTGATGGACAATCTTTATTACTTGCTGAGCAGGATTTAAGGATTGAGAAACTTCAATTCCTAATGCCTTTTCACGGATTTTTTCACTGAAACTATTTGCCACAGAAAGGGCAACGTCAGCATCAAGTAAGGCGGTTCTGATCTCTTTGACGGTGTCATTTATGTCTGATTCAGACAAACGACCTTTAGTTTTAAGGGCTTTAAAGGTGTTATTTAAGCGATCAGCGAGCTGTTGGAACATGATTGCAAGCGTAGTCAAGAACTTGCTGCAAATGAAATCAGCGCCACATCTTTACTGTGACGCTGATTTCATTTGACAACGCTCTATCTAAATTGCGTCGGAACCTCGGTCTCCTGTGCGAACTCTAACAACTTCTTCAACAGGTGTAACCCAAATTTTTCCGTCACCAATCTTTCCTGTTTTGGCAGCGACAAGAATTGCATCAACAACCTTCTTTACATCCGAGTCATTGATTAAAGCTTCAATTCTTACCTTTGGTACAAGTTCAACTGTGTACTCAGCGCCTCGATAAACCTCGACGTGACCACCTTGTCGACCATAACCTGACACGTCTGAAAGCGTCATGCCATTAACGCCTTGTTTCTGCAGCGCATCTTTAACATCTTCTACCTTAAAAGGTTTGATAATTGCGGTTACTAGTTTCATGCATTTCTTCCTTTGCTTGAACCTTTTGAGCTTCCGACTAAGTCATAAGCAGACTCTGCTTGCAAGGCAATGTCAACACCTTCTAACTCTTGATCGTTGGTGACTCTGAAACCAATTGTTTTATTCAAAATGGTTCCCAGAATATAAGTCACAACAAATGAGAAGACCAACACAATTGCTGCTGCTTCAATTTGTCTAACTAATTGAGTTCTTCCCCCGCCATACAAAAGTCCATTTGCACCAAGTTCGTTCACCGAAGTTGTTGCAAAAACACCAATCAAAACGGTTCCGATAATTCCACAAACTAAATGAACACCGACCACATCAAGGGAGTCGTCGTAACCAAATTTGTGTTTCAAATCAACAACGAGGGCTGAAACTGCACCAGAGATAACACCAATTGCTAGTGCTCCCCAAGTGTCAACGTAGGCACAAGCTGGTGTGATGGCAACTAATCCAGCAACAATTCCAGATGCTGCACCAAGAGAAGTTGCATGACCGTATCTAAATCTTTCGATCATTAACCATCCTGCAACAGCTGCGCAAGTTGCACTAAATGTGTTTATGAATGCAACTCCTGCTAATCCATTTGCACCAAGAGCAGAACCGGCGTTGAATCCAAACCAACCAAACCACAGTAAACCTGCACCAATCATTACTAATGGCAAGTTAGATGGGCGAAGTAACATATGTCCAAAACCAATTCGTTTTCCTAACACAAGTGCCAGAGCTAAACCTGCCGCACCAGCATTAATGTGAACCGCTGTTCCCCCAGCAAAATCAAGTGCTTTGATTTGCGTTGCAATAAATCCTCCACCATTTGCTTCTGCGTCACCAAAATAAAACACAGCGCGTGCAACTGGTAGATAAACAATTGTTACCCAAATTGCAGAGAAAACTAGCCAGGTTCCAAATCGTGCACGATCAGCAATTGCACCAGAAATTAATGCCACGGTAATCACTGCAAACATGGCTTGAAACGCAATAAATGCAGTTGCTGGGATTGGATAGTAAGCACCATTTACTGCAAGTGCTGAACCATTAAGAAGACCATTAAGACCAAAAAATGCTGTTGGATCTCCGATGAAACTTCCAGAATCTAATGCTGGACCAAATGCAACGGAATAACCAAAGGTAACCCAAATGATTCCAACTACAAATATCGCACCAAATGACATCATCATCATGTTTAATGTCGATTTAGCTCGAACCATGCCACCATAGAAAAGGGCAAGGCCTGGAGCCGTCATAAGTAAAACAAGTGCAGTACAAATTAAGACCCAAGCGGTATCTCCGGCACTGATTTCAGGCATAAATAAAGTTCACTTCCTTAAAAATTTGGATTGATTTTTAAAACCATCACGCGCCATTGCGGCCAGGTATGAAAGAAAGATTGCCCTAGTTAGGTTTCAAGGGAAGTTAATTAGTGTTACGAAATTGTTAAATCTTGTAACACAGGCCTTATTCTGTGCTGAGGATTCAACAGCCCAGACGTGATAAATAAGTCGGCTGTGGCTCTGTTGCAGGCTGTGGGAATATTTTTCAAAACGGCCATACGTAATAGGGCTTTAACATCAGGATCGTGTGGTTGAGGCTCTAATGGGTCCCAAAAGAAAATCAAGACGTCTACTTTGCCTTCCACCATTTGTGAACCGATTTGCAAATCTCCCCCATGGGGTCCGCTTTCAACAACTTCGATTGGGAGACCTGACTCTAATTTGATTAATTTGCCTGTAGTGCCAGTTGCTACAAGTTCAAATTCTTTTAATACATTTTGATTTGCTAAAACCCATGCCAAAATATCGCTTTTTTTCTTATCGTGGGCAATCAGGGCAATTCTTTTTGTTTTCATGAGTTAAGACTACGTAATCATTGTGTCTAGGGCGTTAAATCGAGGTAATCCCTACATTAATATTTCTTGCTTAACAGGACTTCTCCATGCAAATGAAATATTAAACACATCTTCTGTATCTAAAGTGGTATTCCTAATTGCTTTATACCCATCTTCAAACAGGTTTAGTAGCACAATTTCGAGATAAATTTTAAGTCTGATGGCATATCCAGATGAAATTGAACCTAATCGAAGAGCATCCTTAATCAATAAATAAATCAAAGCAGGCAGCAAATCAATGCTTCGACGTGCAAACCACTTGAATCCATTAGTAAGAAGCCAAATTGTCTTTGCTTTTGTCTCTTGATTTGAGTGTGTTGGTAATTTTTCTTTTGATCTTCTAGGAAGAGAAAGCTCGCGTCTAACTAAATCAGCCAATATTTGATGTCCTCTTGGGCCAGGATGCATGCGATCGATATGCCAATTCTTTCTGTCATAAATTTCTTCCCGATCAATGGTTTCAATCAAGACTGCGTTTGTTTTTGACCTAGCCCATCTCAGAGCAGCATTTACTTGTAAAGCTCTATCTAAAAGCACACACTTGATTGATTTGGGAGCCGGAGCAATTCTTGATGGGTCGTGAATCGCCAAGAGCACAACAACTGTTCCATTTGCTTCCAATTCACTTATAACTTTATAAAGACTATGAGCAACTTTTACTGGATCAAAATTGTTTCTCAGAGCATCATTGCCACCGACACAAATCAAAGCAAGATCAGCACGAACAGCTAATGCACTAGGAAGTTGTTCAATTAATACATCTGATGCACGTGCACCATTCTTGCTCAGATTTAAATATTTTGTTGCTTGTAAATCATGAGCCAGACGACCTGTCCATCCATATCCAACTTGTGATTCTTTCCCGCCCAGATCACCAATTCCATAAACTGAACTATCACCCAGTGCCACCACTCTTAAATTTTGCTTGAGACGTAACTGCAACACTCTTTGACCAACTGAATTTAGATCAAGTACGCCGTTTAGTGCGTTCATGCGACTAACTCCTTTTCTAGTTGGGTTACTTGGTAGAGCGCAAGCAATTGATTTGCTGTTTTATGCCATGAATAATTTCTTGAGTTTTCTAGTGCTCTCTTTCTATTTTCCGGATTTGTTGAAATTACGCACACAGATTCGACCCAATTATCAATTTGATTATCAACGTATGCCCCACCGCCATTAACTAAAATTTCTTTCAATGCACTTTTTTCTGAAGCGATCACAGGGGTTCCACAAGCTAACGCTTCTAGTGCTGCCAAACAAAAAGTTTCATTTGGACCAGGAGCTAATACAACATCTGCTGAGGCTAAATATTTTGCTACTTCTGCTCTATTTTTGATAAACCCAACAAACTCAATTGGTAAGTTTTTGTATTTTTTCAT